>CXWL01003731.1_pt1 | contig 17703 bp, 17 predicted proteins | sample 590931 | NCBI WGS metagenome assembly CXWL01 (sample SAMEA3498368, study PRJEB10139) | groundwater metagenome | biome: water well; material: biofilm material | place: Germany | collected 2015-04-27 | reverse complement strand
ATCAATCGAGGCTTTCCGTTTTCGGATATCGTCGAGGAAGGCAATCTTGGACTGATCAAAGCGGTCGAGAAGTTCAACTATAAGCGCGGGTTCCGCTTCAGTACCTACGCGTCCTGGTGGATTCGCCAATACATTGAACGGGCCATCATCAATCAGGGCAAGCTGGTGCGTTTGCCGGTACACGTGGTCGAGCGGCTGAACCGGTATATGGGGAAGGTTGAGCAGTTGGTGCAGGAGCTTGGCCGAGAACCGCTGGCGCACGAAGTGGCAAAGAAGATGAAGACCAACGAGGAGGAAATCCTCGACCTGAAGCAGTTGACCCGGACCACCTGTTCGCTGGATAGCCCTATTAACGATCGCACGGATACCTTCCTGCGCGATGTCATCGAAGATCCGATGTGCATGTCTCCCGACGACACGGCGGATGGGATCCGGCGTCGTACAGAACTGATGAGTTGGGTTAAGGAGTTGCCTGAAAAAGAGCAAACTGTTATTGTGTCGCGGTTTGGGCTCGACGGTGACGAGTCGAAGACGCTGGAAGAAATCGGCCGGGCGATGGGGTTNNGAGCGAAAGACCATGACGCAGGCCGACCTGCTCTAACTCCGGAGACCGCCATCAATTATCAAGCCCTCATCCGCGAAGTGCCGGATTTTCCCAAGCCCGGTATCCTCTTTTACGACATTACGACATTACTGAAAGACGCTGCGGCGTTTCGCACGCTGACCGACGATCTCACGGCACGATACCAAGATGCACGGATCGATAAAGTAGTGGGCATCGAGTCGCGAGGATTTATCTTTGGAGGCGTGTTGGCTGGCCGGCTAGGCGCCGGATTTGTGCCTGTTCGCAAACCTGGTAAATTGCCGGCCGATTGTTTCGAGGTGAAGTACAGCCTTGAATATGGATCAAATACCTTGGCGATCCATCGGGATGCCATCGAAGCGGGGGAGCGGGTCTTGATCGTAGACGATCTCCTTGCCACTGGAGGAACGGCCGAGGCGACAATCAGCCTAGTCCGCCAACTCGGAGGAGAAGTCGTGGGACTCGATTTTCTGGTTGAGCTAAAGGGGCTCAAAGGAAGAGAAAAACTCGCTGGCTATCCTGTGCATTCGACGATCCTCTATTCCTAGGGCCCTCCTGGTTAGTTACCCCTAGCCCTTGTCAAAGCCTACATGCCGTGATATAGATGCCGGACTTTTTTTGGGGGATTCTCTACCCAAGGAGCATTATTCTATGGCTGCCAAAGTGCCTGCAAAAAAGAAAACGGAAGTAAAGAAGACCAAGCCGGCCCCTGCGGTTGAGTCCAAGAAGTCTGCTCCCGCTGTCGTGGTGACGGCGAAGGCGGATCCTGCGCAGATTATCGTTGACGCGATGCGTCCCAAAGAATCGGCGAAAGACCGGGATGCCCGTGAACGCCGCCAAGAAACGTTGCACCAGATGTTGATGGGCAAACGCCAAGAAATCATTCGTGAAATCGAAGGCAACCTGGGGCAGTCGTTGACTGAAGATCAGCAGCGTCGACTGGAGTCTGCCCGCGATGTCGGCGATCAGGCGCTGATGGACCTCGATCGCGAACTCGGCATTTCACTCATGGAGATGCGTAATCGCCGACGGCAAGCCATCGATGAGTCGCTCAATCGTTTACGTGACGGCACCTATGGCATGTGCGCCGAGTGTGGTATTGAGATCAGCGAGAAGCGGCTTCAGGCCGTGCCGTTTGCCAAGCTCTGCGTGGAGTGTCAGTCCAAAGCCGAGTTGCTGGAAAAAATTGAAAAGGAAGAAGATCGCGACTGATTGCGTGCTTCTTCCTGAGCCCCGTCGTGTGCTGAGCCGCGTTCCTCTTTCCGTGCGGCGCTGCGTGAAGCCTCATCACGGGGTGGATATGTCTGGCTTCCCCTCCATCCATGCCTCATGACACAACATCCCCGCCTCGTGCCGTTGTCCTCTTGAGTGGAGGCCTGGATTCAACGGTCACGGCCGCAGTGGCCAAGCAGGAGGGGTGCGAACTCTTTTTGCTGACCATTGCCTATCGTCAACGGCACGCCGTTGAGATCGAGCAAGCCAAGCAGGTGGCTGCAGCACTTCATGTCAAAAATCATATCGTGGTGGAAGTGGATCTTCGGGCTCTAGGAGGGTCAGCGCTCACTGGGGATCTTGCCGTTCCAAAGGATCGTCTGGAGCAGGAGCGGGCGCAGAGTATTCCGATCACCTATGTCCCGGCCAGAAACCTGATCTTCTTATCGTTGGCGGCTGCCCATGCCGAAGTCGTGGTAGCGTCGGTCATTTATTTTGGGGCTAACGTGCTGGACTACTCGGGCTATCCCGATTGCCGCCCGGAATTTATCCGCGCATTCGAGGAGACCGTGGCGGTCGGGACAAAAAGCGGCGTGGAAGGATCTCGGGTAGAAGTCCGTGCTCCATTGTTAGCGCTAACCAAGGCGGAAATTATTCTATTGGGCATGAAGCTGCAAGCGCCGCTTCATCTGACCCATAGCTGCTATGATCCGATCGGATCGGTCGCCTGTGGCCGTTGTGATAGCTGTCTCATTCGCCGCCAGGGATTTGCTCAAGCGGGAGTTGAGGATCCGGTCGCATATGCGGTACTCTGAGGATGTTCAAACAAGCCGCCAGCGTCGTTCTCGCATCCCTCGGACCCTCAACGTACACGAAACAGTACGCTTCGGGCCCTCGCTCGCTGCGGCCTTGCTGAACGCCTTGTTTGAACATCCTCTGGGAGTGCTCAATACCTATGTCCCCTGAAGAATTTTTTATGTATCTGACGATCGGGTTGATCGTCCTCGTGCCGGTTGGTGCTCGGGTGTATCGACGTATCACGCTGGCGAAGACGCAGGCGATGCTGCAAGAACAATTCGGGCAGCCGTCTCAGCCGCCCGATCAATCCACGCCGAAGGGGTAAGTTGTCGATGAAGATCACACGGACCTGTGGCATGGCGGTTGTGTTATGTGTCCTCAGTGTGGCTCCGGCCTGCAGTCAGGGTGAGTCGGCACCGAAGGCCGTTGCGACCGGTGCGGTTCCGGCAGAATTGCAGACCGGCGAAGCCAAGTTTAAAGCCAACTGTTCAGCCTGCCATGGCACGGGTGGTGTCGGCACAAGCCAGGGTCCCCCGCTCGTGCATAAAATTTATGAACCCAACCATCATGGCGATGCCGCCTTTCAGCGAGCGGCTGCTAACGGAGTCAAAGCGCACCACTGGGAATTCGGCAACATGCCGAAAATCGACGCGGCCACACCCGAAGACGTCGATCAGATCATCAAGTACGTGCGCTGGTTGCAAAAGCAAGCCGGTATTTTCTAGCGGCTTTCCCGGTATGTTTTCTCCCGTCGTCAGTTTTCTTCGAGTCGTGACGTAGTCTCCTGCCCTGGTTTGACAATCCGTCAAAGCGCTTCGTAAGGTATCTCCATGAGATTGATTCGCGGCTGATAGGCGCCGGCTATTCAACTGTCATCGTCTTGTCCCGTTTTGCCTGAAGACGGGGCTAACCGAGGAGGAGCGTATGAGGAGAGATGCGAGCAGCCTGAGTGGAATCGTGGTGGTATTTGGATTGATGACTTTGGGGACCGGGTGTGTGGCCATCGAGGCAGGTCACGAAGGGGTGCTAGTTGAGCAGCCGTTCTTCTTCGGCCATGGCGGTGTTGATCCGGTGCCTACCAAAACGGGACGAGTTATGGTGGCCCCGACGACAAAAGTGGTGGATGTCGATATCCGTCCCATTCAGTACTCCGAGCATTTCGATATCATTTCAGCCGAAAACGCGCCGGTCTCCTTCGATGCCTTCCTGATTGCCAACGTCATCGAGGGAAAATCACCGGAGCTGATCAGCAAGTACGGTCCGAACTGGTACGCCAACAATGCCAAGGAAGCGTTTCGCACCTTTGTGCGTGAAGAAGTGCAGAAGTATCCGCTCTTTCAGCTGACGACCGATCCGACCACCAGGCAGAAGCTGCAAGATGCCATCGCCAAAGAAGTGCAGACCAAGCTGATCGAGAAACAGGGCATTCCTGTCCGGCTGAATCGTGTGGTTGTCGGGAGCATTCTGCCGCCCAAGGGCGTGGTAGAGCAAACGACGCAGACCATTATCCAGGAGCAGCGCAAGATTACGATGGTGGAATTTCAGAAAGCGGAAGAGTCCCGTGAAAAAGCCGAAAAGCAGCGTGGCATCGCCGATCGCGCCTATCGCGAATCCCTCGGACTGACCGCGCCGGAGTTTGTCGACCTCCGCCGCATTGAAGTGCAGAAAGAAATCGTGCAGCACTCACCGGCGGCCTTGACCGTCATCATGGGCTTAGAGCGAGTCGGCATCAACATGCCGCCGCTGGCATCAGGCCAGTAAACAGAGACGCTCTCTTCTGTAGGACGTGGGCCGGAAAGTTCGCTTTCCGGCTTGCGTCTTCGAAGGCAAACATAGATTTCCGCCTAGGCCATTAGCTCTCACCCTTCCGCTGTCTCAAATTTCCTGACCGACCCTAGTAGCCCTACGAGTCCTTCTCCTCCTCCAGGCTCAGCACTCAGGACCCGGTACTCAGCACTTCCTACTTCCCCTAAAAGGCGGGGTGATTTCCAGCGGGGAAACGGGTAATCTTAGCCCTTCGGAAACCTATGGCCTGAGGTTGCTGCATGCAGTGGATAGCCCCATCGGAAAAAGACGCTGCAACGGACGCGCTGGAAAAGCGTCTGTGGGATGCTGCCGACCAGCTGCGGGCCAATAGCGGTCTGAACGCTGCGCAATACTCCACCCCGGTCCTGGGTCTTATCTTTCTCCGATTTGCCGATGTGCGCTTTGCAAAGATTCGCTCTGGTTTGGAGAAGATGGCCTCGTCGTCACGGCGTGGGTCTCGCGTAGACGAACCGGCCGCCTACCATGCCGAAGGGGTGCTCTATCTCACGCCGCACGCCCGCTTCGAGAAGCTCCTGCATCTGCCCGAGGGAAGCAATGCCGGCAAAGCGATCAATGAAGCCATGCGCGACATTGAAAAGCACAATCCCCAGCTTGCCGGGGTGTTGCCCAAGACCTATGAAATCTTCAACAGTACGCTGCTGAAAGAACTCCTCAAGCGCGTCTCCGAGATTCCGGCCACCATCGACTACGACGCCTTCGGCCGCATCTACGAATATTTCCTCGGTGAATTCGCCCGGACAGAAGGGCAAAAGGGCGGGGAGTTCTACACGCCGTCCGGCATCGTGCGCCTCCTGGTCGAAGTCCTGGAGCCCTACCACGGCCGCATCCTGGACCCGGCCTGTGGTTCCGGCGGCATGTTTGTGCAAAGCGCCCGCTTCGTGGCCGAGCATAAGAAGAACCCGTCGTCCGAACTCGCCATTCATGGACAGGAGAAAGTCGCAGCCACCGTCGCCCTCTGCCGCATGAACCTGGCCATGCACGGTCTCGAAGGGGATATCAAAGAAGCCATCACCTACTACGACGATCTGCAGAATAGCACCGGCCGATTCGACTTCGTGCTAGCCAATCCGCCGTTCAACGTGAACGCGGTCGATAAGGAACGGCTGGAAGCAGAAGTCGGCAAAGGCCGCCGCTATCCCTTTGGTCTGCCGCGCACGGACAATGGGAACTATCTCTGGATTCAGCTCTTCTATTCGACGCTCAGCGGGAATGGTCGGGCAGGATTCGTCATGGCCAATTCCGCTTCTGATGCCCGCTCGTCTGAGCAGGAGATCCGCAAGCAGCTGATCGAAGCCCGAGCCGTCGATGTCATGGTCGCCGTTGGACCGAACATGTTCTACACCGTCACGTTGCCCTGCACATTGTGGTTTCTGGACAAGGGGAAGCAGCGGACGCCGCGAGCCGACAAGATTCTCTTTCTTGACGCACGCCATATCTATCGGCAGGTGGATCGAGCGCACCGCGACTGGACTGAAGGCCAGATCGGCTTCTTAGCGAACGTCGTCCGTTTGTATCGTGGCGAAGAACCGGACTTCACGCTCGGCGGGGCAGACGCAGAAGCTAAGATCAAGGAAGTCTTCGGCAAGAAGCTGAAGTTCGCCGATGTGCCGGGATTATGCAAAGCCGCCACGATCAAAGAGATCGAAGCGCAAGGCTGGAGTCTGAATCCAGGCCGTTACGTCGGCGTGGCGCCTGGAGAAGAAGTCAGCGACGAGGACTTCAAAGAACAACTTGAGACTCTCAACGAAGAACTCGAACTACTCAACGCCCAAGCCTGTGAACTCGAACAGACCATTGCTCAAAATGTAGCGGAGATTCTGGAAGCGTGACGGCAGCAGCATGGCGAAACTGCAAACTCGGTGACCTGCTAGAAATTAAGCATGGTTATGCCTTCCAGGGGGAATTCTTCGCCAATGCTGGCTCACACATCGTCCTCACTCCCGGAAACTTCTACGAAAAGGGCGGCTTCAAGACCAAAGGTGAAAAGGAGAAATTCTACAATGGGCCGATTCCCCCTGATTATGTTCTGAACGAAGGAGATCTCATCGTTGCGATGACGGAGCAAGGGGAAGGGCTTCTTGGTAGCAGTGCCATCATTCCGCGTAGCGGGTGTTATCTCCACAACCAACGACTTGGTCTTGTCCATGTTCGCGACCAGTCCGAAGCAGACAAAGAATTCCTTTACTACCTCTTTAACTCAAAGCCCGTTAGGCAGCAGATTCGCGGTTCGGCTAGCGGCACGAAGATTCGCCACACAGCCCCATCACGAATTGGCGAGGTGAAGGTGAGTGTGCCCCCACTTCCTCTTCAACGCCGAATCGCAGGCATCCTGTCGGCCTATGACGAACTGATCGAGAACAACCAACGGCGCATCAAGATTCTGGAAGCGATGGCCCGATCCCTCTACCGCGAGTGGTTCGTCTACTTCCGCTTCCCCGGCCACGACAAAGCCAAAATGGTTCCCTCCCCCCTCGGCTCCATCCCGCAAGGCTGGGAGGTAAAGAAGCTCAGCGAGATCGCCGAGGACATGCGCCGCAACGTGCAGAAAGGCCAACTTGAGGAGCGGTGGCCATATGTCGGTCTAGAACACATCCCGCGTCGCTCGCTCGCGCTAGACGCTTGGGAAACGACTATCGACCTCGGCTCAACCAAGCTGGAATTTAAGAAGGGTGAAGTCCTCTTTGGCAAGATTCGGCCCTATTTCCACAAAGTCAGTGTCGCCCCGTTCGATGGCCTGTGTTCCGCCGATACCATCGTCATCCATTCCCGTCGCCCGGAGCATTACGCCTTTGTGGTCGCTTGTGTTTCCAGTGATGCGTTCGTCGCCCACGCCAGCGCAACCGCCAACGGCGCAAAGATGCCGCGCGCGAACTGGGATGTGCTGGAGAAATACGAGGTCGTGATTCCCTACGGCAAAGTTGCCGAGAGATTCTCCGCGGCCTTCGCCGACATCATCGCGCAGCAACAGGCGCTCATTTTCCAAATCAAGAATCTCCGCCACACTCGCGACCTGCTGCTCCCGCGGCTGCTCTCGGGGCAAATCCCTCTAGCTGATTAATCGCATGCCACCGCTTGAAACCTATCCCATCATCTCTCTCCGTAAAGAGGATGTGTTGGCCCCCGAAGAAATGGGGAGCAAGCGTAAGGGGTGGGTGCAGGTTGCGGGTGATTCCGAACGCTGGCTCTTCAAGTATGCTCGGTTCAGTAATGGCCAAGTCACTGGTGAACATTGGGCGGAAAAGGTGGCAGCCGAAGTCGCTGACTTGCTCCATATTCCCCATGCGCGAGTGGAACTTGCCACCCTTGAAGGATCTCCAGGCTGCATCAGCCGACGGTTTCCCGAACTCGCGAGGCCAGGCGCAGAACTGATTCACGGGAATGACTTACTGGCCGGCGCCGGGTTTGGGTACGACCGTACCAAGCAGTTTCGTCAGAGTGACCACACAATCGAAAATATTTTGGCTGCGATTTCGCATGTGTTCTCCGATCCGGAGGAGCAGGCCGCGGCCTTTCGACAAATGGCCGGGTATCTCGTGCTCGATGCCATTATATTGAATACGGACCGACACCATGAGAACTGGGCGCTCATTCGCGTGATGCATCAGGACGGAAGGGTGTCTCACGAAATGGCACCCACGTTCGATCACGCCTCTTCCCTTGGCCGGAATGAGCCCCCGGACAAATTGGCAGCCTGGCTGTCTGAACCAGGGCGGCCAGAGTGGTACGCGGACAGAAGCCGCTGTCAGGGAGGAATTTATCTTCGATCCGATGATGCGCATGGAGCGAATCCCCTGAAACTGCTTGAGCTTGTTGCCAGGAAATGGCCCGAGTATTTTGTGCCGTGGTTGCCCAATGTGGAAAATGTTTATGAAGTGGCCCTTTGTGATACAGTTGGGCGGGTCCCATCTGAGACGATGGTGCCGGTCCAGCGTGATTTTGCGAAGGCGTTGCTCCGAGTGACGTACCGACGGGTCAAAGAGATTCTGCTATGAAAACCTTATTCCTGGCCTGGCAAGATAAACGGCTACGTGCTGATCACGTGGACGGCACCCGAGCATGGTTTCCAATCGGCCGTTTAGATGCTGAGCCGAAAGATTTTCATTACCGGTTTGCCTACACCCGTGGAGTCTTGCAGGCTAAGGACAAGGCAGGATTCCAACCCCTGGACGCCTTCCCGAAATTTGACACTTTGTACGAATCATCAGAGCTGTTCCCGCTCTTTCAAAATCGGCTCATTAGTACGAAGCGCGAGGATTATGCCGAGTATCTCCAGCGACTCAGTTTGACTCCGGAGCGCGCGGACCCGTTCGAGATTTTGGCGATCAGCGGGGGAGGGCGACAGACGGATAATCTAGAAGTGTTCCCTAAAATTCAGGCCCGTCGTGATGGCAGCTTTTCCTGCCGATTCTTTTTGCACGGTTGGCGTCATGTGAACGCCCCATCCCAAGATCGATTGAATGCGCTCCGGCCCGGCGAGCCGTTGCAAGTGTCGGTCGAGTTGAATAACCCCGCAACCGGCGTGGCAGTCCAGCTTGAGACCGCAAACGATTATTTCATGGTGGGCTGGGCGCCTCGGTACCTTATTCATGACGTGTTACAGGCCATTGCGGGTGGACCGAGCAACATGATCGCGCGGGTCGTCCAGCTCAATCCGCCACCTGCTCCTCACAATCAACGTGTTCTCGTCGAGCTCGAAGGCCGCCTCACGGCTGGCTATGAACCGATGAGCAGCGATGAGTTTCTTCCACTGCGTTCCTAGTGGCGCATGGCCCACGCCTACTCCGAAGACCAGCTCGTTGAACAACCCGCTATCGCTTTGTTTGCCGAACTCGGATGGCAAACAATCTCGGCTTTAGAAGAGGTCTTGGGATCTCAAGGTACGTTGGGACGTGAGACCAAAGGCGAGGCGGTGTTGGTGCTTCGTCTTCGTGCCACGCTTGAACGGCTGAATCCTTCTCTCCCACCGGAAGCCATTTCGGGAGCCATTGACCAACTAATCCGCGACCGTTCGGTGATGAGTCTCGCAACGGCGAATCGTGAGGTGTTTAGCTTTCTCAAAGAAGGAATCCCAGTTTCCATTCCCGATCCCAAGGGTGGCGGGCAGAAGACGGAACGTGTCCGCGTCATTGATTGGGAGAATCCTTCCGCCAACGACTTCCTGTTGGTAAGTCAGTTCAGCGTGACGGGGCCGCTCTATACCCGTCGGCCTGATCTCGTCGGGTTCGTAAATGGCCTTCCCATCGTCGTGATCGAGCTGAAGAAGCCGGGCGTACCGTCGCAGCAAGCTTTCGATGATAATCTCACCTGCTACAAGTCTGACATTCCCCAACTCTTCTGGTCTAATGGACTGACGATTGCTTCCAACGGGACAGAAAGCCGTGTGGGTTCTTTGACCGCTGATTGGGAGCGTTTCTTTGAGTGGAAGCGGATTGAGCGTGAAGACGAACCCCGCCGTGTATCGCTTGAAGTGATGCTACGAGGCACGTGTGAGCCATCCCGCCTGCTCGATCTGCTCGAAAACTTCAGCCTCTTCTCTGAGCACAAATCTGGGCTCGTCAAAATATTGGGCCAGAACCACCAGTTCCTCGGCGTGAACAATGCCATTGCAGCGACATTGGCTGCCCGGAAACAGGGGCATGGACGGGGCGGCGTCTTCTGGCAGACGCAGGGTTCCGGTAAGAGCTTTGCGATGGTGTTCTTTGCACAGAAGATCCTCCGGAAGGTTCCCGGCAATTGGACCTTTGTTGTGGTGACCGACCGGGTGGAATTGGACGTTCAGATCGCGAAGACTTTCAAAGCCTGCGGTGCGGTCAGCGAGACAGAAAGCGAGCTGTGCCATGCGCAGAGTGGTGCGCAGCTGCGGCAGCTGCTCGGCGAGAATCACCGCTATGTCTTTACGCTCATTCACAAGTTCCAGACTCCTGAATTGTTGTGCGACCGGTCCGATGTGATCGTGCTCACGGACGAGGCACATCGCAGCCAATATGACACTCTGGCGTTGAACATGCGTGCGGCGCTCCCTCGTGCGCTGTTCCTCGCCTTCACCGGCACGCCTCTGATCGCTGGAGAGGAACGGACGCGCGAGGTGTTCGGCGACTATGTCTCCATCTATGACTTCCAGCAGTCGGTTGAGGACGGCGCAACGGTCCCGCTGTTCTACGAAAACCGGACGCCGGAACTCCGCTTGGAGAATCCGAACCTGAACGACGATATCTACAACCTGATCGAAGCGGCGGGCTTGGATGATGACCAAGAGAAGCGGCTGGAGCGTGAGTTGGGCCGGCAATATCAATTGCTCACGCGCGACGACAGGTTGGAGACGATCGCCAAAGACATCGTCCAGCATTTCCTCGGGCGCGGCTTCCTAGGCAAAGCCATGGTCATTTCCATCGATAAGGCAACGGCCTTGCGGATGCACGACAAGGTACGGGTGCACTGGAAGGCTGAAGAAAAGCGTGTTGAGCAGGAGTTGGCCAGGCTCACCACCTATGGGGCGAAGGCCGGCTATCCTGATCGCATCCGGGAACTTAAAGCACGGTTGGATGTGATTCGCACAACTGAAATGGCGGTGATTGTCTCGTCAGCTCAAAACGAGATTGCAGATATGCAGAAGCTGGGGCTGGACATCGCGCCACATCGAGTGCACATGAATCATGAGAAGCTGGATGAGGATTTCAAGAACCCTACTGACCCGTTGCGGCTGGTCTTCGTCTGCGCGATGTGGTTGACCGGCTTTGATGCGCCGAGCTGTTCGACGGTCTACCTTGATAAGCCGATGCGGAATCACACGCTGATGCAGACGATTGCCCGAGCCAATCGTGTGTTTCCCGGCAAGCACAGCGGCCTTATTGTGGACTACGCGAACGTCTTTGCTTCACTAGAGAAGGCGTTGGCGATCTATGCCAAAGGCCGTGGTGGGGAGCAGCCTATCCGGGACAAGCAGAAACTCGTGGAGAGCCTGCGACAGGCGATCACGGAGACGGAAGCGTTCTGCCTGGCTCATGGCGTCAATCTCGGAGAGATTGAGCAGACTCCGGCGGGGAGCCTTGACCGGCTGACGAAGATTGCCGAGGCGGTCGAACGCCTGATCTCTCCCGACCCTCTCCGCAAGGACTTTCTTGGACAAGAGGGTTGGGTCCGAACCCTGTTTCAGGCCGTGAAGCCGGATCCATCAGTGTTGGAGTTCACGTCCCGCGTGGCTTGCCTGACCACGATTGCCGAAAGCATTCGCGAACGAACGGGCGAGGGACCGGCAGATATTTCAGCCGTAATGGCCGATCTCAATAAGATTCTGGATGCGTCTGTGGCGGCGGATGGATTTCACATCCCGCAGGAAAAGACCGGCCATGGGATCATCGATCTGACGAAGATCGACTTCGAGGCATTAGCCAAACGCTTTGGAAAGTCCAGGACCAAGAATATCGATCTGGAACAACTGAAAGCGGCGATCCGCGCTCAATTAGACAAGCTCGTTCGCCTGAATCGGACTAGAGCCGACTACCTCACCAAGTTTGAAGAACTGATTGAATCCTACAACGCCGGCAGCCGGAATATTGACGAACTCTTCAAGGAACTCCTGGCGCTCAGCCGTAGTTTGAACGACGAACAGGAACGGCATGTCAGAGAGCGTCTTTCTGAAGAAGAACTCATGGTCTTCGACATTCTGACTCGCCCGGCTCCTGAACTGGCTCCCGAGGAACGTGCAGAAGTGAAGAAGGTTGCGCGTGAGTTGCTGGAGAAGCTCAAACAGCTCTTGGTGCTGGAGTGGCGGCAGAAGGCGACGGCTCGCTCACAGGTCAAGCTGGCCATCGAAGAGCTATTGGATCAAGGATTGCCTCGCAGCTACACGCCCGATCTCTATAAGGAGAAGTGTTCAGCGGTATTCGAACATTGCTATGAAGCTTACGGAGACCGGGGAGCGAGCATCTATCCAACGGCGCATTAACCTACTCGCTATGTGCATAAAACCTCACAATTTGCCGCTCTGCTTCACCCGACACACCCAATAGATCTTGGCGTCAGTTAGCTTTTTCGAGGGCGACGGGGACTAGGGGTTGATCACTATTGCTCAAACAAAGATAGCTGGGGTTGATAGGATGTCAGAATCAACAGGGAAGGAGATGTGTTATGACTGAAGTCAATTCGACGCAATCCCGGAGTGATGGTCTCAAGGCGCAGATCGATAAGCTCGAAGGCCTTGCCCACCACTCGGCGGTAAATCCTACCTTCGATCAGTTTGACGCTGACACGGAAGACATGCTGATCAAGATATACGGGGCGAATCATAAGTATCTGGAATCTTACAAATACGCTACCGTGGGGGAAGCCGAAGCGATGGTAAATTTGCCCCAATCCGCTCAGGAACCAACGGCACGAGATATCCCAAAGAAGGGGCTGCAACAACGCCGGCAGGTGCTACAGAGCATCCTGACCGATCTGCAACCACTCGAAGCGCAAGAAACCGAGTCGCTCACGGGAGAAGATCCTGAAGATTCTCCCGGCCCCAGCTAGCTGGTGCACGCGCGACTTCCCTGGGCATGGAGGCGGTAGTGAGAATGCAACGCTTACCAATGTGGAAGAAGGCGCTGTACTCTATATAAAAAGTAGCAGTATGAACTCTGCTGAGATTTGGCGGCGGATGTTCGCAGTGATCTCGACCGCTCCTCCACGTCCGTATCCATCACCGCCGGATGTCTTTCTCGGGTTAGAGCATCTGCCTGGACGGTCCAGCTCGCCATTACGCCGGATCTCATCGACAAGGGCAGGTATCACGTTCCTGAAATCAGGCCTCGACTGATGATTTCTATTGATTGTTGGGGAGGGGATCCCAGGTGATCATGCGGCTTCCACCAGACGGTGGAAGTGAATCTCCTTTGAGTTAAGCACGTTTGGCAAAGCGCTTCAAATCCCAATGAGGACACCGCTCAAATCGATTCTCGTCGAAACCGCTGAGTATATGCTGACGGTCTGTCGGTATGTGGAACGCAATCCCGTTTGCGTGGGTCTGGCCGAGCGGGTTGAACAGTGGCGGTGGAGCAGCGCGGGGATGAGCGGGTCGGTTCCCCTTCAAGCGTGGGCGCTGGAGCGTCCGACAGCTTGGCTCGATTGGGTGAACGAGAGCGAGACGACGAACGATTACGCACCGTGTGGGACTCACCGGCGGCCTCGACCGGTCATCATGGGTTTAGAGCGAGTCGGCATCTACATGCCGCCGCCGGCATCGGGGCAGTAAGCGCTAGACTGTTTCTTCAAGCTGTGGCGCGCGTAGGCAATCCAAATGACTGCCCGCGCCCCTTCTCCCTGTTCTACTCACCAACTCTCTTGCGACAATTATCAAGCAACCAGGTTCCTTACCTTATCTGCAGAACAATTTGTACATCATTGACCCTAGGCTAGCGCCGAAGAGAGCTGTGCGAGAGAATTAACTTCCGGCCATCCCATCCCTCCATATTGAGTTCACACGTCAATCCAGGTAGATCGGTTCGGCTCTATAAATAGGGCCGAATACGCCAGTTGACAGGGGGACGATCAATCGATATGGTCTCGAAAAAGTAGTGAGGAATAATTATAAATACTGTTATTTCGGATCATTTTAAGACGCAAGCTGTGTGAGAGTTGCGGCCGAGATCTAAGAAGGAGCCTTACGACATGAGTGAACTAAAAGACAAGACCCTTCAATTGAACGTCCGTCTGAAGCCCAGTGAGTCGAGTGCCCATCCCCTGGCGACGAACTATACCAATGTCGGCGTGGCGCAGGGCATTGCCTATGTGGACTTCGGCTTCATCGAGCCCGCGCTGCTCGGAGCCATCGCGAAGACAGCAAAGGATGGCCAAGAAGCACCCAAGGGATTGGAAGGCCATCTCGTCACCCGTGTCGCGATGGGGGTGGATGTGCTCGCGCGGCTGCACCAGCAGATGCAGCAGGTCTTAGTCAGCATGCGTGAGACGCGGCAGGGGAAGAAGTAGCAGTAGGGCTGCGAAGGAGGACGGAAATGAACAAGCCTCGATTGCAAGATCTGAACTTTAACGCTTTGAGGTTGAAAGGTATGGGCCTCTTGGTAGTGGGATGCCTATTGGGAATGCTCGGGCCCATAAACCTGGCTCAAGGGGAAACGGTCGGAGAACGGTTTCGGAAGCAGATGGAAAAGATGGCGGCGATGTGTACGGCGCAGAAGCTCTCGCCGGCGGATTCGCGTTGCATTCTGCCTAAGATGAAGCCGGCCGATCCGTTGGCGACGGAAGAAGGCCGTTTCGCTCACAGCATCAAAATTCCGAATCCGGTACCGGAGGACAGCGGTTACAAGCCGGGCATGACCTCGCAAGAGTATTTCGATCATCTCTGTAAGACTGAAGTAGGGGAGTACATATACAAAACCGTGGAGAATGTTGATGGCATTCTCCTAATGCGGTCTAGAGGAGTTTCCAAAGAATATGTTCATCAGCATCTTTATGCGATGGAGGATCCTACAGGGGATTCACTGGAACCTGGAACAGCTCAAGATTATTTTGTTCAACCTCCGATTGGTAAGTATGATTTTTTGGAGTTGCCTGGCCAGACCTCTGCGGGCTATTGAAGGTATTACAAAGATCCCAATGCCAATCCAGGAAAGCTCTTTTCTGCTTGGCTTAATGGTCGCCACGAGAGAGTTCCTTATATCGTTGTTCTTGAACACGACAAGCAGGCCCGCAGCCATTTTGGGGGCGAAGAAACGGGGACATTCTGCTTTTCTTGGCAGCCTGACGAATTAACGAGGGTGTGAGCATGCCACGCACAGCGCGGGCGTCAGTCGGCGACTACTGTTATCACGTGATCAATCGAGGGAATGGTCGCGCGGAGGTGTTTCATGCGGAGGGAGATTATCAGGCCTTCATCCGCTTGTTCCGAGAGGCGAGTGCGCGTATGCCGATGCGACTTCTGGCGTATTGTCTGATGCCCAATCATTTCCATCTTGCGCTCTGGCCTTATCACAATGGGGACTTGAGTCGGTGGATGCAATGGCTGTTGACCGCGCATGTGCGTCGGTATCACCGGTGGCATGAGTCCAGTGGGCATGTGTGGCAAGGCCGGTTCAAAGCGTTTCCCATTGAGCAAGATGCGCATCTCCTGACGGTGTTGCGTTACATCGAACTGAATCCCGTCCGGGTGCATCTCGTTGCCCGAGCCGAAGACTGGCGATGGTCGAGCGCACGGGCTTGGAGAGAATCCGTGCGAGACCCTCTCGTGGAAGCCGGACCGGTGGCACGGCCGGAGGTGTGGCACGAGTGGGTGAACGGAGCGATGGAGGAGACAGACATCCAACGGATCCGACAGAGCGTGAATCGCGGCGCGCCGTTCGGTACGGACGCATGGACGGCGGTGACGGCGGAGCGGTTGGGGTTGGATGCGAGCCTCCGACCGATCGGCCGTCCGCAGAAACTAGTGGAAACGTAGAATGTCCCCGTTCTTTTGTCCGCAAGCTCCGCCTCTCGTCGCGGCCCGTTCAGGATATTGTGAGCATTGACGAGCGGCCGGCCGAGGTGGCCGATCGCACGGTGCCCGGCCATTGGGAGGGCGACTTGCTGGTCGGCCATGCGAACGCGTCGGCGCTCGGGACGCTGGTGGAACGCACCACTCGATTTACGCTGCTGGTGCCGCTGACGGCGAAAGATGCGACCGCTGTGCGGCGGGCCTTCGCCCGTGAAGTCCGGACACTGCCTGCTCAACTCCGCCGCTCCCTCACGTACGACCAAGGGCAGGAGATGCGGGAGCATCGGCTCTTCACCAAGCAAACGAAAATGCGAGTCTACTTTGCCCATTCCCAGTGTCCCTGGGAGCGGGGCACGAACGAGAACACGAACGGCTTGCTGCGGCAGTTCTTTCCCACCGGCACCGAGTTCCAGCACATCTCGCGGCGGGAGATCAAACGCGTGCAGGCGATGCTCAACGATCGGCCGCGGAAGGTTCTGAACTGGCACAGTCCGGCTCATGCTTTTCACCAGCTGTTGCGCTAGAATCTTGAATGCACACTGACACCTTTATCAGCCCCCAGCCTTCTAACACTGTTTCGGTCCTTCTGAGTTTGCAATAAATTAACATAGAGCGTTTCGGCTCTATCGATAGAGCCGAATTCGCCGATTGATAGGGGAGCATGTAATCAGTAGGGTTCTGCCCACTTAGTTAGGATTAAATATAAATTGTTTTGGTTCTAGATTGTGCAAGTGTGAGCTGCGTTACAGCGCACTGATTAAGGAGTTTCAGAACATGAGTGAATCAAAAGACAAGACCATTCCGTTGAACGTGAGATTGAAGCCCAGTGAGCCGTCAGCCCATCCGCTCGCCGCGAATTACACGAACGTCGGCGTAGCTCAAGGGATCGCCTATGTCGATTTCGGCTTCATCGAGCCGGCGTTGCTCGGGGCTATTGCGAAGACGGCGAAAGATGGGCAGGTCGCGCCGAAAGGATTGGAAGGCCATCTCGTCACCCGCGTGGCCATGGGTGTGGATGTGCTCGCGCGGTTGTATCAGCAGATTCAGCAAGTGTTGGTTACCATGCGCGAGGCGCGGCAGGGGAAGCCAAGAGCGTAGATGAGAGAGGGGTAGCGAATGGAATGGTTCGCCCAATAATGAGAAGACGGAGGTCTTGATGAGACAGACGCAACTCGGACTCACCCTGATTTTTCTGCTGGTAATGAGCTGTATCGCGTGGGCGGGGAAAGCGGGGATGGGTGCTCAGGCCTCTGCCTTGAATGATATGCAACAGGAAATTGTGAACATTCTGAGTCGGCTGAAGTTTCAACTAGCCGATCAGAGTAAATTCTGTCGACAGTTTCTAGCAGACTTCCGAACGCAGAACAAAATCAACTATGTCAAACCAATTGTTGTCGCGAATGACTACAGCGACGCAGCTTTTGATACGTACAAGCAGAAATGTCCGAAGCTGGAATTTAGAAAGAGGGTCCTTCTCCACCCAAAGATTGCTGATGACGTTAAGAGCTTGCCTGCCGAAGAAATGGAGAAGTACGGGGATGTATATGTGGGCACCACAAACTTCAAACTCTATAAGGTTGATATCAACAACAACCCGTCAGATGGTGACGAATTCATTTTCTATCATGAGAAGTTTCTTCATGTGAGCTCCGGAGGGCAAGAAGCACTTCAGGAGCCGGGTAAAGATGATTACGACAACAGAGGCGCATATCTTGTTATTAACTTCCACGATTGCAGGGTGTCAGATGGTCTTGAAGTCGATGGGCTGAGACAATTCTCAACGGTTCCGGACTACAGCGATATCATCAACTATAAA
>CXWL01044386.1_pt1 | contig 17710 bp, 15 predicted proteins | sample 590931 | NCBI WGS metagenome assembly CXWL01 (sample SAMEA3498368, study PRJEB10139) | groundwater metagenome | biome: water well; material: biofilm material | place: Germany | collected 2015-04-27 | reverse complement strand
GCCATCCGAGACACGGGGCTTGCCCTCAAACTGATGCCATACAGATAACGCCGCTCCGAGGGCGCCTCCCGCATCGCCGGCCGCGGGTTGAATCCAAAGGCCTTTGTGCGGCCCCTCTCGCAAGATTCGGCCATTTCCCACACAGTTGAGCGCAACCCCTCCGGCTAGACATAAATTCTCCACACCCGTCTCTCGATGAAGCGTCCGGGCCAAACGGAGCATGACCTCTTCCGTCACCTCTTGAACAGATCGCGCCAAATCCATCTCGCGTTGTCCCAACTTGGCCTCAGGCGTGCGCGGGGGACCACCGAACACATGGTCGAACTTCCGGCTCGTCATCGTGAGCCCTGTGCAGTAGTTGAAATACTCCATGTTCAACCGAAACGTCCCGTCGGGCTTCACATCGATCAGATGCTCGTAGATAGCCTTCACATACTTCGGCTCGCCATACGGCGCAAGACCCATCACCTTGTACTCGCCGGAATTGACCTTGAATCCGGTGTAATAGGTGAACGCTGAGTACAACAGGCCTAAGGAATGCGGGAACGGAATCTCCCACAAATGAGTAAGGGTATTCCCTTGACCTTGCCAGGCAGATGTCGTCGCCCATTCCCCTACCCCATCCATGCACAGCACCACGGCCGAGTCATAGGGGGACGCAAAGAATGCGGACGCGGCATGGGACTCGTGATGCTCGGAAAACAACAGCTGGGGCAACTCGCTCTTGGCCATTCCCTCCCCATGCTTCAGAAATTCGTCCCGCAGGAGGGTCTTAAGGAGCAGCTTCTCTTTCATCCACACCGGCATCGCAGCAAGAAACGACTGGAGGCCGGCTGGAGCGAACGCCAAGTAGGTTTCCAACAGGCGCTCGAACTTCACCAGCGGCTTATCGTAGAAAACCAGCCGGTCGACATCCTTGAATCGAATCCCGCCTTCACGCAGGCAATAGTCGATCGCCCGGTGGGGAAACCCTGGATCATGCTTCTTCCTGGTGAATCGTTCTTCCTGAGCCGCGGCCACAATGTCGCCGTCCCGCACCAGACAGGCCGCGCTGTCGTGATAATAGGCCGAAACTCCCACGATAAACGTCGGCTTCGTCATTGATGATCTCCTTGTCATTGTGAGTGTCCAGCCCCTCGCCCCCTGCATTCTTTTAAGATGGCAACGAGTTTTTTCCCAAGACAGCTAACCAGCAGCCCCTTTAGGGCCACCACTGAAAATGATTCCTTGAGGGAACTCCAATAGTGGATCCGTGCTTGTTTAAAATCACCGAGACATTGCCAGTGGTAACCAAGCTCAAACATCGCCCTGGCGATATTGCAATGGGCACGATTTTGAAGAGAAGGGGGTAATCCCGTCTCAAGTTGTTTGCGCATAACCCGAACTGGGGATAGAGCAAACGCAATACCGCCACGTCCCGTGATTCCGGTCTCCCGACGACGATACTGGTGTCCGACAATATCTAAGTAACCAATCGCATAGCGCCTTGTGATTCTAAACCACATGTCTCGATCCTCACCTGAGCCGATGCTCTCGTCGAATCCACCAATAGACTGAAATACCGATTTAGGAACCACTGTGCCTGATGTTCCAATGAAATTCTCCCAGAACAGACCTTTATAGGCCAACGCACTTTCTATGATGAACCACTTTTCGCCTACACGCTTCTTAGGAAGATTCCAAAATGTTTGATAACCATCAAGAAACGTCCCCGGAAAACTATCGCCACGTTCATTGAAGACCATAAAATTATTAAACAGGAGGCCGAGATCAGAATACCGCTCAAGAAATGCCACTGCCTCCGAAAGCTTGTCCCTCGACATGAGATCATCCGAATCACAAAACGATATGTACTTCCCTCGCGCATGATGGATTCCCACATTTCTCGGCTTAGAGGGCCCGCCACTGCTCTCCTGTCTAATATATCGGATCTTGTTCGAATTGAAGACCGCCACGACCTCCTGAGTGTTATCGGTAGAACCATCATCAACGATAATAATTTCAAAATCTTGCCATGACTGCGACAAGACACTTTCAATCGTGTCAGGCAGGTATTGAGCGGAGTTATACGTAGGAATGACCACACTTACGAGGGGCATCTGACTCTTGTCGTCTGGGACAGACCGCTGCAGCATTACGCGGACACCCCGGCAACTACCCGCGCTTTACGATGCTTGATCGTCCCCCAAAAATAGCCCAAGGACATAGTCCCCTGAACCAAATTGTAAAAAGCTTCTTTACGCCTTCCTGTCCCATATCTCCAGAATGATAACAAAACATGCCTTGCGGCGTCCTTGTACCTCCACCGGGGCACTCCACATACAAGCGTTACTGGCAATGCATCAGCAGCCTTGCTTGATTGATCTTCAAAAACCATCCATTCGCCAATCCGGAAAAACCATCGCAAAACATATCGTTTGGTCATACGGCTCACATCGGGGCATTGATATACAATAGCCTGGGGAGCATGCATCAGTACTTCACCGTGCTTTCGCAACCTCATACAGAACTCGGTGTCCTCCCCCATAAGGACCGACTCGCCAATTCGTCCTAGATCGGAACGGAAATTACCGTACTGCTCGAAACACGAGCGTCTGAAACTCAAGTTGGCACCAATGCCGACTGTGCCTTGAGACGCCGAATCCAGGATGAATATCTGGTCCCCCTTCTCACACTGGCCTAAAGAAGGATTGTACTCTTTGCGCCACCAATCCGGAAAAGGAAGATCTTGTTTGAGAGGGACTTTACCTCCAACGCATGCGACCCGTGAGGAATCAAACGCCTTCTTCACTTCGAACAACCAATCCTCGGCAACTAGGACATCATCGTCGATGAACGAAATAATATGACCGTGCGCCTCTTTGACCCCCCTATTTCGGGCTAGAGAAAGTCCCTGAGCTAGTTCAAAGACATACCGAATCTTGAGCGAAGAGCCCAAGAACTGTTCAACAACACCTCTTGTACCATCACTAGAGTTGTTATCAACCACGACTACTTCCCATGACAGTTCATCCGGCACTTTCATCTCGGCAAGACTTTCCAAGGCACGCTTCAGGGTAGCCGCCCGATTGTAGGTGCAAATCACGACGGAAATATCCATCTCTAGAGCTCCTGTGTAACCCATCTAGCAGGGCTGATTACCATCCTCGTATCAGACCCGTCTGGATCGAACTGTCATAACCATGGTGAACGATATAATTCAAGGAGGAATCGATGGGTAATGGCCATAGGACGATCTCCGTCTCGCAGCACCCTACCGGGGGGAGTGTTTGAGCAGTTCCAGATAAACATTTTCCGTGGCGCTCACCATCGCTTCGGCTGTGAAATGTGTAAGAAACATCTTTCGAATCGACCGCCCAACGGTCTCCTTGTAATGTGATCCAAGCCGAATGGCCTGTTCAATGGCCTTCACAAGAGCTTCTCCATCACCAGGCGGCACAAACAATGTCGTGGGTGTACACTTCGCGACCTCCTCGATCCCGCTACCACGACTCGTAATGATGGGAGTGCCTTCGCGCATGGCCTCGATAGCCACGATGCCGAAGGATTCAAACCTCGACGGCATTAACGCCCAATCAGCCTCCCGAAAAATTCGCTCTTTTTCCGGCTCACTGATCATGCCAAGCTCTCTAAACCGAGATGGGCAGGTATGCCTGAGGCGAGCGAGGATTGAGGCGAATCGGGGTTCCTTCTTGACGTAGGCATCGAGGTTGGTGCCGATGAATGTCATGGTCAGGAGAGACTCTCTCTCGAGAAGTTCATCCAGCGCTAGAAGAATGAGGTCCATCCCCTTGCGATGTTCCGCCCGCCCCACGAAAACAAGATCAACGGTTGCGTTAGGCGTGACCGCGAACGCTCTTCCTGGCTCAATGCCGTGCGGTATGACCGTTTCCGGTTGAGGAACTCCGTAGCGCAGCGCCGCCTTCTCTGCCATAGATCGGGAATTGGAGATTATCAACGTTGCCCTTCGTCCCAAGTGCGTTTCGGCCTTATTGATGACCCGATCTTGGAGTGTCGGGGGATGGGTCAACGTATCCAGGTGGGGCGTCGAAAGGCGAACGATGAGAGGACAACGTAATTGTGGCAGTAGAAATCCCTGACCGCCCCAATTTGGCGCTTCGATGATATCAAACTCATCTCTCACTTCCTTACACCATTCCCGAAGAGCCAGTGATGCACTGAGCAACTCACCCGCTTTGCGAAGCCGCCATAGAAATCGCCCATTCCACACGACACTGACACTTCGACCCCATTCATGATCAATCACTCGTTCCGAATGAAGCTGATAACCGGCTACAACAACCTGGTGTCCTCGGCCAAATAGCCCAGTGGCAAGGCCGTGCACGTATCGCCCAATCCCTCCATAACGATACGGAGGAAACTCAGGTGTAATTAGGCAAATCCGCATGGCATTCGTTACAGCTCAAGCATGATAGGTTCGTGGAATTGTCGCCGGCCGCACGGGGAGTCCCTGATTTCTGGACTCATGAAAGAGCATGATCGTACGCTCTACAGTCTTATCCCACGAGTAGCAATCGCGCGCCAGTTCGAGTGTTCCAATGCGCAACCGCTCTCTGAGTTGGTCATCGGAATACAGTAATAGGATAGCATCGGCCAGGGAACTAGGATCTCTTGGGGGACATAGAAACACATTCTTCCTATCGATAAATGGAGATTCGAGAGTAGGGCCCTTGGTCGTTACGATTGGCAAGCCATGCACGGACGCTGCCGCAACGGAACTTCGATTAAGCATCACGCCTTCATCAAAGGGAAGGGCACAGAGATCCGAGGCTTTGAGGCAGAGTGAGCCATGGTCGCTCTCGCTAGGATAATATCCAGTGAATCGCACCTTGTCCTGAATCCCTAATTGTGCACACAGAGACTCCAATTCCTGAACATACCCTGTGCGCTTCATCGACCGCAAAATCACTTCATTACTTCCTCCGATTAGCGCGAGGACAATCGGCTTGCCCTGCTGATTCACCAATCGCATTGCTTCCAATAATGTTTCGATCCCTTTCCCGGGATACAAAAATCCGTAATAGGCGATCAAAAACACATCGGCTCCAACTGCTAACAACTCCCGGCCTCGCTGTCGGGCGACGCTGTGTTCCTCTGTGCTTACGTTCAACAGAGGTGGGGGTGGGATAACAATCGTCTTCTGGCTTACATTGAAGAGATGATCCTCCAGGATCTGCCGGTGCTGCTCACTTAAGGCAATCAAACGCTGACTATCACGAAGCAATGTGCCGTACCCCCAATCCACGCTGTTCCTTCCGACCAAAATACTTATTCCCTTCCTGATCAAGCGTGCGGGGAGAGATACGAGATCCAGATTCGCCCCCGTAGGATATTCGATCAAAGTCACAACGGAGATACCCACAAATAGTCGCCTAAGAACGCTCGGAAGAAATGTAATCATCGGCTGATGATGATAGATTTCTCCGGTAAAGTGAATATTCACCACGTCCGGGCGGACACGGCGGATCAAACGCAGGAGACGAGGAAGCTCAGACCAGCCCCAGCGATGCATGATCGGGTAGATCCTAAGGTTCGGGCTAATCGATGCCTCTACACCTTTGGAAACAAGTGCGTGCACACTAAGCCCAGCTTCGCTTAAGCGCTGACACAGCCGAAACGCATACTCCCCACCACCGGATCTCATCGGGGGAAACGTACTGGAAATTACAAGTACTCTCACGCGAACAATCTTTCAGAACGGGACACGCTGCCACCTCTCATGATGTTCATCGTCGGCGATTAACAATCGGCATCCGCATGTGCCATTCGCGGCCGTTGGACGAAATCGGACTAGTCTGAATATGATCTCACCACCCTAGGAATTCCTGTGGCTGAAGAGTCATCGATTAACTTATCTCGAGGCACTAGTGTTTCTAGTGCGATATGTTTCGCCACCTGTTCGGCTAGAAAATGGTTAAAGCTTGGGCTGTAGTGGCAATCATCGACGATGGCCTTCCTGCCAATCCCCCAATCCTGAAACAAATTACTAAGATCCGTCACTCCCTTAGTAGCACTCATGCGCTTGTAAAACACCACTCTTTTTCCCCTCTCAAGGAGAAAATCGTCAGGTACAGGATTCCTAAAAGAGACAAGAGGGTAGTTATGAACAGCATCCGGCTGCAGAAAGAATAGAGAACGGACTGCGTACTGATTCAACATACCCTCCGCAATCTTACGATCTTGGATGAAACGGTTAATACGGTGGTCGATAGTCCCCTCTATTTTCGTGTCCGGCCGTCTTGCTTGAACGCCTGACCTGCTGCCAAGGATTCTCTTTTGGATTGCTAACGTGAGTCTCACAACTGGCACCCACTGGAGTTGACGCACGATTGGAGTCTCAGGAGTGAATTGCCGCTCAGCCAGCTGGCGTTCAAACTTATCCGTGAAGGTCGGCACGTCTTCATCTGGTCCTGGATTTACACCGTCCATGAAAATCATGAGACTTGGGCGGTGACCACTCTTCAATAGATCCATGGCCAACACAGTTTCCTGGGTAGGGTAAAAAAACCCTCTCCCATAGTTCACGACTTCAACGTAAACGCCCAGATGTTGGGCTTGCGCCCGATCATTGAGGATCTTCGCAAGATAGCTTGGCCATGTATGCCCGTCAGAAACATTGTATCCAAATGTTGTACTCCCCCCCAGCGTAAAGATCCGGATAACCGGTAAGTGTGTGACATTGGATGAATTTACAGTGCGCCTGGCTGGGATACCTCGTTCATCAAGATCAACGTTGACATGCTTTCCTTGGAATGGTGGCTCGGAGAACTGAACCCAGGGTTGATAAATGAACCCTCGTCGACTCAGTTCGTAAAAATCATCTAGGACCTCACCGGCATAAATTGGCTCAATGTTCTCATAAGCGTTGAAATCAAACCATCCCAACTGATAGTCACTTCGCTTCCCGTTGTTAATCGGAGACCCGTCTGCATTGAAGAGGGCACTGGGCTCAAAAGCGTTACGAGCCGCAATCTCCTGACGGCCCACAACCTCCTGGGAAGTGGCCGCATCTAGAATGTAAAAGGCTGCTGCTAGGAAGAAGTTCATGACGACAAATGCAGCTAGCGTGTTCATAAGTACAAGCGCAGTTGCCAAATAAATCTTCACAAGCGACGAGCTTAGACTTGCCATGAGCTTTCCCCTCAGGAGCCAGAGCTTTCTCGGTTATGAGTGACAGGTTGCAGTCCCATTGTTTCGCGTCGTACTTCAGATTAGGGCAATATAAAGTTCGCTGCATCGGCGGTCTTATAATGCAAGTCAGCATTCTCCAACGGCAATCCGACGACAATCGACAGCCACCCCTGCCCGTTTGCTCAATCCCTGGCCAAGCCCACGATAGCGACCCCCAAGGCATCGGTCACCACAAGCACTTTCGACGGTGGTCTCAATTGCGGACTGCATTTTTCTATCTTGCGCCTCTAAAGAATGAGCCTATGGGGAAATGTGACTATCAAGAATCCCCCTACACCATACGTCAAGTTAACTAGTATTATCTCCTTTCATATACCGCCACGTGCTTCCCCACCCAAGCTTTAACGTATTCTCTGCGCCCCTCTATGATCAGATCTGGCCTTTCGGTCACGTTCATGGCCACAAGCGCACAGGGAATAAAGTCGGTTATTGCACCAGGCGCAGAGGTCTTCGCTGACTGATTTGTTACATGAAGGTGCTCGATTCGGACACTGCTTAATGGCCCCACCCTTAGCAGAGCCCATAGAGGATATTCCCAGCTATCTTCCTGGCTCAAGAGACCGACCTGTGAGCACAGGTTGTCTTTCAGCAAAAACGCAACATGGGAATATTGTGGGAGCAGATCCGTCCTGCTTCGAAAGTATTGCTCCCATCTGGGCATCGAAAAAATACTTTTGCCTCCAAGTAAGGGTCGTGTTTCATTCTTGGTGTCAGACATCTAACGCAACGGATATGAGTACTATATATCCGTTGCGTTAGATGTCTGACACCAAGATAATAGAATGGCGTGGCCAGTTCCGATGCAGTGTTCTTCATGAGATTGGATGCGAATTCCAAGAAAAGTGGACTCATTTCTCCATGCCCAGCAACTGGGATGTTCGTCAGTCCAGAAGTGTTGCCTGGAGGGCCAAGTGGGGAACCAAACGTATCAATATTTCGAAGATAGTGCGGACAGTTCATGGCTATCACGTAATGCGCAAAGCACACCAACCACAACGTCAACACGTAATCAGTTTGGGTACTGGATGCCTGCAGGATACCCATGGGAACACACGCGGCGATGAGCGCGGCAAGCAGTTGACTTTCCTTGCTCCCACCGAGTTGCTTCGCGATAAGTGACACGCCGGTAAGACTGCCCAACATGCAGAACCATTGAACACCATTAGACAGGCGGTCCCCTCCATTCAACACATAGAAATGGGTCACGGCAAATTCTGCCCATGGAGGCATAAAGAGCTGCCGTTGAATGTTGGTTGGATAGTGCTGCACGCTATGATTTTGGACCCAATGCACAACTCGACCCAAGTGATATGTCATGGAATCCCAATTATTTGGAGGAGCAACAAAGGCGATGAGTCCCGTGAGGGAGACAATGAAGCCAATCGGCAACACAAGTAGGAGCGGCGCGCTGGCCACAGGACCAACGCTCACGGGAACGAGCCCTTTGTCCATGAAGTACCATAGGTAAAGGACCGCCAATGCCGCACCACTCAAAAGCCATGCGGCGAGAACCGTCGAATAGGACAGTGCTTCAAAGGCGGACAACGCTTCCGTGATGATCGTCAGCAATAGCCCCCATATGACGGCCGCCGCCAGGATTGACTCCCTCCAAGACAAATTAGATGCGCGACTAATCAGAAGAAGCACAACAAACGAGATGCAAGGGGAAAGCGCTGATATCATCACCAATTCGACCTATTTCCCTTCGAGGGCTTTGTACAGACTGCGAGCACACTCTGCCCAAACACTGGCTCCCATCTGCGCTCAAACCCAGGGATCCAACTCATGAACAATCGGTCGTACAGCCAGACATTCCATGGACTCAATGTTGTCCGCTTGAAGATCTTCCCGAAGAGAAACCAACTCACAATCCCGGGAAGATTAAAATACCGCAGGCATCCGACCTGAAATCCCACCTTCGCAAGCAATGAATCCAATTCGCTCTTCCGATATCTCCGGATGTGTCCGAACGCTTCGTCGAGAGCCTCATAAAGGCTGGGCAATGCCGGCACAAACAACAACACAGTCCCTCCCGGTTTGAGGACCTGATGAATTGCACGCAAGAGGCCCTCGTCATGTTCAACATGCGTCAGCACATTCATCAATACCACAGCATCACACGAAAGCGAACCGGCAACACTTTGCAAGTTCCCGTTCATCAATCGCACGTTCGAATTTCCAAAGAATTTCTCACGCAGTATCGGAACCAAATTCCTAGCGGGCTCAACTAGGGTCAGAGTCGTAATTTGAGGGAAGCTCAAGAGGCATTGGGGAAACGTTCCAATCCCGGCCCCCACCTCTACGACCAGCCCACCGAGGTACAGAGCAAAGTATGCCAGGATCGCCGCATAATAGTTGGGGGCCTGGTCGAACGATGGCAACTCAATACTGGAATACCCGTCTTCCTCGATCGGCATAGTCCTCAAGAGCGTGGGCGGTCCGGCAGCGCAGGGGCGCTCAATCCCTAAAGCGGTACCGTACGATATACCACAAGGCCGCCACGCCATCCTTCCATGTAATCTTCTTGCCTTCGGCATACGTTCTGCCGTAGTAGGAAATCGGCACTTCAAAGAGACGGCACCCAAGCTTGGCCACCTTTGCTGTGACCTCCGGCTCAAACCCGAAGCGATCGGATCGTAAACGCATGCCGCAAATCACATCCGCGCGGAATGCCTTGTACCCGACTTCCATATCGCTCAAGTTCAGATTCGTCAACATATTGCAGGCCAATGTCAGCACTCCATCCCCGACGGAGTGCCAGAAGTACAAGGCTCGATGCGCCTCTCCATGAAAGCGATTCCCATACACGACGTCGGCTTTCCCTTGGGCGATGGGTCGAATAAGCCGCGGGAGATCTTCTGGATCGTACTCCAAGTCGGCACCCTGAATGACGATAATATCGCCGGTGACCTGCGTAAGCGCAGCTCTAATCGCCGCGCCTTTCCCCTGGTTCCCGCTCATGAAAGATCACCCGCACGCCCTGTATCTCACGAAAAGCTTTGAGAGCATCCCTCGTCCCGTCGACCGACGCATCGTCGACAATAATGAGCTCTTTCGAACATCCCCACATCCACAGCCTGAAATTTGGCAATCATCTCAGCAATAGTCACGGCTTCATTGTACGCGGGCATGATGATTGAACCCTTCACCTACGACCTCCCTAAATGCAGGTTCAAGACCCATTTCACAATTCCCAATGGCTGACTACCGCCCCACGGCCTACGAGGTGACAGAAGTTGCGACTATTTCACAACCTGCATGCCCAACCGATCTTTCACAACCGGTCCCCAATATACTGCAACCGTAAGCTCCCCATAGACCGAGACAGTCATCAGGAGAACGTTCTGGCAGAATAGCCACCCTAGCCAGGAGGTTCCCATGCGCCAATCGAAGTTCACCGAGACCCAAATCGTGTCGATCCTGAAAGAAGCCAATGCCGGCCGCCCCGTCAATGAGATCTGGCGACAGCATGGCATCAGCTCCGCGACGTACTACAAGTGGAAAGCCAAATACGACGGGCTGGAGGCCTCCGACATCAAGCGGCTCAAGGAGCTCGAACACGAGAACGGCCGCCTGAAACGGATGTATGCACACGTGTCGCTCGAGAATGCGGCGCTGAAAGATGTCATCGGAAAAAGCTCTAAGGCCTGCTGAGCGGCGGGAGGTCGTGACGCACTTGGTCACGGTGAACGGCCTTCCGGTTCAGCGGGCGTGCCGCGTGGTTGGGATGGGCCGGGCGATGTACTACCGGCCCCTCGTAGATTGGGCTCGACGGGATGCGCCCGTGATCGCCGCCCTCACCACGCTCGTGGCGGCCAAGAATCGCTGGGGCTTCTGGAAGTGCTGTGATCGACTCCGGCTCGATGGGCATCCCTGGAATCCGAAACGGTTGTGGCGGGTGTATTGCCAGCTCCGGCTGAACCTGCCGCGGCGGACCAAGAAGCGCCTCCCGGTCCGGGTCCGTCAGCCGCTGACTGTGGCGCCTCAGCCCAATGTGGTATGGGCGGTGGATTTCATGAGTGACACCTTGTATGACGGGCGGCGATTCCGGACGCTGAATGTGCTGGATGAAGGGGGGCGGTATGGCTTGGCGATTGAGATCGATACGTCGCTCCCGGCGGAGCGCGTGATTCGCGTACTGGAGCAAGTGGTAAGCTGGCGCGGGCAGCCGCAGGCGATTCGCCTCGACAATCCCGGAATTCATCGCCGAGCAGTTCATCACCTGGTGCGCGGAATGGCGATTCAGCTATGGCATATCCAACCGGGCAAGCCGGATCAGAATGCCTTGATCGAGCGTTATAACCGGACGTATCAGACCGAAGTGCTGAATGCGTATGTGTTTGAGTCGTTGGACCAGGTGCGCGAGATCAGTGCGGAATGGTTACAGAGTTACAACGAAGAACGGCCCCATGACGCGCTGGCAGGCTTGCCGCCCGCCACGTATCGGGCTCAACTCGAGGCCAGCAGTTCACCCGTGGCTGTGTCTCGTTGACAGGGGAGCTTACGCAAAGTCAGCATCGCCTTAATAACTTCTCTCTGAAGATCCGTAGTCACTATCACGTTCACTGCTACCATGTTTCGTCGCCATTACCCCCAGGCATCAAAGCACCTTTCAGCCAAAGAAACATCCCCATATTTAGTCGATATTCATGACGCTTTGAGTTCTGAGTTTGAAAAGCTATATATTACTGTGCCGCAAGATAGAGGACCGCATCGCCAATGAAGGGTGCGGTGAAAGTTTGACGACCACCCCCTATCGCCACACCTCCGGGAATTGTTTCCCGACTTCTGGGATTGAACCACTCGACATGAAACGCTTTGGATGATTCTGAAAAGTCAACACTGACAGTTTCTGTCCACTCCCTATCCCCATTGGAAGGCACATACACGAGATATTCCCTGCCTGGATTGGCTAAACAGTATCCGGTGGAGGCTAAATTTCCCAGCGGTTCCATTGCCGCCAGTTCAATTGTCCTGGCATACCGAAGCGTATCTCCCATGGCGGAGCGGGCTGCGATCCAGCCCGCTGAACCCGATAGATCCTCCATCAGGATCGGATTGTGCCCTCTCATAAAGCTCTTCCAAACCCACGCCCGCGCGCCGGCCGTGTCGTTGCTAAATATGTTCCAGCCAATGTGATCGGTATCGAGGATGCTCACTTTCCCACCATTCGCCACGGGGGGATTTGCAAAGTAGGGATCCGACGCATTGTCGAACGCCGCTGCGCTGGGCGAGATCCAGTCTGCGGAACTTTCAAACAACCCAGCGCTGGCTCCATCCCATGCGGGCGCAGTCATCCCGACGGGATGCTGCTTAGGCTTGGTTGACTCGTACACTCGCACATAATTCATCATCTCATACTGCCAGTTGATCGAAACCGAACCTGCCTCGTTGGCTATTTCGAAGAGAACGTTATCCAGATCGTTGACCGTATCAATGACCTTCCGAACGAACGCCCTCTGGATGTCGGCAATAGAGGGAACCTCTAAGGTTGAAACCTCTTTGCCGAAGCCATCACCGTTGAGGTCACCGTTGATGGCGTTGACGTTGTTGGAGATATTGAAGGGATGGTAGTTCCATCCGCTGGCCTCCGGCAAGCCGTAGCCATTCCAGCCTTCGAACAACATGATGCTGACATATATCCCGCGGTTACCAGCATCAATCACTCTGGACCGCAGCCGATCGAAGAAGGGTTGGTTGAATTGCGTCAGATTGAACTTCAACTTTCCATCCTGTGCGGTCCCCGGTCCTGTACGCGCATACGGCAGCGGTGTCGGGAAAAACGTACCCGTAAACGGCAATTCTGCATTGTAGACCGCCTTAGGGAGAAGAATACCTGCCCACAGGCGAATAAAATTGTGATTCTGGCCCTGAATAAGATTCAGGTAGCCGGCGTAGTCAAAGGGAGCGGGAGGATCCTGGTTTGGCGAGTAGAATAATCCATCCGAGAGATTGGCCCAGGTATGACTACCCGTGAGATAAATTGCCTTCTGGCTTGCATCGGAAAAATATCGAGAATTGGAAACGGAAGGCCGTAAGGGACCAGTCGACGAGGCCCTTTCACCCGCCTCCACCTCGCTGCAACAGGCAGAGGCAAACAGGATACTGGCAAGTACTAATGTCGGCTGGATCAGCCTTGAATACCGTTTCCTCTCGGCGACATTCAACTTTTCTGCCCCCGTGCTGTCAGGTCTCATAACCGATCAGACGCCAAAAGGAAATCTCTCGAAACTCTGGAGATAAGGAGATTTGTGCCGATGGGAGAGGCTGAAGATCGACCAGCGGCAACTCGCCGCCAAGCCTCCTAGGCAAAACCTTGGTAGGCAACGAGCAGACTCAAATCGCAGAGTCTGACAGAAGCGCCTGATACAACTCCGCGTACCGTTGCGCCTGAAGCGTGAGAGAGTACTCATTGAGAGCAACCCGTCGACAGTGCCCAGACATTGACCTAAGCAAGTCGGGCGCATTCATCAACCGCACAATCACGGCCGCGAGCGCAGAGACATCATATGCCGGGACTAACTGCCCGGTTATGCCAGGGCGAACCATGTCCGGAGTACCTCCGGCATTGAAACTGACCACCGGCACTCCGCAGGCCATCGATTCGAGAACGGTGTTCGCAAGGTTATCCTGCAATGAGGGAAGAACGAACAAGTCCGCCGCGCTGTAGACCACAGACAACAACCGGTCATCGTTGATCGACCCGAGATGGAGGCACGGGGCACCGCCATCTACCTTAGGCGGACGTTGTCCTAACGACACCAACAGTAGCTTGTGAATATGCTTGGCACAATGGGGAAGTGCCTCGAGCAAAAGAGAGAAACCCTTCCGGCTGTTGTCCAGAGCGTCCGCGAGAAAAAAGATTACCCGGGCATCTTGGGGGATCCCCAGCAGCTCTCGAGAAAAAGTTCGATCGCGAGGAGCAAACACCTCAAGGTCCAGTCCATAGGGAATGACTTCAACCCTCACTCCTGAAAGAAGAGTGCTACTCCTGGCTTCCTCCGCAAGCCACCGGCTCGGCGTCACAATCCGAAGGCGTCCGTTTTTGCACGCCGCTAGCGCTTGATTTTTCCGCTCCCATACTGTTCGAGACAAATCCTGTTCCCTTGTTGAACCGAGTTGCGGGCAGAGCCCGCAGGATCTTGTAAAACGGCCACACTGATAGTCATAGTGACAGCCGCCGGTAAACGCATTCATATCGTGCAGCGTCCACACGACCGGCGCCATTTGAGTCAAGCGGGGTAAAGACGAGACGTAGTCCAGCATTCCCGCCACCCAATGGAGATTGATCACATCGCACTGCGGGACCTGATCCACAATTGCGCCCCCGAATCGAGACCGATCGTCATTAAACAACTCATACCCCCCAGGGCGTGATTCACGGTATGGAGAAAAGTCTCGCGCGATAGTCTCCCGACGCACGCGATTTTTCACACGCGCCACGATGCCTTCCGAAGGCTCAAATCTCACGATCGTCTGATTGGGACAGGTTTTGTCCATCACAAACATCGTCGACGGCCACCCGATGCGCTGGAGCCCTTGATGCAGCCGATAAGCTGAGCGCGCCGCGCCGCCTTTCACATCAATCGTACTCAAATGAACGATTTTCTTGTGTTCTTTCACTATACCTCCACGATAAGCGCGCGGCGTACCGCATTGGGGGAGTCGCCACCCAAACCGATCAAGACATTCGATCCTTGAGAGCTTGGCATAACCTATAGAGCTCTGGAAATTGAGTCTTGGCGTTACTGAGAATTTTTTCTTTCACTCCATACCAGAGTGAGGACCTGACCGCTCGATAATAATCAGAGATATAGGGCAGTGCAAACGCGGCTCTGACCCACGGGACGAGAGACAAGCGCTCTTTATAGATTGTATCCCACCGGTAGTAATACGTTTCCCACGTCATCTTGATCAAGCTGGGCTTCAGCATGGTCCATCGGGAGGATGCACGCCTAGCAAACGACAGCAGCCAAGGATCCGTATCCAAAAACTTGAGGAACCGCCGGGTGTCTTCCGCCAACACCTGACACTTGAGCGACCATCCGACACTTGCTTCGTCTTGCTGCAATTGATAGACGCAGGCGTTCGTCAGTGTGATCGAGCGTCCCAATGACAGCTTGATTAACACGGCGTCATCACAGTGAGTCCCCCCAGGGAATTCTGGATAACCCCCGCAGGCTCGTATGTCTGCCGTTCTGGCAAGAATGGCCGTAAAACTTTCAAATCCCATGCTGGTCCATTGTGTGACCAGCTGTTCGCCTGAAATGGAATGCGGAGCGTGGTTCGGTGACACGCGCAAGACGCATCCTGACGCATCCACATACTCCTGGCGCGCAATAGCCACGGCGATGGCCGGGTCCTGCTCAAGAATCGGCACCAGTGTCGACACATAGTTGGGGCCAATCGTGTCATCGTCCGGCATCCAGATAAAGTATTTCCCGGAAGCGGCCGCGACCAGCTGATTATAGTGAGCCGGCAACGTCACAATCGCCGGATTTTGCCGAAACACATATGGTTGAGTGTAATGTTGATCGACGAGATCCCGGACTGCCGTTCCGTTGAGCCCATTGTCCGACACCAGCAGCTCAATGTGCGGGTAGTCCTGCTTCAAAACAGACTGCAATGCCCGTGGCAGGCAACTGAGCCGCTTATAAACAGGGATCCCAATCGTGACAAGTGGTTGCATACGGTCAGAGAGCATATTTTAATAGAAGGGAACTGATTTGCTCGCAGGGATGGCGCCTGGCTTCACAGTCACATGCACTCGCAGTATGGCCGAGATAGAGCACTCCTCAACCCGTCGAATCACTTGATCTGACATTTTACCCAGATGGAGCGGCTGTGCATGTTCAGCGCTCCGAAAGAGCACATCCTACCTAAGAATTGTCATAAAGAAACGGATTTATCGAGACAGTCTCGGTCCTCACCACTGCGCACATATTACATAGCAGAATGCCATCAGACTGCCCCCCGGCCGTTCCTGACACCTGCTCTCTCAGCCAAATCCCGACGCATCTTCTTCGACCGCGCGTCGAACTGCAGATCATCTGACAGAGTAACTCTCAAAGGAACCTTATACTTTTCAAGCCGGTCCTTGCAGTGCATTCTAAGTCTCCGCGAAAACTGCTCAACAGGTTCTGGTCGCGCCAGCCTGACCTTTGCACACACGATACTCCCGAGTAACTGGTTCTTCTCGCCGTACACCGTTACGTCGGCTACCCCATCCAACTCGCATATAACCTCTTCAACCTCTGCCGGATAAACCTTTTGCCCGCCAACATTGATGATGTCGGACTTTCTCCCGAGAATTCTTAGGCTATCGCCATTTTGCTCGACCACATCTCCTGTAATAAACCATCCATCAGAGGTGAATGGGCTCGGCGCGTTGAGATATCCCACCATGGCGGAATCACACTTGACTTGCAAAATTCCGTCTACCACCCTCCACGCATAGCCTTCCCCGCCAATCTTCACCCAAAGCGAGTCTTGCTTTTCCGACTTCGAACGCATGGTCCCAATCTCTGTTGCTCCATATTTCTGCAGCAATGTAACACCGGGAAACACAGCTGCACATTTTCTCAATGTACTAGCAGGCATCACCTCCGCCCCATATGTAATATATCGAAGTGATCGCAGATCAAACTCCGCGTGGGCTTCGCTAAGGAGCATGAGATTAAGGAAGGACGGAGAAACTGGAAGCACCTGAACTTGATGCTGTGCGATTGCTTGACAGACCTGCCCTGGCAACCGGAAGTCTGGAACCACCAATGTGCTTCCATTCGACAGGACATATAACAAGGTATCGAACCCACCAATGTGATCAAACAACAAGAATGCTAACGTTCTAAGATCGTGCCGCCTGGTCTGATATTTGACGAGGAGCCTTGCCAAGTCGTGAACAACTCCCTTGCTCACACCCGTAGACCCCGATGTGAAAAACACTATGCCCGGATGCCCCTTCTGCCTGAGAAGTTCATAGAGTTCATGGCTTGATTGCACTTGCCGTTGATTGATACTGACCGAATCCTCTTCATCGATCGCAATCGTCCAGTTTGCCATAGCAATCGATGACAAAGCTTCCCGTTCATGAACTCGCTCTGCACTTAAGGGAACAGCTATACACCCCTTTTCAACAAGCGCGAGAAGTACCGCTACGGAATTCGGGGTGAAGTCCCCTTGAAGCAGCACAACGTCACCCGAACGGATGCCTGCAGACGTCAATCTCCCTACCCAGTATTCCAGCGCTCTACTTAACCACACATACTGATATGGACGCCCATGCCAAACTATTGCTACTGCATCGGCTTTCTCCAGAAATACGTCTTTCAAAAACTCCATGAACATTTACACTCCACCAAGAAACAGAACCTGGCCTGTCACAAAATCACTTTCGGGCCTAATCATGAAATTGATGACATTGGATATGTCCCGGAACTCGCCAAACCGCCGGACGGCCTGCCGCGCAAGCAACGCGTCCATCTTCTGTTGAGGAACC
>CXWL01118388.1_pt1 | contig 17712 bp, 13 predicted proteins | sample 590931 | NCBI WGS metagenome assembly CXWL01 (sample SAMEA3498368, study PRJEB10139) | groundwater metagenome | biome: water well; material: biofilm material | place: Germany | collected 2015-04-27 | reverse complement strand
TGGTCACCGCGACGGTCACGGCGGCGAATTCGCCCCTGGCATGGATACCCTTGTCGCCCGCCGCCGCACCCGCTCCCATCCAGACATAGCTGGATGGCTGGTCGGCGCCGTCCAGCACTTCCGCCACATCGCGCAGGAATATTGGTTTGGCTTTGGCCGAATTGCCATCGGACACGCCCACCACCAACTGCCTGACCTCGTTCGCATCGCTCAGGAAATTGCCGGTCTGCACCCGCACCTCGCGGTTGCCCTGCGCCAGGCTGCCCGCATCCTGCGACACGTTGGCGGCCTGCAAGGTGGCGCGCACATCCTGCACGGCAAGCTGGTGCGCATTCAATGCGTCCGGATTGAGCAGCACGCGCACCATGCGCTGCGTCGCGCCCAGCGTGACAACCTCGCGCGTGCCGTTCACGCGCTTCAGCTCGGCCTCGATGGCATGCGCCACATGGGTCAGCGCCAGCCCGCTGCCAGCCGCCTCCTCGCGCCACAGCGTGAATGCGGCGACAGGCACATCGTCTATGCCCTTGGCCTTGATGATGGGTTTGGCCACGCCCAAGGTGGGCGGCAGCCAGTCGGAATGGGAGTTGATTACATCGTAGAGTTTGACCAGCGAGGGTACATGCTGTTCGCCCACCTTGAACTGCACGGTAAGCACCGCCATGCCGGGCTGCGACACGGAATAGACATGATCCACGCCGGAGATTTGCGACAACACCTGCTCGGCGGGGGTCGCCACGGTGTTCGCCACATCCTGCGCGGATGCGCCGGGATAGGCGATCAGCACGTTCGCCATGGTGACGTTGATCTGCGGCTCCTCTTCGCGGGGAGTCACTATCACCGCGAACAGACCCAGCAGCACCGCCACCAGAGCCAAAAGCGGCGTCATCTGCGAATGCAGGAAGATTCTGGCGATGCGCCCGGAGATACCCATCATTTCAGGAAAAAGTGTTTGACCACGGATTGGTGAACGCGGTTGGTGAACGCGGTTAACTACAGGGCGTTTTCCCGCTTGGCAGAGAGGCCTTCAGAATGATTGCCCGGCGGTAACGATACCGCATGTCGCCCTCCCAGGCAAATTGGGCGGCAAATAATCTGCTCCCGATAAGCCACGTCACGAAACGAATCCCTTATCTTCAAAACACCGGGGTAAATAACCCCGTTTTCTGCCTCTATTCCATGCTTGCCCGGCTGATCGAGTTGTTATCGTAGCGCTGTGCCTATCCCTCCGGCACTCATTCGCGAATGGGGCAAATCATGTCAGCACAAAACAAGATCCGTTTGGTCACCACGCAAGCCGGGGGAAACCCTGCCGAATCAGAGGCTATTCGAGAGGCGCACGCCCGTATAGAAGCGGAGATCGAAGCGCAGCTCGCGCTACAGGCGCGGATGCGTGCGGAAGCGCATGCACGTGCGATCGCCCAGGCAAAGGCACGCTATGAGAGCGAACTGGCGGAGCAGATTGAGGCGAAAAACCGGGCCGAATCCAAGCTGGCTGAAGAAATGCTGGCGCGCACGGAAGTCGAGCGCGAACTGATTGCGGCGGCTCAAGCCAAATTGCTTGCCGAAGCGCGTCTTGCAGAAGAAAATCGGGCCAGGTTGCGGGCGGAACAACAGGCGCAGGAAGCTTTGGAACAACGCATGGCGGCAGATCATCTGGCGCGCGCAACAGCCGAAAGCAGCGCCAGGCTTGATCGGGAATTGATTTTGCTGGCGCAGGAAAAAGCCGGTGCGGAAGCGTTGGTCGCCCGGACGCTGCAAGCCCAGGCCAATGCCGGGAAAGAGGCATTGGCGCGGGTCAAAGCCACGGCTACAGCCGGAGCTGCCGCCGTTGATGCGATGCAGGTGCGCGCGCGCGCCGAAACGGTTGCACTGGCGGAAAGCCAAGCCCGCGCCGCCGCCGAGATGGAAGCCGAACGCGCCGCGCTGGCGCGCGCCGAGGCTGACCGGCAAGCCGTCGAATTGGCGCGGCAACGCGCCATTGCGGAGCGGCAGGCAAAAGATGCGGCAGATGCCTCCGCTGCGGCGGAAACCAGGGCCATCGAAGCGGCCAAAGCGTGCCGGGTAGCCTGCGCGGCAGAGGAACAACAAAACATATTTGCGACCGAGCAGAACCATCGTGTTGAGCAGGAAATGGCGGTCTTGCTGGCCGCCCATGCAAAAACCGAACAAAGGGCTGCGCGGGAGCGCGAGGAAGCCAACACATTGTTGCGTCAGGCGGAACTGGAGGCGCGCGACCGGCTGGCGGTAGAAACACAGGCCAAACAGGCCGCGCAATGCAAACTGCAAGCCGAGCGGGACCTGATCATGCTTGCCAAGCAGCGCGCCGAGGCGGAAATGCTGGCGGCACGCGGAATGGAACTCCAGTTGCAGGCCGAGGCAGATGCCGACGCCGAAGCCAACAGGCATACCGAAATGTCTGCACAAGCCAGGCAGGCCGCAAAAGAAAAGGCGTGTTTGGAGCGCGAACTGGCAGATGCCGATCTGGCGCGGCTTCTGGCTGACCGCATGGCGGCCCAGGAAATATCGGCCAAAATCCATGCCGAACAACAATTGGCGCAAGCCTCCCGGCAGTGCGCAGACCTGGCTGCTGCGGCTCGCCATGCCGAGGAAGACAAGTTGGCGGCAATCAATGCGGCTATCTGTGCGGCACAGGAGCGCATCGCGGCTGAGCAGCAGGCCAGTGCCGCCGCACAGCAACAAAGCGCCCTGAGCGAAGAGGCGATGCGCGTGGCGCAAGCCCGCATTCAGGCGGAAAACCGGACGATTGCCGAAATCGGGGCGCGCATGGCTGCCGAATTGCAGGCCATCGAAGCCGATAACGAACGCATTGCCATTGAAATGCGCGCGAGGGAAATCGCAATAACCAGTTTGAAACTGGCGGAAGATGCGATTGCCGCCGCCAGACTGAAAGAAGATGCCGAAGCGCGCGGCCTGAACATGTCCAGGTTGCGCGCCGACATGGGAGCGCAAGCCCTGCTGGCCGAGCAGGGAAAACTGCAAACCGAAGCGCGCGCCGCAGCTCTGGCGCGCAAGCGCGCCGCCGCAGCACAGCAGGCCATGCAATTGGCCGAGGAAAATGCGCGCATCGAGCAACGCGCCATCGCCGAGGCCGAGGCGCGCATGGCTACCGAGTTGCAGGCCATCGAGGCCGGGAAAGAACGCTTCGCCGTGGAAGCGCGCGCCAGGGAAATCGCGACAGCCAATTTGGAGCTGGCGGAAGATGCGATTGCTTCCGCCAGGCTGAAAGAAGATGCCGAAGCGCGCGGCCTGAACATGTCCAGGCTGCGCGCCGACATGGAAGCGCAAGCCGCACAGGCCGAACAGGAAAAACTGCAAGCCGAATCTCGCGCCACGGTGCTGGCGCGCCAGCATGCCGCCGCAGCACAGCAGGCCTTGCAGTTGGCCGAGGAAAATGTGCGCATCGCGCAACAACACCTTGAACACGCGCGGGTAAAGTGCGATGCGGAAACCCGGTTGCGTGATATGCACCAGGCGCGGCTGGATGCGGAATTGCACGCCGCAGCAGAGATCGAGGCGCGCATCACCACAGAAGAACAAGCGACTGCAACGGCACGCAATCTCGAACTGGCCGAGCGAAATGCACAGCAGGCGGCAAAGGAAAAAATGCGGGTTCAGCAGGATGCGACCATGGCATTGCAGGAACGGAAACAACTCGACCAGCGCATAACGGCTGGCTTGATTGAAGAAGTCCAACAGGCCAAGGCGGAAATGGAAACGGAGCATTTGCTGGACAAGCTGCGCAAAACGGAACGGCGCAGTGCGCTGTTTCAGGTGTCCCTGCTCGCGTCTTTGCTGTTTAGCCTGGTGATGCTATCGCCTCTTGCGCTGCAACCTTCCGCATCGGCCATGAGCAGCGCCCGGACGATGGCGGCAGCGCAACCTGCCGTGAATGGCGGGATGCAGAATATCGCTGCCGGTACCGCATTGGTGGCTCAGAAGTATCCGGTTCCACCCCAGTTCCCGGATTCCGGGCAGGTCGCATGGCAGGGCTTGAAACTCGCCACCCAATTGCAGGCATACCCGATTCAAGAAGAGATGGGCACACAGCAAAATTGAAAGCCGCCTTCTGGCAAGTTGTTTCACCAATAGCCAACCGCGCGGGCACAAAAGCGTGCCCACCCTACTTGCTACTACTAAAGCAGGTGGGTTGAAGCTCCGTCCGCCGCCCACTAAAAGTAGGCGACGGACTCCGCTAAAACCATACTCACAGAACGTATGATTGTTGGCGCGCATCCACCCAATAACGCGGAGTCGGAATAAATTCTGGCGACCGTGATCGCCGACCTGCGTGAATTTCTTCTGCCAGTGTTAAAATCCGCCACCTCCGACAGCGAATACAGCGCGCAATGGCAGGCTGGCAAAAGGTGGGCATAACAAAAACTAACAATTGCCCTGTGTAATCGTGCCCGGAAAATTACACCAAACACTAGAGGACACCTCTAAAAATTCATTTTTCGTCGCTCCCACGTGGTTGGGAGCCCAGTTAAATCAACAAGCTGGATTCCCGCCTTCGCGGGAATGACGAATTTTTAGAGGTGCCCTAGAATTCAGAAAAACGAGCATCGGCAATGACAATCAATATGTTGCATACAAATCATACTTTTCAAGATGAGTGAATTGCAGATCAGCCTTCTGGTCATCGGCATCGCCGTGGTGCTGGCGGTTTATGGCTATAACTGGTGGCAGCAGCGCCAGTACCGGCGGAAATTCGGTGCGGCGTTCAGGCACGGGCATGAGGACGCGTTATATCGCACTTCCTCCGAGAGGCCGGAAAGTGAAAAACTCGCCGAAGCACCGATTGCCCAAGCCTTGCCGGTTGTGCGTGGGCGGGCGGGCACGATGGTTGAAAGGAGGCGCTGGCCAAGAGACTGCGCCCTGCTGGATACGGACACTGACTATATTGCCATGCTGTCATTCAAAACTCCGGCGAATGCCCAGGTATTGGCGCCGCTGTGGCGACAGCGCTTCGATTTCGGCAAAGGCGTACAGGTCTGCGGGTTGAATTCAGCCAGCGGCGCGTGGGAGAAAGTGACTGCTGAAAGCCCCTCTTCCTACTCCGCGTTCAAGCTGGCGTTGCAGTTGGCCGATCGCTCCGGTGCGGTAAATGAGGCAAGGCTGGCGGATTTCCGCGACATGGCGCGCGATATGGCGGCGCAATCGCAAGCCGAAGCGGAACTGCACGATGTTGCGACGGCCAGGGCCATGGCTTTGGAGCTGGATAATTTTTGCGCCGAAGTTGACCAGATGATAGGCCTCAACATCCTGCCCGGCGGGGAACGCACGTTTTCAGGCGCCGAGATTGAGGGCGTGGCCGGGCAGTATGGCATGAGCTTGCAGACGGATGGCGCTTTTCATTTGCTCGATGGGCGCGGGTTTACCGTGTTCAGCCTGGGCGACCTCGACAATGCCCCGTTCCAGCACCACACCCTAAACCAGATACAGGTCAGCGGCCTGACCCTGCTGCTGGATGTGCCGCGCGTGGAGCGACCCGCGCAACGCTTCGATGAAATGGCGGTGCTGGCGCGGCGGTTGGCAATGGATTTGCATGCCGCCGTGGTGGACGATCACCGCGTTGCATTGGGTGAACCGGGCATAGCCCAGATACGCGAACAGGTCGCCACCATCGAAAACCGTATGGAATCCGGCAAGGTGATATCCGGCAGCGCGCAGGCACGCCGGCTATTCTCGTAGATGGGTACAGCCGTCGCGCAACGCATCGCAACCCTGCGTGCGGAAATCGAGAAGCACAATTACCAATACTATGTGCTGGATGCCCCGCTGATTCCCGATGCGGAATACGACAGGCTGTTCCGCGAATTGCAGGCGCTGGAAGCGCAGTATCCCGAACTTTCCACTCCTGATTCCCCCACGCGCCGCGTCGGCGGCAAGCCGCTCGATGCATTCCATCCGGTGCGCCATGCCGTGCCCATGCTCTCGATCCGCACCGAAACCGATGCCACCGAAGGCGGGGCGCTTGCCTTCGATGCCAGGGTGCGCCGCGAACTGGGATTGGGCGGAGACGGGCCGCCAATCGAATACGCCTGCGAACTGAAATTCGACGGCCTCGCCATCAATTTACGTTACGAGCGGGGCACGCTGGTGCAGGCTGCCACGCGCGGCGACGGCGAAACCGGCGAGGACGTGACGCAGAACGTGCGCACCATCCGCCAGATTCCGTTGCGGCTTGCAGGCTGTGATGCACCCGTGGTGGAAGTGCGTGGCGAGGTTTACATGAGCCGCACCGATTTCGAACACTATAACGAGCGGCAGCGCGTGCAGGGCTTGCCCACGCTGGTAAATCCCCGCAACGGCGCGGCGGGCAGCATCCGCCAGCTTGATCCGGCGCTGGCCGCCCGCCGCCCGCTGTCATTCTTCGCCTACGGACTGGGCGAGGTGCAGGGATGGGATTTACCGGCAACCCATAGCGCGGTGCTGGGTAAACTCTCGGCGATGGGGATGCCGGTAAGCGATGAGCGCGTGGTGGTGCGGGGAGCCGAGGGGTTGTCCGGGTTCTATCGCCGCATTGCGGCGAAGCGTGACAGCTTGCCGTTCGGGATTGACGGCGTAGTGTACAAGGTCAACAGCCTCGCTTTGCAGGCGCGCCTCGGCTTCGTGACGCGCGAACCGCGCTGGGCGGTGGCGCACAAATACCCGGCGGAAGAGCAGATGACCGTGGTGCGCGGCATTGATATTCAGGTCGGGCGCACCGGCAAGCTCACGCCGGTGGCCAAGCTGGAGCCGGTGTTTGTCGGCGGCACCACGGTCAGCAACGCCACGCTGCATAACGAGGATGAGACGCGGCGCAAGGATGTGCGCGTGGGCGATACGGTGGTCGTGCGCCGCGCGGGCGACGTGATCCCGGAAGTGGCGGGTGTGGTGCTGGACAAACGCCCGGCAAACGCGGGGGAACCGTTCGATCTGCACAAACAGCTTGATGGAAAATGCCCGGTGTGCGGCAGCGCCATCGTGCGCGAAGAAGGGGAAGCAGACTGGCGCTGTACCGGCGGCCTGTTCTGCCCGGCGCAACGCAAGGAGGCACTGCTGCACTTCGCCAGCCGCCGTGCGCTGGACATCGAAGGCTTGGGCGACAAGCTGGTGGAGCAACTGGTGGATGGCGGCATCGTGAGCACACCTGCCGATTTGTACAAGCTGGATTTGGCCACCCTCGCCAATCTGGATCGCATGGGCGAGAAGTCCGCCAACAACCTGCTGGAGGCGATAGCGCGCAGCAGGCAAACCACGCTGGCGCGGTTCATCTACGCGCTGGGCATCCGCAACGCGGGCGAGGCCACGGCGAAAGAATTGGCGCGCCATTTCGGCTCGCTGGACAATCTCATGGCAGCGGACGAAGCCCGTTTGCAGCAGGTGCCGGATGTGGGGCCGGTGGTGGCGCAAAGTATTTTTGCTTTTTTCAAGGAAGAGCATAACGTTGATGTAATAAAACAGTTGCGTGGCGAGGATCGCGCCAATATTTGCTGGGCTGAACATGCCGGAGAGCCCATCGGGGAATTGCCGTTAATCGGCAAGACCTTCGTGTTGACGGGCACGCTTCCTTCCATGAGCCGCGACGAGGCGAAAGCCGCGCTTGAAGCCATGGGGGCGAAGGTGGCGGGCAGCGTGTCGAAGAAAACCGATTTTGTTGTGGCGGGCGCGGAGGCAGGCAGCAAGCTCGCCAAGGCGCAGGAATTGAATGTGGCGATACTCGATGAACAGCAATTGCTGGGCTTGTTGAAGGAGTGCAAATCAGCATGAAAAACACCCAGGAAACTTTGTTTGGTTTCGGCTTGAAGCATCCATATCTGCGCGATGAACCCGCCGCTTGTTGGACGATGCTGAAATGACGCTATCCAACCAACAGGCGCGCGACATCCTCCAGCAGGCCGAGCTGCTTTTTTCGGAGGAGGAAGTGCAGGCAGCGGTTGCGCGGGTCGCGCGGGAAATCAACGCGGCTCTGTCGGACGCGCATCCCCTGGTATTGTCGGTGATGGGCGGGGCGGTGGTGTTCACCGGGCAATTGCTGCCCCTGCTCGCGTTTCCGCTTGATTTCGATTACGTGCATGTTTCGCGCTACGGCAACAACCGCCAGGGCGGGGATTTGCACTGGAAAGTCGAGCCGCGAGAAAATATTACTGGCCGCGTGGTGCTGGTGGTGGACGACATCCTTGATGAGGGGGGAACAATGGCCTCAATCAGGCAGCGCGTCACGGATCTGGGTGCGGTCGGATTTTACAGCGCGGTGTTTGCCGACAAACTGAACGGCTTGGCCAAACCGGTGCGCGCCGATTTTGTCGGCGTGGAAGTGCCGAACCGGTTTGTATTCGGTTATGGCATGGACATACATGGCGCGTGGCGCAACCTGCCCGCGATTTATGCGGCGAAGGAATAGCCCCAGTTCGCGCATCTTCTCGACGTTGTAGCCGATCAGCGTGAGGGTATACCCGCAGCCGGCGTAAGGTGGAACGCATCGCGGTTCCGCCGCATGTTTTATTGATGGCGGAACACCCCTGCGGGGCTGCGTGGTTGTTGGGGCGTTAGCCCCTTTACGGGAGCATCCGCCCTACGGCAATCCACAGCCTCACCGAACGGCAGCAAGATAAATGCAGGCTCGCGCTCCGCACACGGCGCGCCTTGCCTGCGGGCTTTCTGGGGGTAACGCGCGTAACATTTATTCGTTAACAGGCCCTAAGCCGGACAAGCCGGAACCAAACGTAGGTCGGGCTTCAGCCCGACGTTGCCGCCGAGTTGGGTTGAAGCCCGACGGAATTCTGCTCAAAAAATGTGAAGAGTTGACTCATAAGAGACTAAAGTACAATTGTCATTATCATCAATATCGTGGATACTTTAAAAAGTACCGTTGAATTTTCTGACTTTACTAACCCGTGAACGCATTACCCGACTCGCCAAGGAGGCCGCCATGTTTCGCCGTACCCTGATTGCTCTAATCGTTGCAGCCACTCCATTCGGCGCCGCACATGCGCTGCCTGTCACCTTGCAGTTCACTGCAACCGATCTCTTCAGGAATTGGAATGGCATTCCTGATACGCCTTCCTTTAGCTCGGTTAGCGGCACCATAGTCTGGGATGCTGTTGATGCGCACTCCCCCATCAATTCGTTGACCTCCGTCAGCATGGTTATTGACGGCTATAGCTATACGTCGGCAAATACGGTATTTATGGCGCCCCTTTGGGGGATAGGCACAACGTTCTTTTTGGGTGGTGGCTTATGCGGTGTAGCCACATGTTTTCCAAATGGAGGCATCTTTACTAATGATTTCATGCTCACCTGGGATGCGGCTACCTTGACGCCATACAACTTCAATTTTTCCTCCAGCGCAAGCAGCGGATCGTGGGCCGGCAATAGATTCAGCGCGTTCAGCATCACGGCCGTCCCTGAACCCGAGAACTACGCCATGATGCTGGCAGGGCTTGGCCTGCTCGGGTTTTTGTCACGCCGCCAAAAAGGGATAAGCGGGCAAGCCGCGTGATCCAGGTTTATGTTCAATGCAGAACGGGAGTCATGGCTCCCGTTTTGCATTGCGGCATTCGATTCAATGCCTCTGAATAATTCGCACCTACAAAATCACCAACTGCACTAGTGTCGCAAACCGGAAATAACGAAACATGAAATGGCGTATTTTTCCGCCATGCGTCGTTGCACCCCCTTGCCGTATNNCTTGCCTGGCAAAAAAATTCATCCGTTTCATTTGTCCCGTTATTTCCGGTTTGCGACACTAGGTTCAAAGGGAGCAACAGCGCCCTGAGAAATTAGATTATGAAAGCCGCATCAGCCGCAGATCATGGTCAATGGGTGATGTTGCATTCCCCTTGCTGCATTATAATGACCGGGTTTCCTGCTTGGAGGCTCTATTGCCAGGAACGTTGACTGAGTTGAACCGATTTCTATTTTCAAAAGGGGAATGCAATGAAAAAACTGATCGCGCTCGCATGTCTGGGTTTGCTGTTTGCCGCATCCGCTCCCGCTTTTGCCGGGGCGCAGCAGGAAAAAATGAAGATGTGCAACAAGGACGCTGCGGAAAAGGCTTTGAAAGGCGATGAGCGCAAGGCGTTCATGAAAGAATGCCTGGGCAAGAAAGCTGATGCGCCCGCTGAAAAGAAAGCTGACGCAGCACCATCAGACAAAAAGGCCGCACAGCAGGAAAAAATGAAGAACTGCAACAAGGACGCCAAGGAAAAAGCGCTGAAAGGTGATGAGCGCAAGAAATTCATGAGTTCCTGCCTGAAGGGTTAATCGCGGGCTGTTTATGCTGACCAGAGGCGCACGCCAAGCCGTGCGCCTTTTTTAGGGCACCTCTAAAAATCCACATTTCATCCCAACTGCTGCGTTGCGGAAAAAATTTCTTGCTGACATATCATACATATGCGGCGCGGCGGAATTTTTTGCGAGCATCCGCTACGCGGCTTGCCTGCTTACCCCGCTTCCGCGCCTTGCATTTGGGCGAACTCTGAATTTTTAGAGGCACCCTTTATTGATTGCTCATGCCACCACGTATCCTTTTTCTCCTGCTATTGTGCGCCGCCGCGCTGAGTATGGGCTATGGCCTGATGAGCGGTGCGCTGCCGCTTGCGCCTGTTGAGGTGTGGCGCGCTTTGCTGGGTAATGGCGACGACACGGCGGCGGAGGTGTTGTGGCAATTGCGTATGCCGCGCGTGCTGGCGGCCTTTGCCTGCGGCGGCCTGCTGGCCTTGTCTGGCGTGCTGTTGCAGGCGCTGTTGCGCAACCCGCTGGCCGATCCATACATTCTCGGAATTTCCGGTGGTGCGGCGGTGGGCGCGCTGGCCGCCATGCTGCTCGGTGCGGGCCTGGCTGTCTCTCAGCTATCCTCGTTCACGGGTGGCATGCTGGCGATCATCGCCGTATTCGGCCTGGGTTTCCGGCACGGCGAAAGGAATATTTACCGCCTGCTGCTCACCGGTGTGGTGCTTTCCGCCGGCTGCGGCGCGCTGGTCAGCTTGTTGCTGGCACTGGCGCAGGGCGAACAGGTAAAGGGCATGTTGTTCTGGCTGATGGGCGATTTGTCGCACCCCGAAGGGCTGCTGTCCGCCTGGGTCGTGCTGCTGGTGCTGGGGGTGTGCGCCACGTTATTTTCCGGCGGGCTGGACGTGCTGGCGGGCGGGCTGGATAAGGCGGCGGCGCTTGGCCTTGAGGTCGGTCGCTGGCAGATGATGCTGTATTTCGCCGCTGCCGTCCTGACAGTGGCGGCGCTGCAACTCGGCGGCAGCATCGGCTTCGTCGGCCTGATGGTGCCACATGCGGTGCGTCTGCTGGGCGTCAGCGCGCACCGCTGGCTTATTCCATTGTCCGTGTTGCTGGGCGGCAGTTTCCTGACGCTGGCCGATACGCTGGCGCGCACGCTGTGGTCGCCGCTGCAATTGCCGGTGGGCGTGTTTACCGCGCTGCTCGGCGTGCCGGCGCTGCTCTGGTTGCTGGGAAGGCGGCGTTGATGCTGGAAGCGCGCAATCTCACCGTGGCGATTGGCGGCAAAGTGGTATGCCGCGAACTGGATATCGCAATCCGTCCCGGCGAGTGCTGGTGTGTGCTGGGGCAGAATGGGGCGGGCAAGACCACCTTGTTGCGCTCGCTGGCCGGCTTGCACGAGCCGCAAACCGGCACGGTGGGCTGGAATGGCAGTTTGCTGCAAGCATACACACGGCGTGACCTGGCGCGATATTTGGGGGTGTTGCCGCAAAGCGAGGATGGTGACTTTTGGGGCAGCGTGCTGGAATATGTGCTGCTGGGGCGATTCCCTCATCGCACCGCGCTGTTCGGCTACAGCGCCGGTGACGAGGCGATTGCGCAGCAGGCATTGGCGCAAATGGAGCTGGCGGAACTGGCGCAGCGCCCGCTCAACACGCTGTCAGGCGGGGAACGCCAGCGTGCCGCGATTGCACAGGCGCTGGCGCAACGGGCGCAATGCTACCTGCTGGATGAGCCGTTGCAGCACCTCGACTTGCGCCATCAGGTGCAGGTGATGGGCTTGTTCGCGAAACTCAAGGAGCAAGGCTGTGCGTTGCTGATGGTGCTGCATGACACCCTGTGGGCGCAGCGCTGTTGCGACCATGCGCTATTGCAGTTTGCCGATGGGCGGGTATTGCATGGCGCGGCGCATGAGCTGCTGACGCGCGAACATCTGGAAGCGTTGTACCGGTGCCCATTGCGCGAGGTGTCTGTGGAAGGGGAACGCTGCTTTGTCCCCGGTGTATAATCCGAGCTTTCCGGTTTGGAAAAGCTTTTAGCCACGGATAAGCACGGATAAAACCTGTTCATCCGGCTTGCCGGTGATCTTCCGCCGTCATTTGATGTGTCTTAATCCGTGAATATCCGTGTTAATCGGTGGCTGATTTACCGTTTTGCGCCAACAATGCCACGCTGGAACGACAAAATTTTTGTAGAGCCTTGATGATAAAAAAACTGTTCAAGCGCGTATTCGGAAAAACTGCCCGCATCCGGGTGGAAGGCAAGTGCCGCATTATTCCTTTCGATGTGCATGGGGTCAGCCATGACGGCATCAGCCCGGCTGCGCGCAAGGTGACTGATGGCCTGCAAGCGGCGGGCTACAAGGCCTTTGTGGTGGGCGGCGCGGTGCGCGATTTGCTGCTTGGCCGCCACCCCAAGGATTTCGATATTGCCACCGATGCCACGCCGGAAGAGGTGCGCCGCGTGTTCCGCCGCTCGCGCATCATCGGGCGGCGTTTCCGTTTGGTGCATGTGATGTTCGGCGAGGAGGTCGTGGAAACTTCCACTTTCCGCCGCATGGTGGAAGCGGAAGATGCGCAGACCGACGAGCATGGCCGCCTGTTGCGCGACAACGAGTTCGGCGACCAGGAGCAGGATGCTGCGCGGCGCGACTTTACCGCAAACGCACTGTTCTACAATCCCGCCACCCAGGAAATTTTCGATTACCACGATGGCTATGCCGACATCCGCGACTACACCTTGCGCATGATCGGCGATCCGGCGGTGCGCTACCGCGAAGACCCGGTGCGCATGCTGCGCGCGGTGCGCCTGTCGGCCAAGCTGGGAATGAAACTGGATGCCGCCACTGCCGCGCCCATCTTCGGCATGAAGGAACTGCTCGGCAACGTGCCGCAGGCACGCCTGCTGGATGAGATGCTCAAGCTGCTGCTGTCCGGCCACGCGGTAGAGTGCATCAAGAAATTGCGCGAGATGGATTTGCACCACGGCCTGCTGCCGATGCTGGACGTGATACTCGAACAGCCGATGGGTGAGAAGTTTGTCATGCTGGCGTTGCAAAATACCGACCAGCGTATCAGCGAAGAAAAGGCGGTATCGCCAGCCTTCCTGTTTGCCGCGTTGCTGTGGCATGAAGTGCTGGCGGCATGGAAAATTCATCAGGAGGCAGGCGAGCGTCCGGTGGCGGCGCTGCACGCGGCAATGGATGAGGTGCTGGACCGGCAACGCGAGCAATTGTCCATCCCGCGCCGTTACGACGCGATCATGAAAGAGTTGTGGCTGCTGCAGCCGCGCTTCGAACAACGCGGCGGCCAGCGCCCGGCGCGCCTGCTGCCGCTGCCGCGCTTCCGCGCCGCCTTTGATTTTCTGTTGTTGCGCTGCGAGAGCGGCGAGGTAGATGCGGAACTGGGTTTGTGGTGGGATGAGTTTCAGGATGCAACTGATGAGCGCCGCACCGAAATGTTGCAGCCGGACGAGATGCCCAAGAAGCGCCGCCGCCGTCGCAAAAAACCTGCGGCTGAAGCGCCATTGCAGGCGGAATTGCCGATAGAATAATCGGCCACGGATGAACACGGATGCCTGCGGATAACAACTTTATGGGGCGAATTTTCTTTGCCGTAACGGATGATCGAACGGGTAATTTTGCATTCCCGATGTTTATCCGTGCCTATCCGTGTTAATCCGTGGCTAGAAGTTTTTGGTAATGACAAAGCACACGGCGTTTGTCGGTTTGGGCAGCAACCTGGACGACCCACAAGATCAGGTTCTGCGGGCTTTGCAGGCGTTGGATGGCCTGCCGCACACCAAACTACTGGCGCGCTCCTCGTTATACCGTAGCGCACCCGTAGGGTATCTGGAGCAGCCGGATTTCATCAATGCGGTGGCGAAACTGGAAACGGCATTAAGCCCCCGCGCCCTGCTGGATGCGCTGCTTGGCCTGGAGCGCGAGTATGGCCGCACGCGAGAATTCCGCAACGCGCCGCGCACGCTGGATCTGGACGTGTTGCTGTATGATGATTTGTGTTGCCATGAGCACGGCCTGACTATCCCGCATCCGCAGATGCACAAACGCGCATTCGTGCTGCGCCCCTTGCTGGAGATAGCGCCGGACTGCGTGATCCCTTGTGTCGGCCCGGCGGAGCGCGCACTGCTAGGCTGCCGGCAACAGCAACTGGAGAATATGGCGCATGAACCCTAAACCAATGACATTGACGAGCTTGCAGGCAATGCGCGACAAGGGCGAGAAGATTGCCGCGCTGACCTGTTACGACGCCAGCTTCGCGGAATTGCTCGAAACCGGCGGCGTGGATATTCTGCTAGTGGGCGATTCGCTTGGCATGGTGTTGCAGGGCCACGGGACCACCTTGCCGGTGACTCTAGACGAGATGGTTTACCACACGGCTTGCGTGGCGCGAGGATCGGAGCGCGCCTTTATCGTGGCGGACATGCCATTCGGCACTTTTCAGGCCAGCCCGGAAAAAACTTTTGAACATGCCGCGCGGCTGATGGCGGCAGGCGCGCAGATGGTCAAGCTCGAAGGCGGGACAGTGATGGCCGACACCATTGCCTTCCTCGCACAGCGCGGCATCCCGGTATGCGCGCACATCGGGCTGATCCCGCAGTCCGTACACCAGATGGGCGGCTATCGCGTGCAGGGCAAGAATGAAGCGGCTGCGCAGCGGTTGTTGCAGGATGCGCTGGCAGTCGAACAGGCGGGCGCCGGCTTGCTGGTGCTGGAGGCAATGCCCGCCAGCCTTGCCGAGGAAATCACCCAGAATGTTTCCATCCCCACCATCGGTATCGGTGCCGGCGCAGGATGCTCCGGCCAGGTGCTGGTGTTGCACGACATGCTGGACATCTATCCGGGCGCAAAGGCGCGCTTCGTGAAGAATTACATGCAAGGCGCGCAAAGCATCGCCGATGCGGTGGCACGCTATGTCGCCGAAGTAAAGGTCGGCGCCTTTCCGGGTGCGGACCACAGTTTCTGATGAGCCTATTCAAAAAGTCGGATTTTGTCATTCCAGTTTGTCTTTGAAAGTTGGGCCAATTTGTTGCTACGCTTTTATTTGCCCGCGATTTTTCTGACATGCCTTTGCGCGAATGCCCTTGCGGAGGAATCGCCTATTTCTCCCGGAACGCGAGGCCAGGCAGGTTATGGCCTGCAACCCGAGAATGTGGCCGTGGTGATCAACGATAGCGACGCGAACAGTATCGTTGTCGGGGAGTACTACCGGAACGCCAGAAATATCCCCGCGAAAAACATGGTGCATGTGCGCATTCCGAATAGCCCGCACAAAATTTCGGCTGCAACGTTCAACATCCTCAAGCGACAGATAGAGGCGCAACTGGATAAGGATATTCAAGTCATCGTCATGGTATGGACCGCGCCCTATGCTGTCGGATGCAACTCGATCACGTCAGCCATGACCCTGGGGTTTGACGCGGCGCAATGCGTAAAAACCTGTGCGCCAGGCAAGCCGAGCCAATATTTCAATTCAAATTCGGTTCGCCCCTATACCGATTTCGGCATCCGCCTCTCCATGCTGCTGCCAACCGAATCTATCGAACAGGCTCAAGCACTCATTGACCGCGGGAAAATCAGCGGATTCAGCGTGCCGCCCGCCAGCGCCTATTTCCTGGTGACTTCGGATACAAGCCGCAGTTCCCGCGCGCCATTTTTTCCAAAATCCGGCAGCATCCCCCGGCTAAAACTCAGCATCAAGACGATAAAGGCGAACAGTATCGAGGGCGTAAACGACATCATGTTTTACCTGACCGGGCTACCCACAGTACCGAAGCTGGATACGCTTCGCTTCATGCCCGGAGCGCTGGCTGACCACCTGACATCATCCGGCGGCGACCTGCTCGGAAAGCGGCAGATGAGCAGCCTGCGCTGGCTGGAGGCTGGCGCCACGGCAAGCTACGGCACGGTCTCCGAGCCGTGCAACTACCCGCAAAAATTCCCCAATCCCACGGTCTTGCTCAAGCACTACTTGTCCGGCGCAAGCGCCATCGAAGCCTATTGGAAGAGCGTTTCCTGGCCATCCCAGGGCGTATTCATCGGTGAGCCGCTGGCGGCACCTTACCGCCACTTTAGCGGAATGGAACCGCAGCAAAGCAAGCCTCCGCAGCAGCCATGACCGTTTCGTGCGGCCATGCAATATGATCGGGCTGCTGGCAGGCAAAGTGCAAAATATTGAATGGGGGTTGCGCCGGGAAGTGTGTGCAGAGGTTTCTTAATTCGAGTTTTGCCGATATAATGCGCCTCCCTCGCACTGGCCACGCAACCCGGTCGGTAGAGTGAAAGAGACGACAGCACAACCAGCTTGCAGGGTTACCATAACCCGAATCGTTGCGTGAATCTTCAAATCGTCATGTTCAAATGGCCCGGTAGCTCAGTCGGTAGAGCAGAGGACTGAAAATCCTTGTGTCGGTGGTTCGATTCCGCCCCGGGCCACCAGTAAAATAAAGGCTTGCAGAGATGCAGGCCTTTTTCACATCTAGCAGCTTCGGCTTCATGTCACCAATATGTCACCGCACTTTTTCAATCAAAGCAGTTTCGCGGGCATCTTTCACCAATAAAAAACCGCCAGGCTATCTCTGCACCAGCGGCTTTCTATTTCCCTCTACTTTAGATAAAAAGCCATTACGAGCTCGCAACTCGATGAGGCGCCGCGGGCCAACACGGGTCGTTACGGCGGCCTGCGGGATACCGGCGAAGACGTGACCGGCATTGATGAGGTCGACCATGCGTGATGCCATGACCGAACTCAAGGAATTGCGGCTGCGCGGCATGGCCGGTGCCTGGGCGGATTTGATGGCCCAAGGCACGGCACCAACGGAATCTTCGAGAGGGTTGATCGAGCACTTGCTGCAAGCCGAACATGCGGGTCGGGCCATGTGATCGGTGAGCCGCCAGATGAACGCGGCCAAGTTCCCGGTGCATCGTGATCTGGCCGGGTTTGATCTCGGCGTTCCCGTTGCGGACCGGCAACTGGCCAAGCAACTGGCGGCGATGTCATTTGCCGATACGGCGCAGAACGCCGCGTTCGTCGGAGGCCCCGGCACCGGCAAGACGCATTGGGCCGCCGCCATCGCGGTGCCCGGCATCGCTTCGCGGGGCGAGCGGGTGCGTTTCTATTCCACGGTTGACCTGGTCAATGTTCTGGAGCGGGAGAAGCGCGATGGCAAAGCGGGGCGAATCGCGCAGAACTTGATGCGGACGGATCTCGCCATTCTCGACGAGCTTGGCTATCTGCCGTTTAGCCAAGCCGGCGGCGCCTTGCTGTTTCACTTGCTGCCCGAGCTGTACGAGCACACCAGCGTGATCGCCACCACAAACCCGGGCTTCTCCGAATGGTCCGGCGTGTTCGGTGATGCCAATCCGAAAAACTTTTGGCCGGGCACCCGGATGGCCGCGGCGCTACTGGATCGGCTCACCCATCACTGCCATATTGCGGAAACGGGCAATGACTCATA
>CXWL01064766.1_pt1 | contig 17712 bp, 19 predicted proteins | sample 590931 | NCBI WGS metagenome assembly CXWL01 (sample SAMEA3498368, study PRJEB10139) | groundwater metagenome | biome: water well; material: biofilm material | place: Germany | collected 2015-04-27 | reverse complement strand
CCACGTGCGGATAGCGTCAAACGACTCGTACGCGCCGCCCAAGATTACACCCAACTATCTCAGCACGCCCGAGGACCGGAAAGTGGCGGCGGCCGCGCTCAGCGTCACGCGCAAGATCGTCGCTTCGCCCGCGCTGGCGAAATACGCGCCGGAAGAATATCGGCCCGGCATTCATTACCGTACCGAGGAGGAACTGGCCGAGGCCGCCGGACTCATCGGCACCACCATTTTCCATCCGGTCGGCACCTGCAAGATGGGACGGCCGGACGATCCGACCGCAGTCGTGGACAGCCACCTTTGCGTGAAAAATGTGCAGGGACTGCGTGTGGTTGATGCCTCGGTCATGCCGTTTATCACGTCCGGCAACACGAATTCTCCGACACTGATGATCGCTGAAAAAGCCGCCATCATGATTCTCCAGAAGAGTACTTAGACTACATTGCATGCTGGCGGCAGCCCGAAAACGCGCAATTTCGAGGGTGGCCATTGATGCAAACATGGTATTTATACTGTGTTGTGGCACAAAACTATTGTGTGTATTATCCAAATCAAAAGCTTGCAAAACGGTATGAAAACAAGATACTGGAGACCCAATGACAGACGTCATTCTGGAAACAAAAAGCTTGACCAAGGACTTCAAAGGCTTCACGGCGGTAAGTGACGTGAACCTTCAAGTAGAGCGTGGTCACATTCACGCCCTCATCGGCCCGAACGGCGCCGGCAAAACCACTTGCTTCAACCTGCTCACCAAATTCCTGGTGCCGACCNNCCTCACCTGACGGTGCTGCAAAACGTGCGCATCGGGCTACAACGCGGACTCGGCAATACCTTCAATTTCTGGGAAAGCGAACGCGGACTCGACCGGCTCAACGACCGCGCCATGCAATTGCTGACCGAGGTCGACCTCGAAAGCTTTGCCGACACCGTCACGGTCGACATGCCATACGGCCGCAAGCGCGCACTCGAGATCGCCACAACCCTGGCAATGGAACCTGAGCTGATGCTGCTCGACGAACCGACCCAGGGCATGGGCCATGAGGACGTGCACCGCGTGACGGAACTGATCAAGAAAGTATCAGCAGGGCGCACCATCCTGATGGTGGAGCACAACATGAGCGTCGTGTCGGGTATCTGCGACAAGATCTCCGTTCTCCAGCGCGGTGCGATGCTGGCCGAAGGAACGTATGCAGAAGTTTCGAGTAATCCACAAGTGATGGAAGCCTACATGGGTACCACGAGCGTCGAGCTGGAAGGAGCGCATTGATGACGGCTGCGCTTGAAATCACCAACCTGCAGGCCTGGTATGGCGAGTCGCACATCCTTCACAACGTTAATCTGTCGGTCAACCAGGGCGAAGTTGTCACGTTGTTAGGTCGTAACGGCGCAGGCCGCACGACCACGCTGCGCGCGATCATGGGCCTGACCGGCGCGCGCCAGGGTTCGATCAAGATTAACGGCGTCGAGGCGATCGGCCTGCCGACGCACAAGATTGCACACCTGGGCGTTGGTTATTGCCCGGAAGAGCGGGGTATTTTCTCGTCGCTGTCGGCCGAAGAAAACCTGATGCTGCCGCCAACGCTGGACAGCGGCAACGGTATGTCGATCGCCGAGATCTACGAGATGTTCCCGAATCTGTACGAGCGCCGCAACAGCCAGGGTACCCGGCTGTCGGGCGGCGAGCAGCAAATGCTGGCGGTCGCGCGCATCCTGCGCACCGGCGCGCGGCTGCTGTTGCTCGATGAGATTTCCGAAGGCCTCGCGCCGGTCATCGTGCAGGGCCTTGCCCGCATGATTACCACGCTCAAGGCCAAGGGCTACACCATTGTCATGGTGGAACAGAATTTCCGCTTCGCCGCACCGCTGGCGGATCGGTTTTATGTGGTGGAGCACGGTCAGATCGTCGAGACCTTCGCCTCATCCGAATTGGACGCCAAGATGCCGGTACTGACCGAGCTGCTGGGTGTCTGAGCAGTGCTTAAGATGTTCATTACTGATACTTATATTCCAAAAACGGAGACAAAATGAAACGTAAAGCTATCGCCATCGCCGCTGCCGCCACCTGCGCCATTGGCTTTTCCCTGCCTGCGGCCGCGCAGGTTTCTGGCGACACCATCAAGATCGGCATGCTGACTGACATGTCGGGTGTCTACTCCGACATCGACGGCGCCGGTGGTGCCGAGGCGGTCAAGATGGCGATTGCAGATGCAGGCGGCAACATCGCCGGCAAGAAAATCGAGTTCATTTCGGCCGACCACCAGAACAAGGCGGACATTGCCGCCAGCAAGGCGCGCGAATGGTTCGACCAGCAGGGCGTCGACATGCTGATCGGCGGCACCAACTCCGGCGCCAACCTGGCCATGGCCAAGGTTGCTGCAGAGAAGAAGAAGGTCTTCATCTCGATCGGCGCCGGCTCGGCCCGCCTGACCAATGAAGAATGCTCGCCCTACACCGTGCACTACGCGTATGACACCATCGCACTGGCACGCGGCACCGGCGGCGCGATCGTCAAGCAGGGCGGCAAGTCGTGGTTCTTCCTGACCGCTGACTACGCGTTCGGCCACTCGCTCGAGAACGACACCACCGACGTCGTCAAGAAGAGCGGCGGCACCGTCGTCGGTAGCGTCAAGCACCCGCTGTCGGCGTCGGACTTCTCGTCCTTCCTGTTGCAGGCACAAAACTCGAAGGCGCAGATCCTTGGCCTGGCCAATGCCGGTGGCGACGCGATCAACTCGATCAAGGCAGCTTCGGAATTCGGCATCAACAAGAAAATGAAGCTGGCTGGCCTGCTGATGTTCATCAACGACGTGCACACGCTCGGCCTGAACATGACCCAGGGCATGTACCTGACCGACGGCTGGTACTGGGATCAGAACGCCGCGAGCCGTGCATGGTCGAAGCGCTACTTCGCCAAGATGAAGAAGATGCCATCGATGCTGCAGGCGGGTGACTACTCGGCCACGATGAGCTACCTGAACGCGGTCAAGGCGACCAAGACCGACAGCTCCGACGCGGTCATGGCCCACCTGAANNCGCATGGTGCACGACATGTACCTGATGGAAGTGAAGAAGCCATCCGAGTCGAAGTACCCATGGGATTACTACAAGGTCGTCCAGACCATCCCGGGCGACCAGGCTTACGCCACCAAGGCGGAAACCAAGTGCGCGGCCTGGAAGTAATCAAATCGTAATAGCAATATCGTAGGGCGGATCAGACCGAAGGTCGCATCCGCCCCATTGCATGCGTCAACGCGGCATCGCCTCTTTGCAGAAATAATCCATGGAAATTTTCGGCGTCCCCTTGCAGGCAATGATGAGCCAGCTCCTGCTGGGCCTCGTGAACGGCTCGTTCTACGCGATGCTGTCGCTCGGCCTTGCCGTCATTTTCGGCCTGCTCAATGTAATTAACTTCTCCCACGGCGCGCTGTACATGATGGGCGCCTTCCTCGCATGGATGGGACTCAACTATTTCGAGGTCAACTACTGGGTCATGCTGATCGTGGCGCCGCTGCTGGTTGGCGTGTTCGGCATCGTCATTGAGAAGACCATGCTGCGCTGGCTCTACAAGCTGGACCACCTTTATGGCCTGCTGCTGACCTTCGGCATTACCTTGCTGCTCGAAGGCATCTTCCGGTCCTTCTACGGCGTCTCCGGCCAGCCTTACCCGGTGCCGGACGCCCTGGCCGGCGCAACCGACCTGGGCTTCATGATCCTGCCGAACTACCGCGGCTTCGTCGTGTTCGCTTCGCTCCTTGTCTGCCTGGCCACCTGGTTCGTCATCGAGAAGACCAAGCTCGGCTCGTATTTGCGTGCGGGTACCGAGAATCCGAAGCTGGTCGAAGCGTTCGGTATTAACGTTCCGCTGATGGTCACGCTCACCTACGGCTTCGGCGTCGCTTTGGCGGGCTTTGCAGGGGTGCTGGCGGCGCCGATCATCAATGTGACGCCCCTGATGGGCTCGCACCTGATTATCGTCGTGTTCGCCGTTGTAGTGATCGGGGGCATGGGTTCGATCATGGGCTCCATCCTGACCGGCCTGGGGCTGGGCATTATCGAAGGCCTGACACGTGTTTTCTATCCGCAAGGTTCCGAGGTGGTCGTGTTCGTGGTCATGGTGATTGTCCTGCTGCTGCGTCCGGCCGGACTGTTCGGCAAAGAAAAGTAACCGGGAAGATTCGAGCAAATCATGAACAGAAAAATTTTTTACCTGATCGCACTGGCCGTGGCGCTCGCCATGCCCTTCTTCGCGTACCCGGTTTTCCTGATGAAGTTGCTGTGCTTCGGCTTATTTGCCTGCGCATTCAACTTGCTGATCGGTTTTACCGGCTTGTTGTCGTTCGGCCACGCGGCGTTCTTCGGCGCCGCCGGCTATATAACCGGCTACATGCTGCGGGATATGGGCTTGCCGTTTGAGCTGGCGATCCTGGCTGGCGTCGGGGGCGGGGCGCTGATTGGCCTGGTGATGGGCGCGCTTGCGATCCGCCGCTCGGGCATCTACTTCTCGATGATCACCCTGGCGCTGGCGCAGATGGTGTCGTATGCGGCGCTTCGCACCCCTTTCACCGGTGGCGAGGATGGCCTGCAAGGCGTTCCGCGTGGCAAGCTGTTTGGCGTGATTGACCTAAGCAATGACGTCACGATGTACTACGTCGTGCTGGCGATTTTCGTCATCGGCTTTGCCTTGATCATGCGCACCGTGCATTCGCCGTTTGGCCAGGTCCTCAAGGCAATCAAGGAAAACGAGCCGCGCGCGATTTCCCTCGGTTACGAGGTCGACCGCTACAAGCTGATGGCCTTCGTGCTGTCGGCTGCCCTGGCAGGCCTCGCAGGCGCCACTAAAACGGTCGTGCTGGGCTTCGAGACGCTCACTGACGTCCACTGGACCATGTCGGGCATGGTGATCCTGATGACGCTGGTAGGGGGCATGGGCACGCTGGTTGGCCCGATCCTCGGCGCGTTCATTATCATCACCCTGGAGAACAAGCTGGGTGATGTGGGAACGTTCCTGGCGCGAACGACCAATATTGAATGGTTCGGTACGCTGGGCGAGTCGGTTGGCATGGTGACCGGGCTGATCTTTATCGCTTGTGTGTTGCTGTTCCGCCGCGGGATTGTCGGTGAGATTGGTGCCGCGATTGCGGCGGCAGGGCGCAAGCGTCCGACCTAATCAGCCAGCGGTAAAGCAGGGCGGATCAGCCAAAGGACATCCGCCCTGCGTTTTCGTGGTATCAAAGTGCGGCGGCGTAAATCGCGTAGGCATCCGCCCGCGTCACTTCCCGGGGATTGTTTCCCAACAGCCTGGTCTGCAACATCGCATCATCTGCCAACCTGTCAAGGTCCGCCTCCGCGATCCCGACCTGCCGCAGCGCTGTCTCAATCCCTGTCATCCGCGCCACTTGCTGCATCGCAGCAATCAAGGCCTCAGCCCGGGCTTCGTCGCTCCCGCTCACGTGCGGCGCGACAACGGAAGCCAGCTCCGCATAATGGCTGGTTGCCTCAGGCATGTTGAACCTCAGCACATGCGGCAACACCAGCGAGTTCGACAAACCATGTGGGACGTGGAAGATCCCGCCGATAGGGTAGGCCAGCGCGTGAACCGCTGCGACCGGCGCGTTTGAAAAAGCTTGCCCCGCGAAGCATGCCCCAAGCAGCATTGCCTGTCGGGCCTGCAAATTTCCGCCCTGTTCACACGCAGTCATCAAGTTGCTTGAGAGTAAGCCAAGGGCTTGCCGCGCCAGGCTATCCGACATCGGGTTCTTTTTGTGCCGGCTGGTGAATGCTTCGATCGCGTGCACCATCGCATCAATGCCTGTCGCTGCGGTGACCATGGGCGGCAGGCCCAGGGTCAACTCCGCATCGAGTATCGCAAGGTCGGCATAAAGCTGCGGCGCAACGACGCCCATCTTGGTCGTCTCCCCTGTCGTGACGATGGCGATGTTCGTGACCTCCGAACCCGTACCAGCCGTGGTTGGAACTTGCACCAGCGGCAGGCGGTCGCCTTTGACATTCCCGATTCCGTAGATCTCCGAGATCGCTTGCCCACTTCCGGCAAGCACCGCAATGAGCTTGGCTACGTCCATCGAGCTCCCACCGCCCAGTCCAATCACGATGTCTGTGTCGTGTGCGCGCGCGAAGTCGACCGCACTTAGCACAACTGCCTCGGGTGGGTCCGCCACGACATCCGAGAACACCTGGACCGTCATACCGCTCTGCTCAAGGCTCGCCCGTGGCGCTTCGACCAGCCCGGTACGCAGGAAGCCCGGGTCGGTGACGATCAGTGCACGCCGAACGTTGGGAAAGCGTGCAGCGATATGCTTGCCCAAGTCCCGCGCACTGCCCGGCTCGGACACGATGTGGGGAACGGTACTGAAGGTGAAGGCTTTGAATTCGGTCATGAATTGATGGCTCCGGTGCGTTGAGCATTCAGCTTACACCAAGCGGCCATGAGATGAAAATGCGCGGCCAGCGGTGCTGGTGGTTCTTCCGTACAATATTGCTTTTGACGTGGTGGAGCGGTAATGATCGACGTAGTATTGCTGGGTAGCGCCGCCTTTCTTGCCGGCCTGGTAGACGCGGTGGTAGGCGGGGGCGGGCTGATCCAGCTGCCGGTCATGTTCTCCGTTTTTTCGAAGGAGGTCCCCGCGACCTTGATCGGCACCAGCAAGCTGGCCGGGATTTTTGGCACCGGGACTGCGGCAGTCAACTATGCGCGGCGCGTCCGGGTGGCGTGGAGCGCAGCGGCACCGGCCGCCATCGCAGCCTTCGCGCTGTCGTTCGCCGGCGCTTACACGGTCACCAAAGTGCCAGCCGACTTTGTCCGCACCCTGCTCCCTTGCCTGCTGGTGGCGGTTGCCATCTACACGTTCAAGAAGAAGGACTTCGGCAGCGTGCATGCACCTGTCCACAGCGGCAATGCGGAACGCTGGTTTGCTGTGGCGATGGGGGCGGGCATCGGTTTCTATGACGGTTTCTTCGGTCCGGGTACGGGTAGCTTCCTGATGTTCCTGTTCGTCCGGTTTTTCGGATTCGATTTCCTTAGCGCGTCGGCCGCGGCCAAGGTCGTCAACGTTGCCTGTAATCTGTCCGCGTTGATGTGGTTTGGATACAGTGGCCACTTGCTGTGGCAGCTCGGCCTGATGATGGCTGCATGCCAGGTTGCCGGTTCCCTGGTCGGAACCAGGCTGGCGATCAAGCACGGCACTGCGTTCGTCCGCAAATTGTTCCTCGTTGTCGTTTCTCTCCTGATCCTGAAAACTGGCTACGACGCCTTTTTGAAGTGATGACCTGCCTCATTGTTTCACGTGGAACATAAGCTCGACGCGCCTGCTCGACTGTTCCACGTGAAACAATCTCAAACTCTTCCGTCGTAATTCGGGCCCTTTCCGAGTCATCCATACGAAAAGACTCTATAATTTGGCCTCACTCCTCGCATTGCGCTTTCCATCATGCTATTTCCAACTACATTCGACGTCATCGTCGTCGGCGGCGGCCATGCCGGTACCGAAGCCGCGCTCGCTTCTGCCCGCATGGGTCAGAAGACTCTGCTGCTTACCCATAACATCGAGACCCTCGGTGCCATGTCCTGCAACCCGTCTATCGGCGGGATCGGCAAGGGCCATCTGGTCAAGGAAGTTGACGCCATGGGTGGCGCAATGGCAATTGCCACCGACGAAGCCGGCATTCAGTTCCGCATCCTGAACTCGTCCAAAGGTCCGGCTGTACGCGCAACGCGCGCGCAAGCGGATCGTATCCTGTACAAGCAGGCCATCCGGTCGCGCCTGGAAAACCAGCCGAACTTGTGGCTGTTCCAGCAGGCAGTGGACGACTTGTTGGTGGAGGGGGACCGTGTGGTTGGCGCCGTGACGCAGATCGGCCTGCAGTTCCGGGCCGCCGCCGTGGTCCTGACAGCCGGCACTTTCCTTGATGGGAAGATCCACGTGGGCCTGCAAAGCTATTCGGCGGGCAGGGCAGGCGACCCGCCGGCGATGTCGCTGTCTGCGCGCCTGAAAGAGCTGAAGATGCCGCAGGGGCGCCTGAAGACCGGTACGCCACCGCGCATCGATGGCCGCAGCATCGATTTCTCGGCAATGGCCGAGCAGCCGGGCGACCTCGATCCGGTGCCGGTATTCTCGGTCATGGGCAATGCCGCGATGCATCCACGCCAGGTTCCGTGCTGGGTGACGCATACCAACGCGCGCACCCATGACATCATTCGCGCCGGTCTCGACCGCAGCCCGATGTACACCGGGGTCATCGAAGGCGTCGGCCCACGCTACTGCCCGTCGATTGAAGACAAGATCCACCGCTTCTCGGGCAAGGAATCGCACCAGATTTTCCTGGAGCCGGAGGGCTTGACGACCAACGAGTTCTACCCGAACGGCATCTCGACGAGCCTGCNNTATGCGATCGAATATGACTATTTCGACCCGCGCGGCCTGAAAGCGTCGCTGGAAACCAAGGCGATCAAGGGCCTGTACTTCGCCGGCCAGATCAACGGTACCACCGGCTACGAAGAAGCTGCTGCCCAGGGCATGCTCGCGGGTATCAACGCCGCACTGCAGGCCCAGGGCCGCGAGGCTTGGGTACCAGGCCGCGCCGACGCCTACCTTGGCGTGCTGGTCGACGACCTGACCACGCAAGGCGTTGCAGAGCCTTACCGCATGTTCACCAGCCGCGCGGAATATCGCCTGAGCCTGCGCGAAGACAACGCCGACATGCGCCTGACCGAAATCGGACGTAAACTGGGCTGTGTCGGCGACGCGCAGTGGGAAGCATTCGACACCAAGCGTGAGTCTGTCGCGCGCGAGCTTGAGCGCCTTCGCTCGACCTGGGTCAACCCGCGTATCCTCGCCGCCGCGGAGTCGGAGCGCGTCATCGGCCAGGCCATCGAGCGCGAATACTCGCTGGCCGACCTGCTGCGCCGCCCGGGCGTCCAGTACGACACCCTGATGGGCATGGTTGGCGCCGAAGGCCAGGTCTTGGCTGGTCCGGGCGTGGAAGATCCCGCAGTCAAGGAGCAGATCGAGATCCAGCTGAAATATGCCGGCTATATCGACCGCCAGGCGAAGGAGGTCGAGCGGCATGAGCACTACGAAAACCTGAAGCTTCCGGACACCTTCAACTACCTCGACGTGGCCGCACTGTCGATCGAAGTGCGCCAGAAGCTGGACAAGCAGCGTCCCGAAACCCTTGGCCAGGCGTCAAGAATTTCCGGGGTGACACCTGCCGCTATCTCACTTTTGCTGGTACATTTGAAGAAGCGCGGCGCGAAGGGCTTTACCTCGCTGAACGAGGAGCTGGCTGGATGAAATTTTTCGACCGCGCCGCACTGGCGCCAGTACTGGCCAATGGCATCAAGGAACTTAAGCTTGACCTGAACGAGATACAGCGCGAACAGCTGCTCGACTATCTTGCGCTGCTGTTCAAGTGGAATTCGGTATACAACCTGACCTCGTTGCGCGACCCGATGCAGATGGTGACGCTCCACCTGCTCGACTCGCTCGCAGCCGTCCCCGCCTTTAGCACAGCGCAAAACGTGCTGGACGTGGGGGCAGGGGGCGGATTGCCGGGCATCGTGCTGGCGATCGCCAGGCCGGACATGCGGGTCTCGCTGATCGACACCGTGCATAAGAAAACAGCGTTCCTGACCCAGGTAAAGGCAGAGCTTGGACTGGCGAACGTGACGGTCTACACGGCCAAGGTGCAGGAACTGCAAGTGAAACAGCTATTTGACGTCATCACATCGCGGGCTTTTGCCGACCTGTCCGATTTCGTCAACTGGTCGGGTCATTTGCTGGCGGAGGGCGGGCAGTTCATCGCGTTAAAAGGCGTGGCGCCGCCGGAGGAGCAGGAGAGGCTGCCGGCGGAGTGGAAAACGACAGGGCTGCAGCCCCTTAAGGTGCCGGGGCTGGACGCAGAGCGACATCTCGTTTTCATCAAGCGATCCGAGCAAACTATATAAACGGTATAAATAGTTTATATCCGATATACTATATAAATCGTAGTAATGGTTTTGATAGTATAACGGTATAAATCGTTATTGTTGCGTCTACGATAAGAACATACATGGCAAAGATATTCTGCGTTGCAAACCAAAAGGGCGGGGTAGGCAAGACCACGACCAGTGTGAACCTGGCCGCGGGGCTGGCCAAGCTTGACCAGCGCGTGCTGCTGGTCGACCTTGATCCTCAAGGCAACGCGACGATGGGCGCCGGCATCAACAAGGCCGGCCTTAAATCATCGATCTACGAAGTACTGCTCGGCGAGTCCGACGTAAGCAGCGCGCGCATTCGCTCGGAGGCCGGCCGTTTCGACGTACTGCCGTCCAATCGTGAGCTGGCCGGCGCCGAAGTCGAGATGGTCCAGCTGGACCAGCGCGAACGCCGCCTGAAGGATGCGCTGGCCCTCGTCGGCGCAGAGTACGACTTCATCCTGATCGACTGCCCGCCGGCCCTGTCGATGCTGACCCTGAACGGCCTGTGCGCCGCGCACGGCGTGATCATTCCGATGCAGTGCGAGTACTACGCGCTGGAAGGCTTGTCCGACCTGGTCAACACGATCAAGAAGGTGCACGCCAACCTGAACACCGACCTGAAGATCATCGGCCTGCTGCGCGTGATGTTCGATCCGCGCATGACGCTGTCGCAGCAAGTCTCGGCGCAGCTCGAGGAGCACTTCGGCGACAAGGTATTCAACACAATCATCCCGCGCAACGTGCGGCTCGCCGAGGCGCCGTCGTACGGCATCCCTGGCGTGGTGTTTGACCCGGCTTCGAAAGGCGCGCAAGCGTATATCGCTTTCGGCGCCGAGATGGTCAAACGTATCAAGACAATGTAATCAGAGAGAGTAACAACGAATGGCTACCAAAAAACTCAAGGGCCTCGGCCGCGGCCTGGACGCACTGCTCGGCGGCGCCGACGGCAATGGCAACGGCGCCCCCGCCGAACAGGGCTTGCCGTCCGTGCTGGCAGTAAGCCAGCTGCAGGCTGGCAAGTACCAGCCGCGTACGCGCATGGACGAAGGCGCGCTGGCCGAACTGGCCGCCTCGATCAAGACCCAGGGCATCATGCAGCCGGTGCTGGTGCGTCCGGTAGGGCAGGACAGCATCACCGGCGCGGTGAAGTACGAGATCATCGCCGGCGAGCGCCGCTACCGCGCGGCCCAACTGGCAGGGCTGGAAGAAGTGCCGGTGCTGGTGCGCGACGTCGACGACCAGGCCGCAGCCGCGATGGCGCTGATCGAGAACATCCAGCGCGAAGACCTGAATCCGCTGGAAGAAGCGCAGGGCATTCATCGCCTGATCTCGGACTTCGCGTTTACCCACGAACAGGCGGCCAACGCGGTCGGCCGTTCGCGCAGTGCGGTGTCGAACCTGCTGCGCCTGATGAACCTGGCCGGCCCGGTACAGACCATGCTGATGGCCGGCGATATCGACATGGGCCACGCGCGCGCGCTGTTGGCCGTCGACGCGGCCAGCCAGATCAACCTGGCCAACCAGGTGATCGCCAGGCGCCTGTCGGTACGGGAGACCGAAAAGCTGGTGACGCGCACGATGGAAGAGCAGTCGGCGCCGCCGCTCGAGGCGCGCCAGAAGGAAAAGTCGGGCGACATCGTGCGCCTGGAAGAGGAACTGTCGGACAAGCTGGCCACGCCGGTAGTCTTCAAGATGGGCGCCAAGGGCAAAGGTCAGATGATCATCGACTTCGCCGACCTGGATATCCTCGACGGCGTGCTGGCCCGCCTGCGCGCGTAATAACCCGCACCCGTCGTTCCCGCGAAAGCGGTGAGCCCATGAACATTCCCGCGTCGTTCCCAGTGCACAATCCTTGTAATTGCGTTCGCCATCGCACATAAGCCCGTGATTTATCGTGGTTTTTCAACAATTCGCACCATATTGATGACTCGCTGCGTTTGACTCAGTTCATCATCAACCGCTATAATCCCGCTGATTCACGTAATCCTGAACCCGAAACACGGCATTTCACAATGGCTGGCGCGAAGAAGAAAAAATGTTGCGCTTAGTCTCCCTGCAATTGATGGTAACGGTAGTCGCCGGCGCAATCGCCGCACTGCTCGGGGGACTGCCTGCGATGTTTTCGGCTGTGCTGGGCGGATTATGTTGTGTCGTGCCCAACGGATTGATGGCGTTTCGCCTGTATGTCAATTCGAAAACGCCAGGCGGGGTCAACCCGTTCTCGTTTTTCATCTGGGAATTTATAAAGATTGCATTAACGCTGGCGCTCCTTGCGGCGACCGCGTTGCTCTACCGCGATTTGAACTGGCTGGCCATGTTGGCCGGGTTCATCGTGGCGCTGAAAAGTTACATAATCTTATTATTTAGGCACTGACATGAGCACACCAGTTGAAGGCGCAGCGGCAGCACATGCACCGACTGCATCAGAATACATCAGCCACCACCTTGGCCACCTTTCGAACAAGCATCAGGACTTTGTTGTCGACTTTTCGGTCTTCAACATCGATACCATTTTCTGGTCGATCTTCGCCGGCGCCGTCGGTTCGCTGGTGATGTGGATGGCGGCACGCCGCGCCACCTCGGGCGTGCCAGGCCGCTTCCAGGCTGCTGTTGAGATCCTGGTCGAAATGGTGGAAAACCAGTCGAAAGCCATCGTGCACGGCGACCGCAGCTTCATCGCCCCGCTGGCACTGACCGTGTTCGTCTGGGTCGCCCTGATGAACTCGCTGGACTTCTTGCCGGTCGACATGTTCTCGTCCTTCTTCGCCCTGATGGGCTGGGACAGCGTGATCGCTTACCACCGCGTCGTGCCTACCGCCGACCTGAACGGTACCCTGGGTATCTCGCTGGGCGTGTTCGTCCTGATGATCTACTACGGCATCAAGATCAAGGGCTTCGGCGGCTGGGTCAAGGAACTGCTGACCGCACCGTTCGGTATCTGGATGGCGCCGTTCAACCTGCTCCTGAACATCATCGAATACGCAGCAAAAATGGTGTCGCTCGGTATGCGACTGTTCGGCAACATGTACGCCGGCGAACTGCTGTTCCTGTTGATTGCACTGCTCGGTTCCATGGCAACCACGTTCGGCTTCCTTGGCCATGTGGTAGCCGGTTCGATTTGGGCGATCTTCCACATCCTGATCGTGTTCCTGCAGGCATTCATTTTCATGATGCTGACGCTGGTGTACATCGGTCAGGCACATGAAGGCCACTGATCGACGCTGCAAAAGAATCGAAAGATAGTGGTTGTAACGAAGTTGTAGTTTTTTAATCAAATTTTTAATTTAACCTTTGGAGTACTTTCATGACTGATACCTCTTTTGTTGCTTTGGCTTGCGGTTTGATCATTGGCCTGGGTGCTATCGGCGCCTGTATCGGTATCGCTATCATGGGCGGTAAATACCTGGAAGCTTCGGCTCGCCAGCCTGAACTGATGAACACCCTGCAGACCAAGATGTTCCTGCTGGCTGGTCTGATCGACGCTGCATTCCTGATCGGTGTTGGTATCGCAATGCTGTTCGCGTTCGCGAACCCGTTCAAAGCAATGGTCGTCGGCGCCTAAGAGCACGCATCGTTGTCCTGAATAGCCGAACCATCGCGGTTCGGCATCCGTTTTTGTGAGAAGGAAAATACCGTGAACTTAAACGCAACCTTGTTTGCCCAGTTCGTGGTCTTCTTCATCCTGGCCGGTTTCACGATGAAGTTCGTGTGGCCACCACTGATGAAAGCGCTCGACGAGCGCGCAGAGAAGATCGCGAGTGGCCTCGCCGCCGCAGACCGTGGCAAGGCAGAAATGGCTGCAGCCGAGAAGCGCGCGCAAGCCGAACTGGCTACCGCACGCGACGAAGGCCAGAAGCGCATTGGCGACGCTGAGAAGCGCGCTGCTGCGATCATCGAAGAAGCCAAGAAGACCGCATCGGAAGAAGCTGTACGCATCGTCGCCAGCGCCAAGGCCGAAGCAGAGCAGCAGGTAGTACGTGCACGCGAAGAACTGCGCGGCCAGGTCGCGACCCTCGCGGTCCGTGGCGCCGAACAGATCCTCAAGCGCGAAGTGAACGCAGCGGCCCACGCCGACCTGCTGTCGCAACTGTCTGTCGAGCTGTAATCATGGCTGAACTCGCAACCGTCGCCCGTCCCTACGCCGAAGCGCTGTTCCGTGTCGCCAAACAAGGCAACATGGCAGCCTGGTCCGAACTTGTGTCCGAACTGGCGCAAGTTGGCGCCAACCCTGATGTGCAGGCGTTTGCGGCTAACCCGAATGTCACCGACACCGACATGGCCGCTACCCTGGCCTCGCTGGTCAAGTCGCCAGTGACGCCTGAAGCGTCCAATTTCATCCAGATGCTGGTTGAAAACGGCCGCGTCGCGCTGCTGCCGGAAATCGGCGCGCAGTTCCAGGTACTGAAGAATGCCGACGCCGGCGCCGCTGACGCTGAGATCACCAGCGCATTCGAGATCTCGGATGCCCAGGTGACCCAGCTGGTCGCTTTGTTGGAAAAGAAATTCGGCCGCAAGCTCAACCCAACGGTCAAGGTGGATCCAGCACTGATCGGTGGTGTGCGCGTGGTCGTCGGCGATGAAGTGCTCGACACCTCGGTGCGCGCCAAGCTGCAACAGATGCACGTTGCGCTGGCTGCCTGACCGACATTCGCACTCGCCCACGGCAACGCCCTTGCCCTACGCATCAAGAAACTATTAGGAGTTAGCATTATGCAACTTAATTCATCTGAAATCAGCGAACTGATCAAGAGCCGCATCCAGGGCCTCGAAGGTTCCGCTGAAGTTCGCAACCAAGGCACGGTTATCTCCGTCGCTGACGGTATCTGCCGCATCCATGGTCTGTCGGACGTGATGCAGGGCGAGATGCTGGAATTCCCAGGCAATACCTTTGGCCTGGCAATGAACCTCGAGCGCGACTCCGTCGGCTCGGTGATTCTGGGTGCTTACGAGCACATCTCGGAAGGCGACACCGTCAAGACGACCGGCCGCATCCTGGAAGTGCCGATCGGTCCCGAGCTGCGTGGCCGCGTGGTCAATGCACTGGGCCAGCCGATCGACGGCAAGGGTCCCATCAACACCACCCTGACCGCACCGATCGAAAAGATCGCTCCGGGCGTGATTGCCCGTGAATCCGTGTCGCAGCCGATGCAGACCGGCCTGAAGTCGATCGACGCGATGGTACCGATCGGCCGCGGCCAGCGCGAGCTGATCATTGGCGACCGCCAGACCGGCAAGTCGGCCGTGGCAGTTGACGCGATCATCAACCAGAAGGGTCAGAACATGACCTGCGTGTACGTTGCGATCGGCCAGAAAGCATCGACCATCAAGAACATCGTGCGTTCCCTGGAACAGCACGGCGCGATGGAGTACACCATTGTTGTCGCCGCATCGGCGTCGGAATCGGCAGCGATGCAGTACATCTCGGCCTACTCGGGCTGCGCGATGGGCGAATACTTCCGCGACCGCGGCGAAGACGCACTGATCGTCTACGATGACCTGTCGAAGCAAGCTGTCGCCTACCGCCAGATTTCGCTGCTGCTGCGCCGCCCACCAGGCCGCGAAGCTTATCCAGGCGACGTGTTCTACCTGCACAGCCGCCTGCTCGAGCGCGCAGCACGCGTGAACGCCGACTACGTGTCGGCCTTCACCAACGGCGCAGTCACCGGCAAGACCGGCTCCCTGACCGCACTGCCGATCATTGAAACCCAGGCAGGCGACGTTTCGGCGTTCGTTCCTACCAACGTGATTTCGATTACCGACGGCCAGATCTTCCTGGAAACCTCGCTGTTCAACGCCGGTATCCGTCCTGCGATTAACGCAGGTATCTCGGTATCGCGCGTCGGTGGCGCCGCCCAGACCAAGGTCATCAAAAACCTGTCCGGCGGTATCCGTACCGACCTGGCGCAGTACCGTGAGCTGGCTGCGTTCGCGCAGTTCGCGTCCGACCTGGACGAGTCGACCCGCAAGCAGCTGGACCGCGGCGCACGCGTGACCGAACTGCTCAAGCAGGCTCAGTACTCGCCGCTGCCGATCTCGCTGATGGCCGTGTCGCTGTTCGCAGTGAACAAGGGCTATTTCGATGACGTCGAAGTCAAGAAAGTGCTGCCATTCGAAGCTGGCCTGCATGGCTACATGAAGACCAAGCAAGCTGCGCTCCTGAGCAAAATTGAAGAGACCAAGCAACTCGACAAAGATGGCGAAGCCGCCATGGCTGCCGCGATTGCTGACTTCAAGAAATCTTTCTGATGAGTTGCGGGACTGGTCAACGCGCAGCGTTGCCCTGTCCTCAACATAATATGGCTGTATTGCAGTCATAAGGAGTAAGGACTCATGGCAGTAGGCAAAGAGATACGTGGCAAGATCAAGAGCGTAGAGAATACGAAGAAGATCACGAAGGCGATGGAAATGGTCGCCGCATCCAAAATGCGCAAGGCGCAGGAGCGGATGCGTGCAGCCCGTCCCTACAGTGACAAGATTCGTAACATCACCTCCAACCTTGCTACTGCTAATCCAGAGTACACGCACGCGTTCATGGCGCAAGCCAGGGGCGTGCGAGCGAAGGCAATTGGCTTCATCGTCGTCACGACCGACAAGGGTCTGTGCGGCGGCATGAACACCAATGTGCTGCGCCTGGTGACGCAAAAGATGCGCGAGCTGGAAACGGCTGGCAACAAGATTGAAGTTGTTGCGATTGGCAACAAGGGTTTGGGGTTCATGAACCGGGTGGGTGTCAAGGTCGTATCGCATGCGATCCAGATCGGCGACACCGCGCACCTCGACAAGCTGATCGGGCCTGTAAAAGTCATGCTCGACCGCTACGAGGCAGGCGAGCTCGACGCGGTGTACGTTTGCTATACCAAGTTCATCAACACGATGAAGCAAGAGGCGATGGTCGAGCAACTGCTCCCGCTGTCGTCCGCGCAGCTGTCGGCTGACAAGGATAGTCTCTCCTGGGACTATATCTACGAGCCGGAAGCGCAGACCGTGATCGATGAACTGCTGGTGCGTTACGTTGAAGCGCTGGTTTACCAGGCAGTTGCAGAAAACCTGGCGTCCGAGCAATCGGCACGCATGGTGGCGATGAAGTCGGCAAGCGACAACGCCGGCAGCGTCATTGGCGAACTGAAGCTGATCTACAACAAGACCCGCCAGGCTGCGATTACCAAAGAACTCTCCGAGATCGTCGCCGGTGCGGCAGCGGTCTAAACCCAGTTTTATATAAATATTGAAGGAACGAACATGGCTGATGGCAAAATCGTTCAGTGTATCGGTGCAGTTGTTGACGTTGAGTTTCCGCGCAACGCAATGCCGAAGATTTTCGACGCACTGAAAATGGCAGGCTCCGAACTGACCCTGGAAGTACAGCAGCAGCTGGGTGACGGCATCGTCCGTACCATTGCGCTGGGCTCGTCCGACGGTCTGCGTCGCGGCATGACCATCCAGAACACCGGCGCACCGATCATGGTTCCAGTTGGCAAAGCCACGCTGGGCCGTATCATGGACGTGCTGGGCAACCCGATCGACGAATGCGGTCCTGTCTCGCACGCGCAGACGGCATCGATCCACCGCGTGGCGCCTGCGTACGACGAACTGTCGCCATCGCAAGACCTGCTGGAAACCGGCATCAAGGTGATTGACCTGGTCTGCCCGTTTGCAAAAGGCGGTAAGGTCGGTCTGTTCGGCGGTGCAGGTGTGGGCAAGACCGTCAACATGATGGAACTGATCAACAACATCGCCAAGGC
>CXWL01016366.1_pt1 | contig 17714 bp, 9 predicted proteins | sample 590931 | NCBI WGS metagenome assembly CXWL01 (sample SAMEA3498368, study PRJEB10139) | groundwater metagenome | biome: water well; material: biofilm material | place: Germany | collected 2015-04-27 | reverse complement strand
CACGCAAGCCTCCGCGCACGATGTATTGGCGCGCGTGATGGATCTCGTCAGCGCATGGAACGACGGCTTGCCCGGAAGCAGTTCGCATCACGTGCCCGTCGCTTGGTGCTGCACGCCGGACGAACGCAACGATATCAAGTTAAAGGTGAGCTTCAACGAGGCGTTCAACAGCACTGCTGTGCATCATGAAAATGACATAGTTGAAAGCTTCAGCTGGGCACAAACTGACGAAGCGTCGGCAAAGGGCGTCAACGGCGAACTCTTCGACGCCTACACACGCGCAGACGATGGTGGTGCGGACGCGCCGCCGGCCGCGCCACAGCCCGATCCTGGGTTCAGCGCAGCGGGACCGCTGCCGACTGTTATTGAATCGATCGACGCCGCCAACGACACGTCGACATTTTACGTTCTCACAGCCGGCCAGACGGCCCAGGGCAACCTCGCCTTCAACAGCGACCGCGACTTCTACGCGGTCGACTTGGTAGCCGGGCAAACCTACTCGTTCGCGATGACGGGAACCGGCGTCTTCAACGTCGTCGATCCCTATCTGCGTCTCATGGATAGCGCTGGTACGACCGAACTGATCAACAACGACGACGGTTTGCCGGGCAACAACTCCGTATTCACTTACACGGCGGCCAGCACCGGCAGATACTACATCTCCGCCGGAGCGTTCGCCGACAGCGGTACCGGCCAATACGGTATCGCCTTCACGGCGGGCACGCGGCCATCGTTCGATGTTTCGATGGGCGCGGGCGTCATCGACGCCGATACGTCGTGGAACACCTTCCCCGGCGGCGGTGCCGTGGTGACCTATGCGTTCCGCCTTTCGCCCGCGACCTACACGGCCGGCGATAGCGACATTAGCACGTTCACGCCGCTAACGGCCACGCAGATGGACGCCGTGCGCGCCGCACTGCAAGCATGGTCCGAGGTCTCCGGCATCACCTTCGTCGAGGTCAATCCGGGCGGCTACACCAACAACGCAACGATGCTGTTCGCCAACTACACCGACGGCGACGACGGCGCCGGCGCCTTCGCCTACTACTCGGGCTCGACGGCGAGTACCGCCGCCGCCGGCGACGTGTGGTTGAACACGAATTCGATCCCGACCGGCTCCATCATTTCGCCGGGCAGCTACGCCTACAGCGCCATCATGCATGAGATCGGTCACGCGATCGGTCTCTCGCATCCGGGCTCTTACAACGCCGGGCCCGGGCAGACGATCACCTACGCCACCCACGCACAGTTCACCGAAGACAGCGATCAATACTCGTTGATGACCTACTTCGACGAATCGAACACCGGCGCGCAGTACTTCGGACACCCGGAATCGCCGATGATGTTCGACATCTATGCCGTGCAGCAAATCTACGGCGCGAACGCGACAACCCGCGCCGGCAACACGACATACGGCTACAACTCGAACGCAGGCGGCATTTACGACTTCAACACGAACACCATCCCCGCGTTCACGATCTGGGACGGCGGCGGCATCGACACCATCGACGCCTCGGGCTCGAGCGCGGACGCCATTATCGACCTGAACGAGGGACGCTTCTCCTCGATCAACGGCGCGATCGCCAACATTGCCATCGCGCTCGGCGTCACGATCGAAAATGCGATCGGCAGCCTCGGCAATGACACGCTCACCGGCAACGGCGCCGACAACCGGCTTGAAGGCCGCACCGGCGTGAACACGCTGAACGGCGGCGCGGGCAACGACACGCTGGTCGGCGGCCAAGGCTTCGACACGATGAACGGCGGCGCCGGCACGGATGACATCGTGCTGTACGAAACCTCGGCGGCCGGCGTGAATGTCGACTTGCAGGCAGGTACGGTGTCCGGTGGCGACGCGGCAGCCGACACGATCAGCGGCATCGAGAGCGCTTCGGGTTCGAACCAGAACGACCAGCTCTTCGGTGACGCGAACGCGAACCGCCTCTTCGGCAACGGCGGCGCGGACTTCATCCAAGGCCGCGGCGGCGCGGACAACATCCAAGGCGGCGACGGCGACGACTGGCTCGATGGCGGCACAGGCGGCGACACGATCAATGGGGGCAATGGGGTGCTCGATGTGGCGGCCTATGGCGCCTCGGCCGCCGCCGTGAACCTCGACCTGCAGGCGAACACGTTCTCCGGCGGCGATGCGGCAGGCGACGTGCTGACGAACGTCGAAGGCCTCTCCGGCTCGTCGTTCGNNCGCGGCGGCAACGACATCATCGACGGTGGCGGCGGAGACGACTGGTTGGACGGCGGCGTGGGCGCCGATCAGATATTCGGCGGCGCAGGCACGAACGACATCGTGGCGTATGGCGCCTCCGCCGCGGCGGTGAATGCCGACCTTCAGGCCTTCACGTTCACAGGCGGCGATGCTGCCGGCGACACCTACTCGGGCATCGAAGGCGTATCCGGCTCCTCCTTCGGCGATCAACTGTTCGGCGACGGAAATGCCAACCGGCTGTTCGGACAAGGCGGCGCGGACTTCATCCAAGGCCGCGCCGGCAACGACTCGATCGACGGCGGCGACGGCGACGATTGGCTCGACGGCGGCGCAGGCGGCGACCAAATCTTCGGCGGCGCCGGTGTCGACGTTGTGGCCTATGGCGCATCCTTGGCCGCCGTCAACGCCGACCTCGCGGCGTTCACCTTCTCAGGCGGCGACGCCACCGGCGACACATACTCCGGTATCGAAGGCGTCTCCGGCTCGGGCTTCGGCGACAGCCTGTCGGGTGACGGCAACGCGAACCGCCTGTTCGGTCAGGCTGGTAACGACTTCATCCAAGGTCGCGGCGGTAACGACACCATCGACGGCGGCGACGGCGACGACTGGCTCGACGGCGGAGCGGGCGGCGACCAAATCTTTGGTGGCGCGGGCGCGAACGACGTCGTGGCCTATGGCGCCTCAAGCGCGGCCGTCACTGCCGACCTGGCGGCTTTCACGTTCTCCGGCGGTGACGCCACAGGCGACACCTATTCCGGCGTCGAAGGGGTCTCCGGCTCAAGTTTCGGCGACAGTCTCTCGGGCGACGCCAACGCCAACCGCTTGTTCGGTCAAGGTGGTGCCGACACCCTCGCAGGCCGTGGCGGCAACGACTATCTCGCCGGCGGCAACGACAACGACGTGTTCGTCTTCGCCGACAATGGGAGCGTGGACAGCGTGGCCGACTTCGACGATTTCGGCGACGACGTCATCCAGCTTTCGATCTCTGGCATCACCGACTTTGCCGGTGTCCAAGCCGTCATGACCCAATCGGGCGCCGACGTCCTCATCGACTTCGCGACCACAGACATCATCCTCGTGAACACCACCCTCGCATCCATGGGCGCCGACGACTTTACGTTCGTTTGACGCCACCGGCACAGCCCGGCGTTTCAAGCCGGGCGGCCCGAAGTCGTCGCAAACGCTACTAGCGCCCACGTTCGGCGGCTCCCACGGCCGGTGCACGAACAGTGTGCGCAGGCGGCAAGCTCCGGCATCCGCGGCAATGGGGGCGGCACTAGGCCCTCGATGCGGCAATGCTGCTGCAGAAAACCGGGAAAAACCGGCTGGTTGGGGGACTAGGATTCGAACCTAGACAGGCAGAGTCAGAGTCTGCAGTCCTACCGTTAGACGATCCCCCAATGGCGGGGCGCCTTCATAAACCCAAGCCTGTACCCCGGGCAAGTCTTCGCGCCCGCGGCCCGGCACCTTAGATATAGAGACCCTCAGGACCGCACCCAATGGTCATTCGCGCCGAACACTTCGACTTCCTCTCCAACCTTGACACGCTGACCGCCGTGGTGGCCGGCGCGGTGCTGGCGACTGCGGGCGGCTTCATCGGCACGCAAATCGAGCACCGCGTCGACCTCGGCCGCCGCGAACGCCAAGCCGCCCTCTTCTTCGGTGAGATTATGTCGCTTTTGGGCGTGACCGTGGGCACCGCCAAGCGCGCGCGCGGGATTGGAGACCCGTTCGGCCCTGTGACGATGCGCCTGCTGAGAATGATCAGGCGCGAACTCGACGTCTACGACCGTAATCGCGAGCGTCTGTTTGAACTTCGCGATCCCGCGATGCGCGCGCGTATCCACACGACGCTCCTGCGCACGATGATGGGCGTCGAAGGGGCGCTGGAGTCGGCGGCCGAAGCGACCGACATCCAAACCGAATTGCAGACGAATCCGGACATGACCGCCGCCCGGCGCGAACACTTGGACGCAAGGCTCGCGCAGCAGCTGCGCCTGCGCGATGGCGGCTTCGACTTCCTGGTTGAGGCCTCAGACCAAGCAGGCCGGCTGACGAAAGAGCTGGAGCCGATCGCGCGCGTCGACTTCGAGAAGCTGGTTCAGGCGACGCGCAACGCCTGAGCGCTACGACGCCAAGCCGCGCGCAGTCACCGCGTCGCGATAGCGCTGGAACAGGTCGCTCATCTTGTCCGCGTCGGCGGCCTTAAGTTCCGCCTTCCCGACATGCAGATCGTGCTCGAGCGCAGCCGCCATTTGTGACAGCGCATCGGCCCCCGTCATCGCGCTCGAACTTTTGAACGCATGCACGATCCGAACCGCATCCTTGGATGTCGGCGCGGTCGCTGCCAACTGATGCAGTTGCTTCAGTTTAGCGGATGTGTCGCTGAGATACGTGTCCATCAACTCCCGGAACACGTCGTCCGATGTCGATTTGCGGAACGTATCGAGCGTCGCCCAATTGACCGTCGCCGCTTCGATCGCGGACACCTCCGCCTTCGCACGCGCGGCTTCGATGCCCTTCACCGCGTTCGCGATGGCGCTGACCAGATCCTCGGTCTTGAACGGCTTTGAGACGAAAGAATTCATGCCGGCGGAACGGCATTCGTTGAAATCGCCGGTCAAGGCATTCGCGGTCAGGGCGACGATCGGCGTGCGGCCCGCATCGCCCTTCAGCATGCGGATCGTGCGCGCGGCCTCAAGGCCGTCCATCTCCGGCATGTGCACGTCCATCAGCACCACGTCATAGCGCAGGCGCCGGACCGCCTCGACGGCCTCCGCGCCGTTGCCGACGACATCGGGGGTGATCTCGAACTTCGCAAGCACTGCCTTCACCACCACCTGGTTCGTCGCATTGTCTTCCGCGACCAACACACGCACTGGACGCCCCAGCGCCGTGAGGAACCGCTGGTTCTCGATAAACCCCTTGTCGACGGTGCCCGACGACAGCGCTTCGATCTCCATATCCGACGCCGCGCGCAACGGCATTTCGAACCAAAACGTCGAGCCTTTGCCGAGCGTGCTTTCGACGCCGATCTTGCCATCCATGCGCGTGGCGAGCTTGCGCGCAATGGCAAGGCCCAATCCCGATCCGCCGAAGCGCCGCGAAATCGACGCGTCGGCTTGTGTAAAGCTGCGAAACAGCCTCGGCATCTGATCGGGCGCGATACCTATGCCGGTGTCTTGCACCTCGAAGTGCAACGTCGTCCCGCGGATCACCGTCGCAACGAGCCGCACGTGGCCCTCGTCGGTAAACTTCACACCATTGCCGAGCAGGTTCAGCACGACCTGCCGCACGCGGCCGGCATCAGCCTTGATAAAGCGCGGCACGTCGGCCTCGATCACGAGCTCAAGCCGAACAGCTTTCGCGTTCGCGCGCGGCGTCACGATGTCGACGGCATACGAAAGCAGCGCATGCAAGTCGAAGGGAATGTCCTCGATCTCGACCGCCTCCGCTTCGAGCTTCGAAAAATCGAGCACATCGTTGATGATATGAAGCAGCCCTTCGCCCGACTCGCGGATGGTTTTGACGTAGCGCCGCTGATCTTCGGTCAAACCGGTATCGAGCAGAACCCCCGTCATCCCCAAGACGCCGTTCATTGGCGTGCGGATTTCATGGCTCATCATCGCCAAGAATTCCGACTTCGCCCGGTTCGCGGCTTCCGCCGCATCGCGCGCCCGCGTCAGCGTCCGGCGTACGATCTGCTGGCGGTAGATCGCAACCGTACCCGCGATGATCGTGAACAGAAATACCGGCACCTGCTCGACCAAGTTTTCGAGCGCGACGAAAGTCCCGCCGGTCATGAAGTAGGCACTCGTCGCAGCACACACGCCGCCCGTAAGCAGCGCGATCAGTCCGCCAAATTCTACAACGAGCGCCAACAGCGCAAAGCCCAGCAGCCAGGTGACGAGCCACACCGGCGATCCGCCGTTCTTGAGCAGCATGAACGTAAAGAAAAACGGCAGACAGTACGCGACCGTCGCGTACCAAAGCGCCGGTCCGATCGCATCGCGATAGCGACGCGGCCACAGCATGATCGAGCAAGTCAGCCCGCACAGCAGGCTGCCGACCAACCGCAACTCCAGACTCTCATAGGCCTGCGGGAACAGAAACTGCCAGATGACGTAGTAAAGCGGCATGCCGAACACGCCAAATGCGGCGACAGCGAAGATAATGGGCTCTACCGATTTATACGAACGCTCAAGCGACGCCCGTTCCGCCTGCAACCAGCGGCCGATAGATGTCGCGGCCTTGCCGGCATCGCCGACAGGCGTCGAACCGTCGTACTCCGCTCGAGACGTATTCTGGTTAGGCATCGCGGTCCCCAGGGCCTTAAGCCCGAGACTAGCGGTTCTGCGCTTAAAACCGGGCTAACCCGCCGCTACAAATACTGCATTAAGCGCACACTAATGAACGAGTCGTTCCGATACTGCCTGAGCACCGTGTCTGCATCGTCCGCCCGCAAAATCAAGGCGCCTTCGATCTCCAATCGTAAAGATTCGTAAATCCTGGTCGACGCTTCGATCGTTGCGTAAACGGAACCTTTCTCCATATCGACGAGCGCCCCCAACAACGCCGAACTGTCGCCATCGTCGTTGAAAGCGAAGCGTGCACCAGCGAAGAAGTCGTTGTCGTAGATTGTGGGCGGGGCAGAAGATGGCCTGTCGTCCCAATCGAACTCAAGGATCAAGCCCAAATCCCACTGGGTGCCCGCGACTTGCGAAAGCGTGTGCTCAAGCCCCAGCACGACGGCCGAAAACCGCCGCGCGTCCGCCCCGCGATGCCCATCGCGCGTGATCGCCTCAAGTTTCAGCAGCGTCGAGTCCAGCGTCGCTTGAACGTCCAACCCAGCCTGGTCGATGACATCGTAGACGGGCACAAGCGCGGTACCGTCGAACACGAACCGCGGCTCGCGGCTGGTCCCGCTGAAATAGGAAAGGCCGACGTCGATGTCGTCGATCCGCCCCTTCAAGCGGCCGGCAACGTCCACCCTGCCCGTCCGTTCGCCGGATTCGTACTGTGCCCGGTCCTCATCGATGGCGAGCGCCGGACGCAAGCGACCCTCGGGGCCAGGGAACGTCCGCGGCCGAAACGCAGGTAAAACCAGGGCGGTAGCTTCGAAATCCGCAACATGCCCGCGCAGCATTACCATCGGCTGGCCGAGCTTCTCGTCCTCGTCGATAGCCTCGACCAGGTCTGCCTGGTTGACGATATCGACGATGTTGCGCGACTCCGTCACGCCCCAGTAGACCTTGCTGATGCCGAGCCTGAGGTCCAGATGATCCGAATAGACGTTAACTGCGGCCTCGCGCAGATCGCCGTGCGTGCGCTCATCGTCGGTGCCCTCGAGGCGTAAGAACGGCGCCACATCGATCACGACATCGTTGTTGGCAGACGCCCAAGAGACTTTAGCACTCGCCATCACCGAACCCTGAAACTGATCACGGTCCTGCTGCGCGTAGCTGGGCCGCATCGTGAAGGCCCTAAGCTCAGCACCAATGCTGCCGCGCATGGTCAGCGTGCCCGCATCGCCGGCATAGGCCGCAGGAATGCCCACCGCCGCCGTCAGAAGCAGGAGAAATTTGGTTGCTCTTTCTCTTCCCTGCTCTGACACGTAAACGAAATCTTACCTGAGCCGCTCCATCGCCTGCTCAGTAAAGTCGGTCTCGGTTAATCCGGTCCTAAGTTTCAGCGTGCTCACATCGAGTTTCGTCGACCGCCCCGTTTGATGATTGATCATCACCAATTGGTGCGGCCGCCAGAAGCGCCCGTCGTGCAACTGATAGGCCGACAACGTCAACGTCTTCAGCAGCCGGTCTTCTTGATTGTAGAACTCGATTTTACGGAACTGGTAGTCCGTCGTGTCGATCCACGACACTTGGCGCTTGTAGCCTGAATTCTCGTAGAGTGGCCGGCGCTGCACGACGTGGCATTGGCGTGCCGCTTCCGGCGCGGAACAAGGCTCGTCACGAAGCCACAAGTAGTCGTATTTGCCGAGTTCCTGTGCGGTCAGATCTTCATACGCGAACTCGCTACCCAGAAAGGGGCCCGACTTGTTGGCCGAAGCGATCCGCTTTACGCGCGAAATCGCGGGGATATAAATCCACTGATCGTCGGGCGTCAGAATCTTCGTGTGCGTGAGTAGCACTGTGCCTTGAACATCCTTCGGCGTCTCGAAAAAGATCACCGACTTGTCGCCTAGCTGATCGCTCGCTTCTTCAAGCACGTTCATGCGCAGGGTGCGCCGACTTACTTCCACCCCGTCGCTCATCAAAAGCATGTTCATCTCGGAGCGCGTGTCGCCGAATCCGGCATCGCGGCGAATAGATTCCGCCGTAATCTCCCGGCCCTTCGCCTTCGGATCCGCGGACAATTGCGGCGCCGCGTCTGCAGACAGCACCGAAGCCGTCATCAGCAGTACCGAAACGCTCCAAAGCTTTTGATTGAACATAAACGCTCTCCTCAATTTCCAGCGGCCGGAAGCGGTCCACCGCGCCCCGCCCACGCAACTGAATCCGAAAACCCGTCGGCCACCGGCGCCGTGCGCTCGGGCACCAGCAAATCTCGCGGCCACGGGCTGATGGGCCTGAACCGCTCGATTTCCGCACACGCGCGAATGACGCGATCGAGTTCGCCTTCGCTCAACCGTGCGTTCACCGACAAGCGAATGATGCCCTGGTTTTTTGGCGTCGCCGGCGCACAGAACACGGCCCCGAATACACCGCGAACCTCAAGTTCGTCGCGCAGCGCGCGCGTTTGCGCATCCGTCCCCGACTGCAGTGCCACAATTTGCGTGTCGCTTTGATCGACGGAATAACCTAGGCGCTGCAATCCACGGCGCAGATAGGCGGTGTTGTGCCATAGCTGAGTACGGCGCCACGACTCGTCCTTTATCACCTTCAACGTCGCCGACAGCCCGGCCACTTCGTGCAACAGCACCGCCGAAGAGAAGATCGCGGGCTTTGCCTCATACGGAAAATAGCTCATGACGCGCTTGGGCCCGGCCACCATACCGGCCCGCGTCGCAAACGCTTTCGACAAGCTCAGCGTCCGATAGTGCNNCGCGCTCGGCAAGGCCCAGCGCATGAACCAAGCCTTCGCCTTGCCCGCCATAGACACCGACGGCGTGCGACTCGTCGACAACCAGGATGCACCCTTCCCGCTCCGCCACGGCCACGATTGCTTCAAGCGGACAGACCGTTCCGAATGCCGAGTAGACGGAGTCGACGAGAATGAGACCGGGTCCATAGCGCTTGATCATCTTTTCGAGATGTGTCGGCTCGTTGTGGCGGAACGGATGAACCTTCGCCCGCGCCATCCGCGCGCCGTCCCACAACGACGCGTGCGCATACTGATCGAGATAGACCGGCGTGCGTTCGTCGACGAGCGCTTGCACAAGCCCCGTATTCGCGCTCCAACCCGACTGGCAAAGGACGGTCGCGTCCGCACCCAGGAACGAGGCCATCTCGCGCTCGAACTGGCGCTGGAGGCTCGTTTCGTTCAAGAACACGGCCGACATGAAGACGCCTTCGGTATGCGTCTTCAGCATATCGGCTTGCGCTTTCACGATTTCCGAATGCCCGCCAAGACCAAGGTAGTCGTTGCTCCACAACTGCACGTCGCCGGCGCCTGGCGGCCGCCCGGCGACCAAATGGCCGTCTTCGGTCACCATCCGCTCGAAATAAGCGTCGACGCGTTGGCTGAGCGGCTCGTTCTCGGTCACGCCCGAGATGCGGCGCACCGGATGCCACGCAAACATTTTGTACTGACGGTCGCAGATCAAAAGCAACGGCGCCAAGATCAAGAAGTCCGACAACAATGCAAAGCCGAACGTGATCACCGTGAGCATGCCAAGCGTCGCGTTGACGCCAAAGGACGAAAAGCCGAGCACCGTGAAGCCGAAGCACATCACCGTCATGGTGAAGATCATCGCCTTACCGGTGGATGTGAACGCGTATTCGACCGCTTGATCGGGCGTCATACCCAAAATGCGGCGCGCCCGTGCATATTTCGACAAATAATGAATCGTGTCGTCGACCACGATGCCGAACGTCATCGCTGCCACGATAGAAACCGCCACATTCATTTCGGCGACCAGATAACCCCAAAGCCCAAGCGCCATCACGGCCGGCACGAAGTCACCGACCATCGAGACGACCGCGAGCTTGAAGCTGCGTAACCCCAAGATCAGGATGATCGACACCAACACAATGGCGATCGACGTACCGCCGATCATGAGAGAGATGTTGCGCTCCGAAAGATGCGCGAACATCAAAGACAAGCCCGTCCCCTCCGCCGCCATGTCCGGTCCGCCGTTGATGCGGAGCCAATTCTCGAAGCGTTCCGACAGCGGGATAAGTACGTCCGACGGCAAGTTCTCGCCATTCCTACCCACGACGATCGTCACGCGCGAAGCGTTGCGCGACGCGGTAATGCGGTCGGTCAAACTCAAGCCCTGCGGCAGCGACATTTCGTAGAGCAACAGATACTGTGCCACCTCGTCGCGCCATCGCGGCAGTCGGTCATAGGAGAGATCGTCGCCGTGGACGTTGCGGTTGATCCGCTTGACGATGTCGCTGATTGCGATGACGTTTAGAACTTCCGGTTGCTTGCGCAACCATGTCGTGAAGTCTTGTAACTTCGCCAAGTACGCCGGACTCTCGACGCCGCCATAGGCGCTCGCAGGGACTGAAAACTCAAGAACGTCGAACCCGGTAAGCTTCTGCAACACCGCGTCCGTATCGCGGCGGAACTGGAACGTCTCGTCGAAGTACTGCACCCAGTTTTCCGACTGACGCATATGAAGGATGCCGACGGCTAGCACCAGCACGACGGTCGCCATCGACATCAGCACGTGCCCGGGCTTTTCGTTGACGAATTTCGCCGCTTGCTTCAGCGCGATATGCGTCACGCTGGTCTTGGGGTCGACCGGAATAGAAAAAATCTGAAGCAGGGCCGGCGTCAAGCTGAACGACAGGATGAAACCAACCGCGACGCCGATCGCTGAGATATTGCCCAGATCGTGGAACGGTGGCGCATCCGACGCGTTCATGCTGAGAAAGCCGACCGCGGTCGTGAGGCTGGTCAGAAAGATCGGAAAGATGTTTGACTCGACCGTACCCAATGCGGACACACGGTTCGACGCGCCAAGGCGGCAGCCGTCGACGTATTCCGCAATCAGATGGACGCCGTAAGCCAACGCCACGGTCAACACGATGAACGGTGCCGGCGCGGTCCCCGCGCTAAGCACGATGCCCATCGCGCCTGCAGTTCCCATCGAGATCAGCATCGAGAGACCCGCGACCGACATCGCGATCAGCGTCGCCACCCACGACCGGAGCAAGAGGTAGAGAACGAACGCCATCGCGACGAGCATCAGCGGCACCAGATACATGATGTCGCGTTGCTGCGCTTCGCCGAACGCCTGCATCACCATCACGTTGCCGGTGAAATAGAGCTGTACGCCCGGATGCTTTACCAGGAAGCTGGCTTGCAGACTGCTCAGATAGCTCGCGATTTCCTCAACGCTGGCCGAGTCGTCGCGCGGGAACTGGAAATTGACCCGCACGCCGACGACGTCGCCCTTTTGCGAAACAAGCAGGCCCTTCAGCAACGGATCGTTGAGCGCGATTTCGCGGACTCGTACCACCTCCGCCGGTTCGAAAGAGAAGCCTTTCGGAACCAAGTCGCCGATCGCAACTTCGTCGCTGTCGCCGTACGAATACTGAAAGTTCGTGAGCGAATCGACCCGCGTCGCAAACGGCGCCTTCCAGAGCTTGTCCGTAAGCGCGAGCATGGCGCTGAGCCCCTCGCGCGTGAACATATCGCCACTCTTCGACTCGATCGCGACCAGGACGTCGTTTGTCTGCGTATAATCCTTCTCGAGCGACGTCAGCAGTTTCAGCTCTGGATTCTCCGGCCCGAAGAACACGCGGTTGTCCATCGTCGAACGGAGTTCGAGCGCCTGCCACCCGGCGACGAGTGCGACCACCACGTAGAACGCGACGACTTGCCAGCGGTATTTGTAGAGCCACTGACAATAGTTGTAAGCCAGCGTGCCGTCGGATTCGCGGACCGCGCTGGCGGACTTTTTCGTACTCATGATTTGTGATCCCGATCCCACCAACGATCGGCCGCACGGCGCAAATCCTTTGCCGCCGACCGTAACGACACGACCGCGCTATCGATCAGCCGCTCGCTCTCGTTCGCTGCACCATGTGCTTCGATCAAATTTCGGGGCCACGGGTCGACCACCCTATCGCGCGCAATCGCCGCGAACGCCTCGGTCACGCGCGTAAGATCGTCCTCGCGCAGCCGGGCGTTCACCGACAAACGGATAACCCCATGGTTCTTCGGAGTCGCCGGCGCGCAGAACACGGCGCCGAACACGTCGCGGTCTTCCAACGCGTCGCGAAGAGCGCGCGTCTGGGCATCGTTGCCGCTGTGAAGCGCCACAATCTGCGAGGTGCTCTGATCGACGGCGTAGCCCAGACGGCGCAAACCGCGGCGCAGGAAGCGTGTGTTGTACCAAAGCTGCTGACGCCGCCAGTCTTCTTCCTGAACGACTTTCAACGTCGCGGCAAGCCCCGCAACCTCGTGCAAGAGCACGGCGGACGAAAAGATCGCCGGGCGCGCCTCATACGGAAAATAGGACATGACGCGCTGCGGTCCGGCCACCATGCCGGCGCGCGTCGCAAACGCTTTCGAGAGACTGAACGTCCGGTACTGAACTTTCTCGGTCAGGCCAAGCGTATGTACGAGACCTTCACCGTGCGGTCCATAGACGCCGATCGAATGCGACTCGTCCACCGCCAGAATACAACCCAAACGCTCGCTCACGGCCGCGATCTCCGCCAGCGGGCAAACTGTTCCGTACGCAGAGTAAATCGCATCGACAAGGATCAAGCCCGGTCCGTGCAACTTCACTTGTCGCTCCAAGTGCGCGGCTTGATTGTGCCGGAACGCATGCGTGGCAGCGCCCGCCATATGCGCACCCTCCCACAAGGAAGCGTGCGCGAATTGATCGAGATAAACTGGCGTTCGCTCGTCGACGAGCGCCTGCACGAGGCCCGTGTTCGCGCTCCAGCCCGATTGGCAGAGCACGGCAGAATCGGCGCCCAGGTAAGCGGCCATCTGCTGTTCGAACCGGCGCTGCAAGCTGGTCGCGCCGAGGAACACCGCCGACATGAACACGCCTTCGGAGTGGCTTTCGAGCAGGTCGACCTGCGCCTTTACGATCTCATGATGCCCGCCGAGCCCCAAGTAGTCGTTGCTCCACATTTCGAGCGATCCGGGTCCCGGTACACGGCCGGCAACAACGTGCCCATCGCGCATACGCTCGACATACTCATCGACACGCGTCCGCAACGGTGCGTTCTCACCCCACGGCAAGTCTGCCTCAGTCACACACCGGGCAAGTTCCTGCGGATTAGCGACCACGAGCACCCTCCGGCCGGTCCCACCCCAGCCAGAGCTATGCTTAGCGCGCTCCGATTAATCTGAAGATAAATCGCGGCGTCTAAGGCACCCGCTGTCAACGAAATTTTAACCGATGCGCGAAATATCAACCCATTCATAGCGCCAAGTCGAAAGGCCGGACGATGCGTTCCGCCCCTCGCCCGCGCGTTGAAATCCTTCCCGCTCGTAGAACCGAACGGCGCGCGGATTGTCCTGGTTGACCTCAAGGGTGAGTGACCCGCCGCTCAAACGTTTCACCGCGTTAAGCACTGCGCCCGCAGCACCGGAGCCCCACGCGTCCGCCGCAACGCAAAGCTGATCTATATGCCCGGGCTTCTCGTGAGTGACGAACCCCACCATCCGGCCATCTGCCGCGCTGAACGCACAGATGATGTCGGCGCCGCGCTCGTGCAGAGCAACAACGTGATCTACAAACCACGCCCGCCGCGCCTCGAAGTCGATCTCAGGCATCGCACGCGTCCATGCGGCGATCCACAGATCCACAACCTCGGGCAAATGCGCAAACACGAACGGAAAGATGCGAAACGCGCTCACTGCGCTGCGCGTTGGCGTCCCACGGGAGCTGGCACGCGCGCGACCGGTGTCGGCGCCGGCTGCACGGATTGCGGCTCGTCCGCGTACTCGCCGCGCCGCGGCGAGTCCTGGAACTCTTCGTGCCGCACCGGATCGTCTTGCGAAGGCGTGGGCACAGCCGCCTCTGCATGCTGCATCGGCGCCGAAGCTTCTGCAGCCGCCTGCTCCGCCGCCACGCGCTGGGCCGATGCAATCTCGTCGCGATGCTGCCGCAGAAACGGCGCACTGTCCTTCAGCTCATCGTAGAGCCCGAACGTCAACCGCTTCGCGCGCGTGACGAACTGGCCGTAATCGAAGGACGTGATGCGCACATTGCGATACCGCCCCTCGAGCCGCGGGTTGCCGTCGAGTTCGTCGACCGATCCGCCAACCACAAACACATCCACCTGATCGCGCTCTTTCAGCGCACCGCCGCGGATGAGATCGCGCACGTTCGCCCATGCCTGCTGCTGCTGATCCGCACCGATCGTCACCCGCGCGTTCTTGAGCTCAAGCATAAGCACCGGATCGCCTTCCTTGATGTGGTGTCCGGGCAAGAGGCTGCCGCCAACTGAGGGCTTCGCCACCGCCCCGTAGCGAGGATCTACATCGTATCGCCCTTCGCCAACCACATACTCGGGTTCGAACACCCACAACGCGCGGTGCAGCATCTCGTTTTGATCTTGCGCCAGAGGCGAGTGCGGATCGGCCCAGATCATCTCCATTTCGGCGACGGCGGCCAAACGGCCTTTGAGCCGCTCAAGCGCCGAAACCAACCCGTCGGCACCCCACTCGTCCACCGCCTGCTTCACGATCGCCGCATCGCGCGCGCTCAAGCTCGCAATCGGTTGCGCCGAGGCGCGCGCTGGTTCGGAAGCCGCCGTTGCTGCAATCGAGGAACGTAGGGGCGCGGAAGCTTGCCCAGCCGGTGCGCGGCGCAGATTTTGGATGCGCGCCCGGCGGCTCTGCTCCAACCACAGCATGGTCAAAGCCACCGCAAACGGTGCGGCCACGCCCAAAACGAACAGAAACAGCGATCCCATCACTGGGTCCCCCGGTCGCCAGAACTGCAGAAAAATCCCCCAACGCCTGTATTCTAGCGCAGCTTCACCACCGGCGATAGTATTTTTCACGAGGACTTTAACCGCAAAATCAACAGCCTAGCACCGAAAGAGGCGGCCCCGCGCCAGGAGCCGCCCGATTGCTCACCAGCGGAGCCGCATGCCCGCCGAGACCGTGTGGCTTGTGACGTCGCTGTTCAAACCTGCGTCGTAATCGATAAACGCCGTCGCGTCGTCCGAGACGGGCACGGAAAGGCCCGCCCCCGCGATCAGCGTATCGCGCGAGAACGTCTCGCCGTTGACGAGATTCTTGACGACTGGGCCGCCCTGCACGTCCACGAAGTGCGACGCGTGATCGTCCAAGAACTCGTGCGACCAAACGAGCCGCGCTTCCGGCACCCACTTGCGGCCCGAGGCCATCTGGAACGGATAGGCAAAACGCCCGCCGACCATGCCCTTCAAGGTGTCGAGATCCGCCGCGAACACATTCAGCAACGTCGCCGTGCCAGTCTCGCTGTAAGCATCGGTATTGAGATGCGAATAGCTCAACGCCACGATCGGTTGGAGGCGAAAACCGCTTTCGGTCTCAAAGATCTTGCCGCCTTCGGCATACGCCGAGAACGTGTCGCCGTCATAGTTCCCGCGCGCGAACAACGGCCCGTCGAAGCGCCGGATCTCGAAGTCGTGCCAGATGTAGCTCACGTTCGCGTTCAGATAGAGCCGCGTATCGCCCCACGAGCCGTAGGCGCCGATCTCGAAGCTGTCGACATCAGCGTTGTCCCGCCGTCCGTCGAAGTCGACATCCGTCGTCGTCCATTGCGCGGCCAAGCCTGCAAGCAGCGTCGTCGTAAACACATGATCGATACCGACGATGCCGCCACCGAGCGAGAAGTCGCTGCCCGGAATGCCCGCACCGATCTCGCCGTCCGAGTCACCCCAAACGCCCACGGCACGGCCCCACACTGCCGTATCGCCGACCTGCCGGACGCCTGTCCTGAGCCACGCGAACGGATCCTCACCTGGCGTCGCGTCGGTCATGACCTGCGTCGCGCCGGGCTCGTTTGCCGCAAAGCGGTTGAAGCACCAACCAGGGCCCACAAGGCCGCAGCCGCCCGACCCGTTGCCGTTCGTGCGACTGGCGACGTTGCCATCGAAAGGATCGGATGTTCCCACGATGGTGTTGACGCCGGGGAATTGACCCAGCGGCGCCCTCGAAACGCGCAGGTCGACGGTATTTCCATCGATCAAGTCGAAGAGCTGGAACAGCGAGTTGTTCGACACCAGCGCCGTCGCTGTGAAGTCGCCGATAATCGCCGCTGACCCGCCCTGAGAGACGATGACGTCGTTGTAGATAACCTCTTCAAGCGACGCATTGGCCGTCGCGAACGCCGGATCGAGATAACCCGCGATGATGCCGCTCAACGTCACCGGCCCGTTCACGATGATCTGGCCATAGTCGCCGGCGGCAGCAACGATCGTGCCGCTCGCGCTCCCGATCCCAGCCGGCGCGCCGAGATCAAACATCAACGTGCCACCCGCCTGCTGCGTGTAACTTTCGTCGACGTTGAGTGTGACGCCTTGGTCGATGTAGAGAGTGCCGCCCGAATTGACGTTGAGCACGTCGACGTTCGAGAAGCTGTATGGGCTCGCACTTGGTCCGCCCTCGCTGGTCGCCCCCATAAGCGCGTTGCCGCCGCTACCGACGGTGAATGAGGCAAAATTTGAGGCTGCTCCATCGGTGAACGCGTGCTGTCCGTTCACGACCACCGTGTCGTCGTTTAGAGACGTATATGGATCGACCTGACCCAGCAAGCTGCCCTCGATTGCACCATCGCCCGCGCTATAAACATAGGCGGCACCAACACCGGCGATCGGATTATTGAACGCGACATCGCCATCGATCGAGCCGCCGCCGTTGTTCACAAATGTCGTGCCGTTACCGATGTTCAACAACACCGCCGTTCCGCCGAACGTCGATTCGATAAGGCCGCTGTTGATCACCTGCCCGGTCAACGTGCCGATATCGACATGCAGCGCATTCGACCCGGCCGACAGATAGTTCGTGTTGACGACGTTGCCCGTCATCGACACCGCGCTGACGTAAAGCGCTGTGTCTTCACTTTCGCCGATGATCGTTCCGTTGTTTGTAATGTCGCCTTGGATGTCGCCGGCAAAGATGTTCACGCCGTCGGTAAAGCCGTGAATTGTTCCGTTGTTGGTGAAGTTCCCGGTCAGCGAATCCACCGAGACACTAAGGCCTGTGCTACCGCCGGTGATCGTGCCGTCGTTGACGATGTCGCCGGTGTAATCGCCGAGATCGATAATGGCGCCGACCTCGCCGCCGTCGATCCAACCGCCGTTCGCGATCGTGCCGTTAAACGAACCCTCGCCCTCCACAA
>CXWL01011466.1_pt1 | contig 17715 bp, 15 predicted proteins | sample 590931 | NCBI WGS metagenome assembly CXWL01 (sample SAMEA3498368, study PRJEB10139) | groundwater metagenome | biome: water well; material: biofilm material | place: Germany | collected 2015-04-27 | reverse complement strand
TGGATACCCGCTTCCAGGCGAGTATGACGTGCTTGTGCATAATCTGACAAAGTAGAATTAATGTAGATTTAAATTGTCTGAAGTAAAATCCGAGTTTGTTTGAAGAGCTTTCTAAAATACTTAGGCAACTAACTCACTTTCTACAATTATTGAGAGCCCCACCAAGTAAAAATATTTCAGTAATCAGTGCAACTTTAAACGAAAATATATTAGCTCAGATTTTAAGCTGGAAGATTAGATTTAAATTACTCTGCGTAATGCGCCAAAATTATTTACCAAATCAGTACTAAACGTTTCACTAAAAAGTACTATTATTCCAACCACCTGTAAGCAGGTATTATTGTGTTGGATACAACTAAAGAAGGAAAATTTAAGATGACTGCAATTCGTTTTATTCTTGTGGGTATTCTAAATACGCTTGTTGGATTAAGTGTTATTTATGCTGCCATGTATTTTTTCGATTTTGGAATTAAATCGGCGAATATAATTGGTTATCTGGTCGGATTAATTTTCAGTTTCACGCTGAATAAAAAATGGACATTTAAAAGTAAACACCGGATTGGTTCCAGTTTAATTCGTTATCTAATAGTCATCGGGATTGCCTATGTGGCAAACTTGCAAACCGTATTATTCTCGGCTTCATATTTAAAAATGAGTCCTTATTGGGCGCAATTAATGGGCGTATTCCCTTATGCTCTTATAGGATATCTAGGCTGCAAGTTTTTTGCATTTCCTGATAAATCAGCACCCTCATCCAGATTGCTTGCCAGCACAACCTCACTAAAAAAACGATCTCCACATTTACTCAATTTGTCGGTTGTTGTTCCTTGCTATAACGAAGAAGAGGTTTTGCCAGAAACAAACAGTCGATTACTGGCGCTGATAGTGTCGATGAAAACAACCGGCCTTATATCAGAGTCAAGTAGCATCTATTATGTCGACGATGGCAGTAGAGACAGAACCTGGGAGATCATCTCAAATTTTCATGCTGAAAATCCCCGCGTTCATGGTATAAAGCTGTCCCGAAACCGTGGTCACCAGAATGCCTTGCTTGCCGGACTTTTTAGTGCGGATGGTGACGCAATAGTCTCCATTGACGCTGATTTACAGGATGACATCAATGTCATAAAAGACATGGTCGTTAGTTATAACGACGGTTATGAAATTGTCTATGGCGCTAGATCATCGAGAAAAACCGATACTTATTTCAAGCGCATGACAGCCCAATGGTATTACAAGATTTTAAAAGCCATGGGTGTTGATCTTGTTTACAATCACGCCGATTACCGACTGATGAGTCGACGGGTTATCGATTGCCTCAGTAAATTCAAGGAAGTCAATTTGTTTCTGCGCGGAATAATACCCCAACTGGGTTTTCCAGCATCGATCGTCTACTACGAGCGTAACGAACGATTTGCCGGGGAATCCAAATATCCACTTGGAAAAATGCTGGCTTTTGCGGCTGATGGAATTACTTCCTTCAGCGTCGTGCCGCTCCGTATGATTACGTCGCTTGGCTTTTTAGTCAGTTCAGCCAGCGTATTTATAGTCATTTGGGTTTTTTGGGATAAATTTGTATTGCACGCTGTGGTCCCCGGATGGACCTCAACAGTCCTGCCTATTTATTTTTTGGGCGGTGTGCAATTGCTCAGTATTGGCATTTTGGGCGAATACCTATCCAAAATATATATGGAAACCAAGCAACGGCCACTCTATTTTATTGAAGAGAAAATTTAATCATGGTTATATTTCCTATCGGAAAGCCAACAGGTTTATCTCCTTTTTTACTGGCAAACTGATTATTTTAAAGTTACCAAAATTTTTTTATTATTTTTAATTGAATAATTGAGAGTTTTTCCTCAGGAAGTACGGGGCAAAGCGCCCCGTTTTCGTCTCTCTATCTCCAACTGGACAATGCATAATAAATGGAATCCATGAAATTTGTTTTAAGGTGAATGCCGATATTGTGCGGAAAGAACAGCGCAAACCAGAACAGCGCAGCACTTAACACAAACTTGTGTAGCCGATGCGCACCAGGATTCTGGCTTAAACGTAAACTTTCCAGCCACCTGGCCAATAATATACACAGAAACGGAATTGCTGGTAAGTAGTGATAAAACAACATCACTCGAGGCGAAAATAACCAGGGTACCCAGAACATAAAATATGCAAACAAGATAAATCCGGTCGGCTTCTCACGCTCGCCTTTCTCGAACACGAGTCGCCACAGATTCCATAATACGGCATAAAAGCCGAAATACAGTATTATCGCATTACCCAAGTTATAGATAGCTGCGACCTTGCCGGGTACAGAACTATCCACAGACATATAAACAGGGCGCAGATCGAAAATCCATTGCCAGGGTGTTGATTGATAGGGATGGCTGGCCTTCAGTCCGGTGTGATACCACCACATCTGCTTCTGCAACTCTACAAATTGATCCCAACTGTAGCCCATATAAAAGTACTGCGTATAAGAAGCCAAATAAACCATGACGGGAATCAGTCCCAAAGCCAATAGAATATCCAAGCGAAACAAGTCTAAAATTACTTGCCCGATACTGGCGCTGGATAGGTGTTTTGAAGACGTATGGAAAGGGTAATGCGGTAACTCGTTTAGCGAATCCAGACGGGCCAGGGCTTTCCATAGCAGACGGCGGGTATTTTCTGCCAACAATAACGACAGAGGCAGCCCGGAAAAAGCGCTTGCCAGCATATCAATGGCAATGATCATGAACAGATAGACTGTGGTCCACTTCGTTGCCAAAGCCAAACCTAAACTTAAACCAGTCAAATAGAGGTATTTCAATTCGAAAGGTGATTTTCGCCAGCGCAGATATGTTAAGACAGTCATCAGAATGAAAAACACTAAATAACAGTCATTCATGGCGACACGTGATTGAGACAGAAACAGCCCTTCCAGACTGAGTAAGCCCATAGCAGTCAAGGCCAAGCTAAGCGATCCAAACACCTCGAAAGCCAGGACTGCCGTTGCAATTATCCCCAAGGTTCCAAACACTGCTGATCCAACGCGCCAACCAAAGGCATTCTCGCCAAATATGGCCATCATGCCTGCCATAATCAATTTGGACAAGGGGGGGTGAGTCCACTCATAGGCGCGATCCTTAGGTGACTGGGCCCATGGGTCATAGGCCCGTTTATCACCATGAAGATAGATAGTGGCAGTAAAGCCATGGTAGACCTCATCAAAATAAAAGTCTTTAGGGGAATCAAGGTGGTATAACTTTGAAAAAACACCGAATGCCAAGATGGCGATGAAAATAGTCACCATCACTTTATTGGCTACCAACGTTTTAAAGAAACCTCCTGTTGGAGAGGGCGCCAAGATAGCTTGCTGGGTAGAAATGTTCATGTCGGAAATTTCCATTGAATGTAAATACTTATGGGAACCTCTAAAAATTGCACTTCGATAAACTCAGTGCGAACGGTTTTCTTTATAAGTCAGCAACTTATCCGTTCATGCTGAGATTCGAAGCAAGAACGGGTAATTTTTAGAGGTTCCCTATGCTATTCAGGTAGTAGATAAAAGCTTCATTATGTATAACTATTTCGGTCGAACTCGATTTTGTTGATGAGTAAGCTAATGGTACCATTATGCATAACTTCGAGCTTCAAGAAATAAATAGTCCTGCTTATCAACGACTTGATCCAAGTTATTAAGTACATATTCATGCACTCAATCTTCCAGGCGTTTGTTACGTTTGCCAGTTCATGCTTGTTGGCTTCTAAATGGCTTGGGCACGAAAAGCATGCCCGATCTTCAAGGCTACAATACCCATCCACCCTGACTAAAAAGAAATAACACATATATCGCGAGAGATAAGAATATCCCAAGAATAAATACATAGGTAACAACACATCCTGAAATTATCTCTTCGATCATGACATAAACAGGTAATATCATTGAGATATACCGGGCTGTTGACATAAGGAAAGACTGAGACGCAAAGACACAAACCTGGGCAAACGACCAGACCGTCATGGCTATGGGCATTTTATTTGGCGACCTGAACTGAAGCGCCAAATAGATCATGACGATGAATGGCATAAACAATAGAGCAGGGCTATCTAATAGCATGCTTGGGTTCCCAGTCCAGGTACCATGAAAAAAATTCCAAACCGTCGTTAACCAATCATTTAGGCCTCTCATTTCCGCCATGTATCGGTTAAATGGGTTAACCGATACTTTATACCAATGCTCCTCCTGTATCTTCAAATAATAAAATGGATTCTTGTAAAGCGAATAATTAATCGCCAGATAAACACCAAACCCCCCTGTTATCCCAAGTCCCTTAATTAGATTTTTCAAGTCCAGGCTGAAAGGCCTTATGCTCAGGCAGGTTAATACATAAGGGACAATAAATAAAATTCCGATCATCTTAGTCATGGACGCCAAAAAGCCGCACAGTACCGCTAGGCCAAACTGTTTTCTTTGCAAGAAATACATGAATAATGCGCTTTCAGCCAGAAAAAGTGATTCAGTATATGCAATGGTAAAATATACAGCGACTGGAGACGAGAATAAAAGAATAACAACTCGCCATATCTTAAATCGGTCAAAGCCAAGTTCACGTAAATACAAAATGAAATAGGCATGCCCCACAATTGAACAGATAGTTGATATAAACAAGGCACTTTCCAAGTACCCAAAAAAAGAAAAAAGACGGATAAGTATGGGATAAAATGGGAAAAATACGATAAAGTTAGCCTCATCTCCCTCGGTCGTATAGCCATGCTCTGCCAAAAATAAGTAATGATGTGCATCCCAGGCAAAGAACAATGATTTGAATTGATCCAGTGTAATTTCCGGGGCATGGGCTTTAACAAAATACAAGATGCCCGCAATCAGTAATAATTGATAGATAAAAGAAGCAGCGAATGCTTGCTTGTTGGTAACCGAATGTTGTTCACTCATGTTGACTATGTGACTGCTGTTCTAATAATTTTGATTGGCCTTTCATTATAAGATCGTTTAAACGATTTACCCAGTTTTATAAACCTGCTCATAAGCAAAAGGCCCAACTTCGAAACTAATGGCCAACTAATAATACTTGCCTTCTCTGAAAAGAACATGTTGGCGCCCCATTATCGTTCGGACAATAGACTTCAATAGTAATATCTGACCATTACACGATTAATGGATTATTCACCGTTCAAATCGTGCGTCTGCCCAATCTGCATGATCGCTGTGAATTTCACCGAGGGGTTCCACCCGAAGCATCAATTTTTTCGCATTGACTAGGGGAATGTCCACCATGATTGGTTTCATGTCCCAAGTAACTTTCCCGCTCCGCCAGGCTTCATGCCCATCGATTTCTGCAATAAACTCTACTTCGCCATTTTGGCTTTCGTCATCCAGTCCTGCCACGGCAAGAAATCTTCTGGCTTCAACCGGTATGTTATAGACAATGATCGAACGCGCATGAGTGCCCAGGCCGCGCTTATAACACTTTTTCCGCAAGCAAAGAGGACCACCAGTCACTGTGCTGTCTATTTTTAGCTCGCCCCAATCCTGCTGCTGTATCTCAGGACTCAAGGTGCTCACATAGATCTCATTCGCCTTGCCGAACTCGGCAGGTAGATATTGTTTTATCTCAAGTCTGAACTCATTACTCATAAAGGCTATCCAAAGCGTAAACACCAACAAGTAAGGCGATAACGGTGAACGTTCGGCAATTCCTGCAATCCAGTTCGAACCTGAAAATGAACGATTGAAGATGACTTGAGCCAGCATAAATATCAAAACTAAAATCACACAAACGGAAATTAAATTCCAGGCCCCATTATTACCTGTCAGGGGGTACACAAAATTCATGTTGATGAAGACCAGAGTCGTCAATATCGGGTACCACCATAGATGGCGTCTTGATTTGCATACCCAAAGCGCAGCGAAAGGTATGGCAAGAAACATATAGCGCTCATGCATGCCACTGGACACTGCGAAAAAACTGACCACCGATAAAACCGCTAAGCCATAAATATCCTCAAGTTGTTTTTTTCGGGTTGCTGCAATAGCAATGATCAAACTCAGCAGTCCAAATAAGGAAAGGCCCAACTTTGAAGGCGTAAGCCAAGGAGCGAACGGTGAGCTGGCCCAATCACCAGTTAACAGACTGGTCGAGTCCGGCTGCATACTTCCGCCTGCCAACAGGTACCAGAGATTTGCCGCATGCAACGACGAATAGGGATAAATTCCCACGTTATCAACATAGGCTCTGTTAAAGGCCTTCACCGCATCGCCACTGGCAATGAATGGCGAAAAGGCTATCGCAAAGGCAGCAAGCGCACTCAAACCACCTAAGATATGGCGTCTGGGGAAACGAATGGATAAGCCGCATAATAGCGGCACAAAAACAATAGCCTGAAATTTGCACAACAGCGCGATCGCCATAAAGGGCCAACTCCATTGAGCCCGCCGCTCGTCCATAGCAAATACAAGAGAGAAATACACCGGAATAAACGGCAGCAAATCAACCTGCCCCCAAACCGGTCCGTTGTGCAGCAACGCAGGATTGAATGCGGTCAGCCAGAAAGTAGCTGAATGAAGAGGATTCAATCTCTGGCGTGTTAATTCTTTTCCGACTAAGTCAAGCAAATACAAATGACTCATAAAAATCGGTAATTGTGTCCACCCCTTCACCAGCCAATCACCGTGAGGCAGAAATACCAGATACTCGTTCAGCCAGGCGAACAGACGGAACCAGTGCAGCAATATTGGCGGGTAATTAGCATCAAGCGCATGATAGCCGCCAATCTGAAGCTGTATAATCCACGATCGCCACCACCCTATGTCTTGTCCGCCGCCAACGAAAAACAGTGACAGGCTCATCACTATTGCACTTAACCATAGCCCTATACGCCATGGAGCCAAGTATTTCGGGTTATTTTTTAAATGCATCCTTTTAATACCATGCTGTTTCACACCATCCCGAGAATCAAAAAAACCAGATTATTCAATTTATATTAAATTGTCTTTAAACACTTAAAATTTAACCGCGCTTACCCGGAAACCTATCATACCCCGTATAATTTGCGCTTGCGCCAGAAAGTTGCTCTGCTCATGCCAAGCATCTTTGCCGCCATTGTCACCGCGCCGTTGCTTTGCTCCAGAGCCTGCTTAATGGCGGCTGATTCTTCAATTGCCGGCAAGGGAACTGTTTGCCGTACCGGCAGACTGACAGGAATGGGCTCTCTGAATTCTGGGGGTAATTCGGCTACTCGTAAGGTAGCGCCTCTACCCACAGCGAACGCATATTCCACAACATTGTGAAGCTCTCTNNTCGCGAAAATGGCCTATTTTAACCTCTTCGCGCAAAGACCGGTGTGTTGCAGCGACAATCCGGACATCAACATCTATTGAACGGTCTCCGCCAACTGGAATATAGTTTCTTTCCTGAATCACTCTGAGCAATTTAGCCTGCAATTCAAGCGGTAATTCGGCCACCTCATCCAGAAACAGCGTGCCGCCGCGCGCTCGCTGAAATAAACCGGCATGATCTTTTATCGCGCCGGTAAAGGCGCCGCGCACATGTCCGAATAATTCACTTTCCAGCAAATTGCTTGATAACGCCGCACAATTGATCGCCATAAAGGGGGCATTTTTTCTGGCGCTCAGATCATGTATGGCTTTGGCAACCAACTCTTTGCCGGCGCCGCTTTCGCCTCTGACCAATACGGTGGCTTCAGTTTCTGCAGCATTTTGAATAATCTGGAACACATCACGCATGGCCGGAGACCGGCTGATAATCCCGTGAAAGTTTTCGCTGGTGGAAGCCAGGCTTTTTGTGGCGGCTGAGTCTGAGACTGGATCAAAACCGGCAACAAACAGACCGATTCCACCGGCAAAGCTGCCCGCTTTGTCATGCAAAATACGCACGACTTTTTTAACCTCCCTAAATCCGTTTGGCAGGGATAATGTCAAAACACGTTCAATCTGACTATTGTCGGCCATAACTTCGCATTCCGGCAGACAGGGTTTGCCAATCACTGTATCGGTCTCAAATCCAGTTAACCGTTCCATGCCCTGACTCCAATAACGAACCTTTTGATCGTGATCGACCATATAAAAACAGATCGAATCGCAAAGATTGAGCAAGCCGGAGTAAAGCTCATTGCCGTCCAGTTGTGACAACCATAGCTGATTGTTCTTTAAAAATGCCGCCGCCTGATTCATGAATGCTTCTGAAATAGATTTGGTATTTAATGGGAAAATACTAGACAAGCTCTCTGTATGACAAATTGCAATTCTAAGGCTGGTCGGAAGCAAATAATCCTTACAGACTGTCTTTTATTCTGGTCAAATAGGTAAAAGTCTTTCTTATAGTAACGGTTTTTTTAACGTCTTCATCAAAATTGCGGTCAAAAAAGATATCATTACACTGCAAGCCATTTATTAGCCAAAANNAAATCGTCTTTTGTCTCCTTTAGTAGGGACAGTGCAAAAAAATCGGAGATATCCGAATTCAGTGAGATATTTACAGATAGAACTCAATTAAACTCAAAACGAAATATAATTCTGTCAAAGCCTATTTGGTGAATCCGCTCTACAATTAATCCGTCATTAATCGACTGTCGACATTAGGATTAGATAGGAATCTGTTTTTTAACCGTTTATAAAAACGCCAAGAATAAATAATATTCCAGAAAGCGTAAATAGAACAGACATAAACATACCAATGCCTGCTAAACGAATCGCTCCCCGTTTTTGAAAATTTATTATGCTTGTTGTATACAATGTGCAGAAGGTTATCAAAATTGGCACTATATATCTGAAGTCAATATTGGCAGGAAAGGTCATGCGCATATAGGTAATCCCTGCCCACAAGAAAAAACCGGAAAGCAAAATCACAGCCTGTCGTTTGAAGTCATCCTTAGTCATGTAGTAGATTCCAAACATGATATAAATCAACATTAATATCTCCAGCAAGCTACTAAAGACAGCCGTATTAATACAAAGGAGGTTTGGATATTTAAATTCACCGAATAAACCGGTTTTACCCAAATAATTCCAGAAAAATTGACGGCCCATTAAATCATCATAAGGGTCAGTAAAAGGCTCTGTCACAAATGTTTTTGCATCAAACCATAGATAATTGGCAGCCGTATTGCCAACTAAGTTTGCTTGAGATAAGCCATCAATATTATCAATGTAAAGCTTGTCACGCTTGCCTTGCAGCACCAAAATAAGCCCTGGTGCAACAGTAATGGCAACAGCAGTAAACAATATAAAGCAGGGCGCTATGGAGAGCTTGAAATACGCCAAGTATTGTTTTGATTTGATCATTTTGTACAGACCAATTACTGCCAATACAGCCACTAAAATTTCACCATTCGCTTTTGTAACAATTGCGGCGGCACCCATTAAACTTGCAATCATCAGGTCACGTTTTTTGTCATCTCGATACCATCGGGCCATGTAATACAAGCTTGCTGTATACAAAAAATACTCCATCGGATCGTTACCAATGCGGACAGAGTGAATGATGGCCACTGGCCAAAACGCAAATAAAGCGCCGATTATCCAGAATAAGCCATGCGTATTAAATCTAGTGCACCAATATTTGGCTGATACCCATTTAAAATGATAAGCCATTGCTTTGGTGTGCCTAGTGGAGAACGAACTTTTTTCTGAGTGGTTAGAATAAAACGCACCTATTTTTTTTGGGTTAGATCCCTTCGTATTTATTCGCGTTTTGTTAGCCCCGATACGAAACGTGCGATAAGTTTTTAGTGGTAATTTTTTTTGATCTGGAGCATTGATTAACTGATCTAATATTAATAAGCCAAATAATACAAAACCCATAGAATAAATTAAGCTTAATATCTGCTCTATTCTATAAATAGAAAACTTATTATATGGCTCAAAAATTTGGGCAATTTTATAAACAATTGCACCTGTGTAGTAGTAGAACGGTGGGTGAAAGAATGCACCTCCAGTAGCATAATCCGTAGGTGGTGGCGCCCAATGAGTTGTCAAATATTCTATGTACCCAATATGATCTCCCAAGTCGTGTTGGCGCACTTCTGGCGGAGTAACGATAAAATATAAAATTCGAATAAAAAGCGCACCAAGAAACAAAATTTTTATCGAACTTTTAAGGGTGGATACTTTAATAAATTTATAGGCTAGAAACATTCCAATTAAAAAAAGTAAGCTCAACACGATCTGATTAAATGATGGATCACCTACAGTACTGATGACAACCCCCATTAAGCCACCAGAATCAGAATAAATAATTTCTACCTCATTCTTGCCAATGTGCAGATAAGGTTTTAGGTCATAAATAAAACCTTTATTGTAATCACGGCGTTCTTCGTAGCTTATCTTGTCAAAACTAACAGGTATTTTATTAATATTTAACGCAAGAATTTCATCATCAGGAAAAATTCGCACTGCAGTGCTGGCGTGCTTACCCATTTCAATAATGCCATTTAGTTTATATACACCGCTTTCGTTAGATTGCACAAAAGATGGAAAGTTAAAGTTTTCAGTTCTTCCTGAAGGGCTAGTTAACGTAAAATTCGAATAAGTCAACTGAATCGAACTGGAAATAAAAAGTAAAGCGCCTAAAGTGATAATAATTAAAATGGTAGATTTAAATTTAATAATTGTTAATAGTAATGATTTCATTTTTTATCCTGAACTGGGGATTTAAGTTTTTTAAGTTCTACTTTTAGAATACCGACTTCTTGAATAAGATTTTTATTGCTTTCGGATAATTTAGAAATAACAACTGAAAACTGAATTAAAATAAAAAATGACGAAACAATTAACATTAATAAAAGTGCAGAAGGCGCATAAATAATACCTAAGGCACTAGCAAGAATTTGCAGGAGTGGTTTAAATATTGAAATTAATACGAAGACACAGCCAAAACCAAGCCATAATAGCGAGTATTCTTCTTTTAGGTTTTTTCGCTTAATCAAACTTAAAATAATTAAAACGAGGGATATGCTTCCAATAACTGAAAATACTTGAATTCTGTTTTCCGTTAAGATAATTAGTAAATTATACATAGCAAGTACGCATTGACGATAGTCTAAAATTCTAGGTTCAAACGACCCATTTCGGCATAAAAGTATCTATGATCGAAGTGATCAATTATATTATTTCATAGGACATCGATAAATTTCGTTGCAAACTATATCAATAGTTAATTATCGCCACGAAATAGAAAATCTTTATTTGTAACGGGTTGTTGGAAGATAAGGTATTTATCTTTAATTAATACAGGGACTTCCGGCGACATCGTTTTTTTTAAACGTCGATAGTCTACTTTAATTGTCGATGCGTAATTTTATATCCCTACGAAGTTTTTGTCTTTGAGCTGTCATTAACATGGCTAAAATAACTTTCATCATATAGTAAGCCGATTTTAGGCCTGAAATAGAAGACTCTCCGCCTTGTCTTTCCAGCATTTCTACAGAAACCTCTCTAAACTTGAAATCATTTTTGCCTAACAAAATAATCGACTCTGGCTCTGGATAGTCAGTAGGATAGTTCGCTGCTAAAAAAGATATTGCTTCTTTGTTATAAGCTCTAAAACCAGAAGTGCTATCAGTAATTTTTTGCTTAATTAATAGCTGATTTAATACTTCAAATAGTTTTATTCCTATTCGACGCATGAAAGTAGATTGAAATCCCTGTGTCTTTTCAATAAAACGAGAGCCAATGCAAACATCATATTGTTTAGTTTTTAGTGGGGCTAACAATTTATTTATTTCTGATGCCAAGTGCTGTCCATCGCCATCAAATTGAACGGCATAATCAAACTGATGATAAAACGCATACTTAAATCCAGTTTGTACGGCACCGCCAATACCAAGATTAGCCGGTAATTGAATAACAGTTGCTAACCCACTAGACTCTGCCACTTTTTGGGTATCGTCTATGGATCCATCATTTATAACTAAGCACTCAAAATTAGAATTTTCCTGTTTTAGAGAGTGGATAACATTATTAATATTTTTTTCTTCATTATAAGCTGGCGTAATGATGATAGTTTTATCTGGAATCATATAGAAACCCAATTCGAAATGTATTGTTTTCGCTTAGTAATAATTAGATGAACTTATTGATTATCATAATGCTTTACAAAACAATAACTGTTAACCACGGTTGGTAATTGATTATTGATTGGTAGGTTTAGCATATCAGTAATAAGGCCATTTACCCAATTTGCATGATCCCATTGATCATCTTTCAGAGCTGCAATTTTATTTATGTGAACTGCCCTTATAAATCCATAACTTATGTACTAAGAAATTTAAAAATACGGTAATACCGGTAGCTAAGAACTGCGCTGCAATATAATGTGCAAAAATATGGAAGAATAATGCAAATAATGAAGTATTTGCCGTCAATCCAAGGCTAACTGCCACAATAAACTTGGGTAAAGTTTTGTAATGACTAGCGTTACTAGAAAAGGTGAAATGATAGTTAGCCAAATAATTAAAAATTGATGATAAAAAATAGGAAGCTGCTGAAGCTATAACCTCCGGTGCCAATTTGAATTCATGTGGGTTAAAGATAGATAATAACGGATAATCAGCTGTTGAAATAATTAGCTCAGGTGTTAACCTGAATTTAACCAAGAAAGTAAGCAATAAAAATTGTATTAAAGTGGAGATACTCCCAATACTGAGATATTTAAAAAAGTGATACATTCTAGTTTTAAGACTATATTAGCGCGAATGTTTTGAATTTTAAAAAATCCTTTAGGCTGGAGTCCTTATAATCCGGGCAAGATCAGCACATGAATATCAAGTAGAAAAATTCAATTCCACAGTATTTTTACCGCCATAACAAAAATCAGCAGCGAAAAATAGCGCTTCAATTTGTGTGCCGGCAATCGGTTAGCCAGTCTGGCGCCTATCGGCGCTGTGAAAATACTGCTTAACACGATGCCAAACAAAGAAGGCAGATAGACATAGCCCAAACTCCATTCCGGCAGGTGCAGCGCATTGCGGCCTAACATAGCATAGCTGATGGTTCCTGCGACCGCTATCGGCAATCCGCAGGCACTGGCTACCGCGACCGCATTCCGCATCGGCGTTTGGTAATGCACCAGATAAGGCACCGTTAGCGTACCGCCACCAATACCGACCAGAGACGACATTATTCCAATTACAAGCGCCACACAGAGATCCAGGATTTTGGAAGACGGTAAACGACCAGGTTTTGGTTTGACCTGAAAGGCCATATGAACGCCAACATAGAGCAGAAAAACAATAAAGATAATGCGCAAAACATCGACGGGTAAGCGATCAGCCACTACGGCACCGGCAGCAGCCCCTGTCATAATGCCGGGCGCCAATCTGAATACCTTCGGCCACCACATCGAGCCAAGACGCTGATGGGTAACAACGGAAGCAATGGACGTAAATATTATCGTCGCCAAAGAGGTTGCTATCGACATAAGCAAAATCAGATTTTCGGAAAATCCGTGATATGAAAATAGAAAAACCAATGCCGGAACAATAATTAAACCGCCGCCAATACCGAATAGTCCCGCCAGTAAACCGGCAACCAACCCCAACAACATACTTGCCAAGACTATCTCAACCATAAAATCCCGTAAAAAATCGACCACATTCAAAACTGACATCTGTTTTACTGTTAATTGCGCTGCAAAATAATTGTTATAGAAAGAAACAGTCTTACCGGCATCCATGTCCACATTGACGCTTTCTGTNNCGACTGGAGCAGGAAACTGGCCTGCTCGGTCAATTGATTGCTCAAAATAAATGCTCCAAGCGGCAGCCGGTTGCCGGCATTGAAATTGAAGCCTGGCTGGTCGATGACGCTATGCGTCCTGCGCCCATCAACAAACATTTTCTGGAAACTCTGGCTGATCCGCTGGTTTCAACCGAACTGGCCAAATTTAATATCGAGATTAACTGTCATCCTGTGCCGTTAAGCGGTGATGTTTTCAGCCATTTATTCGAGCAATTACAAACGACCTGGAACAAGGTTTGTCATCATGCGGAAAATCTCGATCATCATGCGGTCATGATCGGCATTCTGCCTACGCTAAAACAAGAAGACCTGCATCTCGGCAACATGTCGGATCTTCATCGGTACCGGGCATTGAATGAACAGATTCTGCATTCCCGCGGTCGACCTATCCATATTGATATTTCCGGCCCGGATCATTTAAAAATTGATCATCATGATGTGATGCTGGAAGCGGCAACAACGTCTTTTCAAATGCATATCCAGCTTCCGTTGCAGGTTGCTCATCATTTCTATAATGCATCGATTATCGCCTCGTCAGCGATGGTGGCTTTATGTGCCAATTCGCCATTTTTATTCGGTAAAGAACTGTGGCACGAATCCAGAATTCCGCTTTTCGAGCAATCTATTGAGACCGGAGGCTATGATGGCGCCGCTCATGGACCGGTTAAACGCGTCAGTTTCGGATCGGATTATGCCAGACATTCGATTATTGAATGTTTTCATGAAAACCTGCAGCATTTCCCTATTTTATTGCCTGTGAATCAACAGTCATCGCTTGAAGAATTTAGCCATCTGCGTTTGCATAATGGCACCATCTGGCGTTGGAACAGGCCATTGGTCGGTTTTGACGACGACGGTACGCCTCATATTCGGGTCGAACATCGAACACCGGCTTCCGGGCCGTCCATTCTGGATTCCGTTGCCAATGCCGCATTTTATTATGGCCTGGCTCAATCTATTTGTAACGAGATCCTGACAACAGGATTGCCCTTACCGTTTGCGCAAGCCAAAGATAATTTTTATCAGGCTGCACGTTTTGGGCTGGATGCAACGGTTATCTGGTTTGACGGAAACAAACATCGGCTTCAACCCTTATTTCAATCGGAACTATTGCCGAGAGCCCTAGCCGGATTGCACGCATTGGGTATTTCTGAAACCGATTGCAATACTTTTTTGGGTATTATCGAACAACGTATTGCCAACAAACAAAACGGTTGCTGCTGGCAGCGTCAATTCCGGCAGATACATAACAATGATTTTGCGGAAATGACCCGAACCTATTTAAAACATCAAAATTCCGGCAGGCCCGTTAGTGAATGGCCGTCCTATGAATAACGTGTCTTTCGAGCAACTGGATTACATTCCGGATGGCCTGCTGGAAACAACAAGCAGAAACCTGCATACGATTTTGCCTGCTCCTACCCTGATTCACTTATCGGGCAAGCAGACAGTGCCTTTGTTTGTGTCAGTTTTATTGCACGGCAACGAACCTACCGGATTCTTGGCCGTCCAATTGTTGCTAAAAAAATATAGCTCTAAGCAGCTGCCTCGTGCATTAACGCTGTTTTTTGGCAATGTCGGCGCCGCCAGCCGCGATTTAAGACGCTTTGATGATCAACCCGACTACAACCGCATCTGGCCGGGCACTGAAATAGCGGATTGTGCAGAAACAGAAATGGCCCAGGCCATTGTCACGATCATGAAAAAGCGTAACGTTTTTGCCAGTATCGACATTCATAATAATACCGGGCTAAATCCGCATTACAGTTGCATCAACAAACTCGATAATGAGTTCTTACAATTAGCGTCCTTGTTCGGCCGGCTGATTGTCTATTTTATTCGGCCCAAAGGCGTTCAATCTGCTGTATTCGCCGAACTATGCCCGTCCGTCACGCTGGAATGCGGACGGCCCGATCAGCAGCTGGGCGTGGCGCATGCTCTGGAATTTCTGGACAGTTGTCTGCATCTGACTGAGTTGCCACGACACCCAATTCTGCCACAAAATATAGACCTTTTTCATACGGTCGCCCAGGTTAAAATCGATGATACAATGCGCTTCAGCTTCACCCAACGTGATACTGATCTGCTTCTGAATCAGGATCTTGAACGTATGAACTTTAACGAAGTTTCGCCCGGCACGGTATTGGGTAAAATCAAACAACATACCGGCATGCCGGTAATCGCCAAAGATGAGCTGGGAGCCGTCGTCACCGACAAATTTTTCTCGATTGAAAATGGAAATTTGCTGCTAAACCGACAGACCATGCCATCCATGTTAACCCTGGATGAGCAGGTCATCAAACAGGACTGCTTCTGCTATTTAATGGAAAGAATTCATTTATGAGCTTTTGGAAAACCAAGAAACTAACCGAAATGACGACCGAGGAATGGGAGTCCTTATGCGATAACTGCGGAAAATGTTGTCTGCACAAACTGGAAGACGAAGACACCGGGAAAATTCACTTTACCAGCGTCGTCTGTAATCTGATTAACCTGAAAACCTGCCGCTGCACCCGCTATTCGGAACGCACCCGCCTGGTCCCCGAATGCCTTGATCTGAAACAGCACGACTTTGCCGAATTCAACTGGCTTCCGGCCACTTGCGCTTATCGCTTACTGAGTGATGGCAAGCCACTGCCGGACTGGCATCCGCTGGTGTCGGGAACTGTTAAAAGCGTAAAAGAAGCCGGTGTTTCAATCGGCAGTTATGCGATGAAAGAATCCGAAATCGATGATTTGGAGGATCATATTATTGAGTGGCTGGATTGAGAATTAGCAATAATCCAGCAAAACCCGGTAAGTCAGCAGCGGCGCATGACAATCTTCTAAAAAGGCGTGCTAACTATGTTGGCACCCAAACCCAGTCCACGCTTTCATAAAACACGGGTTGTTTTAACTGCGGCTTATTGCAAGCAACACTTCTTAAATTTCTTACCGCTACCGCATGGACAAGGATCATTACGTCCAACTTTTGGTTTGCTGTCGTTAAGATCTATGTAAGTCATTTTTTTCGAGGCACTGTTTTCCTTTCTGTTCACTTCATTTTTATGAGCAAATTTAAGTTCAGAGAACAGTTGAGCGAATTTTTCCATTTCCGGATGCTTTTCGAAAAGGTAATTACGCGACGGTGTTATACGTTCTTTCAATAAACCCAAATCGATTTGCAGATCCTCAAAGTCCCCCCGGATCGTTTCATCGACACATTTGGCCTCGAACGCAGCTTCTATGAGCTCAATGTGTGTGAGGGCTGCTTCTAATGCAACTAAACAACTGATTAAAAACCCATTGAATTCGCTGTCGTTACTTTGATACATCTGTAACCGATCAACTAATATCCGTACGCAACGCGCTTTTAAATCCGAATTGTGAGTAGCAATATTCTCCAGACAATTAATAGCGGCTATATTAATAAAAACGTCTTCATGAGGCGAGTTTAGCAGGGCTCGAACCGGTTCAATGGCCGCTTCGCCTATCATGCCGCAAACAACGGGGATTTCTTCGTGCGCCCATTCATCGTCCGGGAAATTTTCCAATATCGACATTAATACCAGCACGGCCTGATTCGCCTTCAGTTGACCCAGCACGCGCCAGGCATGTACCGGCGCCCAAATATCTGAAGATTGGGCGTCGGCAGTATGCAATTCCTCATCGCTCAACATCCCGATCAGCTCAGGAATATGGCCTGCATTAAAGCCGAATGTGTCAAGATAGTTCAGCCATTCCTGAAATTTGGGTTCATTTAAGCTCAATAAACATTTTACGGGGTCAGTATAAATTGCCATGTTAACTTTTTGCGTAAGGGGGGAGAGATTATTGGGTTATTCCTTTCCTATCCACTCTTCCAAAGCTTGGATAATACTTTTCGCCTGCTCTTTACTGGAAATATTGAATTTTGATTTGGGCTTGTATTCACCGTTTTGTTTCTGGTAACGGCGAATCGTATATTTATCGGGGCC
>CXWL01109726.1_pt1 | contig 17716 bp, 16 predicted proteins | sample 590931 | NCBI WGS metagenome assembly CXWL01 (sample SAMEA3498368, study PRJEB10139) | groundwater metagenome | biome: water well; material: biofilm material | place: Germany | collected 2015-04-27 | reverse complement strand
AATGTCATTTGCCTCATTGTGGTACCCCCGTATGAATTGACATCTACGACAGCTCGGCGGGGGGCTTGTTCAGTGTTTCCTTAGTTATAGTGATAGTTGTTCCATGTGGTTTATCAAACTGAATCTCCGTGGCCTCAATATCTCCAAACCTAAATTCGTTTACGCAAATAGCCAGATCACGATCTTGCGTTTTTGTAACTAAAGATTCGAGCTTCCCCAATGCTGCGACAGCTTGCTTCATGCCCAAGCCATGCTCATTTAGTGAACCGTTGGTTTGTAGGCCTGCAGGTGTAATTGCAAGACCGAGCTTGTCTACTGGAATACCGGATGCGTTGTCTTGAATTACAAATTTTTTGGGGCGCATTTCAGCATCAACGTGAGCTGTGATTAATACTTGCAAAAGCTCATGCGGATTGCGTGCCGCAATAGAGTTGTCAATCAACTCGGACAACAGGTCTTTGTAGTCATAAGTATTGTTGCCAAGCTCTGAAAAGATGTTGTTGGAGGGTGTGACGGTTATTTTCATGTTGTACCCTACAGTTGTATTAGGGGATTAACGTTATCCCCGTCCAAGTAACGGGGACTATAAATACTCGGGGCTGATTATAGACACAATTCACCATCAGCATCATGGCAAAAAGTATCTATGCATCCTGAATTGCCTGTTCTCTGGTTCGAGTCCATTTCCCCAGAATCACAACACCTTCCTGACACGTTTGATGCTGGCATCTTCCGCGCTGGTTTCGCTGGTGAAGCCCAGCCGGGTCATGAGTTTTAACATGCTGCTGTTGTTTTTGAGCACTTCGCCTTCCATGATTTTGAGGCCCTTCGAGCGGGCGGCGTCCATCAGCGCAGCCATCAGTTTCTGGCCCAACCCCTTGCCGCGCATGCTGTCGGCGACCACGATGGCGAACTCGCAGCTCTCCCCGTCCGGGTTGGTGGCGAAGCGCGTCACACCCAGCTCGATTTCTTTACCCTGCACCTCCGTCACGGCGATGAGCGCCATTTCGCGGCTGTAATCAATCTGGGTAAAGCGCACCAGCATGGACAGGCTGAGTTCCTGCACGCTGTTCATGAAACGGAAATAACGCGATTCCTCCGACAGGCCGCGCACGAATTCCTGCTCAAGCTCGGCATCTTCCGGGCGTATGGGGCGGAGGGTGACATCGGTGCCATCGGCCAGTTGCCAGTTGCTGATGAGATGCGTCGGGTAGGGATGGATCGCCATGTGGGCGTAACGGTCGGCGCTGGGCTGGCGGTAGTCCACCATCACGCGCGCATCGGCGGCCAGCGCGCCGTGTTCGTCCAGGATCAGCGGGTTAATATCCATTTCCATCAGCATGGGCAGTTCGCACACCATTTCCGACACGCGCAGCAGCACGCTTTCAAGGGCTTCCATATTAGCCGGGGGCATGTGGCGGAAAGCGCACAGCATTTTGGAAACGCGCGTATTCTTGATGAGATCATTGACCAGGAAAGAATTGAGCGGGGGCAGCGCGACAGCGCGGTCGCCCATCACTTCCACCAGTGTGCCGCCCGCGCCGAAGGTGATCACCGGCCCGAACACCGGATCGTTGGTCACGCCCACCATCAGCTCGCGCCCGTTCGGCTTGACGATCATGGGCTGGATCGAGATTCCGTCCATATGCGCGTCCGGACGGTTGCGCTTCACGCTTTCCATGATCTCCTGATACGCCGCACGCACGGCCTGCGGGTTAACCAGGTTGAGCATCACGCCGCCGGCGTCGCTCTTGTGGGTGATGTCGCGGGAATTGACTTTCATCGCCACCGGGAAGCCCATTTGCTGTGCTATCAGCAACGCCTCGTTGGGCGAATGGGCGACCATGGTTTGCGCCACCGGAATATGGAAAGCCGACAACAGCGCCTTTGATTCCATTTCGTTCAGCACCTTGCGCTTGTCCTGCAAAGCGCCTTCGATCACCATCCGCGCGCCTTCCGCATCCGGCTCCAGATGATGGGACAGCGGCCCCGGCACCTGCATCAGCAGTTTCTGGTTCCGGTAGTAGTCGGAAAGATGGGAAAACACTTCCACCGCCGGTTCCGGGGTGCGGAAAGTGGGTTGCCTGGCGTGAATAAAAGCGGAGCGCGATTCGGCGACTTGCGATTCGCCCATCCAGCAAGTGAGCAGCGGTTTTTTATATTGGCTGGTAAGCGCTATCACCGCCTGTGCGGCCTCCAGCGGCTTGGTCATGGCCTGCGGTGTCAGGATAGTCAGCACGCCGTCCACATTGGGGTCTTCCAGGCACGCCTTGACGGCATGGTGATAACGGTCGGCCTGGGCATCGCCGATAATGTCCACCGGATTCCCATGCGGCCAGTTGGGGGGCAGCACCTTGTTGAGTTGTTCGATGGTGTTGTCGGACAGCGCGGCAATCACCAAGCCGAGGTCGGCGGCGCGGTCGGTGGCCATCACGCCGGGCCCGCCGCCATTGGTGACTATGGCGAGCCGGTTGCCCGAGGGGTGGAAGCCGCAGGACAGCGCTTTGGCGGCGGAAAATAATTGCGTGATGGTTTGCACCCGCACCACTCCGGCGCGGCGCACGGCAGCGTCGAACGCATCGTCGGAACCCACCAGCGACGCGGTGTGGGACATGGCCGCTTTGGAGCCTGCGGCGTGGCGCCCGACCTTGACCAGGATCACCGGTTTGACGCGGGCTGCGGCACGGATCGCGCTCATGAAGCTGCGCGCGTTGCGGATGCCTTCGATGTACAGCAGGATGTTCTGGGTCTGCTGGTCGAACACCAGATAATCGAGTATCTCGCCAAAATCCACATCGGCGGATGAACCCATGGACACCACGCTGGAAAATCCCACGTCGTTGGTGTGCGCCCAATCCAGTATGGCGGTGCAGAGGGCGCCGGATTGCGACACAAAGGCGAGGTGGCCGGTATTGGCGCCGCCCTTGTTGAACGTGGCGTTGAGGCCGATGCCGGGGCGCATCACGCCGAGGCAATTCGGCCCGACCAAACGGATGCCATAACGGCGCGCATTCTCCAGCACCGCGCGTTCCAGCGCTTTGCCTTCTGGGCCGACCTCTCCGAAACCTGCGGTAATGATGACCGCCGCCTTGACGCCGTGTTTGCCGCAATCTTCAATGATGTCAGGCACAGTTTGCGGCGGCGTGGCGATGACCACCAGTTCCACCGGCTCGCCAATTTTGGATAGAGAGGGATAAGCCTTGCACCCCTGCACCTCGGCATTCTTCGCATTGATGGGATACAGGGCGCCCTGATAGCCGCTTCCCAGCATGTTCTGGAACACGATCTGGCCGACCGAATCAACCCGGTCGCTGGCGCCGAACACGGCGACGGACTTGGGTGCGAAGAGGGGATTGAGATAATGCTGGCCCATGATTTTGCGGTACCCGTGTGAATGAAGTTATTGTTGATTTTTATGCACTTGAAGCTGCGGCAGGGTTAGTGTAGCGCGGAATGGCGGCTGTTTGTTAACGCATAGGCCATATTCCCCCGCCTCCTTGCGGGCAAAGATTTGAGCCAAGTGCGCGGAACAATGCACCCCCCACATCGTCCAACCGCTGTTTTCAGGAAGATTTCGGCAAGTATTCAAGTATTCCCGCCAATGGCCGATATCAACCGTGATTTCCATAAAACAATGCGGTAAGATGTTTTACCTCACCGGCACAGGATACAACTGTGGAAACCGTAAAACCATCTGCCAAAGCTCTGGGCGACGGACGCGCGAAACGAATTTATTCCTCATGACTACCATGAACGGCCTCAATGACATAGATGACCGGTTGTATAAAACTGATCCTACGGGAGATGTCAATCTCGAGGATACGGTTGCGGTCGAGATGACCATCAAATCTATCCTGGACTCGCTCTATGGGGAGAATTACGATGCCGCGCTGCTCTCGGCCGCGATCAAGGATTTGATCGGCGCCTATCGCGGCAATTATCCCGGGCTGCTCAGCAGCGATACGCTTTACCATGATTTGCGCCATGCCCTGGAGGCAGGGTTGACCACGGCGCGACTTCTCGACGGCTACGCAAAGTCCCTGCCCCCTGGCAGCCCCGAACGCTTTGACGGGGATCATGCATTATTGGCGGTGGTTCTAGGCTTGTTCCATGACATCGGGATGCTGAGAAGAGAAACCGAGGGCCATCTTTTTGGCGCCGCGCTGACGCCGGTCCACGAAGAGCGCGGCGTCGAGTTCATGCATAAATATTTATCCCAAACCGTGCTCGCCCCGCTGGTGGATAAATCCATACTGATCATGGCAACCAAGCTTATATTCATCATGCCTGACACATGGACCCTGCCTGACAGGAAGCTCGCGAGTTTGATGGCATCGGCTGATTTGCTGAGCCAGTTCTCAGACCGGTGCTACCTGGAAAAATGCAGGGATTTCCTGTTTGTGGAATTCAGCGCCTTCGGCCTTGCCGGCAAGGCCGGCAGCCCCTATCCGGATAAAGAAACCTTGCTGGCCATGACGCCCGACTTTGTTTCAAAGATTCTGTACCAGCGCCTGGAAAAAGAATTCTATGGTGTTTATCACCTTCTTGAACTGCATACCGGCGGCGGCAATCCATGGGAAGAAGCGATCAAGCGTAACCAGTCTTTTTTAAAAGATATCCTGTTTACAAACGACTTCGCGCGTTTGCAGCGCCAACCGAAACCGTTCAACTAAATCCGGTTTCAAACCAACCTGAAAGTTATTCTCCGCTCCCGCAAAGATGGGGTTTGGGATTACTTTTTTGGGGCGCACAAACTCTCGCACGGCGCCCCGTCGCCATCATGATCCAGCGTCTTTATTCCGCAGTGCGTCAGGTGGAAGTGCGCCTCGTCGCAGGAGATCATTTGCGCGCAATGGCGCTTGCCGCCGCAAACGTAGTCACGCGCCGCAGGTGTGCGTTGCGGCGGCTGCGTGGCCGCATGCAGCTTGCGCCACTGCCACGGCGACAGCGGGCCGGATTGCGCCCATAGCCCGCGCCGCGCCTGTTGCGCCTCGCTTTGCAGGGCGATGTAATGCCGGTCGCTGTGGAAGTGCGAATACTCCCACGCCATGCCGCGCCGCACCTGCTCTTCGTTCACATTGAGCCCGCCCGCTTCAATCTGGGCCACCATGCGGCCATATTCATCCATCGCCTTGCTGCTGACCTGAACCTGTTTGCGCAGCACCATCTCCGCCAGCGATTGGCGTGAAGCCATGCCGTATTCCTGTGCCTTTTCCGGCGCGTCTATGTTGGCCAGCCGGATTTTCACCCGCTTGCCGCTTCGCAAAACAAGCACGGTGTCGCCATCCAGCACCGCGATGACCTTGGCGGAGAATCCTTCGGCATGTGCGGCATTGAACGTGCAAACCAACAAGATGGACAGCATCAATGCGCGCATCTCAAATTCCCTATGCCAGAAGGCTTTTGACAAGCGCCAGGCACAGCAGCGTATAACCCGCCGCGAGAATATCGTCGAACATCACGCCGAGGCCGCCGTGCCACGTCCGGTCAAAGTGGCGGATGGGCGGCGGCTTGACGATGTCGAAGAAGCGGAACAGCGAAAATGCGAGCAGGCTCCAGAAAAAACCTTCCGGGGTGAAGAACAGCACCAGCAGGAACGCCACGATTTCATCCCATACGATGCCGCCGTAATCCGCCACGCCCAGCGCATGGCCGGTCTTGTCGCACACCCACACGCCGAAGGCGAACAACCACACCAGCACCAGGATGAACAGGGCGTCGGTGAGGCGCGGCGCGAGATACCAATAGAGCGGGAAGGCGGCCAGCGTGCCCGCCGTGCCGGGCGAGCGCGGGAACAGGCCGCTGCCGAAGCCGAAGGAAATGAAGTGCGCGGGATGGCTGAGGATGAAGCTCCACGAAGGCTGCACGCGCAGCTCATGCGAAATGGTCATAGCCCGATTCCCCGATATGGATAACACCGCCATCGGCTGCGCGCACGATGCAACCGCTTCCCGATACAATAGCCCCGATGCGGGCCAGCGGCAAATTCACTTGCCTTGAAATATCTTCCACCACGCTGCGGAGTGCCGGTGGGGCAGTGAAACATAGCTCGTAATCATCGCCGCCAGCCAGTATGCAGCGCCGGGCCAAACTACACTCTCCCGCGCTTGCGGGAGAGGGGCTGGGTGAGAGGGAACGCAACACATCCGACAGCGGCAATGCATCCAGCCGAATCTCCGCCCCCACTTTCGAACACTCCAGAAGATGCCCAAGATCGGCCAGCAGGCCGTCCGAAATATCTATCGCGCCGCTTGCCACGCCGCGCAAAGCCAGTCCAAGCGCCACGCGCGGCGCGGGTTGGTGCAGGGCGTGATCACACGAAGAGAAGCCGGCAGCAGATAATTGAACCTTACCTTGCAGATGTGCCAGGGCCAATGCCGCATCGCCCAGCGTGCCGGATACCCACACATCATCGCCAACCCGGGCTCCGCTGCGCCGCAATGCCATGCCCCGCGGAACTTCGCCCATGATGGTGACGCACAGGTTGAGGGGGCCGCGCGTGGTGTCGCCGCCGACGAGTTCCACGCCGTGCTGCCGCGCCAGCGCAAAAAATCCGTCGCTGAATTGTTGCAGCCAGGCTTCGTCCGCCTGCGGCAGCGCCAGGGAAAGCAGCGTCCAGCGCGGTAGTGCGCCCATCGCCGCCATGTCGGAAAGGTTTACTGCCAGCGCCTTGTGGCCGAGCAGGAAAGGGTCGTCATCCGGGAGGAAATGCGTGCCGCTGACCAGCATGTCGGTGGATACCGCCAGTTCCATGCCGCCGGGGACGCGCAGCAGCGCGGCATCATCGCCTACGCCCAGCGCCGCATTCGGCGTGGCGCGGGTGAAGTAGCGCTGGATCAAATCAAATTCCGACATGCCTTGCTTCATTTTAAAACCAGCCACAGAGAGCGCAGAGGACACAGAGATTGTGCAGAATTTCTGGAGAGATTCCTAAGCCGGACGAGCCGGAACCAGAAATGGGAAGGCTTGTAGCCCGGATGAAGCGAAGCGGAATCCGGGGAGCGGTGGGCGTGTCAAAGATTCCCCCGGATTCCATGGCATTTCATCCGGGCCACGCACTACGCACTCTCGCCACATGACAAAATCTGCTCGGAATTTGTAAAGTTAAAGTCATAAGAGACTATTAACCTGTATGCGCAAAACCTCAATATATAAGAACCCATCATTTGCCCTCTGTGGACTCCGTGTTCTCTGCGGCAAAACATTTTCTGAATTTATCTGGCAGCCACTTCGGTTGCGCGCACCCGCGCGGCCAGCTTGTCCAGCACGCCGTTGACGAATTTGTGGCTATCCGTGCCGCCGTAGGTTTTGGCGAGCTCCACCGCTTCGTTGATGATCACGCGATAGGGAATTTCGGGGTGATGGATCAGTTCATATACGCCCAGCAGCAGCACGGAAAACTCAACCGGGCTGAGTTCGGAAAGCGCGCGATCAAGGTGTGGCGCAACCGCCGCTTCGAGGCCGGCATGTTGCGCCAATACGCCGCGCAGCAAATTGCCGAAGAGCTCCGCATCGTAGCGGCCCAGGCCCTTTTCATCGCGAAACTGCTGTTCGATCTGCGCGCCGCTGCCGCCGCCCAACTTCCACTGATAGATGCCCTGCAATGCCAGTTCGCGCGAACGGTGGCGCGGGCTTTTGGCGGGGGGTTTTGCCTTGATGGCTTGTTCGCTCACGCCATATCTTTCAGTAAATTCACCATCTCGATCGCCACCAGCGCCGCTTCCGCGCCCTTGGTGTTCATGCGCTCCTCCGCCTGTTCGTCGGTGTCGGTGGTGAGAATGGCATTGGCGACAGGCAGGCCGCAGTGCAGTTGCACCTCGCTCACGCCGCGCGCCGATTCATTTGCCACAATTTCAAAATGATAAGTGTCGCCGCGGATCACCGCACCCAGTGCGATGAGCGCATCAAATTTTCCGCTTTGCGCCATGGCTTGCAGCGCCAGCGGAATTTCCAGCGCGCCCGGCACGCTCGCCAGCGTGATGTCCGCATCGCTCACCCCCCGCTGGGCAAGCTGGGCGCGGCAGGCCGCCAGCAGGCCTTCGCAGACCACGGGATTGAAGCGGCTTTGCACGATGCCGACGCGCATGCCCGCACCATCCAGGTTTTTTTCAATTTCTTTCATGCCAGTCTCTCTGTAGGTCGCTTCTAAAAATTCAGGGTTCGCCCAAATGCCCCACAAGGGGACGCCGATCCGCTACGGGCAAAAGCAGCCCGTGCGGAATCGTCAGCAAGGCGCGGAAAAAAATTTGCAGCGCCGCATATGTATGATATGCCAGCAAGAAAACGAAGTTTCAGTGTAGGGTAACCTTTAGGTTGGCCGAAACTAAATTTTTTGCGAGCAGCCGCTATGCGGCTTGCCTGCTTACCCCTCTGCCGCAACGCGGCANNTCGGATGGCTAGTTGTTTCACCAGCAGTTCCATCAGTTGGGATGAAGTGGGGTAAGCAGGCAAGCCGCATAGCGGATGCTCGCAAATATGGATTTTTAGAAGCGCCCTGAATTTTAATGTGCCACATAGCCCACCACTTCCAGGCCGAAGCCGGTCATGCTCGGCAATTTGCGCGGAGTGCCGAGCAGGCGCATCTTGCCGACATTCAAGTCGCGCAAAATCTGCGCGCCTATGCCGTAGCTGCGCGGATCCCACTGCGCGGCACTGTGCGCCTCCGGCGTTGCGGAAGCCCGCGCCAGCAAATCATTCGAGGTTTCGTTGCGGTGCAGCAGCACCAGCACTCCGGCAGGCGACCGGCTGATTTTCAGCAGCGCATCATGCACGCTGGTCGAGTTCCCGAAGCTCGCCTGTTCCAGGAAATCCAGCACCGACAACGGCTCATGCACGCGCACCAGGGCCTCATCCTGCGGTTGGATATTTCCTTTCACCAGCGCCAGATGAGTGCGCTGCGTGGTCTTGTCCGTATAGACAACCAGGCCAAATTCGCCATAAGCGGTTTGCACGGTGCGCCGCGCCACGCGCTCGACAAGCTTTTCGTGCTGGCTGCGGTGCTCGATCAAATCGGCTATGGTGCCGATTTTCAGCCCATGCAGTTGCGCGAAGGCGATGAGATCGGGCAGTCGCGCCATCTCGCCATCGTCCTTGAGGATTTCGCAAATCACCGATGCGGGCGCCAGTCCCGCCAGTTGCGCCAGGTCGCAACCCGCCTCGGTATGCCCGGCGCGCACCAGCACGCCGCCGTTTTGCGCCATGAGTGGAAAAATATGCCCCGGCTGCACGATGTCGGCAGGCTTGGCATTTTTGTTCGCCGCCACTTGCACGGTGCGTGCGCGGTCGGCGGCGGAGATGCCGGTGGTCACGCCGCTCGCCGCCTCGACGGACAGCGTGAAGTTGGTGCCCAGCGGCGAACCGTTGTCGCGCACCATCAGCGGCAGGTTGAGCCGCTTGCAATGCGCCTCGGTCAGCGTCAGGCAGATCAACCCTCGCCCGTGCCTTGCCATGAAGTTGATTTTTTCAGGCGTCACAAACTCGGCGGCAAACAGCAGGTCGCCTTCGTTCTCGCGGTCTTCCTCGTCCACCAGCACCACCATGTTCCCGGCGCGGATTTCGGCAATGATGTCCTGTATCGGTGCAATATCTGTCATGTTGTTCGCTATATCCATGCCTGCATTATCCCGGAAAGTGCAGCAGGGCGCTTGCCTGGCACGGATAATCAGTTGTGTGAAGCGTAACGTTCGTCCGCGTCACGCTGCCTGACGGCAAACAGCACCGCCGCTTCAACCCTGGATGTAAGGTTGAGCTTGGTCAGAATGTGGCGCACATGCTGTTTGACCGTGTCGTTACTGATGCCCAGCGACCGCGCAATCGCTTTGTTGCTTTCTCCGCGCGCCAGGAGTTGCAGGATCTCCCGCTCGCGTTCGGTCAGGAGCCCCAGCGAGTTTTTACCCGCCTGCCCCTGCTGCCCGCTCTGCAAAATTCCGATCATCTTCATGGTCATCGCGGGCGCAACCACCACTTCGCCGGAGGCTACCCGCCGAATCGCGTCAGCAACATCCTCCGGGGCCATGTCCTTGAGTAGGTAGCCGCGCACGCCGGCGCGAAGCGCCCTGGACAGATCGGTCTCGGAATCGCTCATGGTCAGGATTACCACCGGCGTGGCAATGCCATCCTTGCGAATGCGGTCGAGCAGGGTAAAACCATCAACCGGCTCCATGCGCAAGTCCATGACCAGCAAATCCGGTTGATGCTCGCCCAACAGCGCGATCAACTCATCGGCATCGCCGGTGGCGCCGACCACTGTCATGCCGTAGCGGTGCGTGAGCAGGTCGGTCAACCCGCTCCGGCACAAGCTATGGTCGTCAACTAGGGCTATCCGTATTTTCTCGCTCATTGCTCTTGCTCCTTGCAAACATCGGGGTCAGGAAAACTCAATCGTACGTGCGTGCCGAGGTGCTCCGAACTCTTCACCTCGATGTCGCCCCCAATACGCAACGCCCGTTCACGCATGATCAGCAGCCCATAGTGCCCTTCAACCGGCGCGCATCTGCGTCCGCCGCCGCCGTTGTCCTCGATGGTGAACACGTAGCGCCCATCATTGCGGTGGACGGCCAGTTGCGCGCGCGTTGCGCCGGAATGCGCGGCGATATTCGCCAGCGCCTCGCGCACAATGTAGAAAACCTGTAATTCATGTTCGAGCGGCAGGTCAATGTCGGCCACCCAATTGGCATATTCGAGGGCGATGCCGGTACGGGCGCAATATTCATCGGCCAGCGCCTGGAGCGCGTGCTGCAGCCCCAGCGGATCCATCCGGCAGCGGAAATGCGTGATGAGTTCGCGCACAGTCTTCTGCCCGCTGTCCAGCGCCTCATCAACATCGTGCGCGCACTCGATGGCGAGCTGTTCGTTTTGTGTCCGCAATGCTTCGAGAAGCAGGTTCATGCGCATCTTTGTATAAACCAGGGTTTGGGCCAGCGAATCATGTATCTCGTTGGCCATGGATTGCCGCTCGGCCATCTGGCTGATGCGCCGGTTCTCCCTGTTTTGCCTTGTGTTCTCCAGCACGATACCGATGAGCTCCGCGAATGACTTGAATGTCCGTGAAACATCATCCGGGATGTCCTGGGCGCCGGCGAAAAAAATGGTAAAAACGCCAACTTTACCGTTGCCGAATTCGAGCGGCACGGCAACTACGTATTTGCAATCCTCACCAGAAAAATGGCAGCGGTAGCGCTGCGCGCAAGCGCTGGCAGCGGATGCGCTGACACCCATGCTATAGGCCGCTTTGCCGCATGCGCCGCAGTCCATATCAACGATGCGCGCCTGCTCGCAGACTTCAGGCGGCAAGCCCGCGGCCCCAACCATTTGCAGTTCCCGGCCATCGGGTGATAGCACCCGGACAACCCCGGCTTTGGCGCTAACCGCCCTGATAATCGCGCCAAGAAATCCTTCAAGCAGCGTCCACAGTTCACCGCCCTGATATGGCGGGGATTCCGGGCTCTCGCCGCCCGGTTCGGGCGTATGGCCATCCGGCCTTTCACCCGCAAGTGAATGATCGGGAATATCGTTGAATTTAAGCTGCATGTCGTTCATGGGGTTCTCGGCAAGATGCGTAACAAGATGCCCAAATAGTCGAGAAAACCAGATGTTACCAGCATATCCCCCATTTGGGGTATATCATCACCCCCCGACGTAGCTATAGACACCAATCATGCCAATTGCGCTTAATATCGGCAATCCAGAACATTGTTTAATGTTGCCATTTTGCCAACAATGGCGCATCGGGAGCCCGTGCTACACGGCAAAAAATGAAGATCTGCATCGTCTCCGACAGTCACGATCGCGCTGAACCGCTCGCTGCGGCTGTAACTGCGGCGAAAGCAGCCGGAGCGCAGGCGGTTATTCACTGTGGCGACCTGATCGGCGCCCAGACACTGCGCACCTCGCTTAAACTCGGCCTGCCGTTGCATGTGGTGCATGGCAACAACATCGGTGATTCGATGGCCATGCACCGGATGATGACCAACTTCGCGGGGCTGTTCACCTACCATGGCCTGGATGCCGCGCTGGAACTCGCCGGGCGGCGTATTTTCGCCATCCACTACCCGCACCTGGGCCGCGGCATGGCCTGCACCGGAGACTACGACCTCGTCTGCTGCGGCCACAGCCACACCGCCATGATAGCCGAGCAGCCCAACATCAAGGGCGGGCGCACATGGCTGGTCAATCCGGGAACCGTCTCCGGCATTGATGCTCCCGGCATCATTGCCCCCTGCACCTGGATCCTGGGGGATCTTGCCCGCATGTCTTTTGAAATTCGCACGCTGGATTAGCACGCCATGATACGCGCACAAATATTTTTACCCGAAATGGCATACGCCACGGATCGGCAAGGATGCTCGCGGGTCGCGCATGGCTTGCCCGCTTTGCCCCATTACTTAACGGGAGATTGATGTGACAACTCCAATCGCAACCAGCCAGACCATTCTGGTCGTCGGAGGCGGCATCAGCGGCATGACATCCGCACTGGAGGCCGCCGAATGCGGCAAACAGGTCATTCTGGTGGAGAAGAGCCCGACCCTCGGCGGGCGCACCGCCCTGCTGTACCGTTATTTCCCCAAGCTGTGCCATCCCACCTGCGGCCTGGAAATCAACCTGCGCCGCCTCAAGGGCAATCGCAACGTGCGCGTGCTGACCATGTCCGAGGTGTCAGGCATCACCGGCACCCGCGGCAAATACTCCGTAACGATCAAAATCTCGCCGCGCTATGTGACCGAAAATTGCACCGCCTGCGGTGAGTGCGCCAAGGCGGTATCGTCCGAAATTTCCAACCCGTACAACTATGGCCTGGCCAACATGAAAGCGGCTTACCAGCCGCACGATATGGCCTATCCGATGCGCTACGTGCTCGACCCCTCCATCATCGGCACGGCGGAGGCTGACCGGGCCAAGGCAGCCTGCAAGTACGATGCGATTGACCTCGGCATGAAACCGGAAACGGTCGAATTGACCGTTGGCGCAGTGATCTGGGCGACCGGCTGGAAGCCCTACGACGCGGCGAAGATTCAACCTTACGGCTATGGCCGCTACCCCAACGTCATCACCAGCCTCGAGTTTGAACGGCTGGCCGACCTGCACGGCCCGACCGGGGGCAGGATTCTGCGGCCATCCGATGGCAAGGAAGCAAAAAATATCGCCTTCATCCAGTGCGCCGGCTCGCGGGATGAAAACCACCTGCGCCACTGTTCGCGCATCTGCTGCATGGCTTCGCTCAAGCAAACGCAATATGTGCGCGAGGCTTATGGCGATGAGGGCAAGTCCACCGTCTACTACATTGATATCCGCGCCATTGACCGCTTCGAGGATTTTTACCGGAAAGTGCAGAGCGACGCGACGGTCAAATTCATCAAATCCAAGGTGGCGCGTATCGCCCGGGATGGCAAGAGCGGCGACCTGACCCTGCATGGCGTCAACACGGAAGGCTATCACCGGTATGAAAACAATCACGATCTGGTGGTTCTCGCCGTCGGCATGGAGCCGTCCGTGAAGGGAGCGGATATTCCTGCCGATATCGTTGCGGATTCCAGCGGCTTCATCGAATCCGAGGCCAGCGGCGGCATTTTCGGCGCCGGCTGCGCCTCCAGCCCGCTGGACGTCAACCGTTCGGTGCAGCACGCAACTGCGGCGGCATTGCGGGCGATCCAGGTCATCAACAAAATTGACGGCGCGGAGGCTTCGGTATGAGCGAGATGAAAACAGCAGCCTATATCTGCCAGGGTTGCGGCATCGGCGAACGGCTGGATACCGGACAGATGGTAAAGGTCGCGCAAAAAGAGGGCAAAATGCAGGTGGTGCGCGAGCACCCCTTTCTGTGCAGCACGGAAGGCGTGCAAGTGATCCGCGATGACATCGAACAGAATGCCGTCACCCACATCGTGATTGCCGCCTGTTCGCGCCGCGCCAAGATGGAGGCGTTCCATTTCCCGGAGGTGCCGATGGCGCGGGCGAATATCCGCGAGGGCGTGCTCTGGAGCCAATCCGAAGACGATGCGGCGCAGGAAACCACCCAGGAAATGGCGGACGATTATGTGCGCATGGGCTGCGCCGAAATAAAGAAAATGAAGTTGCCTGCGGGCGCTCCCAACAAGGCGCAGAACAAACGCATACTGGTCGTGGGTGGCGGCATATCCGGCCTTACCGCCGCGCTGGAAAGCGCCGCAGCCGGATATGAAGTGGTCGTCGTGGAAAAGCGGGGGGAGCTGGGTGGCTGGGTCGCCAGGCTGTGGAAGCGCGTGCCCGCACAAACACCCTACACCGATCCGGCCAACACGGGCATTGCCGGCCTGATTGCGAGAGTAACGCAAAATCCACGCATCAAAGTGTATCTCAACGCGACCCTTGCGCGGACCGATGGCGCGCCGGGGCGATTCTCGGTGCAAATCGCGACCGAGAGCGGGGCCACGGCCACGGAGGAAGTCGGCGCCATCGTGCAGGCGAGCGGCTTCACGGCTTATGACATCAACAAACTGCCCGAACTGGGTGGCGGCAAGAGCCCGAACGTGGTGGATCAGACCGGGCTGGAACGGTTGGCCAGCGAGGCTGCCGGGCGGGGCCAGCCGATGCGCAGGCCATCGGACGGCGGCGAAATCAGGAGCGTGGTATTCATCCAGTGCGCCGGGCAGCGCGACGAATCCGGCAAGCATTTGCCCTACTGCTCCGGCCACTGCTGCAACACCAGCATCAAGCAGGCCATGTATTTCAAGGATGCCAACCCCGGCATAGACACCGTGGTGATGTATACCGACTTGCGCACGCCGGGCATGGGCGAGGATTTCTATCGCAGCGGCCAGAATAAAGGCGTGACCTTCACCAAGGGAATGGCGTCAGAAGTCCTGCCTGACGGCAACTCCTGCACCGTGAAATTCAAGGATCTCATCCTGGACGAGGACAGCAGCGTGGAAGCCGATCTCATCGTGCTTGCCACCGGCCAGATACCCAACTCGGGAGTAAATATTGAAATTCCGGAGGATCCGCAAAGCGAGGTCAAGCCGATCTCCATCCTCAACCTGACCTACCGCCAGGGCAAGGATCTGCCGCAGCTCAAGCATGGGCTGACCGACTCGCATTTCATCTGCTTCCCTTATGAGACGCGCCGCACCGGCATCTACGCGGCCGGCCCGGTGCGCCGCCCGATGGACATCGCGCAGGCGACGGAGGATGCCACCGGAGCCGCGCTCAAGGCGATCCAGGCAGTTGAAAATGCCTCCCTCGGGCGTGCCGCGCACCCGCGCTCCGGAGACCTCTCGTTTCCTATCGTGCGCATCGAGGGTTGCACCCAATGCAAACGCTGCACGGTGGAATGCCCGTTCGGCGCGATTGACGAGGACGAGAAACGCTTCCCGGTGTTCAACGAATCGCGTTGCCGCCGTTGCGGCACCTGCATGGGCGCTTGCCCGGTGCGCGTTATTTCGTTCGAGAATTACTCGCCCGACTCTGTTGGCAGCCAGATCAAGGCGGTTGATATGCCGGACGAATTCTCCGAAAAGCCGCGCATCCTGGTGCTGGCTTGCGAGAACGATGCCTACCCGGCGATCGACATGGCCGGTATGCAGCGCAATGTTTACAGCGCTTTTGTGCGCGTGATCCCGGTGCGCTGCCTCGGCTCGGTGAACACGGTGTGGATCACCGATGCGTTAAACGGCGGCTGGGATGGCGTGATGATGATGGGTTGCAAACACGGCGATGATTACCAGTGCCATTTTGTAAAGGGGTCGGAGCTCGCCAATTACCGCATGAGCAAGATAGACGACACGCTGAAGCAGCTCGGCCTCGAAACGGAGCGCGTGGCCACATTCGAGGTCGCCATTACAGACACTGCGCGCGTCTCCCGGTTGATCAACGATTACGCCGCCAGGATCAAGGAAATAGGCATGAGCCCGATGAAAGGTTTTGCGTGAGGCTGACATGAGCAAACTCGATAGCATCGAACGGTACCACAACAATTTCCTCAAGGAAGTTGAAGAAAACGTGGAAGAAGGCGGATGGGTCAAGATGTGCATGCAGTGCGGCGTATGCTCCGGCTCCTGCCCGCTGGGGCCGCACTGGGCGCATCCGCCGCAGGAACTCTTCATGATGATCCGCGCGGGCAAGCGCGCGGAGGTGCTGGGTTCCGACTCGATGTGGATGTGTACCTCCTGCTACAACTGCGTGGTGCGCTGCCCGCGCAAACTCCCGATCACGCAGATCATGCACGGCCTCGCGGCATACGCGAACAATCTCGGCATCGCGCCGAAAATACAGCCGACGCGCGACTTCTCCATCCTGTTCTGGAAAAACTGCACGCGCACCGGCCGCGTCAACGAACTGCGCCTGACCATGGGCCTGTATTTCAATGATGGATGGATGGCGGGCATCAAGAAAGGCTGGGCGATGCGCGAGGTGGCCCTTGGCCTGATACGGGCGAAACGTTTAAACCCCTTCGAGCTGTTCAAGGGCCACAATTGCAAGGATCAAAAGGGCATCCGGGCCATGCTGGAAAAGGCGGCTGAAATAGAGCGCCGCCGCAAGCACCCGGCCATCTGAGGAGATTATTGCCATGGCCAAAAAAGAATATGCGTTTTATCCCGGCTGCTCATCGCAGTTGCGCGCTTCCGCCGCCAACTATCTGGTGTCAACCCGTTCTATGTGCAAGACGCTCGACATCCGGATGACCACGATTCCGGACTGGAATTGTTGCGGCGCTTCCATCAGCTACGCGGGCGGCAGCGAGCTGTCCCGCCTGGTGATGAACGCGCGCAACTTTGCGCTTTCCGACACCAACCTGCCCGGCCAGGATATCGTTGCCACTTGCGCCGCCTGCTGGCTGGGCGCGCGCGAGGCGAAGCACAAGCTCGACGCCGACCCGCAATTGCTGGCCGACACCAACGAGGCGCTCAAGGAGGCGGGATTAAACTACAACGGCAAAGCGAAAATCCGCCACATGGTCGAAGTGCTGATCGAGGATTTTGGCTACGAGGCTCTCGGCAAGCCGGTGGTGAAACCATTGGAGGGCATCAAGTTCGCCGGCTACGTCGGCTGCCAGACCAACCGCCCGTTCGGCATTGCCGGGGAATCTTTCGAGAGCCCGAAATACCTCGACAAGCTGGTGGAAACAGTCGGCGGCGAAGCGGCTGCCGGATACGAGCAAAAAGTGACCTGCTGCGGTGGCGCGCTGGCCTTTTCCGAGCCGGAAAAAAGCCAGAAGCAGATCAAGGACATCGTCGAGTCGGCCTATGACCACGGCGCGGACATGATCGTCACCCCTTGCCCGCTATGCCAGGCAAACGTCGAGGTCTACCAGTCGGAGATCAACAAGAAATATGGCACCACGCTGGCGATGCCGGTTACCTACTACAGCCAGCTCATGGCGGTCGCCTACGGCGGCAGCGCCAAGGACGCGGGGCTGGACGGGCATATCATCCAGCCGAAGAAATTGCAGGATATCGCTGGCCGGTAGCCCCCCAAAGAACCAAGTCCAAAAAAGTGCGGTAGTCCGTAGGCTGGGGTGAGGCACGAACCCCAGCAACATACGGTATCGGGGCGCTGCATGGCTATCACACCACCAGGTCAACCTTCCGTCCCGCGCGGGTCGTCATCGCGCATTTTTTATGGCTGGGCATGGTGTTCTCGCCGCCCTAGTGTCGCAAACCGGAAATAACGAAACATGAAATGGCGTATTTTCCCGCCATGCGTCGTTGCACCCCCCTTGCCGTATACCCCATACGGCTGCGGG
>CXWL01010691.1_pt1 | contig 17717 bp, 9 predicted proteins | sample 590931 | NCBI WGS metagenome assembly CXWL01 (sample SAMEA3498368, study PRJEB10139) | groundwater metagenome | biome: water well; material: biofilm material | place: Germany | collected 2015-04-27 | reverse complement strand
GATCCCTGCACCCACGCGCGGACCCCCACCCCAAGCCTGCTCCCCACCTCAACGAGAAGAGCCGACGTTCTTGGCGAACCCGACACCTACCAGCCGGCAGGTCTCAGGCGGGGGACCGCCACCTCAACTTCCGCGACTACCGGGACAACCTCATGTCTGCTGTTGCGCGTGGGTAGCCGTGCAGCGCCACAGCAAAGCCGCCGACGAGGAGATACTCAGCGTGGTGGGTGTTCAACAACTTCAAGAACTCGCTGAAGTCGCTCGGAAACTCGATCGGTTCCATAGTTGAGCCTCCGAAGCCACAGCGCATGTGCGAGCCGATCCGAGCAGGACTGCGACCACCAGTACCGGCGGTCGATGTCGGCTGCGACGTCGAAACTCGGCGCCACCCCGAGAACTCGTTCGATCACGGGTCGAGTCTACTTCCAGGTGTCGCACGAGTCGCCGCGCCCAAGTTGCTCGGACGTTCGGGCTGCGACGCGGCGAGGACCGCAACGGTGACCAGCGCTCAACGGTTTTCGCCGGTGCCGGTGCGGGAAAAGATGATCCCGAAGACCGGCGGGAAGTTCCGTCGGTTGGGCACGCGGCATGCGCCTCGACAACATCGACCAGACCGACGCCGACCACGCTGCCACAATCGTCAACGGTCAACGACGCCGCCACCTCAACAACCACAGCCCCGCCATGCTCTACGCTGCAGCCTCAACCGTGCACTGATCACTGGAACTGGCTATCCCGCCATCGTTGGAGTTGTTCTACGACTGCGACGATGAGGAGATCCCTGCGATGGGTGACGGTAGTGGCCTAGCCGAGGCGATGCTCGGCCTTGATGGTGTGCGTGTGATCGGTGTGCGAGAAGCCGATGGGGAAGTGACGATCGAGGTCGAAGCGACCGAGGTTCGGGCGTGGTGTCAGCGGTGCGGATGCCGTGCCGAGTCGCAGGATCGGATGTGGGTCGATGTCCGCGATCTGGAGTGCTTCGGTCGTCCGACGCGGCTGCGGATCTGGAAGCGGCGGTGGCGCTGCCGGGAGCCGTTGTGTGAGGCGCGGACGTGGACTGAACCACTCGAGTTCTTGGATACGCAGGTGGTGTTGACCCGGCGTACGGGTGCCGCAGCGTGCCGGCGTGTCGGCGAGTTGGCGCGTCCGGTGTCGCAGGTCGCGGACGAGTTCGGGGTTTGTTGGGAGACGATCAGTGACTCTTCCCGGGGAAGCCCTCGCAGCCCAGACCGCGTGATCAACCAACGCTGCCAATCAACCCCCACCGGGCATCAGATAGTTACGCCGCCAACAACGCTCACGCGTAGAGCCAGTATCCTGCCGCCCTCAATGTGTGCTACGACTTCATCGTTCGTCGTCACCTTCGACTCGTAGGAATGACCACGGCGGTCGTCGATTGCCTTTGACGAGATCTGCTCGAAAGAGGTATCCAGCCATGAAGGCTAGGATTGCCGAACTCAACGACATCATCACGCCTAGCACAATCAAATTGAAAAATAGAGCGACCACTACTCCGCCCAGCGTGAACATCGATGTACCAACAAATTTTCTCCACTCCACTGAAGAATGTCCGATCAAGAATACACTCCTAACATGTGGTAGCGCTCGCAACCTCATAGGAAATTTGTCTGCTGCCCGAGCTGAACAGATTCGCGGTGGGCCCCTTGGCAGCGCTCCAGGTTGACAGCGTTAGCAACCCGAGTGTTATCCCAATTGTCCCGCTTTGAACATCGCAGTGATCGTCACTGGCGATCCCGCTGGCGAGTTGCATTCCTGACGCCCCGGTGGACACAGCCCCAGTGGCAACCGAAGCTGTCACCAACACTGCCGCCGCGGTTCCTCCCGTCGAGACGACCAACGCCGCAACGGCCAGCGCGACTGACGCCCGGGCCGTCCACTTCGAGACGCTTCCCCAGAAGGCTCCCCAATCCTTGCCGCGTCCGGTGTGTCGGTAGCCGGCGCAGGCGGTGGATTTGCTTCCGGCGCAGCCGGCCCCTCTGCTCCTGATCTTGATGCAGGCGTACGAGCAGCCGCCACCGCCTCCACCGCCGCCGCTGAGTCCGTCGAGGTCGAATTGGTTGATCGGGTCGTTGGGGTAGAGGTAGTCGTTGTTGTTGCCGCCTTCTACCGGGTCTACTTCGAGGAAGCGGCCGAGGGTGGGGTTGTAGGGGCGGGCTCCCATTTCGATGAGGGGGGTGATGCCGGGGTGGTGTTCGAGGCCTCGTTGGTGTTGGCCGAGCCAGGTGTTGTCGTAGTCGGATGTCTGGTTNNTGTCGACGATCCCGGCGAGCGGGTTCCCGTACGGGTCATAGCTGTACGTGGCACCTTGTTTGACGCCGGCGGAGTCGGCGACGGCTTGGGTGTCGCCGTGGATGTTCGGATATGACCACACCGTCGTCGATGTCGTGGCGGCGATGGTGACAGCGGAGACGGCGATGTCGTCAAAGTACCAGACGGCCCCGGTGTTACCGGCCGACAGCTTCACCCTCACCGTGGTGGCCCCGGCTGGGGGTGTCATCAGGTGACTGGTGAACGGTTTCCAGCTGGACGAGTCGATCCGCGAGTAGTTGTTGTCATCCTGACGTAGCACGGTGCCACCGGCGTTGTACCAGACCACAGCGACGGACAGGTAGCTGTTACCGGTCGCCAACTTCGCCCACCCGACAAGCTGATAGGTGCTCGAAGCCGTGATCGTGGTGCCAGGGGCCGCCTCGGTCACCGACCATCCCCCGGTGGTCGTCACCGCCAGGCTGCGGGTCCCGGTGCGAGCTTGGGCGGTCGAGGTCGCGACTGTCGCCGCCGTGACCACGGTCATGTTGTCGGTCGTCGTCTCGAACGTCTTGTTCGACACTGGGGTGACGGTCACCGCCGCGTTGGAAGCGGTCAGGCTGTAGTCATCGAAGTAGTGGGTTTGTGCCGGCGACGAGTGGACTTCGATACCGAAGTTGACTGTCGCCGCGGTTGGTGGTGCGATCACCGTTGCTTGCAGCTGAGTCCAACCAGACGTGGTGTCATTCACCGGCGGGGACACGTTCAGATCACCGAAGGTGGTCCCACCCGCGTTGTAGAAGGTGACCTTCAACTGGAGTGGGGCCACCACCGTCGCTGCTTTGGCCCAGATCGTGAACGTGTACGCCACCCCCGGGGTGACCGTCGGACGGGTCCCGCTGTCTTGCAGCGACCACCACCCGCCACCCGTCGACACAACCTGCAACGACCCAGTCCCACTACGGGCTTGGGCGGTGGTCGCGGTCACCGTCGAGTTGTACACCGCCACCATCCCATTCGTCGACCCTTCAAAGGTTTTGGTGGCGATCGTCGTCGGCGGCGGCGCCGTGCTGCCACCACGGATCGTCAACCCGGTGCCGCCAGGTAGCCCGACAGTCCTCTCCAGGATCGTGTTGGTGGCGTCCATCGTCACACACGGCCCGTCACCGGCCCCGCAGAACCCGTAACGCGTCGTCGATGCCCCGGTACCGGTCGTGGTCCGTGACACGATCCTGCCGGCTGCGTCACGCTGGTAGACGACACTGCTGGTCGGTGCCGTCGCGTTCGGGGCGTAGCTGCCGATGTGCCGGTTGGTGTAGTCGTAGGTGAGGGTTTGCCCGGCGATCTGCACGGTGTTGCCATGGGTGTCGTAGACGATCGGGGTGCTGTAGCCGGCCTGGGTGGTCGAGGTCAACCGGTCCGCGTTGTCATAACAGTAGGAGGCGACGGTGGCGCCGTTGAGTTTGGCGGTGGTCCGGTTCGAGTTCGCCCCCGCGGCGGTGTTGGCCCCACACCCACCTGTCGGGGTGTATGCGTATTCGTAGAAGCCGCCACCAGGGGTGCGCGCCGAGGCCAGCCGACCGGCGCTGTCATAGACGTAGTTGTTCCCCGCACCATACGGGTCTGTCCCATCGACGCTCTGGTCGATGATCCGCCCCGTCTGGGAACGGGTCACCGCGTCGGAGGTGATCATCCCACCCGGCCCCGCCCACACGACGGCGGTCAACGCCCCGGCACTGTTACGGGTGAACGTGCCACTCGTCGCGTTCCCGGCGTTGCCGGCCCCGGCCGGATAGGCGACCGAGTCGAGTTCGCCACCGAGGACCCCGGGGCTGTAGGTCGGGTTGGCGACGGGTTGACTGTCGAGGCGGACTTGGGTGACGAACCCGCCCCGGTCGTAGCTGTATTCGAGCCCGCCACTGGCCGCCGTCGCGCCGATCATCGTCCCGTAGCGGCGGGTGACACGCCCGGCGATGTCGTACACGGTGCTGGTCGTGTTGGTAGCCCCGGTGGCGTCGGTGTACGCGGTGGGGCGGCCAAGGAAATCGGTGAGGGTGGTGATCGACCCGGCCGGGTCCGAAACGACAACCTGTTGCGGATTGACCGTGTCGGAGTAGACGGTGTCGACGTTGCGGGCCGGGGCCGTGGCATTGGCCGGATAGGAGATGCGGGTGGCGCGACCGCGCCCGTCGTACACGGTGCACGTCCACGGGTCGGTTCCGGTCCGCGACGCGACCGGGCGGCCGATCACGTCGTACACCGTCGTGTAGCTGACCGCGACCCCTGCAGCCGGGGTCGGCGATGTCGACGTTTTCGGTAGACCGCCCTGGTTGACTCCGGCCGCGATCGTGGAGCCGTCGGCGCAGGTGATCGCCGTGCTCGTTTCGGTGTTGCCGTAGTAGGCGTATGTGGTGGTGTTCCCGGCGGGCAGGCTGCGACCGGCGCGGCGCCGTAACCCGGTCTCATACGTCGTCGAGGTGGCCAGCGCCGCTCCGGCCGGATCGACGACCATCGATGTCGCCAAACCATACGCCGGGTCCCAACCGTTCTGATCGAACCGGGTATGCGTCACCGTCGCCGGTGCACCGTTGGAATCATCGACGGTGACCCTGGTCGCCAGGCCGTAGCGCGGGCCGAGCGCGGTCGCGGTGACGACCTGGTTGCCGACGCCCGGCTGATCCCAGTTGAGTTGGACGAGGGCGTCGCCGGTGGAGTCGACGTAGTCGAGACGGATCCGGTGGACACCGGCCGTCAGGGTGCCGGCCACAGTGCCGTAGGAGACGTACCAACTTGGACCCCAGTACGCGCCACTCTGCAGGACTATCGCCGGTTTGTCATCGATGTACAACGCCGCCGAGTCGCTGGCGTCGACCATCGTGATCCAAAACCCCCACGTCCCGGCGACGGGGAGATTGATCTCACCTGTCATCCGGGTCGACCAGTCGTTGGCCACCGTCACACCGGCAGGCGCGCCCGCACCCCAGCTGAGGCTGAGGTTGCCGCTCGCCGCGACCGTGCCCACCGACGACGGCTTGCCGGTGAAGTTGTTCGTCGACCAGTTCGTCGCGGCCAACCCGCGCATCGCTGTTTGGGAGCCTGCCGCGCCGAGGGTGGTGTCGTAGTCGGTGCGCGTGTGCGCCACCGGCGGGGTCAGGCATGTGCCGGTGGGGATCCTCGTCGTCGTGTTGAAACAACTGTCCGGTGCCGGACCGTAGGTGTCGGTCAACCAGTTGCGGATGTCGTAGATGTAGGTAGTCAGCCGACCGTGGTCGCGGCTGGACAACATCAGATCAGCGCCCGTCACCGTGTCCCATATGGCGGTGCGTTCCAAGCTGTTCGTGTTCGAACCGTTCACCGTTGTGCCGCGGGCGTTCCAATCGGCGGTCCATCGGGCGTGTTCATCGAAGTTGACCCGCCGGTCCCAGGCGGCCGTGCCGTAGAGGGCGTCGAGGTTGTTGACCTTGACCGTGGTTTCGGTGGTGGACGACCAGGTAAACGTGATTCCCTCACGGGTGGTCGTCGGCGGGCCGGACGCGATCGGGGCGACGACAGACGCGATCTTGTTCGATGTGTAGTTGAGCGTCCACAGCTCGCTCGCGCTGATCTTGCCGGCCGAAACCAGGTCCGCGAGAAACGGTGTTCGCACCGTGGTCAGCGACACCTTGGTCGCTCCGGTGTTGGTTCCCCATCCGAAGTCGGCGATCTGGTTGCCGGGGTTCACGACCCGGGCGAGACGAACCACCCCGACACCTCCGTTGTCAGCCAGGTAGAACAGTTGGGTCTGACCGCCGCCGGGACGTTGAACTACGCACAACAGCCCGGTCAGCTTCGAATCGTTCGCCGCCAGGAAACCGGGAGGCGAGACCGGGCAGGCGGTGCCGACGCTGCCGTGGTAGCCGTACAGCAACGCCTTGGTCGACACCGGATCGGTCAGCGACACCAACCGTTGCGCGGTGCTACCCACGGCGAGCGACACGAAACTTGGCATCGGCGTGGTCGCGATGCCCGAATCGGTCGGCGGGGTGTAGGTGTCGAGTTGGCCGGTCGTCAGGAACCGGTACACGCCACCATCATCGGCGACGACCTGCACGCTGCCATCGGCCGGCACGATCGTGACGTGATCGGCCTCGCCGGCAGGCGCCGTGAAGCCGGCCCCGGTCACCGACTTCTCAAAGCCGACCGCGTCGCCGTCGACCCGGGTCAACACCACCTGGTTAGCTTCGACGCGTGCCGAAACGTACTCGGCGGCCTGCCCGGCGCCGGTGTCCAACGTCCAGCCGGCCGGCAAGATCCGGGCGTCGGGAGACAACCAGTCCGACGGCACGATCGCCAACGACGAAGTCGCTGTACCCGCGTACAGCTCGACATGCGACAAGACCGCCCCCTCGGCATAGGTGACCACGATCGGCACCGGCACACCCCCCGTGAGCGACACGCCGGCGTAGGTGCCGACCTGTACGCCGTCGGACCGGTACGTTGCGCCGTTCACCATGTAGCTCGCGGTGGCTGGGAACGACGAATCCACACAACAGGTCTGGGACAACGCGTTGATGCCGTTGACGGTGATCGACACGTCATCGTCACCGCCGGCACCGAAGTAGTAGGGCTGGGTCGCCGACCCGGGAACGGTGATGAAACCCCGCCAGGTGACAGTGAAGTTGTCGACAGGAAACCCCGACGCCGGGCCACCCGTCGCCCAGTTGAAGTTGATCGTCGGATCGACGCGTTCCAGCGAGAATCCCGTCGCCGTGTAACTGGCCCGCAACCCGGAGTCCTGGCGGATCGAGTTGTACTCCAAGTTCGCGCCCAACGCGCCGGTCGCGGTGGCGAACGACACCGTCGGCACCGACGTGTACACGTTGGCGTTGGCCAAGTTCACCGTGACCGGCCCCACCGACTGGAACGGTGACGGCCCGCTCGAGCCGAGGCGCTGCTCGAAACGCGCCGACCTGGCCGGAGGGGCAGCGTTGCTGATCGCCCCGACGCCTATCGCCATGGAGTCGGACATCTCGACGGTCCACTCATACACCAGCCCCGCTGTCAGTGGTGCGTCAGCCGGGATCGCCCACGACGTATCCGCCGTCGTCGAAGTCGGCAACCAAACCGACTTGGTGGCCACCCCGACCGCGCCGCGCTCGCGGACCACGAACCGGTAGTAGACCCAGTCACCCTCCGGGTCCGGCGCTGCCGGCCCGGCGACCAAAGTCTTCACCGCCGGCGGTGACCATTCGAACGGCCCCGGTGGAAAGACCAGCGTCGGCGTGAACGAAGGCAGGCTGTTGTGCCACTTCCACGCCTGCCACGAACTCGACAGCACCAGATCCTGCGGACCCGGCGTCGCCGTCCCGGCCGTCTGCACCATCCAGTACAGCTGCACGTTGTACAACGAATACACCACACCTGGACCCACCGGATACATGGCGTAGCTCGGATTGGTCGTCCAACCCGATTCCTTCACGCAGTTCCCCAACCCCGGGCTGCGACAGAGCCAGTACCGGTACCAGGTCTGCTGAGCCGGATCCGGATCCGCGGCAGCGGTCGCCCCCAACACCAGCCCCTCAGCCGGATAGTGGATCGTCGCACCGTCGCTTGGAGTGCGCGCCGTCACCACAGCGGTGCGGTCGAAGGTCAACCACAACGACGTGGTCATCAACTTGACGTTGTGGACGCCCGGCGTCTCGTCACCGTTGAACCCCCAGCCGATGTTCGGCGCCCCCGCCGACCAATGGTTGCCCGAAGCAAACATCGGCATCACATCGACGAACGCGCTGCCCGTCGTCAGGGACGCGGAACCCCACGGCGAATTGTCGCCACCACAGCCAATAGGGTCGCCGTAGATCCCACACCAGCTGTAGTCCGTCGCCCGCCGTACATACACCGTCGCTGGGTTCGCGCTACCACCCTGCACCGTCATGTACATCGCCGCCGCGTACAACTGCGAACCCATCGTCGCGGTCGGAAGGTAGGCCGAATAGTCGTAGCCGAACACGCTGCGCCACCGATACAGCCCCGTCGTCGACGCGTTGCCGGCGTACGCCCACGGACACGCCGCCCCACCGATGGCGCCGCAACTGTTCACCTGTGCCCCCGACGAATCACGCGCCCAACCCACCGAGAACCCGGCGATGTTGCCGATCGCGATCGTCGGATCGACGATGATCGGGAACGCGCCGGCCGGCAACGCCGCCAACCAGTCCTTGTCGACACCGACAGTCAGGACCGAGCCGTCTCCCTTGGCATTCGGGGTCGCTGTGGCGGTCGGCCTGGCGTCGCCGTCCGCGATCGGCGACCGATCGCCGTTGGCGACGACCACCGTGCCGACCGAGACCTCATCCGCGGCCGGGCCGACCACCGACAGGACACCCTTTCCGTCATCAACAAGTACGAGACCATCCAACGCGACACCGAACGACCCGGCCGTGCCAGGCCGGGTGAGCACGAACTCCTTGGTCAACGTCGTGTTCGACACCCGGAACCGGACATCCACCCCCGGCCACACCTCGCCGTAGGTGACCGACAACCCATCGATCGCAACCTGCGGCGCAGACAACTTGGCGCCATCACCCACCGGTGCCAGATGGAACGCCCGTCCCCTCGGCGTACCCACCGTGAGACCGGACACGTCGGCACGCACCCGCACCGACCCGGCTGCTGTCTCGAACACCCCGACCTCACCGACCACCGGCACCAACCGAGGATCGATCTTTGCCCACCGCCCGGGCGCGACCTGATAGTGCTGAGGCTCGAGACTGATCACCGCGGTAGACGTACCATCCGCATTGGCGAACACCGTCGTGAACTCCGAACGCGCCGACACTGCCTCCAGCGACGTGCCCGGGTCAAAGCCGTCAACCGTACGCTTCGCATCCGCGGCGGCCATCTCGCTGGCAACCAGAGCGGCGCCATCACCCACCTCAGGCTCCACCGCGCCAGCCCGCGGCGACGACCCGAGCACCGGGTCAACCGGCAACGCCGACAACTCCGACGAACCGGACACCTCCAACGGCGGAACCTCGACAGCAGCCGGCGAAGGCAACATCGGATCCCCGAGCGGACCCGCAGCCGGACCCGCGATCTCCCCAGCCGCAACCTGAGGCACATTCCGCGCCGGCACCAACGGCACCTCGACACCAACCATCGCGACGACCAACAACGGCAACGAAACAACGTGAAGCGAACGGCTCTTCATGCTCAGACCCCCAACTCATCGGCGTTGACTTCAGAGTAGTGAAGCGACCGCTCTCCGTGAGTATGATTTCGGGCAAGAAGACGACCCCACGTGGACTCTCCGTGACCGGATCTGGAAGCGCCAGCCAGGAGAGCCGCTGACGACACCGACCATGGCTCGCCTCGCATCACGCGGCGTTCGCGCTTGCGGATCTTCGTGTGAGAGAAGGTTGATCCGGTCGGCGGGCACTATCGTCACCGATGCATGCGGGTGTGGATCGATCAGGACCTCTGTACCGGGGACGGCCTCTGCCTCGACCACGCGCCCGACGTGTTCGTGCAGCTCGAAGACGGCATCGCCTACGTGGCCCAGTTCGGTGAGGCGCTCAACGACCCGGGCGGATCGGGAAGCCTCGCAAGGGTCTCGGCTCGCGACGAGCAGGCCGTCATCAATGCCGCGCTCGGCTGCCCGGGCGAGTGCATCTTCATCGAGATGGAGCACGTGATCCGGAACGTGAGCGCGGCGTGAGCGGTCTCGGCGAGGGCGAGTCGAGCTGAGATCAATCTGGCTCGTAGTCGAGCCAGAGCCGTGCCGCGACGAGCTCGGGTACCACAACCTCGACGAGCAGGGCGACGAGTGGGTTGCCGTCGCCGCGAAAGCGAAGCGTCTGGCGTGCGCCGGGGATCTCGCCGCCGACGGCCACGATGGTGGAGCTCCGGTCGCGCATCCATGCTGCGGCCTGCGCGTCCCATCGCGATCCGGGGAACACCATGGCGCGGTAGTCGAGGGTCTTGGTGAGGTACACGTCGACGTGGCTCCAGTCGCCGGTCTCGCACCCCACGGCAGCGCGGCGTGGGCCCTCGCGCAACATGAGCGCACCCTGCAGGCCTGACGAGATCCGCTCGATCGGCGCGAGCAGCCACGTGCCGTGCGGGCCGGCAAGCAGGTCGACCGTCCGGGCGAGCCACTCGTCGCGTGTGTCGAGGAGGTGGTCGCAGCCGTCGGCGGCGGCGCGGACGAGTGAAGAGACCTGAAGGGGCTCGCCGGTCAGTTGCGCTTCCAATGCCAGCAACGCCACGATCGTGTGGGTGAAGCTGCGACACGCGACGCCGCCTGTCTCGGGCTGGGCGAGCAACTCGATCACCGTGTCGGCGAGCTGGGTGATCGGCGCCGTTGGATCGTTCGTGAGCACCACCCTGTGCCCGGCTGCACACGAGCCGAGCAGGCGGTTGGTCTCGGGCGACGTTCCTCCGGCGGAGATCCCGATGACGAGATCGTCGGCGTCGACCGGCAACGTTGCCTCGCTCGCCGCGCTCTCGGCGATCGCCGTCACGCCGGCGACGCGAAGTCGCTGCGCGGCGACCATCGCCGCGTAGAGCGACGAGCCCATCCCCGTCAGCACCACTCGTCTCGGACGACTCGGCACGGCCATGTCGAACGCGCCTCCATCGATCGCATCGGCGAGCTGGCGCAGCACGGCCGGTCGTCGTTCGACGTCAGCCAGGAAGAGGGCGGGGTTCATCCGGTTGCGCTCCACGAGGCTGCTGTCATGACGACGTGACCATCACGGGAACATCGCCATCAGGCTGGCGTGCGGGACGTAGGCCCAACGGGGCAGGTGGCGCGTTGCGTACACGAGCTCGTGCAGCTCCTGGATCGCACTCAGCCCGGCGAGCGCGATCTCGATCTCGCCGGCCGTTGGCGGCAGGTGTGGCGACAGCTCCCCGAGGAACGACCGGCGCGTACGGGGAACCGCGGCTTCGATGAACTCGTGGATCAAGTCGGTGTGCTCCGGTGCTCGACGCACGGCGATGCGCCCCACGTGATCGATCGACTGCATCAGTGAGGCGAGGTCCACCATTGCGCTTCGCAGCTCGCGTGGATCGGGCGACCCACCGACGGGGTTGCCGTCGAAGTCGTTGACCAACAGCCGATCGGCTGAGCGAAGGATCTGGCCGACATGGAGGTCGCCATGGGTCGGCTGCACGGGCACCTCTCCCGTTTCGGCGAGCGCGCCGATGGCGGAGGCGATGCGGTCGGAGCGTTCGGCGAGTGCTTCTTGCACGGCGCCCTTCGTGCATGCGAGCGCTTCGTCGAGCAGGGCCATGCCGCGGTGGTGCTCCGGCTCGAGTGATGCTGTGGCAAACGGCTCGACGATCAGCGAACTCGGTGTCGCGAGGGCGTTGCTCATCGTTGCTGCCAGCCGGCAGACCCGCTCGGCCGTCGCCAGCGGCGTGACGAGTGAGCCGCTGGGCAACGCGGCGAGGAGCTCGTCGACGTACCAGTCCCAGCCGTCGAGCGCGCCGACGACGAAGCCGGTGACCACCGCCACCACCCGCCCCTGTTCCACATGTGCGCCGTACAGCGGCGGAACCGCGTGGAAGCCGACCTCGGCCAGGTGCGCCATCAGGTGCGCACCCCTGTGTGGTGGTTCGACGGCCGCGGTCAGCCACTTCACGACGACCGCCTCGCCGACGACGACGCTGTGGTTGGTCTGGTCGGCGGTGATCGAGCGCTCCGCTGCGTGGGCGGGAACGAGCTCGGGTGCGAACCGGTGGGCGAGATCGGCCGAGCGGCCGGGTAGCACGGCGCTCATGCCGGACGGAACCCGTCGCGCACTTCCGGCTCGGCATGCTTGGCCATCACGTGGTGGGCGACCGTGAAGTCGAGCACCGCGTCGTGGCCCATGTCCTTTCCGAACCCGGAGGCACCGCGTCCGCCATGCGGCATCTCGCTGGCGATCGGAAGGTGATCGTTGATCCAGGTGACGCCGGCGTTGATGCGATGCGCGACCCGCAAGCCGCGATCGACGCGGTTGGTCCAGACCGACGATGCCAGACCGTATGGCGAGTCGTTGGCCAAGGAGACGGCGTGGTCTTCGTCGTCGAAGGCCAGCACGGCCAGCACCGGACCGAAGATCTCGTCCTGCACCAACTCGCTGCGCTGGTCGGCACCGACCACCAACGTCGGTGGATAGAACCAGCCCACTCGTTGCGGGATCGTGCCCCCGCACTCCACAGCCGCGCCGGCGGCGCGGGCACGCTCGACGTAGCCGTGCACCCGGTTGCGATGGTGCTCGGAGATGAGCGGGCCGATGTCGGCCCCGTCGTGTGGCGCGCCGAGGGTGACCGACTGCATCGAGGTGGCCAAGGCGTCGACGATCTCGTCGTGGCGGGAGCGGTGCACGTACACACGGGTGGCCGCGGTGCAGTCCTGGCCGGAGTTGTAGCACGCCGCCATCGCGACGGCTTGTCCGACAGCCGTCGGATCGACGTCGTCGAACACGACGACCGGTGCCTTCCCGCCGAGCTCGAGGTGCACGCGGGTGGGGCGTTGGGCGGCGAGCGCCATGATTCGCCTGCCGGTGGCCGACGACCCGGTGACGGTGACCATGTCGGTGAGCGGGTGGGTGACCATGGCTTCGCCGACGGCCGCGTCGCCGGTCATCACCTGGAACGCACCCTCGGGAAGGCCCGCGTCTCGGGCGAGCTCGGCGAGGCGCAGCGAGGAGCGCGGCGTCGCCGGTGCAGGCTTCAACACCACGGTGCACCCGGCCGCGAGGGCGGCCCCAACCTTCCAGATTGCCATGATCAGGGGAAAGTTCCACGGCGTGATCGCGGCCACGACGCCGGCAGGTCGGCGCAGCAGCATCGACGTGTAGCCGGCGCTGAACTGGCCGCTCGCGGTGCCTCCCACGTTGCGCGCCGCCGCCGCGAAGAAGCGGAGGTTGTCGACCGCGAACGGGATCTCGCCGCTGCGCATCACCGGCCACGGCTTGCCGGTCTCGGCTACCTCGAGCGCGCCGAGCTCGTCGGCATTCGCCTCGACCAGGTCGGCCAGGCGCGAGATCGCCAGCGCCCGCGTGGACGGCACCGCCGTGCCCCACGACTCGGCGGCTGCCGCGGCGCCGCGCATCGCTCGATCGACCTCGTCGATCGTGCTGTCGGCGATCTCGGCGATCGGTTGCTCGGTGGATGGATCGATCAGGGTGCGGATCACGGTCATAGTATCCAGCCACCGCGAACCGAAACCTGAGGGGAACATGGCAGCCGACGCGAACCGGGGTAAGACCTTCCTGTTCATGCCAGAGAGTGCATACGGGCCGACGAACAACTGCATTGGCATCGCCAACGTCTTGCTACAGCGCGGGCACCGCGTGGTGTTCGCCGCCGAGGCATCGTGGGAGGGCCGCCTATCGACACTCGGTTTCGTCGAGGATCTCGTCGAGCTCGCCCCGCCGCCACCGGAGGATGCCGGCGAGCAATCGGCGGGACAGTTCTGGACCGACTTCATCCGTGACACGTCGCCGGAGTTCCGCAAGCCGACCATCGAGCAGCTGTCGACATTCATCCAGCCGACCTGGCAGGCGCTGATCGACGGCGCCAAGTACTGCGAGCCACACCTCCGTGAGATCATCGCCCGCAACGAGCCCGACGTGATCATCGAGGACAACGTCGTCACCTTCCCGGCGCTGCTCACTGCCGGGGTCCCGTTCGTTCGACTGATCAGCTGCAACCCGCTCGAGGTTCGCGGCTCCGACGTGCCTCCGGTCTTCAGCGGGTATGCCAGCGACGATCGCACGGGATGGGCCGAGTTCCGCGACGAGTACGAGCGCACCCACCGGGCGATGTGGACCGAGTACGACGACTGGGTGCGGTCGTGCGGCGCTACCGGCCTCGACGACCTCGACTTCATCCACACGTCCGACTCGCTCAACATGTACCTCTTTCCGGGAACCGTCGACTACACGAGCCGCCGCCCGCTCGGCCCCTCCTGGCACCGGCTCGATTCAGCGGTGCGCACCACCGAGGAATCGTTCGTACTGCCACAGAACCTGCGCGACCGTGAGGGGGCGCTCGTGTACCTCTCGCTGGGGTCGCTCGGCTCGGCCGACATCGACCTCATGCGCCGCCTGGTCGACGTGCTGGCGCGTACCCCGCACCGGTACATCGTCAGCAAGGGGCCGTTGGCCGACGACTACGAGCTCGCCGACAACATGTGGGGCGCGCAACAGGTGCCGCAGACCACCGTTCTGCCGATGGTCGATCTGGTCATCACCCACGGGGGCAACAACACGGTGTCGGAGTGCTTCCACTTCGGCAAGCCGATGGTGCTGCTGCCGCTGTTCTGGGATCAGTACGACAACGCCCAGCGCGTGCACGAGACCGGGTTCGGTGTGCGCCTGCCGACCTACTCGTTCGAGGATGCCCAGCTGATCGATGCCGTCGAGCGGATGTTGGCCGACGTCTCGCTGCATGCCCGCCTCGATGCGATCGCGGGGGAGACCAGGTCTCGCTCCGGCGTCACCCGGGCCGCCGACCTGTTGGAGCGCCTCATCTGACAGTTTGCCGGGCCGTTGGCTGGCCTAACGGGGCAGGTCGGTCACGGCAGGAGGTGGAGGCGGCCTGCCCTCGGTTGCACGACGGTGAAGTGACGGCGATCGAGAGTGGCGATCTCGTCGATGGCGAGGCGCTCGGCGGTGGCGATCACCGAGGCGTCGACCGTGCCGAGCGGTAGGTCGTGGTACTGGGCGACGAGTTCGGCGATCCGGATCCAGTCGGCGGCCGCGACGTGCTCGGGGATGAGGTTGCCGACGGCAAGGTCGCCGAGGAAGCGCACCTCCGCCTCCACTCCAAGTCGGGCTCCGAGCAGGTAGGTGACTTCGGTGATCACGAGCGTCGGTACGAGCAAGGGGCCAGGGTGGGTCTCGAGGAGCTCGAGACATGCTTCGTGGTGGCGATCATCGCGGTCGACGTAGGCGTAGAGCGGCCCCGCGTCGACGATCAGCGCGATCGGCCGACCTCGTCGGCGAGGATCTCGTCGATGCGCTCGGAGATGTCGTGATGGCCGCTGGCGGCGACACCGGCGGCCAGCAGCTTGCGTCTCTGCCGCGGTCCGCCGAGGTGCGCTTCGATGGCCTCACGGGTCAACTCCGACACCGTCGTGCCGCGCCGCGCCGCCTCATGACGCAAGCGCGCATCGAGCTCGTCAGGAAGTTTGACCGTGGTCCGCTGCATGTATGCCAGCATACCAGTGCGTTCGGACTGACACGAGGGTGGACGTCGGCGGACGAATTGTTACTATGGCGGTAGTGGTAATTGCCGCCGCCTGCGACGGCGAGTCCGACAGCCGCCCATTCGAACGGGAGCACCCGATGACCAGCTTCGATCTCGATCTCAGCAAGTACAACCTCGGCTGGAGCGACGAGGTGGAATATGCCTTCACTCCTGCCAAGGGGCTCGACACCGGCGTGGTCGACCAGATCTCGTGGTGGAAGGGCGAGCCGAACTGGATGACCAAGCAGCGCCAACGCAGCTTGCGGCTGTTCGAGCGCAAGCCGATGGAGCCGTGGTTCGCCGTCAACATGCCCGACATCGACTTCCAGGACATCTACTACTACCTGAAGCCCGCCACCGATCAGGTGAGCGAGTGGGACGATCTGCCCGAGCAGATGAAGGCCACCTACGAGAAGCTCGGCATCCCCGAAGCCGAACGGAAGTACCTCGCCGGCGTCACCGCCCAGTACGAGAGCGAGGTCGTCTTCCACCGCAACCGTGAAGACCTCGAGGCGCAGGGCATCTTGTTCTGCGACATGGACACGGCGCTGCGCGAGTACCCCGAGCTCGTCCGGCAGTACTTCGGCACGATCATCCCCGCCGCCGACAACAAGTTCGCCGCGCTCAACACCGCGGTGTGGAGCGGCGGCTCGTTCATCTACGTGCCGCCGGGTGTCAACTGCGAGATGCCGTTGCAGGCCTACTTCCGCATCAACGCCGAGAACGCCGGCCAGTTCGAGCGCACGCTGATCATCGCCGACGAGGGCTCGCAGGTGCACTACATCGAGGGCTGCTCGGCGCCGGTGTACACCAAGGACTCGTTGCACTCGGCGGTGGTGGAGATCGTTGTCAAGCCGCACGCCCGGGTCACCTACACCACGATCCAGAACTGGTCGCCGAACGTCTACAACCTCGTCACCAAGCGGGCACGGGTGGAGGAGTGCGGCCACATGGAGTGGATCGACGGCAACATCGGTTGCCTCGCCGAGGGGTCGACCGTCACCACGCCGAACGGTGTGAAGCCGATAGAACTGGTGGTGCCTGGCGAGCAGGTGCTGTCGTTCGACCACCACTCTGGCCGGCTCGTGTTCCGCACCGTCAAGGCAAAGCGTTTCTCGGGCGTGCAGCCGGTGCGTGAGGTCCGCCTCGGCAGCAGGTCGCTGATGGTCACCGACAACCACCCGTTCCTCTCCTTCGCCTACGACCAGAACCGACCCAAGAAGCTGCGACGCTACGAGTTCGCCTACACCCGCGCCGACCAGTTGGTGCACGCGCTGGTTCCGCGAACCAGCCTCGACTACGGCCACCCATGGAAGCTGGAACGACCCGACGACTTCACCCAGTTCGAGACGAGCAACCAGCATGCGGCCGGACTGGTGGCTGTGCGCTCGCGGCCTGCCCGCTTGGAGTTGCCCGACTTCACAACTGATGATCTCATGTGGCTCTTCGGACTGTTCGTGGGTGACGGTTCGCTCGAGACCAACCGGGTCACGTTCTCCGTGCCGGTCACCGACCGGGCTCACGCCCGGCTCGTCAACGTGATGGCAGAGCTCCTCCCCGACTCGACAGCGGAGGTCCGCGCCGACGGCATCACCAGCCGGTGGAGCTCGGTCGAGCTGGTCGAGCTGTTCGAGATGAATGGCTTCCGCACCGGCGCGATGGACAAACGGCTCCCGATGTGGGTTCACGACATACCGGAAGCGCAGCGGCTCGAGCTCCTCGCCGGCCTCCTCGACAGCGATGGCTGCGCGGCCAAGGGTCGCCGTGGGCTGTCGTTCAAGACGGTCAGCGCAGAGTTGGCCGGCGACGTGGCCCGCTTGCTCGACACACTGGGCATCGCCGCCACCCGGTCGTTCGAGCCAGGAGGACCACGACGGATCCTTGGCTACGAGTCGCGATCGCGTGGAGCCCATCGCCTCGATTTCATCGCCGACGAGCGCCTTGTGGAAAGGCTGTCTCCCGGTCTCCAGGCCGCGGTCCTCGCGCAGCATCCAGCCCGGCTGGTGCACCACCGCACCATCGGCCGTTCCTCGCTCGCGTGCCCCGACGCGCTGGAGGTGCGCAAGGTGCAAGTGAGTGGTCACCTGGGCGAAGTGCGCACGTGGGACATCGAGGTGGAGGGCACTGGCAACTTCGTGTCGCAGGGCTTCGTGGTGCACAACTCCAAGCTCACGATGAAGTACCCGTCGGTCTACCTCGTCGGTCCGAAGGCCACGGGCGAGGTG
>CXWL01010396.1_pt1 | contig 17724 bp, 16 predicted proteins | sample 590931 | NCBI WGS metagenome assembly CXWL01 (sample SAMEA3498368, study PRJEB10139) | groundwater metagenome | biome: water well; material: biofilm material | place: Germany | collected 2015-04-27 | reverse complement strand
GGAACTTTGAACCACCAGTGGCCGATAACGAGAATTTCGAGCGTATCGATAAAAGCCAGGATGGCATAAGGCAGAATTTTGCCCACCACCAGTTCCCACGAACGGATGGGCGTGACGATAAGCTGCTCAATGGTGCCGCGCTCGCGTTCACGCACAATGGCAGAAGCGGTGAGCAGGGCGGTGATGAAGTACAGGATCATGCCGATGACGCCCGGCACATTGAAGTAGGCCGCATTGAGATCGGGGTTGTACCAAACCTGGGTCCGGACATCGAGAGGCGGGGTGGTGGATAACGGCCTGCCCGTGAGCGCAGATTGCTCGGCCAGTATCTTTGTCGCATACGACTGACCGATCAGCTTCGCAACCGAGAGAGCCGTGCCGCCCACGGTCGCGTCTGACCCATCCAACACGAGGGAGACTTGAGCTTTCCCCTCCAAAAGGCGGAGGTCATAGTCTGGCGGGATGATCAGCGCGGCGCGGATTTTGCCCGATTCGATCAACTCCCTGTATTCCTGTTCCGAGTAGACGGGATAATCAATACTGAAATAGTTTGCCACGCGAAAGGCATCCAACAGGGCGCGGGATTGCGGCGAACGATTCTGATCCCACACCGCCATGGAGATGTTCTTGACATCGGTGGTGGCGGCATACCCAAGCAGAAACAACTGCATGATCGGCATCAGGATGATCAACACCAGGGTGCGCGGATCGCGGATGATCTGAATAAACTCTTTGCGAATGATCGAAAATAACCTTGATCTCATGCGGTCTCCTTAATGATGCCGTGCATGTAAATATCCACATAAGCCGCCACCATGTTTTTAGGCATGAAGCCGCTAAGGATGGAATTGGCAATGACCATGTCTGTAATCATATAGGAAAGAACCATGCCGATAAAGGAACGCATCAGCACGGCGGGCTGGGTCACGCGCAGGTTCTTTCTCGTCTTCACAAATTTTTCGAAAACAGGCAATACCTTCGGCGCAATTTCCTTGATCACAGACGCCCCATGCGCGCCGTTGAATTCCACGATCTCGATCAACATCAATTTGACATAATAGGGTTGGGAGGTCAATTCCTTGATGACCACATGCGCGGCATTGCTGAGAAAATCCTCTGTGGTCTCCCCTTCTGCCTCGGTAATCAAGGGCAGTATCTTTCTGTAGGGATGCTTATCCACAATAATGGCTTCAAAGATTTCCTCCTTACTTTTGAAGTGATTGTAAATGCCGCCAAGCGCCAGCTCGGTGCGTTCGGCGATCTGCCGCATGGAGGTGGCATGGTAGCCTTTCTCCATAAACAACTCGATGGCCGCATCCTCGATTTGCACGCGGGTGCGGTCACCTTTGGTCTGTACGTCTTCCGTCATAAGGTCTCCATAAAATGAACGAACGTTCGTTTTTATTTTAGACCAAGACGGGAGATTTTGTCAAGAGTTTTCAGGCATGGAAATCAGACAGTTTCGATTTTTTGGGATGGCTGCGCCCGGGCATTCCCAACTCAAAAGCAGAATCTCCACTGCAATTTATCCCCTCTCCCAAACAGACGCGTCATCCGCCCCTCAACCTGATTCTGTTTCGACGGACTCTCCCCCCCGCTTCCTTTTAGAAATGCTTTTGTACGATCCTCCCGCAGGTCAAATTGGCAATTTGACCTGCATTTCAATGAATCGAAATTATTTCAACGCCTCAAAATTTGAAATCTGATAGGAAATTTCATCGTCGATGGCTTCGGTGATGTAGTCAATGGAAACATTCGAAGGGAAGCCGTAGACGGGGTCGTATGTCACAGCGAGGTTATCTGCTTCTCCTGTCAGGTCAGCTTCCAGCTTAAGAAAGAGGCGGTCCATCGTCGAGTAGGGTTGGTACATCTCGTAGAAAGTGTCTGTTGGGGTAACGGCAGTTCCATCCGAACGAGTCATCGAAACGACTTCCCCATCCTTTACTTCGATGGTCAATGGCATTTCGTCGCTGAATACGCAAAAGCAACTGATAAAAAGAGTGTAGCGATAATGGGTGATGTTTGCGTCTTCCCATTTGGATAGATTCCTGTCAAAGTCTGTGCCTGCTCCTATGGAACAGGCGCTGAGGACAAGGGCAAGGGTCAGTAAAATTATTTTTTTCATTTTGTCTCCTTGCGTGATTAACGATAGCCCTGTGCAAATTGTTCCGATAAAGAAAAACTCCCCGCCATTGTTGACGGGGAGTTCTTCATGAAAACATCTCTCTCGTAGTGGCGACTTCAGTCGCTCGCAGGCAAACGACTGAAGTCGTTACTACGCTGCTGATTATGGGGTGGTTTGATAGTACGTACCCGTTGCAAGCAGGGATGTGTCACCCACAGATTGGGCGGCGAGCATTTGCGCCTGACGCGCAAGGTCCGCGGATTTGGCAAGCACTTCCAACGCATACTCAGGGTTGTGGAAGCCCGTGCTGTTCTCGGCAGAGATAAAGTCCCACATGAATTGCGCTTCGCGGTGCAGTTTGCGGGCTTCATCCAGCAGGGTTGCATCGGCATTGCCAGCGGCAACCGCGGCTTTGATGGCGTTCATCGCGTCGATGATCGCATCTTCGGTGTTGAGCTTGGTTTCGGCAACCTGCTTTTGAATATCGGCAACGCGGTTGATCACATAATCTGTATCCGTGTGGCATTGGCCGCAAGCCTGTTCAGGATTCAGCAAGGGACTGTGAACATCGTGCGATGAATACTTGCTCGCGCCATCGCGCACGTATGGCATGTGGCAGTCGGCGCAGGAAACGCCCGCTTCGTAATGGGTGGAACCAGCGGTGAAGAATTCATATTCAGGGTGCTGGGCTTTGAGCATCGGCGACTCAGTATCAGGATACGCCCAATCCTTGAAACCAACTTCTGCGTAGTAGGAAATGATCTCTTCAACCTTTGTGCCGTTGTCCCATGGGAAGGTCAGGTACTTGCCGTCGCCTTTGAAATAATATTCAACGTGACAGTTCGCGCAAACGAGGGAGCGCATTTCCTGGCGGGTATAAGTCTTCCAATCCTTGCCCTGGCGTTCGAGCGCTTCGATCAAAGCGGGGTTGGTCGCAATCAGGCGCATGGTCTCTGCTTCGTGGCAGTTGGAACATCCAATCGATTCATTGATATTGGGCGTCATCTCATTGAACGACATGGCATCGTAGGCTTCCATGCCGAGTTCATCCCACAAGCCAGGGTTGGCAGATGATTTGCAGGAATAGCAGGTGGCAGGCGTGTGCTTGGGATTCGAATCATCCAAATTCAAACGCTTGGTGGCGCGCACATCATCCAACGCATTGGCGTGGCCGCGGTCATCGTTGTAATCCTTGCTGAACGGATAGCCAGCAAACAGGATCACCTGACGCGGGTCGCGTTCCAGCCATGAGAACTGGGATGAACCAGCATAGGTTGTGTCTGTATTATTGGTTTCGGTCTTCATGAACGAGTCGAACTGATTGGGGAAGTTGACGCCCCACAATGACGAGTCAGGTTCCATGGCGGCGATCTTGACCAATGGCTCAACAGTGCGTACTTGTGCAGGCTGGTTTTTGACATAGGTCAAAACGCCCACAAGCGCGGCGGCTAAAACGATTACCAGGCCGGCCAGAATAAATGTAGCGTAATTTTTCATAGGTTCATTCTCCTTATTTTGTCGGATAAAGGTTAGAGTCTTGATAGGGAAGCCCCGAACCCCCGCGCGCGTTGTGGGCAATATCGCGGTGGCAGTCCCAGCAATAGCGGTCAAAGGGCTGTGCGCCCGTCATAATGTCCTCCACCGAATCTTCATGGCAGTGAACACAGTTGGCTTGCACAATCCCCTTGGTCTTGTCGCTGGCGCGGATCGCAATTGGAATGTTCCCTGTCACAAAGGCATACGTATCCTTCGCGCCCTGCCTGCCTTTCTCGGCATAATACGCCACAAAATTATCGTGTGGCAAATGGCAATCGGTACACTTGGCCCACTTCTCGTGCGCGCCGTGATACCAGCTTTCATATTGCGAATCCATCACATGGCAGTTCGCGCAGGTCTCAGGAGCGCTGCCCCCATACGAGGCTGCATCCGTGACAAATGCAAAATACCCCATGGCAAGGACTGCGGCCACAATGGCAATGATAGGAATTTTCGACATAGGCTCTCCTTGGATAAATTTAACGTACGCTTAATATAAATTAATTAACGAAAATATATTGTGATTTTTGTCACAGTTTCGGGGTGAAAACTTAATTCTCGATTAGGGATAAATTTACCCGCAATTATCCAATTCAATAAGTGACATTATTCCTTTTTTGGATGTGAAACCCGCCCCCTGCTCCGCCCGTACCTGATGCCAATCAAAAAACAGATTCCCACCCAGGCATTTTCCACCAACAGAAAACATCCTACCGCGTTGCGCAGCAGGATGTTTGAGGAGAACGCGCTGGCGAAAGCGCTAATTCTTACGGCATCGTATTATGACCATCCATGCCTGAGCCGCCCATATCTGCGGCATCCTGCACGGGGACAGTCAATGTAATATCCGCATGATTCTTGAAATGCAGCGTGAGCGAAATGCTGTCACCCACGTTCAAATCCTGCGTCAGGCCGATAATCATGACATGATAACTGCCAGGCTTTAATTCCAACTCGCCGCTTGAAGCAACCGCCACAGATTCCTGCGGAATCATTTGCATCACACCGTCCGCGCCCATTTGGCTGAGGTGAATCTCAACTGCCCTCGCCACGTCAGAAGAAACACCGATCAGTTCATCATCCTGCGCTGTGCCATTGGCGATCAGCATGTACGCCGCGCTGTTGCCGTCTTTTAATCCAGAGCGCGCCCAATAATCAGCGGCTTCAATCGCGCCGCTCTTTGGAGCGCCGCAAGCGCTCAACAACATCCCCGCCATAACGAGCATCAATATTCTTTTCATATCTCTTATTTTCCTTTATGTTATTTGATTGTAACTACTCAGCCACCGTCATTGCGAGGGCGCTCTTGTTCTTGCCCGAAGCAATCTCTTCTCAACAACACGGAGATTGCTTTGCCACCAAAGTACAAGAGCGGCGGCTCGCAATGACGGCTGAGTAGTTACATTTGATTGCATATTTTTTAATTCTAATCCTCATTCTGGATGATAGGTTCTCCCCTTCCAAATTACACCTTCTCCCGAAATCACCTTCCACGCAGAAGTCAACATCATGGCGGCGAACACCCCCGCCCCAAGCGGAATGGTCAGCGCATACCATGCAGAGATTTTCATTCCGCGCGCAACTTGTATCCGAGCGTAGAGTAAAAATCCCCACACGATCAATGATTTTATGATTACGCCAATTGCCAGCCACCCACCGCCTTTGAAATACCAGGCCAAACCAAGCAAGGGCCAGATGGGCATAAACAAGGCCGCAATTAAGGCAAGCGTCGCGCCGAATGCGCCCAGCAATAACATGGCGGGATGGTCGCGCAAGCCGAGATAAATATTCTTCGTCCAGCCTTCCCACATGGTCGCAAGAGACGTGTACATGCGCGTGCTCACCACCTGCATTCCATCGGCAATGACCAAACGATGTCCATTCCATTTCACTTGCTCTGAGATGGCTTTATCTTCAACAATTTGATCCTTCACTTTTTCATGCCCGCCGATCAAATCGTAAACACTGCGCCTGATTAAGATGAACTGTCCGTTGGCAATCGCATCGCGGCGGGAAGGGTCGTTGACTTTACGCGGAGAGAATCCAACCGAGAGGGCAGTCATCACCAAAGGCATGACGACTTTCTCCCAGAACGAGCCAAGGATTTGCTCGTTCATGACCGTGAACAAGTCTGCTTCTGTTTCGAGGGCTTTGGCATACACGGACGAAATAGCCTGCGGTTTGAGAAAGGTGTCTGCATCCACGAAGCACAGCCACTCGCCACAGGCCACTGCTGAGGCTTGGAATAATGCATGGGGTTTTCCAGCCCAGCCCACAGGCAGGTCTGAGCCGTGGATTGGGATGAGGCGAGAGTCGCGGGACGCGATCTCTGTCAATTGAGTCAGAGTCGTATCGGTGGAGCGGTCATCCAAAACAATGACTTCGATGTTCGGGTAATCCTGTCCGAGCGCGGCTTCGACACATCTGCGAATATTATTTTCTTCATTACGGGCGGGGATGCAAATTGAAACAAGCGGCGCATCATTTGGCGGCGGCTTTGGCGTGACGACGATATCAAGATGATATTGGTTGTGAACCCAATAAATAATGATGAGGCCGAGGATGAAGAGGATGGTGGATGTGATGAAATAGGGCATGGGGATTTTTAGTCAAAGGTTGAAAGTCGAAGGTCTGACTTTTGACCTTTGACTTTCAACAGAATTAAATCACGGTAACCGTACTTCCCCGCTCCGTCTTTTCGACTTCGATGCGATTCGGGAAGGCGTCTTTGAGTTCGTCGAGATGGGTGATGACCAGAATTTTTGCAAAATCTTTTTTCACAAGATTGATGGCTTCGATGAGTCTTTGCCTTCCTTGAATATCCTGCGAGCCGAAGCCTTCGTCGATGACGAGGGTTTGCAGGCGCGCGCCTTTGCGTTGTGCAAGAATTTCAGAAAGCGCGAGCCGAATGGCAAAGTTGACGCGGAACGCCTCGCCGCCTGAATACATTTCATAATCACGCCAACCTGCTGCATCTTTAATTCTTATTTCAAGAGTTTCTCTTAAATCTTTTCGTTTTTCGTCTTTATATTTCTCCAAAGTTGCAAACTCCATAGACATTTGCCCATTGCTCAAACGGTCGAGCAGGTCGTTGGCTTTTTGCTCGATCTGCGGCAGTGACTGTTCGATGAGCAGGGCGGGCACGCCGTCTTTGCCGAAGGCGCGTTCGAGTGTTTTGTGCCGCGCAATGTTTTGATTTAGTTCTTCGCGTTGCGCTTCGTAACCCGCTTTGCGAGCGCGGAGTGTGACCAGCGCTTTTACTTTTTGCTCCGCCCCGCCCAACTCGCCACGGACCTGGTTTTCATCTTCGCGCAGGCGGAACAACTCCCGTTCGGCTTCGTTGAGATTTGGCGCGCCTGCCTCAGACTCTGTCAGAGTTTGCGCGGCATGGTTGTACGCCTTTTCATTCTCCTGCACTTCCTCTTTCTTCTTTCCTCTTTCCTCTTTCAACTCTGCGATCTCTTTTTCGATGCGCTTGTTCACTTCACGGGCAGATTTCAAACTGCTGTGTTCCTCTTCCACACCGCGGCCTTCGATTTCATCCCTGCGAGCGGAATCATGCACTGCCGCGTTGTAGCCAAGTTTGACAAGTTCCTTGTCTAATTTGGCGAGTTCCTTTTGCGCTTCGCCCGCGTATTTTCTGCTTTCCAATAATTTCGCAGCTTCCTTCAGGCGTTTCTCGCCGTTGGCCTTCCAATCCTTTGCAAGCGTTTGCAGGGATTCGATGCGCTCGGTAAGTTGTGAAATTGAATTTGAATATTTCACGCGTTCATTTTCAGCGTTGGCGAACTGCGCAATTCGCAATTCGTAATTCGTAATTTCTTTTTCAATGTCTTCGATCTCTTTTTTATTTGCGCGGAACTGATCGCCTTTTTGCTTGCCATCCCTGTTCAACTCCTTAAGCGTGGACTTGCGATGCGCCTCGCTCAATTCCTGCCCGCACAACGGACAATTTGCGCCGTCCGCTTTTTCGAGCGAGTCAATGCGGATCTTGAATTCATCCATTTCCCTGCGCAGGGTTTCGTTTTCAACCTTCAATGCGGCGTGCTTTTCACCCGCCTGAGTTCTTTTAATTACCATTCCATCCCGTTGACTGATCTTTTCTTCCACGTTTTTCAGGGATTTTTGAGCCTCTTCAACCTGCCCCTCAAACTCACCCACCCCTGACAACTGCTCACTGATCACTGATGACTGTTTACTGATCTCGTCAAACTCCTGCTCCAGCTTCGCTTTTTCCACTTCGATCTTGCGCAGCAGCGGCTGGCGTTTTTCATCGTGCTCACGGAACTGCGCCGCAATCCCATCCATTTTCTCAACTTCGGCGCGCGCCTTCTGCCACACCTTGAATGCGGATTCTATTTCCTTTGCGCGGTGAATGAGGTCGGCGTATTTGGCCTGGTCAGTTTCCTTTTCCGCCAGCCTGGCTTCAAACCCCGCCAGTGACGAACGCGAATTCCCCAGCGACCTGGCAAGAGTCTCCACCAGCTTGCGCTGTTCGTTCAAAACCGCCGCCGTCTTCTTGATATTCTCAAGGATCATTTCCTGCGCGGCACGCGCGTTGGTCAATTGTTTGAGATGAGTCTCAAGCTCCTGCAATCGCGATTTGCGCACATCCTCTTCGGCAAGCTCCGCATCGATCTCGACAATGCGCCCGTCAATCGAATTGACTTCATTCTCAATCGTCTTGCGTTTTTCTGCCGTGCGTTCCTTATAGGTATCCCAAATCTCCAGCCCAAGGATGGTACTCAACACGGCTTTGCGTTCACTGGCTTTCTTCTGCGTGAACTGATCTGCCTTGCCCTGCAAAAAGAAGGAGGCATTGATAAATGTCTCGTAATCGAGGCGCAAGGTCTGTTCGATTCTAGCTTGCGTATCTCGCGTAGTCTTTTCAGTTAATGCTTTCCACTGACCATTGACGATAGACGACAGACCACGGTCAACGGCCAACGGTCTATCGTCTATCGTCCGTCGTCCATCATCCAACACCTGAAACTCCAACACCGTGCTCTTCCCACGCGGAAGCGTCCTTTGCACGCGGTAGATGTTGTTTTCATAGGCAAAGGTCAACGCGACCTCCGCGGTTTTCACATCCTGATTCAAATTGATCACATCCGCGCTTTTGCCGCGCGCTTCGCCAAACAATACCCAGGTGATCGAATCCAACAGGGATGATTTCCCCGCGCCATTCTGCCCTGAAATACAGGCCAGCTCAAAAGATTCAAAATCCAGCTCAACGGGGTCGAGATAAGATAAAAAGCCTGAAATGCGAAGGTGAAGGGGAATCATAGCGAAGCGTATCCTGTCGGTAGCGAAACATATCTTGTGAATGGGGTATAGCGCAAAATGGTCGAAGATTTTTAACGCCAAGTCGCCAAGACGCTGCGTTTTATGCTTTTTCCTTGCGCCTCTGCGCCTTTGTGTCTTTGCGTTAAAAATGGAACGGGGGCGAGAATTTATCGATACTTTTGCGCTACACTCCTGTGGATGTATGAAGTGTCCTATAGATAATGATGGATTATAATCGAACCGCTATGTCAGATTCCGAAGCGCCCCGCACACGCCGCCGCATGAGAATTCTTGCGGTCATTATTGCCACCATCCCCTGCTATTGCGCTGGCTTTATTGCCCTTTCATTTGCCCCAGACACACGCGCAACTGCTACCCAAACCCCAACCATCACAACTACACCAACTACACCTACATCTACACCAAACCTCAGCCTCACACCGATTGTTGTGACAGGCACCAACACACCCACACCGACCATAACCTTAACCCCCACTCCCACACCGACATACACCCCAACGGCCACATTCACACCCTTCGTGCCAGCCACATTCACACCCACTCCCACCTTCACGCCATCCAACACGCCAACCCAGACGGCATCCAACACCGCCACACCCACGCAAACACCGTCTGCCACGCCAACGTTCACATCCACGCCAACACCATCCATTACGCCGTCCATTTCTCCAACGGCCTTTGGCGGATAATGATATGAGACCCTAAAGGTTTCCTTTAGGGTCTTCTTCTAAATCACATGACTGACATCCTCCCCTTTCTAAAATCAATCATCTCTGTTTCAGGCCTATCGGGATTTGAAACCCCCGTGGCGAATCTCATCGAACAAAAGTGGACTCCACTGGTGGATGAACTCACCCGCAGCAGACTCGGCTCGATTCATGGCCTGAAAAAGGGTCGGCCAGCTACGGGCATTCGCTCCACTGATAAATCTTCCCGCCCGTCTGTGCTCATCGCCACCCACATGGATGCCATCGGCCTGATGGTCTCGCGCATCGTGGACGGATTCATCTACATCACCAACATTGGCGGCGTGGATTCGCGGGTGCTGCCTGGCACACCCGTCCTTGTCCACGCTTCGGGAAAGGGAGAAGATTTATACGGCGTGGTCGTCATGCCGCCTGCAAATCTTCTGCCCGAAGGCGAAGGCAGCGGCGCCATCCCTTTGAAATATCTCATGGTCGACACAGGACTCACTCCCAGCGAAGTCTCGAAGCGAGTCTTCGTCGGCGACAGAGTGGCCTTTAACACGGAACCAGTTGAAATGTCCGGTGGATGCGTCAGCGGTCACACGCTCGATAATCGCGCATCCGTCGCCGCGCTCACCATCTGCCTCGAAGAACTGCAAGCCAAATCGCATGTCTGGGATGTGTGGGCTTTGGCGTCTGTGCAAGAGGAAGTGACCCTCGGCGGCGCACAAACATCCGCATTTCAGATCCGCCCCACCATCGCCGTTGCAGTGGATATGACCTTCGGCAAAGGCACAGGCTCGAGCGGCTGGCAAACTTTTGGGATCGGCAAAGGTGTGACGCTTGGCATCAGCCCGAGTATTCACCCGTTTTTGTACAAACGCTTCAAGGAAGTTGCCGAACGCATCGAAATCCCCTTCGCAAATGACCTGATGCCCGAATATTCTTCCACCGATGCAGACGCGATGCAATTGACCGCCGAAGGCATCCCAACCATGGTGGTAAGCATCCCCCAACGCTACATGCACACGCCCGTTGAATTGGTGTCGGTCAAGGATATTCAACGCGCAGGCCGTTTGTTGGCCGAGTTCATCGCTTCGCTCGAAGCGGATTTTATCGAAAAAATTATTTGGGATTAATTCGTCATTGCGAGGGCGCTTTTTGCCCGAAGCAATCTCTTACATAATACTGGAGATTGCTTCGTCGGGAAAAACACCCTCCTCGCAATGACATAGAAAAGAATTATTTATGCTTTCCATCGGCAAACCACAAATCAACCTGCTTGAAAAATTATGCAACGCCATGTCCGTTTCAGGAGACGAGGGCGAGGTGCGGCGCATTGTGCTGGAAGAAGTCAAACCGTACGCCGACGAAGTGAAAGTGGATGCGCTCGGCAGTGTGCTTGCGCGCAAAAACGGAACAGGCAAAAAACCGTTGCGCGTTCTGCTCGATGCCCACATGGATGAAGTCGGCTTCATGATCGTAGCGGATGACGGCGAAGGCTTTTTTCAATTTGAAACCGTCGGCGGTATTGACCCACGTCATTTGGCTGGCAAGCAGGTCATCGTCGGCAAGGATCACAAAGTTGGCGTGATCGGCGCGAAACCCATCCACCTGACCACTCCAGAGGAACGCCAACACATCATCGAAGTAGATGCCATGCGAATTGACCTCGGCCCCGAAGGCAAAGCAAATGTCGGCGACCGCGCCACTTTTGCAACGAAGTTCAAAATTGCAGGGCCGTCCATCCTGTCCAAGTCGATTGATGACCGCATTGGTGTGGCAATTTTGATCGAACTCTTGAAAAATGCGCCGAAGAATATCGAACTGTGTTTATCCTTTAGCGTGCAGGAAGAGATCGGCTTGCGCGGCGCAAAAGTGGCTGGCTATTATTTCAACCCCGATCTCGCCATCGCCGTTGATTCGACTCCTTCGCGCGACCTGCCCGATTTCGACGGACACGAAAACTACACCTACAACACAAAGCTTGGGCTGGGACCCGCCATTTACATGGCGAACTCGTCCACGATTGATGATCCGCGGCTTGTAAAATTTTTAGAAGAGACAGCCGTCAAAAATAAAATCCCATATCAATTCCGTCAGCCGGGCGGGGGCGGGACGAACGCGCGCGCAATTCAACAATCCCGCGCGGGGGTGCCGGTGGTTTCGGTTTCTGTGCCACATCGCTACACCCACTCCCCCATCAGCATCTCGCGCGTGGACGATTGGAAGAATACGTTGAATTTATTGCATACTGCGTTGAAGAATATGACGCCTGAGTTGGTGAAAAGGTAGAAAATCCGTCATTGCGAGGGAGCGATAGCGACCGAAGCAATCCCCAACGCAATGTACGAGATTGCATCACCCCTCGCCGTTTAAGGCTCGGAGTTCGCAATGACGAAGGACTAAATTATGAATGGATTAATCGCTTTACTCGGTTCTGGTGAATATTTACCCGTGATGAATGACATCGACGCTTATCTGCTTGCACATTGCGGAGCGGATGGACGCAAGCCGCGCGTGGTCTGCCTGCCGACTGCGGCGGGACGGGAAGGTAACGCAAGCGTGAGTCGCTGGTCCAACATGGGCGTGGAACATTTCACCCGCCTCGGCGCCGACGTTCGAGCTGTTCCTGTTACAGATGCAGAATCTGCCAACGATCTGGATCATGCGTCGGCGGTGGAAGAGGCGGATGTCGTCTATTTTTCGGGCGGCAATCCAACCTATCTCCATCAAACCATGAAAGATAGCCTGGTGTGGAAATCTGCTCAAAAAGTGTGGCAACGCGGCGGCGTGTACGCGGGCTGCTCGGCGGGCGCGATGATTCTTGCAAGAGAAATCCCTGATTTTCGCGCGATGGGCTTGCGTTCCATTTCTGCGTTTGGCGTAGTGCCTGTTGCATTCGTGATGCCGCATTTTGATGCGATTCCGATCTTTGGAAAACCAATGATCGCCACACTTCGCAAACGATTGAAGGACGGCGAAACAATGATCGGTGTGGACGAAGAAACAGCCATCGTCGGCAAGCTGGGCGAAGAGTGGAATGTGATGGGGAAAGCGCAGGCGCATGTTTTTACAAAAGGCGAAAGTAAAAGTTACAGCGCCGGTGAAAAATTTTCGTTAGGAAAATAATCAATGAAGCAATTACTCAAAGCTCTTACTGAAACATTTGGCCCGTCGGGTCATGAAGGTGAAGTTCGCAAGTTGATTTTGAAGGAAGTAAAGCCGCTCGCTGATGAGGTACGCGTGGATGCGCTCGGCAATTTGATCGTGCATAAGAAGCCTGCGGCGAATTCCAAAAATCCGAAGCGTATTATGCTCGCCGCGCACATGGATGAGATCGGCGTCATCGCCAGCCATATTGATAAAAAAGGGTTTGTGCGTTTCACCAATGTCGGCGGGACATTTGGCAAGTATACGCTCGGCGCGCGAGTCCGTTTTATGAATGGAGTGACAGGCGTAGTCGGATATGATCGCATGGAACAGGTGGACAATGCCCTGCCCATCAACAAAATGTACATTGATGTGGGCGCAACCAAAAAAGAGGATTGCCCTGTAAAAGTAGGGGACTTTGCCGCGTTTGAAAGAACCTATATGGAAATGGGAGACCGCCTGGTCGCCAAATCGATGGATGACCGCAGCGGTGTAGCGGTGTTGATCGAAACATTGCGAGCGATTAAGTCCACGCCAAATGATTTGTATTTTGTCTTCACCACGCAGGAAGAAGTTGGCACGCGCGGCGCAGGCGCAGCGGCTTATGACGTCGACCCTGAGATCGGCATCGCAATTGACGTCACCGCCACGGGAGACACTCCCGCTTCGATGAAAATGGTGATGGAGCTTGGCAAGGGCCCCTGCGTGAAGTTCCGCGACCCTGGCATGTTATCTGACCCGCGCGTTGTGGATTGGATGATTACAACGGCGGAGAAGGCGAAGATTCCCTATCAGCGCGAGGTGTTGCTGATGGGGACCACGGACGGACGCGAGATTCAAATCTCGCGCGCGGGTGTGATGACGGGGGCGTTGTCCATTCCATGCCGCTACGTCCACTCCGCTTCGGAGATGGTGGATTACAACGATTTGAAGAATTCAGTGAAGCTGCTCACGGCGATGTTGAGCAAGGCTGTTTCGTTTTAACAGACTCAGACCCTAAAGGTCTTAAAGACCTTTAGGGTCTATTTATTTGTGAGGAATATATGGGCGATTACAACCGATCCACAAAAGAAATACCCTTTGAGCAAATTTCCCCGGATGTGATGCAGACGATAAACAAATATATTGAACTGCACAACCTTGGGGATATTCTTGCGAATGTTTCCATTTGTATCGTCTCTACCTCTGAAAAGATCAAAAAGGGACTGTTCAGCGGAGCAGGCCCGAAGTCATTGGTGAAGACTGTCATCCTGACCGACCGCTGGCTCATTCTCGCTGACCGAGTTGACCAGAACGCCATTTTCATCAAGTCCATGCAGTTGAGGGACATTGTGATGGAAGATTACGAGAAGAGTCTGTTCTATGCAAAAATCCCCGATACGGGAATGAACGTCACTGGCAGATTTACGGATGCAAGCGAGCAAGGCACGATTTTCCTGCCGCTTGGGAAAGATGCGGCGGGAGAGAAGTTCAAGGAAGCGTTGGTCAAGTCCGCACAGGATGCGAAGAAATAAATTAGTACTAACGAAAAAGGGTTTGACAGATAAATGTCAAACCCTTTTTCGTTAATTCCTTCCAGTCTATTTCTTTGGGTCTTCGGAATTCTCTTCCTTCTTGACCGCAAAGGACATGAGCAAAGCCGCGCCTGCCCCGAGAGCGAACATGCCCATTGAGCCGGGGCTGGAGTAATTGGTCAGCCCAACCAGCAGGCCAAAGAATCCAACCGCCAGAACGGCCTGCACCTGCCAAACGGCCTTTTTATAGGCATCCATTGTGAAGCGCCCAACGGCGAACCCTAACACTGCAAACCCCAATGCGCGGATGAAAAAACCAATGATCGAAAGAACTTCTGTAAATGTACCCATTTGAATCTCCTTTTGTTATTTTCTGATGTTATACATCATCCCGCAGGTTCTCGTAACATAATCCTGTTTGTAAGTAACTACTCAGCTATTCGTGCATTCGTGGTTCGCGGGGATAAATCCCCTGCTCAGTACTTGANNCTAAAGCGGACTAAGCCCGAAGGGCTTCCATGTACTGAGGCAGGGCTTTAGCCCGCCGAAACGAGTTGCAAGACAATCAGCCTGAGTAGTTTACGTTTGTAATCCAAACCTGCGGGACGTTTCTCATAAGGTGATTTATTTTTACAACCAGGCCCAAAGAGCCCAAAACACGATCATCACAAAACCGATCCCAAACCTGGCCGCAAGCGACCAGCCCCAGCCTGTCATCCAGGCTTTGGTGTTGTTGAGGGCAGTTTGTCTTTCTTTCAAACGCCGCCATTCTGCAAGAAATAATCCAACTGGGGAAGCGATCATTCCAGCAATCGGCGTAAAAAACAGGCTGACAATAATGCCCGCCGCGAACGCCCAAAGGATGGAACTCCACGGCACGTTCTTGTCCCGCACGTGCTTGGCGATGATGATATTGTCCACGATGTTGCCGCCGATCATCAGCAGGGTGATGAGGATGAAAAGCGTCCAGTCCACCCAGGTCATTTCGCGGCTTGCTGACTGGAAAATTGCATAGATCAGCGTGGCGATCCACATGATCGTCAACCCTGGAAAGACGGGGATCAACAACCCGAACAAACCTGCCAGCAAAACGAACAGGGTGAATGTTTCCAAAATTACCTGGCCTAAAAATTCCCAAGAGGTGGGGTCCATTATTATCAGGTCTCCTTGTGATTTATCGCTTGTCTCATAACAAAGTAAACTTTTATGAAAATTTCGGGCAAAAAAAGAATTTTCTGTTTACAAATTATGCGCTACTCTGTAAACATGACACCGGAAGCAAGTATAACTTCCGATGTCATATACGGATACAACCCTCGATAGTTTTCAAGTTATGCCTTAATGACATCGATACCGCCCATCCACGGGCGCAGGACTTCAGGCACAACAATCGAGCCGTCGGCTTGTTGATAATTTTCCATCACCGCGATCAACGTGCGCGGCAGTCCCAGCCCTGAACCGTTCAAGGTATGCAGGAACTTCACTTTGCCGCCATCCGCGGGACGATATTTTATATTTGCGCGGCGCGCCTGGAAATCGGTATCATTTGAAACCGACGAAACTTCAAGCCATTCGTCACAGCCTGGCGCCCACATTTCGAGATCATAGGTCATCGTTGCGCCGAAGCCAATGTCACCTGTGCAAAGCTGCTTTACACGGTACGGAATGCCGAGCAAGGCACAAGTCTCTTCCGCATCCTTCAACATTTTCTGATGCAAGGCTTCCGATTCTTCAGGCTTGCAATAAATATACATTTCAACTTTATCAAATTGATGTCCGCGTTTGATACCGCGTACATCACGTCCTGCGCTCATTTTTTCGCGGCGGAAACATGGCGTGTACGCCGTGTACAGTTTTGGCAGGAAACTCTCATCAAGAATTTCGTCCATATGCAAACCAGTCAGCGGAACCTCTGCCGTAGGTACAAAATATAGATCCTCTTCATGGTCTTTGTATAAATTATCTGCAAACTTTGGCAGTTGACCCGCGCCGTATACTGTGCCCGTCTTTACCATGAAAGGCAAATACTCTTCCTGATAGCCTTGTCTGATATGCAGGTCAAGCATCCACGCGATCAAGGCGCGTTGCAAGCGGGCGCCTGCTCGCTGCAAAACATAAAAACGTGAACCAGTTAACTTCGTGCCACGCTCAAAGTCTATAATTCCAAGCGCAGGCCCAAGGTCCCAGTGTGGAAGCGGTTGAAAGTCAAACTTACGCGGCTCGCCAATCGTGCGCAGCGCCACGTTCTCGTCTTCACTTTTTCCATAAGGTGTTCGTTCATCGGGAATATTGGGCAGCGTAGACGTGAGCGCATTCAGGCTTGATTCGACTTCTGCAACTTGTTTATCGAACTCTGCGATCTTGTCGCCCACAAGACGCATCGCCTCGATCTTGGATTGTCGGGTTGCCGCCTCTTTCATTTGCCCGATCTCCTTTGAGACAGTGTTCCGCTCGGCTTTGAGCGTTTCCACCTGCCCGAGCAGGGCGCGGCGCTTTTCATCCAACTGCAGGATCAACTCTACAGCAGACGCGTCCATCTGGCGATCTGCCAATGCCTTGCGGACAATTTCAGGTTTTTCACGAATGAGATTGATATCCAACATTTTGCACCTCCGTGTGCATTATGGACGATAGACCATGGACAATTGACCGTTATTCGTGGCCTATTGTCTGTCGTCCAAGAAATAAAATACGCCCCAGTCCATTTTTTGCAGGACGAAGGGGCGTTTCGTGGTGCCACCTGCTTTTGCCCTTCTCTTGGTTCTCCTCCATTTTCGTAGAAAATGGGGGAGATGTCCCGAAGGGACAGAGGGGGCCTCGGAGTACGCGATAACGGGCGTTTCCCGATTCTCTTACGGTGGTGCAAGATGTTATCTTGCGCTACACCCCTGCGAGAATGACTCTGGCGAAGGGGATTTCATCATCTGGCTGATCGTCTCGCACTCACCGACGACTCTCTGAACAGTTGCTTGATTACTTGTCTTCGCGCTGGTCTTGATTGCATGAAATTATACGCGACATGGATATTATGTCAATATGGTTTTAAAGCACGTGTGCAAGCAAAGGTTGTCAGGATTACCCTTTTCCCTCACCCCAATTAGGAAGACTTTTNNGAGGGCCTTTCACAGCCCAGCGAACCCTCTGCCTCCCCTGACACCTTTTGCTTGCACACTAAAGCACAAAGAGCCGCTTCTGCGACTCTTCGCTAACCACATAGATTCGAATAACATCCCCCCTGCGGGGGCTTCAGCTTTAAACAATGAGAGCCATCATAGATGACTCTCATTGTTTGTGCCCCCACGGAGATTCGAACTCCGGTTTTATCCTTGAAAGGGATGCGTCCTGGGCCTCTAGACGATGGGGGCTCTATTTTTAGAGCGGGCGAATTCTATCATCCCCTTTT
>CXWL01108972.1_pt1 | contig 17725 bp, 24 predicted proteins | sample 590931 | NCBI WGS metagenome assembly CXWL01 (sample SAMEA3498368, study PRJEB10139) | groundwater metagenome | biome: water well; material: biofilm material | place: Germany | collected 2015-04-27 | reverse complement strand
CTCCCACCCCGCCCTTGCGGCCACACCACAACACCGTTCCACCCCCTCCGCAATTTGTCGCATTCCTGACAGCCAACCCGACAATGCCGCCGTCATTGTCGTCATTCTCACAGCGCGCATTTCCTCGACTTTTCCGCTATCCATTTGATTTTATTGAAGAACTTATCTTGGCATGGTTCTGGCTATTAGCCTTTACGCAAACGTGATGGTGTCATTTTCCGAAAGGGGCAATTCATGCAGCCTACAGCGTACGTCGGTGTACAGGAAGTCAAATTGCTCGGCAGCCTGCTCGACAAGGTAGCCGAACACAAAGGTTGTGATACCGCAGGCGGCAGCGGCAAGTCGAGTTGCGGCTCGTCCGACGGCCCGGCCGACATGGCGCCCGAGGTGTGGGAAAAGGTCAAGAACCATCCCTGCTACAGCGAAGAGGCGCATCACCACTATGCGCGCATGCATGTGGCGGTGGCGCCGGCCTGCAATATCCAGTGCAACTACTGCAATCGCAAATACGATTGCGCCAACGAGTCGCGCCCCGGCGTGGTCAGCGAAAAACTGACGCCCGAACAAGCGGCGAAAAAGGTCATCGCGGTCGCCTCCACCATTCCGCAGATGACGGTGCTGGGCATCGCCGGTCCCGGCGATCCACTCGCCAATCCTGAAAAGACCTTCAAAACCTTCGAGCTGATTTCGAAGACTGCGCCCGATATCAAGCTGTGCCTGTCGACCAATGGCCTGGCCTTGCCGGATCATGTCGATACCATCGCCGCGTTCAATGTCGATCACGTCACGATCACGATCAACATGGTCGATCCGGAAGTCGGGCAGCACATCTACCCGTGGATCTACTACAAGAAGAAGCGCTGGACCGGCATCGACGCGGCACGCATCCTGACCGAGCGTCAGATGCAGGGGCTGGAAATGCTGACCGAGCGCGGCATCCTGTGCAAGGTCAATTCGGTGATGATCCCCGGCATCAACGACAAGCACCTGGTCGAAGTCAACCGAGCGGTCAAATCGCGCGGCGCCTTTCTGCACAACATCATGCCGCTGATTTCAGCGCCCGAGCACGGCACCGTGTTCGGTCTGAATGGCCAGCGCGGCCCGACCGCGCAAGAGTTGAAAGCGCTGCAGGATTCCTGCGAGGGCGAGATGAACATGATGCGTCATTGTCGCCAGTGCCGCGCCGACGCGGTGGGTCTGTTGGGCGAAGACCGCAGCGCCGAGTTCACCACCGAAAAGATCGATGCGATGCAAGTGCAGTACGACAGCGCCACCCGCAAGGCTTACCAGGAAGTGGTGGAGCAGGAGCGTCAAGCCAAGTCGGCGGCCAAGGCGGCCGAACAGGAACTGCTGACGCAAATGGCGGACGAGAGCGGCATCTCGATGCTGATCGCGGTCGCCACCAAGGGCGGTGGCAAGGTCAACGAACATTTCGGCCATGCCACAGAGTTCCAGATCTACGAAGTCAATGCCACGGGCGCGAAATTCGTCGGCCATCGCCGCGTCGATCTGTACTGCCAGGGCGGTTTCGGCGAAGAAGACTCGCTGGTGACGGTGATCCGCGCGATCAACGACTGCCATGCGGTATTCGTCGCCAAGATCGGCGGCTGTCCGAAGGACGACTTGAAGAAAGCGGGCATCGATCCGGTCGACAAGTACGCGCATGAATTCATCGAGCAATCGGCGATCGCCTACTTCATGGAATACCTGGCGCAAGTGAAGGCGGGCGAGATCGTGCATCGGCTGCGCGGCGACGCCGACATTCGCCAGGGCGCTTACACCGCCGCGGCATAGACAATATTTTCGTTTCAAGCAAGGAGAAAAGCATGGCTTACAAGATCGTCGCATCGCAGTGCACCGCCTGTTCCGCCTGCGAACCGGAGTGCCCGAACGTCGCGATCCGCGAAAAGAACGGCGTGTACATCATCGACCCGAAGAAGTGCACCGAGTGCATCGGCCATCAGGATGAACCGCAGTGCGTCGCGGTCTGCCCGGTGGACAACACCTGCGTGATCGACAACGCCTACCCGCGTTATCAGGCATAGGGCGGCGCGATGAATATCACGATCACCCCATCCGCCGAAAAATTCATGCGCCGCATGGTGCGCTTCAACAACGGCACGGCGCAATCCGGATTCCGCCTGATGGTGACAGCCGGCGGTTGCTCGGGGCTGGCGTCCGAATTCACGGTCGAGCCGGCGCCGCTGCCGGGCGATGCCGGACTCGATTGCAACGGCCTGAATGTATTCCTGCCGGCCGAAAGCCGGTTGTTGCTGGAAGGCGTGACGATCGATTTCGCCGACAGCATCGGCGAATCGGGCCTGACCTTCCGCAACCCGAATATGCCGGCCGCCAGTTGTGGCACCCACACCAGCGCAAAATCGCCGCCGGCGATGGTCAAGGTGGATATCGCCAGCATCAAGCGCAAGAGTTGAGCACATGAACGCCGCAGTGGTCACCTCACCCGCGTCAACCGTGTCGATGCCGCGGACGGCAGCCGATGCGATCGACTGGCTGGAAGCGGCCTGCCTGGGCGGCTTGCTGCCGCCGGCGGTGCAGTGGGAACTGGATGCGGCGGCCGCCGCCTACCGCGACGACGAGGTGGCGGAGCAGCATTTGCGGCGCGCATATTTGCTGGCGCCCGAGCATCCGGCTGTGCATATCGGCCTGTACCGGTTTTACTTTTACAAGAACCGCTTGCGAGAAGCGCTGGCAGTGGCGCAACGCTGTCTGGAGAAGGCGGGACGCGACAACGGGTTGCCGCTCGAGTGGCAGGCGGTGACATCGCAGCTTGCCGATTTTTCCAGCTATGCCGCACTGCCACGCTTTTATCTTTTTACGCTGAAAGCCTGTGCCTACCTGTACATGCGGCTGGGCGAGCTGGCGATGGGCGAGGCGATGCTGAACAAGTTGATCGAACTCGATCCGGTCGACCGCTTGGGCGGCACGGTCTTGCGCGGCGTATTGCGGCGCATGGGTGAGGACGATGACGAATGATGAATTCGACGCGCTCGACTGGCAGGGCAGTGCGCTCGATTGCGCTGTCTGCACCTTTCGACGCTTGCTGGCATCCGGCCATTGCGCGCTGAAAAAGGCTTGCGTGTGCGATCGCTATGCGCGCCGCATCGACCGCTTTTTTGGCTGGAATCAGACGCTGGCCAAGGACTGTCTGACGCATCCGTATTTTGAAGTGCGGGCGGTGGCGGCCAAGTACGTCGAAGTGTTTTACCTGCCGCGCCTGATCGAGGACCCGGACGAGACGGTGCGCTGGAGCGCGGCGCAGCGTCTGCCGCAGCGGCACTTGATGCAGTTGCGCGATGACCCGGACCGCGAGGTGCGGATACGGGTCGCAGCCCGGCTCGATGTTGCGCAGTTGCACAGCATGATGCACGACGCCGATTACTACGTGCGCACGGTGGTGGCGCAACGCATCGACCAAGGCTGGCTGCCGCGTATGATGCGCGACGCCGACCGCGAAGTGCGGATCGAAGTGGCGCGCCGCATCGGCTCCGGGCTGTTGCCGGGCATGGCGGCCGATGCCGATGCCGCGGTGCGGCTGGTGGTCGCGCACCGTTTGGCGCCGGGGCAACTGCTGCAGTTGCGGCAAGACCCGGACTGGCAGGTGCGGCATCTGGTGGCCGAGCGGATCGATTGCGCATTGTTGGGGCCGTTGTTGATTGATGAGGATGAGGCGGTGCGCGAGATGGCGCGGTCGCGGTGGGGGGAGGGTGGGCACGATAGGGCTATGCCCGCCCCTGCTGCAAAGACGCAGTTCGCAAGGTGTGATTTGCAAGTCAACAGGAGCAGTAAACATGAAGATCAACCGGAATGAAGGCCATGTCGAACTGAACAACCCGCCCGCGTTTCAATACGGCGAGAAGGTGAAGAGCCTGAAGACCATCCGCAACGACGGCACCTTTGGCGGCAAGGATATCGGCGACATCCTGGTGAAGAAGGGTGACGTCGGTTACGTCACCAGCATCGGCACTTTCCTGCAGCAGTTCTACATCTATGGCATCGAGTTCATCGAACATGGCTACCGGGTCGGCATGAAGGGACGCGAACTGGAGTCGCTCGACCATATCCCGCAAAAAAACGATGCAGTCGAACCAGCGGCACAGGCCGACCTGGCCGCCTGAACCGAACGCGGAAGGATAACAACATGATCGAATCGAGAATGCCGAAATACGATTGGGGCCAGCGCGTGAGCGCAGCGATCGACCTGATCAACGACGGCTCTTATCCCGGCTGCGAGGCCGAGGTGCTGCTGGTCGGGCAGGGTACGCAAGGCGAAGTGGTCCAGGTCGGCATGCATGAGGAAAGCGCGACCCCGGTCTACATGGTGGAATTTCCGGGCAACCGCGTGGTCGGCTGCCTGGAAGAGGAAATCGCTTTACCGGAAGCACAATGAACAGCGCTGCCGTCATCGCAACACAGAGTGCGCGCGCTGCCGGCGGCCAGGTGCGGCAGCCGAACGAACTCGATTTGCGGCGCATCGTCCGCCTGCTGAATAAACGTGCACGCTACCGGTACGTGTCGCCCCAGGTCGACGGGTTTGAGAACGGCTATCGGATTCAGAGTCCGTGCTGCTCGCGCAAGGTCGACGCGGAAGGCGGCGTGGTCGATATCGCCCGCCTCGAATACGACGGGCTGCTCGATGCATGGAAGCTGTTTCGCAAGGTCCACGCGGAACAACGCTGGGAGTTTTACCTGGTGGCGGAGCGGCTCGACGAAGTGATCGATTACCTGAACCGCGATCCGGCGCGGCGGTTTTGGCAATGAGCCGGCAATGAGCGCGACCATCTACCTCGACAACAACGCGACCACGCCGCCGGCGCCGGCAGTGCTGGAGGCGATGCACGATTGCCTGCGCGATTGCTGGGGCAATCCATCGAGCCTGCATCGCGCCGGTGCTGCTGCCAGGGAGCGGCTGATCACCGCGCGCAGCCAGGTGGCGGCGCTGCTCGGTGCGACGGCGCCGGAGATCGCATTCACCGGCAGCGCCACTGAAGCCAATCACATGGCGATCCTCGGCGCACTGGCCTTGTCCGGAGGGCGGCGCCACATCGTGGCCAGCCTGGTCGAGCACCCCTCCGCCTTGCTGCTGCTGCGCCATCTGCAAGCGAGCGGGGTGCGCGTGAGCTGGATCGGCGTCGATGCGCAGGGGCAGATGGATTTGAACGAACTGGCCGCCGCGATCGGCCCCGATACCGCGCTGGTATCGCTGATGTGGGCCAACAACGAGACCGGCGTGATCTTTCCGGTGGCGCAAGCGGCACAGATCGCAAAAAGCCGTGGCGTCCTGTTTCACACCGACGCGGTACAGGCCGCCGGCCGCGTTGCGATCGATCTCAGCCAGGTGCCGGTGGATTTGTTGTCGATCGCCGGCCACAAGCTGCATGCGTCCAAGGGCGTCGGTGCGCTGTTTGTGCGCAAGGGCGTGAAGCTGCCGCCGCTGTTGTTCGGCCACCAGGAGCGCGGCCGGCGCGGCGGCACCGAGAACGTTGCGGCGATCGCCGGCCTGGGCGTGGCGGCCGAACGCGCGGCGCAGATTCTGGCGCCCGCCACGCTCGGGATTGCCGCATTGCGCGACCGCCTGGAGCAGGGCTTGCTGCGCTTGCCGCAGGCACAAGTGAACGCGGCGCATGCACTGCGCCTGCCGAACACCAGCAGCATCCGTTTCGGCGAGATCGATGCGGAAATCATTCTCGACCGGCTAGACCGCGCCCGCATTTGCGTCTCGGGCGGGTCGGCCTGCACCGCCGGCGGCAACGTGCCTTCGCACGTGTTGCTGGCGATGGGCTTGTCGAGCCGGCAGGCGCTGGCGACCGTGCGCTTTTCGCTGTCGCGTTACAACCGGGTTGACGAGATTGATGCGGTGTTGGAGGCGGTGGCGGAGATTGTGCGGCCGTTGGCCGGTGTGGCGGCGTGATGGCGTGATGGCGTGTTGAATATAGCAGCGGCGCGCCGCTCCTCCTGCACAAGCAAGGTCCAATGGACGACGTTGTTGCAGGAGGGGCTTCAGCCCGGATTTGCGGCCGCATCGCCGCTAAAGCCGCTCCTGCACGAACAGACATTTTGCATATGTTCGATTTATTTTTGGAGAAGCAGCCATGAAAGTCATGATCCGCAAGAATGCAGCCGGCGTGCTGTCGGCCTATGTGCCGAAGAAGGATCTGGAAGAGCCGATCGTCTCGATGGAAAAGCCGGAGATGTGGGGCGGCAGGGTCACATTGGCCAACGGCTGGCTGCTCGAATTGCCGCTGATGGCGGCCGGCACCGCGCTGCCGATCACGGTCGATGCGCGCAAATCGGGAGCATGAAATGGCGCTCTCGCCCGAACAACTAAGCGGCGTCGAAAGCCTGCTGCGGACGAGCGCGGCCGGCATCAATCCGCTGCCGCGGATCCGAGCCGGTTTTCCGGGAATGCTGGTCATCCGCTGCGACGCCGAAGACATGCGCGGCGAATCGCCGTACCGGCGCAGCGGCGGCTACGATCTGTTCCTGGTTGACACCAGCAACCATTGCTGGCGCGTCATCGACGATCCGCAGGCGGCCAGCGGGCTGGTGATCGCCGGCCGTAGTTAGGAAGTCAGGTCGAACAAGGAGAGGAACATGGAACAAGACTGGATCAAGCTATCCGACCCGGACATCAGCACGGCCGAATTCGATGCGCTGAAGGCGGTGCTGGCCTCGCCTTGTCTGTCCGCCGGCCCCAGGGTCGAGGCGTTCGAGAATGAGTTCGCCTCCTATCTCGGCCGCACCTACGGTATCGCGGCAGCCAGCGGCACCATCGCGCTGATGCTGGCCTTGCGTGCGCTCGGCATCAAGCCGGGCGACGAGGTCATCGCATCGGCCTATTCCTGGCACCAGATCGCGCATGCGATCGCACTGGTCGGCGCGACGCCGGTATTCGCCGATATCGATTACTGGACCGGCACGCTGGCGCCGGCCAAGGCGGAGGCAAAAATCACCGGGCGCACCCGTGCGATCGTCGCCGGCAATTGTAACGGCCATCCGGCCGCCTGGGCCGGATTCAGGCAACTGGCGCGACAGTACAATTTGAAATTGATCGAGGATTCGACCGAGGCGCTCGGCTCGCGCTATCAGGGCCGGCAAGTCGGCAATTTCGGCGACATCGCGATCTTCGATTTTTCGCAGCCGTCGGCGCTGTGCTGCGGCGAAGGCGCGATGCTGGTCACCGACGATCCCGCGCTGGCCAGTGAATTGCACTATGTGCGCAATCGCCAGACCGCCGATCGCTTCTCGATCGCGATCGCCAGCCGGGTACCGCATCAGGCCGGGATGAGCGACATCACCGCCGCGCTCGGACTGGCGCAGCTGGAGCGGCTCGACGAGATCCTGCTGCGGCGCAAGCGCGTCGAATCCTACTACCTCGAGCATGTCCAGTTCTTCGAAGGCATCAAGCCGCCCTACATCGCACCCGAGGTCGAGGAGGTGCACTGGATGCTGTACCTGGTGCATCTCGGTACGCGCTTTACCCGCACCATGCGCAACCAGATCATCGACGACATGGCGACCGAAGAGGTCGAGGCGGCGGCCTGGTGCCAGCCGCTGCACCAGCAGTTCTTCTATAGCCGCTACGGCTGCAAGCGGGGCGATTTGTTCCTCACCGAAAAAATCGCCGACCGCAGCATCGCCCTGCCCTTGCATGCGCATCTGACCGACGACGAAGTGCATTTCATCGTGCAGACCGCCAAGGATTCGTCGATCAATGTCGGCGCCGGTACCGCCATCTATCTTTGAGGTTCCATTCACCATTTTTGAAAAGGAGTACGCAACATGCCAGTCGTCACCATCAAACCTTCCGGAAAAACCGTCGATGTCGCCAACGGCACCACGCTATTGGCCGCCGCGATGAACGCCGGCGAAGCGATCGCGCACAAATGCGAGGGCAAGGCCGAGTGCGGTTCCTGCCACATCTTCGTGCTGGAAGGCAGGAAGAGCGTCTCGAAGATCGCGGCGGCCGAAAACAGCAAGCTCGACACCATCGTCGGCATCGGCTCCAAATCGCGGCTGGCGTGCCAGACCAGGATTGGCGACGAGGATGTGACGATCGAGTTGCTGGGGTTTGCGTCCGGGCGTTAACCAGGATCACGTTCAGCTCGGTGCGAGAACACAAATCCCGGTTAAAGGCAGGAGCGGCGGCCGCCGCTCCTGCAATACCTGCTGATTTTGAGGCAGTTTGGAATAATTCCATCACGGAGCAACAGCATGAAAAACACTACCTCGCAACTGCAAGACATCCGCGCCACGCTCGCCGCCGGCACATTGATCCCCTACCTCGGGCCGGGCCTGCTCGAACTGGTGCCGGATTGCCCGGTGCCGGATGGGCCGGAAAAACTGGCGGCCCTGATGTCGTCCAAAGTCACGGTGCCGCACAAGATCAGCAAGCGTCTGACCGCGGTCGCGCAGTTCATCGAGAACTTCAAGCATCGCAGGACGCTGGTCGATCTGATGCGCCAGGGATTTGCCGCCAGCGTTGCGCCGCCCCGGCTGCTGCAGGCGTTGGTGGCCTTGCCCGATGTGCCGCTCATCGTCGATGTCTGGTACGACGACGCCATGCGTAATGCTCTGGCTGGCCGGGACAGTTGGGGCCAGGTGCAGGGCTTGTCGCAGTCCGAGCATTTCGGCACCTGGTACCAATGCTATGACGCCGCCGGGCAAGCGGTCGAAGAAGAAGCGGCCGATAGCTGGAAGACCTTGTTGTACCAGCCGATCGGCGCGCGCGCCCCGGCCGAAAATTATCTGGTATCCGATTCCGATTACGTCGAAGTGCTGACCGAGATCGACATCCAGACGCCGATTCCGCCCGTGGTGCAATCCTTGCGGCGCGGCCGCCATTTCCTGTTCATTGGCTGCCGCTTCAACGACCAGTTGCAGCGCACCTTCGCGCGCCAGATCATCAAGCGTTCGTCCGATCGCCACTGGGCCGTGCTGCAGGGCGTGCCCTCGCGCAACGAGCAGCGCTTCATGGCCGAATACGGCATCGAGCAAATCGACATGCCGCTGGCCGATTTCGAAATCGCATTTACCGCAGAACCGCTGGTGTCGGCCTGACCAAGGAGAGCAAGATTGCGAGCACCAGCAAGACCCTCATTCACGCACCGTGAGCGCCGTTTCTACTTCCGCTTGCGCGGCAATTCCGACGGCCGGTAATTGCTGAAGTGGCCTTCGCGCGCCGCCTGCGTCCGGGCGTGATCGAGCAGGGTGGCGCTGCGGCCGGGTGCCGGCGGCGCTGAAATCTGCTTCTCCACTTCCACGCTACCGCAGGCAGGGCAAGCCGGCACGCTTGAGGAGCGCACCAGCAGTTCGAAATTGTTGGTACAGGCTTTGCAGCGGAAATCGAAGATCGGCATGATTACTCGATGCCTTCCATGCGCGCCTTCTCGATCACCGCCAGACGCAAGCGCTCCATGATGGCCTTGGGGCTCGGGTCGAAGCTGTTTTTTTCGCGGTATATCGCGGCATTGGCGGTGCTTGCTTCAAACAGCGTCAGCGGCACGCGCCCGGCCATGTGGGTGGCGTTCGGCACCGCTTTCAGGATCGCCGCACGGTTCGGATGCTCGATCAATTCGATCAGGGTTTCGGCTTCGAGCTTGCCGTCGAGGTAAATCGCGGTGCCGATCACTTCCACCTTGAGGCCGCCTTCGGTGGTTTTGATGTGGGTGCTCATGATCTATTTCCTTTGCAGAGTGGTCGAGGGTTTTGTAGTCGATGTCTTGTTCGGATTTGCACGCGCGGCGATCGCACGCAGAGTTGTTGCAGCAGGGGCTTTAGCACGATGCGACCGTCGATCGGGGCTAAAGTCCCTCCCACATTTTGGCCGTTGCATAATTTTCCCGCAGGAGGCGCGTCCCACAGCGGACATCCAATTCAGACCGTAAACGCAAACAACTCCGGCTGATTCCTGCGATACACCTGCAACCACATCAGCGTCGCCGGCACCAGCGAGCGCAGCCCGAACCACAACGCCTCATCGGTACCGGCCTGTCCTTGCTGCAATTCGCGCCCGAGCTTGTCCCAGCCATCCCATTCCAGTTCAGGCAGCAGCTGGCGCGTGGCGGCAGGCACCTTGTCGGCCGCGCCGGCGATGATCAGCAACTGGCGCTGCACCTCACTGCGCGTCAGGCGCGAGGCCAGAAATTCTGCCCGCTCCACATCCTCTCCCAAGATCGTCACCGCAATACCGGCTTCTTCGATGATTGTGAATAACACGCTTTCCAACATTCGCCTTCTCCCGATATTCGTTTTCGTCCACCCGTCTATCGCAACGTCGTTCTCACACAGTTAGCAAGCGGCGTGCCGACTCGGGTCGTTGAAAAACCGCACTTGCTTTACGGACGGCGCGAAGCGGATTCCAGTCTGGCGTCGGCGCAAAGGAGCAGGGCGGGCACAGTGCTCTCGTGCCCGCGCGTGAACCGCACAGTTTGTCGGATTCCCGACATTTCCTACCACGATCGTCGCCTTTGCCTTGTCATCAAGCGCCGCAGGACAATCGCTTGCGACGGGCGGCGCATGGCATCGTTCTTGCTGCCAAGTGAGTATTTCAGATGAAAGTCGCAGTGGAACCGAAACTCGATTGGTCTGCCTACGATAGCTACGGCGCCGGCGACGCCTATGCCCAATTGCCGACCGAGGGCGGCGCATTCGGCCAGGCCGCCGCCGTGTGCATCGGCAACCGGCAATGCCAGCGTGTCGACAAGGGCGTGATGTGCCCCAGCTTTCGCGCGACGCTGGAGGACGCGCACTCAACCCGCTTTCGCGCTGCCACGCTGAAGGCGGCGCTCAACGGCGAGTTTGGCGCACAGCCTTTCATCGGCCCCGAGCTGGCGGCGGCGATGGACTTGTGCGTCTCCTGCAAAGGCTGCAAGCGCGAATGCCCGAACGGCGTCGACATCGCAATGATGCGCTGCGAGTACCTGGCGCAGCGCTGGCAACAGACGCGCATGCCGCTGCGCGAGCGCCTGTTCGCCAACCTGCCGTTGCTGGCGCCGTGGGGCGCGCGCTTGCGCTGGCTGTTCGCATTGCGGCGCCTGCCTGGCGTTGCCTGGCTGATCGAACGCGGGTTCGGGATTGCCGCGCGGCGCAGCCTGCCGCGCTGGTCGCGCCGGCCATACCTGACGCGCGTGGCGTATGCCGCAACGCGCGAACCGGCAGCGCCGGGCAGCCGGGAAGTGCTGCTGCTGGTCGATACCTTCTCCAACTATTTCGAGCCCGACACCGCCGCCGCCGCGCATGCCGTATTGCAGGCTGCGGGCTATCTGGTCCACATCGCGACGCCGGTCGCGGGAGAGCGCCCGCTGTGCTGCGGCCGCACCGCGTTCTCGGCAGGCCGCATCGATCAGGCGCGGCACGAGGCGCAGCGCTTGCTTGATGCAGTCTGGCGGTACGTCGAACGCGGCGTACCGGTAATCGGCCTCGAACCTTCCTGCCTGCTGATGCTGCGCGACGAATACCACGCGCTCGGCCTCGGTCCGCGCGTGGAAAAGCTTGCGAAGGCCGCGCTGTTGCTCGAAGAATTCCTCGCGCGCGAACACGAGGCCAAGCGCCTGCAACTGGCGTTCAAGCCGCTCGCGCAGCAACGCGCATTGGTGCACGGCCATTGCCATCAAAAAGCCTTCGGCGCGATGAAGGCGATGCGCAAGGTGCTCGGGCTGGTGCCAGGACTCGACGTCGAGTTCGTCGAATCGAGTTGCTGCGGCATGGCCGGCGCATTCGGCTTTGAAGCCGAGCATTACGAACTCTCGACGAAGATGGGTGAGGCGGCGCTGCTGCCGGCGATGCGCGCGGCCGGCAACGGCACGCTGCTGGTCGCCAACGGCGCCAGTTGCCGCCATCAGATCCGCGACGGCGCGCAACGCGAAGCGAGGCATTTCGTGCATCTGTTGCGCGCGGCGCTGGCTGGTATCGAAGAGACCGGATCAAGGTGACGCGGTTTCCGGAAATTTGAGGTATGCGTGAATGGCATCCTCAAGCTGGCGGGTCGGGCGATGAGTGCCGCGGCGACAGATTGCCGAGGAAATTGATCGCGCTATTCGACAACTGCCGGAAACGCAGTTCGACCTTGTCGGCGCAATCGTCAACCTTGCAGCCCTTCCAACACTTCCAGCGCAATCAACTGTTCACGCAATGCTTCGCGCCCCCAGAACCCGTCCCGGCTGTCGAAGATCGGATCATTTTCGAGCGCCGCGGTGGCTTCCGTGTCCGACCAATACACGCGGATCGCTTTTACGCGTTGCGCCAGCGCCGCGGCGCAGGCGGCCGATTCGCTTACCGCCTCGGCTTGATACACCCCGGCGCCCAGCAGATAGTCGGCGCGGTACAGCGCCGTATCCCAGCCGTGCAAATCGGCCAGGCTGCAGATCGCCGGAAACTGGTCGCGCACGCCGGCCGCTTCCGGCGTGGTGTCGAGCATTTCGAGCAGCTCGCGCGGACTCACCACGTCGAATATCTCCCAGTCGTGGCGCGCATCGCCCGCACAGACTTTGCGCACAAAATCCTGCTGCTCGAACGCGAACCATGCACTGGCACGACCTTGTTCGGGAAATTCGACGATGTAGATCATCCCTTGCTCCTCAAGACTTTCAGTAGGCGAGTGCGATTGCGCATCAATACCCGATCGTGAAACGCCGGCCGACATGCTGCGGGTTTTCCAGCTCGTCGATCAGCGCCACCGCGTAGTCTTCCAGCGAGACCTTGGACCGGCCTTCGTCATCGGTGATCAGTTGATCGTCGTCGAGGCGAAACGAGCCGGTGCGCTCGCCCGGTTCCAGGATCGCGGGCGGCGTCAGCACGGTCCACTGCAGTTCTTCCTCGCTGCGCAATTGGCGCAACACCGCGCGTGCGGCGCGCGCCGAGGCCTTCATTTCGTTCGGATATTCAGCGGTATCCTGCAGGTCGAGGCGCGGCGCGATCTCCAGCGTACCGGCGCTACCGACCACCAGCAGACGCGCGACGCCAGCTTGCTTGACGGCGGCGATGATGGTTTGCGCGCCCGACAGTTGGCGCTCGCCGCTGGCGACGCTGCCCCAGCCCGGATGAAAGGCATCGATCACCGCATCGTGGCCAGCCACCAGTCTCGCGATTACATCGCGCTCGAACACGTCGGCGCACACCGGAGACAGTTGTGGCACCGGCGGCAGCCGCTCCGGATGGCGCGCGATGGCGGTGACTTCGTGGCCGCGCCGCAGCGCTTCGATCATCATGCGCGAACCGACATAGCCGGTGGCGCCTATCAGTGCGACTTTCATGCTGGTTCTCCGGTGGACAGCGGCCTGGCAGGTCCGGCCGTGGCCGCGAGATGGCCACACCATGCTTCTGGCAATCTCTGCATCCCGGTCGAGCGTGTCCGGTCCGGCGGCGTAGCGCATCCTGTCCTGGTCGCGCGGTGTCGGCTGGGTGGTTCATTGCGGTTCATGACTTCGAATTACTTTGATTCGTATGAAAATCACGCTTTTGCAGGAGGGCTTTAGCCGCGATGGTACGCAAACAAACGTGGCTAATGCCGCTCCTGCATTCGGCAGTGCTATTGCCGCTCTCAACGCAAATCCGATCAGGCTTACACCGGCCGGTTTTCCTTGATCTTGATCGGCCCCATCACCTGCAAGCCCTGCTCGAAACTGATTGCCTCGAACTTCCCGTTGAAGCGCGCTGCCGCGTCGGCGATCGCCAGCACTTTGCCGCCGGTATCGAGTCTTTTCAAATCGCCGCGTTCGATGCGGAACAGGTCGAGCAGTTCGTTGTAGACGGTCGATTCGTCCAGAGGCAGTACATAGAAGGTCGCGCCACCGCAGGCGATCTGGTAGCGATGTGAAATGTCGACGTTGCACGCGAAGAAGAAGTATTTGCCGTCAGGCGCAAGCTTGTCGCCCAGCACTTCGCACAACAGTTTCAGATGTTCCAGCGAGGGCGCCATGCCGGCCAGGAACGGAATGGTGGCTGCGCCGGCGTCGGCGACCGTCATCACCTGGTCGAGCTTGACTTCGGGCGGGCGCTTTTCGTCGGCCATCGAGGCCTGGTACTTGAGGGCGATTTCACCGCGGAAGGCGAAGCGCCTGGCGCGTGTGGTCGGTCCCTTGAATACCGGGCTGAGCAGGCGTCCTTCGGCGTCGATCTCGGCCAGCGGGGTTGCGGTGATGGTGGTCATGAATAGCTCCTTATTGATTGCAAAGAAAATCGGCGGTTTTGAAAAATGCTGCGGTCAGTTGCGCGCGCAGCGCCTCGTTCTCCACTTGTTCGGCCAGCGCTTGCATCATGCAGGCCATCCAGGCGTCACGCGCGGCGGCGTCGATCGTGAACGCCATGTGGTCGCGCCGCAGGCGCGGCGGGCCGATGCGCAGCGCATACAAGGGCGGACCGCCGAGCCAGCCCGACAGGAACATGAACAGGCGTTCTTTCGATTGCGCCAGATCGGGCGGGTGCATCGCGCGGATCGCTTGCGCTTGCGGCAACTGGTCCATCAAGGCGTAGAAGCGTTCTACCAGGCGGCGCAGGGGCTCTTCGCCGCCGAGCTGGCGGTAATGCGGATTGGCGCTGGGGGCGGCGATCGGCAGCGCGTCGATCGACAGTGCGGTCGCGTTCATTGGCCCTCAGACCACGGCGACCGGAAACGCCAGCGACACGCGCCGGCCGAGCTGCGCATCGACCTTGCGCCGCACCGCTTCCAGCTTCAGCGGACGCAGCAGCGTCGAATTGGCGCCGAGCGCCAGCGCTTCTTTTACCGGTGCTTCTTCGGCGGAATCACAGACGACCAGGATTTTCAAACCGGCGTGCTGCGCCTTCAAGCGCGTGACCATGGCGGCGCCTTCCGCGGCGATACTGCCGGCGCCCAGCAGCACCAGTTGCGGCGGCCAGTCGCGTCCCTTGGCCAGCGCGCGCTCCACATCCGGCAGCACATGAGTTTCACATTCGTCGGCCAGCATGAATTGCAGCGCCATGCTGCTGACGTCGTCGCTGTCGATGACGAAGATGCGCTTGTTTTCAACGGCGCGTTGGCTGTCTACCCCTATTTGCATGATCGGCTCCTTGAGTGGTTCGATGGCGCGCGGCCCCGGTTTTCAGGCACGCAGGCCTGCGCTACTAAAACCTCGGCAGGCCCGCCGCTCCTACCAGGCAAGGTCTTTAGCAAGCTTCGTTCCCGTTGCTCGCGGCGTTGCCGATGCGATGCCTGAGCGTCGTCGCCGTACGAATGAAGACGCTGGTCTTGCGGTGGCGGCGCGCGCGCGTCGGCTTGTCGCAGTCGCGCTGGCGGCGATGTCGCCTTGTATCGTTCCCTACAGGATCGGGTCTTGTTTGTGCGGTTTGTAACAGCGCTGCAGGGGGCCGGCAGGACCTCCCTGAATCATCGATTAGATCAATCGAATCAATGACTTAATTAAGAAGTTTGGCGGTGGCACGGCAATTGCAATGATGGAAGCGCACCGACGATGTTTTGCCGAAAGCGTGACTTGAGACGAAGACCAATAAAAGTTTCGAAGCGGCGTCCAAACGGCTGCAAGTCTTACTGGTAGAACTGCTTGGAACGAAACCTTAACCTGAATATTTTAGGAGAATCACATGGCGTCACTCAGACAAATCGCGTTTTATGGCAAGGGCGGGATTGGCAAATCCACCACTTCGCAAAATACCCTTGCTGCTCTGGCGCAGATGGGCCAGAAAATCCTGATCGTCGGCTGCGACCCGAAGGCCGATTCGACTCGCTTGATCCTGCACGCCAAAGCGCAGGACACCATCCTCTCGCTGGCCGCCGATGCCGGTTCGGTCGAGGACCTCGAACTCGAGGACGTGATGAAGGTTGGCTATCAGGATATCCGTTGCGTCGAATCCGGCGGCCCGGAACCTGGAGTCGGCTGCGCCGGTCGCGGCGTGATCACCTCGATCAACTTCCTCGAAGAAGAAGGTGCGTATGACGGCGCTGACTACGTGTCCTACGACGTGCTGGGCGACGTGGTGTGCGGCGGTTTCGCGATGCCGATTCGCGAGAACAAGGCGCAGGAAATCTACATCGTGATGTCGGGCGAAATGATGGCGATGTATGCAGCCAACAATATCTCGAAGGGCATTTTGAAATACGCCAATTCGGGCGGTGTGCGCCTCGGCGGCCTGATCTGCAACGAGCGCCAGACCGACAAGGAACTGGAACTGGCCGAAGCGCTGGCCGCCAAGCTCAACAGCAAGCTGATCCACTTCGTCCCGCGCGACAACATCGTGCAACACGCTGAATTGCGTCGCATGACGGTGCTGGAATTCGCTCCGGAATCGAAGCAGGCCGAGGAGTACCGCACGCTGGCCAGGAAGATTCACGCCAACGCCGGCCAGGGCACGATCCCGACGCCGATCACGATGGATGAGTTGGAAGATTTGTTGATGGAGCACGGTTTGATGCCGGTGATCGACGAGTCGCTGGTGGGCAAGTCGGCTGCGGAATTGGCCGCAGCGGCCGCCGCGTAATTCCTTGTGCATTGAATTTATGGCAACACCTTGGTAGGGCGGACCTGCAGGAGCGGCTTGCGCCGCGAAAGCAACGGCAATCGCGGCAGCCGTTCCTGCAAGACCGGTATTTGCACGTATGACAGCAGCATTTTTCACCGGGCTGGCGCGCAGCCGCGCCAGTCCGACAGTCTCGCATTTTTTTGGGAGGGCCCATGAGCCTCACAGTTGAAGAAACCACCGCGCGCAACAAGGAACTGATCGATGAGGTCCTCAAGGCCTATCCGGAGAAAACCGCCAAGCGCCGCGCCAAGCATTTGAGCACCCATGAAGAGGGAAGCTCCGAGTGCAACGTCAAGTCCAACATCAAGTCGATCCCGGGCGTGATGACCATCCGTGGTTGCGCCTACGCCGGTTCCAAGGGCGTGGTCTGGGGTCCGATCAAGGACATGATCCACATCAGCCACGGCCCGGTCGGCTGCGGCCAGTACTCATGGGCGGCACGTCGCAATTACTATATCGGCACCACCGGCATCGATTCCTTCGTGACGATGCAGTTCACTTCCGACTTCCAGGAAAAGGATATCGTGTTCGGCGGCGACAAGAAACTGGAAAAGATCATGGATGAAATCCAGGTTCTGTTCCCGCTCAACAAGGGCATCACGGTCCAGTCCGAATGTCCGATCGGCCTGATCGGCGACGACATCGAGGCGGTCTCGAAGAAGAAATCCAAGGAATTCGGCGGCCACACCATCGTGCCGGTACGTTGTGAAGGTTTCCGCGGTGTGTCGCAATCGCTCGGCCACCACATCGCCAACGATGCGGTCAAGGAATGGGTGTTCGACAAGATGGACCCGAACAAGAACCAGTTCGAAGCCACGCCGTATGACATCGCCATCATCGGCGACTACAACATCGGCGGCGATGCCTGGGCTTCGCGCATCCTGCTGGAAGAAATGGGCTTGCGCGTGATCGCACAATGGTCGGGCGACGGCTCCATCGCGGAGATGGAAAACACGCCGAAGGCCAAGCTCAACGTGCTGCATTGCTATCGCTCGATGAACTATATCTCGCGTCACATGGAAGAGAAGTACGGCATTCCCTGGGTCGAGTACAACTTCTTCGGACCTTCCAAGATTGAAGCCTCGCTGCGCGAAATCGCCGGCCATTTCGACGACAAGATCAAGGAAGGCGCCGAGCGCGTGATCGCCAAGTACAAAGCCTTGACCGAGGCGGTGATCGCCAAGTACCGGCCACGTCTGGAAGGCAAGAC
>CXWL01004672.1_pt1 | contig 17729 bp, 20 predicted proteins | sample 590931 | NCBI WGS metagenome assembly CXWL01 (sample SAMEA3498368, study PRJEB10139) | groundwater metagenome | biome: water well; material: biofilm material | place: Germany | collected 2015-04-27 | reverse complement strand
ACGCGCAACGCCAGAGAAGCGGAATCGAAACTTTTCTTCCTCATGTTCAACGACACGCTCCGACGGGTTGGAGACAACTGCACGGTCAAGCACTGGATTGGAGGGGCAGGAACGTTTGGATGGATATCAGGCTTCGAAGATCCGACTTGTCACTGGAGCAGGAATACATCAAGCCCTCCGCAAGTTTCGGGGCAGGAGTTAAATTCGTAGATGCGAAGGAAGTGGGTGCCAACCATCCCCTACTGTACAAACAATCTCTTGACGTGTACGTCCATACCGTACATACTGCCACGATGAAGGGAGTTACATGCGCCTTGCCAAATTTCGCCATAAAGGGCTCCTGCAGCTCTACACAGAGGACAACCCGAAAGGCGTCTCAGCTTCCCATCTGGATAAGGTGGGAAAACTTCTGTTAGCTCTTGAAACCGCCCTTACCCTTGAACAGGTGGGACGCTATCCGGGCTGGAAGCTTCACCCGCTGAAAGGTGACATGAAGGGCTATTGGAGTTTAACCGTGACTGGGAACTGGCGCATTGTGTTCCGCTATCACGAACCAACAAACACCGCCAGCGACATTGATTTAATCGACTACCATTGAAAGGAGACTGTACCATGACTATGAAGAACCCGCCCCATCCGGGCGACCTCATCAGAACCGAGATCATCGACGCGCTGGGCTTGAGCGTATCCAAAGCAGCAGACATTCTCAAAGTTCGCCGCGCGACCCTATCGGATCTTCTCGCCGGCAAGGCTTCTCTGTCCCCTGAAATGGCCCTCCGCATTGAGAAAGCGTTCGGCCCTGACATGGACCACCTTCTTCGGATGCAGCTTGCGTACGATGTGGCACAGACCCGCAGCCATGCCAAGAAACTCAGCATCAAGCGTTATGTCGCCGCATAGGATCATTCGCGAAGGTTCGCTCAATAGTGCCGGTCCATCCGTGGATCGGCGTTTTTCCTTTTTACTCTTGTCAACGATCACCTGAAATTTCCCCTGTCGCGATTAGCAGTCCGCAGAGCTCCATAACCGGGTTAGTTGATTACTCAGCGCCGGCGTCAACGCGGGCGCACCACTGTTGGGGGGTAAGGGGGTGTCGTGAGACTCCCCCGTGGTTCACCTCTTTTCAGGGTAGAGATTGACTCGATCGCGAGGTAGTACTAAAATGTAAAAGTACTACAATAGTGATGGAGGTACGCATGTTGGAATCTACGATAACCCGGAAGGGGCAGGTGACGATTCCCAAGGCGATTCGTGACCGCTTGGGCGTGAAAGAAGGGGAGAAGGTCCTCTTTATGATGCGAGGCAAGGAAGTGGTCTTGAAGGTCGTCAAGGGGACAATTCTTGATCTCAGAGGCTCAGTTCAGCCGTCAGCGCACCCGGAAGATTTTGAGAAGATTCGTCAGTCTGTGAAGCAGGCTGTTGCCAAGAAGGTGGTTGGGCATGGCTAGTCTCTTCGTGGACACTAATGTGTTTCTTCGTTTTCTGACCAACGACGATCCGGCAAAAGCCAAGCGCGCTGAGACCCTCTTTCGCGAGGCCCTGCGCGGCAAAATCAAATTGGCGACCAGTCTGCTGGTCATCGCCGAGATCGTCTGGACGCTGGAATCCTTTTACAAACTGGAGAAGTCGGATATCGCCACGAAAGTCGAGAAGATCCTGAATACGCCTAATCTGCACTGTCCAGAAACCCCGTTGCTCTTTATGGCTCTCGATCTCTATGTCCATGCGAACATCGATTTCGTGGACGCGTACAACGCCTTCCACATGAAAGAGCAAGGACTCACAGAGATTCTCACCTACGATCGGAAGCACTTTGCCCGCATTCCGTGGGTCCAGATTGGGGATTTGTGATCACACGGCAGTGGGGCTTTTGAAGAGGAGCAGAACCTATCAAGTGGTCTAGCTCTCTGTCCCTGTCAGCGGACACACGGGCGCCCCATCAAAGGGGAACGGAGGTGTCGAAGACTCTCCCCGCTCGCAGTCATCCTGAGAATCCTTTCTCGCCCTGCTCGGTAAACTCTATGAACCTGAGTGTCTCACCCATATTGATACGGAGGGCTTTCCAGAGCCCGTTATCGATGTGTTTGAAGGCTTGTTAAAATATGCAAGAGTTCTCCAGAGAGAGCTCTAAGGCGATTAGCACTGACGCATATTCATTTCCCAGCGGGAAAGCACCCCGTTTTTAGGCTTGACATCAATACAATAGAAGTTCATCAATAGATTATAAATATTAAGAGAGCGCGAGGGTTCTGGCCCAGCGACCGCTCGGCAACCTGGTGATAGCCGCCAAGGTGCCAATGCCAGCCCGGATAGGGAACGATAGGGCTCACGAGCAACCAACGGCGTGAGACCCCTCAATTCGAGGGGTTTTTTATTTCTACCCTCATATCGTCCTCCGCTGGGTGCCAGAACCCTCCTCCTCATTCACACAAGGAGGTTGTAGTGCCCATCAAAAACTTGGCTCACCCGAGGATCAACCGCGACACGACGGCGATCTTCACGTCAGAATCTGTTGCCGAAGGCCATCCCGATAAGGTTTGTGATTTTATCGCAGACTCGATCTTGGATGCCTATCTCACGGAGGACTCTTCTAGTCGAGTGGCCTGCGAGGTTCTCTGCAAGAACGATCTCGTCGTGCTGGCGGGCGAGATCACCTCACTGGCCACCGTGGATCACGAGAAGATCGCCCGCCAAGCCATTCGAGCGATCGGCTATACAGATACCACTGAACCGTTCAACGCTGATCATATTCGTGTTCTGCAAATTATCTCCAAACAGTCACCAGAGATCGCGCAGGGAGTGACGAAAGATAAAGGGGAGCAAGGCGCGGGCGATCAAGGCATCATGTTTGGCTTCGCCACTGACGAGACGCCGGAGTTAATGCCATTGCCTATTTTGCTTGCCCACCGCTTGGCGCGAGGATTGGCTGATGATCGCCACGGAGGTACGGTGGCCTGGCTCTGCCCCGATGCCAAGACCCAAGTCTCGGTCCTCTATGAAGGCAATACACCCACGCGGGTGACGGACATCCTCGTTTCGACCCAGCACCGAGCGGATGTCGGACAAGACATCATTCAGGCCTATATCGCGGACCAGTTGATCCCTCGCGTCTTGGGCGTCTGGTATCACCAGGGCATTCGCATCATGGTCAACCCCACAGGGAGCTTCGTGCATGGAGGCCCATCGAGCGACTGCGGAGTGACAGGGCGAAAGATCATTGTGGACACCTATGGAGGCGCGGGCCGGCACGGGGGAGGTGCCTTCAGTGGGAAGGATCCGTCGAAGGTTGACCGCAGTGGAGCTTACTTTTGCCGTTATGTGGCTCGTCAGATCATCCGGGAAGGCTTGGCACGAAAAGCCGAAGTACAAGTGGCGTATGCCATCGGGGTCGCCCAACCCGTCTCAGTCAAGGTGGATACCTTCGGAACCGGGGATGACGAAGCCGCGGCTGATTTCGTCAGACAATTCGACTTTCGGCCTGGCGCCATCATTAAACGATTTGACCTCAAACGACCGATCTATCGACAGACGACGAACTACGGGCATTTTGGGAAATCTGAATTGCCGTGGGAGCAAAGATAAGTCTGGTTCGATGAGACATCGCTGCTACAGAGGAGAAGACACGCACACATGAGAACAATTGGAAAGAATATTCATACGGAGATAACAAATGGCCACATCAAAGCAGACTGTAGAAAACTCGAAGGGATCTCCCGAACCGCATCGAAGAACGGATGCTAAGGCCCCAGCGCAGGTGAAAGTAGCCGCGCAAACACAGCAACAAGTGGTCACACAAATAGATACGCTGGTTGAACAGTTGGAGCAGGCGCCTGAGTCGAACCTGGGCCAGTGGTATGCAGAGAATTTCGGGATGTTGGCGCAGGCCATGGATCGATTACACCAACTGCTGGGGATGCCGACTGCTGATTGTGAGAGTCAGGCAGCAATTGCAAAGAAAGAGGAGACGCTATGAGTTTCATTGAATACGGATCTCTATGCTGCCGCGAGGTGTCATGATGAGTTGGAATCAGGAAGCCAATATCCGTTGCCTGCTGAGCTACGCATGTCCGCAACTCTGGAGCCAGCTTGCGGCTACCAACGCCCCGGATCGTCGCCACTGCAAGGAGTGCAATCGGGATGTGTATCTCGTTCGTGATGAAGAAGAATTCTTTCAGCACGCCGCCCATGGCTATTGTGTGGCCGTCCCGATCGTGCCTGAAGCATCTCGTTGGGAGGGCCCTCTCACTGGCTCCCCAAGGCAGAGATAGGGCGTGGCCTAGACATGCAATATCGAGTCCTATGAATTGAGAGGCAGACCATGAAAGTGATTCGCATACGAATCGGGCTACTTCCGCCGGAGACAGTGAGATTGCAGAAGCGGGTTGAGCACCGGTTGGGACACGATGAGGCGCCTTTTACTTTGCCCGACGACGATAGCCATTACTGGGCTGAAGCCATCAAGGATGGCAACAAGTTCTACTACCTGGTCAATGCCGCCATATTAGAAATCTCCGAGGACGAGTTTGGCAAAGTGGTCATCAATCCGTACCTATACTACTTCTCCACGGCCTTGAAGCTTCACAAAAGGATCGAGCGAGCAAAGCAGGCCACATGCGAATTGGTCTTTGGAAAGGACTCGACGCTACCTGTTTTACCAGCTTGAACCTTGGACTTAATGCATACAGGGAGAAAAACATGAACCTTCAAGAACTCGTTCGGCAGTATCGTGGGACAACCCTCCCCAAGTTGGTTGAGAAACAAGTCAAATCACTAGACAAAGACGTACTGCTGCAAGCTATACAAGAGACCTACCACCATTTCCCAATCGAATTTCGCAAACAGGTTGATGCTTTTACACATGCATACGTGAAGAACTGGCTTGCACCTCACATCGTTACAATGGATTTAGGCGACATCTTCCGTGACACTATCCAAGACATAAAGGACATGGCTACTCAAGCTGGCGTTTCACTCAATGACGAACAAGTATTCGACGTGTTCAATCTCATTGTTATGAAAGTGTCGCATTTCGCCCACATTGATCCAGAATTCCGCAAGGGATGGGGTATAAAGAAGGGTTGGTTTTCATGACCCCTAACCAATCATTTGATGGGACTGAAACCATGTTGAACGGGTAGGCCACAGCAGACTTATTAGTTAGGCTCAGGGAGGGAAGATGCACACCGTCGCGAAAGCAGAGCAATTGATCGTCGCCGAATGGCGCGCTTGGTCGAAGCAACGCGACTCTTACTCTGTCGCCGATATGCTCAGCTTTTTTTGCTGGCTGCAAAAAGACAGATCGCATCTGCTTTCGTTCCGATGCAGCGGTGACCAATGGCAAAGGGTTCACGGGTGGCTTCAGAGCGATGAAGACATCCAATCGAAAATTCGGAATCCAAGAGCCTAACTTGTTGTTCCAGCAGACCGTTTCTCACGAATAAGGAGGAGGAGAGGAGGAATAGCATGAGCTTTCTGAGTAGTTTTTTTCGGAATCAAAAAGGTAAGCAGGTCGATCTTGAAAAGCTTGCGGTGCAATTCGACCAATCACAGGGCAAATATCTAAAAATGCTGATCGATGGCTTGTCGGCTTCGGAAGTGGAAGAAAGAAGGGCCTGGGCGCGGGCGCGGGTGATAGCTGACACGGTGGTGCCTGCTCTTCTTGATGATACCAATCTGGAAACCAGATCTCGTTCGCATAAAACACTCAACGCTCTCATAGCGGAGTTACGCCCACCACAAAACGAGAGCGAAATGCGTGAATTGAATAATGCTTGTTTCTTCGCTGTTAGGCGGCTTTTAGAATCGACAGAAAAGCAAATCACGACTGACCGTAACTTCGAAATGAAGGAGCACCTGACCAGGGCATGGAATGACAAGCAGTTCCAGGCCCGGGTCGCGGAAAGGATGCAACGGTACGTGCCCTCGCTGCTTCCGGACTTGGCGATAAAAGCGTGTCTCGGGACGATCGCAAAACTGGTGTCCGCGATTACGTCCTGTTGGAGCCGGGAAGCGTGGGAGAAGAATGTCTGCGACATGCTCCAAAACTCGCCGCCTATGAAGTTGTCGTCGGGAGAAGCGCTAACCATATGCAGGCTGGTTGAGAACGATCTGCGCCGGCTATTTGGTTGGCGGATCGAGATTCCAGACCCATCTGAGCCAAACGACAATACGGTCTACATCAACGCGGGAACGGGCGAAATTCGCTGGCTCCTCTCCAGGGGCAGCGACAAGCTGGTCGTTGTTGGCGCCATGATGACATTCCTGTTTTTGTCGTCGATGCAAAAGGGATGGGCCGCGAAGGGCCTGCAGCCCGCCGAAAACGGCTCCGGGATGATCGGATTAAACCTCAGGCCATGTGAGATATCCGATCACGAAGCTCGCGATTTAGGCAGGATACTCAGGGCTGCGTGTAGCATTCCCACCGACAAGAGAATGCTACCGGTGTTCCATCAGGTCGAGCCGCTACTCACCTTTTTCGAGGGGGGAAGGTTTCGAATCGATCGGGCTCCGGATGCTGTCGCCCAACCACCGACGGAAAGTACTTTAGTTTGGAAAACATACTGACCCATCTCCCCCCTGAGGCCCCATATATCGCTAACTCGCCCATACCTGCCATGGGAGAGATAATCTTAGTGGCCGCGCGGCGTCATCAGGCCAGGGCAGGAAACTGGCCTCACAACATTTCGGAGAATCCATTCTATGAGTCAGCACGAGATGCGGCGAGCTATTTCCGTTGTAGGGTTCGTATTAACAGGGATTCTCCTGTCCACTTCTCTTGCATGGGCCGCCAAGGATGCACGTCCATTTTGGACTGAGAAGTCATCCTTTATCGAAGGAGAAGAGCTGTTTGTGGTTGGGGTGGCATCAAAGGCACGGACGGTAGAAGAAGGGCGACGGCAGGCGTTTGAGCAGGGCAAGATTGAGCTGATGAACTTCGCACAGATCACCAGCCTCGAAGCTCAGGGGCTCGTGATTGAGACGCAAATGACCTTTGAGGAGCCGAGCGCGGATGGCACTGTGACGGTGTATCGGCTCTTGCGAGTCCCTGTAACCAAGCTAGTATCGATCCAAGGTCGTCTCCAAGCACAGAGTCGAGTCCAGGAGCAAACCCTAGATCAGGCACGGAAGGAGCTGGCAGTGATCCAGCAGACGCTTGGCGAGAAGACTACGAAATTGGAGCAGCAGCAGCGGCAAGTCGAGCAGATGTTGCAGCAGATCAATGCAAAAATCCAGTCGATTAGTACGCCACCCAATCGGTCAGAACGAAGTGGGTCCTTAGTAGACCGCCTCAAAGAGGCAGACGCCAAGCTCGACGCGAGCGAACAGGAATTAAGCCGACTCTCCAATCAAATTCAGGAGCGAGTAATGTCTCGCTCTCAGAAAGCATGTAAGTATATAACTCATGGAATGAACCAATCTGAAGTGAGGAACCTTCTGGAAACCCCAGATGGTGCGTCTGATGTTATGGTAAAATCGCAAGGTAATTGGGTACATGTGAACACTTGGGCATATGGGAATAGCATCGTGACGTTTACCACGCAAAAAGTTGTCTCAGGCGTTTCGGGGTGTCGATGATCGTGTTTGTTCATCGACGGGCGGAACTGCACGAGCTAGTTCTGTAATGAACGGGCTTGCTTTACTTTGCGCCCATGACTGACACTGCGTTCGAATAGGATGCGCACCGAACATCGAACATGTTCACTGCGATGGCAGGTCCGACCACGAGGAGATCAACCACACATGCAAGCACTGTCCTGGCCATCCATCGGATTCTTCTGTCTCTTTGGTATCTTCGTATTCTACCAGCAGCTACACGCCAAGAATTTCCGCGGTTCGAGTCAGGGCTTCGCTTTGGCGCTTAATCTCTCGGCGTTTCTTGGTATGCTCACAGGTCTCGCGTATTTGGTCTCCTACGGTTGGCATGTTGTCTGGTGGGCACCTATCGTCATTTTTATCATTGGCATCTTGGCGTCTATGCTCGGACTTTTCGTCGAACGGATCGTTGGCTCAATGGCCCTTAGCATAAGTGCATTTGTTGGGTGGCCTATCTGTGCATATTTCATGTTCATCTACGTTCCAAATGGCACCTAACCCTTTCATGAAGGGGATAGCCACCTTGCGGGCAGGGGCCTGTTGTTTAGGCAAACGTTATGCCCTCAGCCCCAGAATCTACGTTCTACTCTGTGATGGATGAAGTGTTTGGAAAACACTAACCAGTCAAACAACTGGGCCGCCAACAAAGCTGCGCTTTTTGCCGTCCGGTTATTTCACACGTTATAGATTTGCAGCGTCACTCACCACCCCTGGCCCGATAGTTCCAGTACTACCCGCACACGCAAAGCTCCCTCTTGACATATAATACCGCGAGTAATACTATATTCGCGCTAATACCACACGTATTCCAATGGAGGAGACAATGGGACCGTCACGCACAGAGCTCATGCAGTTCAAGGTCACGCCCGAGGAGCGAAAGTTGATTGAGCAATGCGCCAAAAAGCAAAGCCTTTCAGTCTCCGAGTATGTACGGGCTGCCGTCATCATGGACATGATTCTGGAGGGTAACGTGGGAGCCATGAAGATTGCCGTCGACACCATTGGGCGCAAAGCAGTCCAGCTGCTCAGAAAACGCGCAGATCGATTGGCTGATTTGGGAGCAGAAGCAACAGATTCACAATAAGGGGAGGGAGGTGATTTAGATGAGCGAACAAGTTAGTAAGCGGTTGTGCAGCGTGAAGGAGGCCGGGAGGTATCTCGGCAGAAGCCCTTGGGCGATTCGTCACTTGATTTGGGAAGGGCATCTTCCTCAGGTCCGGCAGGGACGACGCGTGATGGTTGATGTGGTGGATATGGATCAGTTTATCGAGAAATACAAAAGAGAGGCCGCCGATGGGAATGATTTACCGCAGGAAGAAGAGAGAGCCTGCATCGCGTAAGTTGACCGAGGTCGGCCCGTACTGGATCAAGTACTACATTGAAGGCCGGCCGATTCAGGAGAGCACAAAGACATTCGAGAGAGAAGAAGCCAAGAGGCTCCTCAAGGAGAGGGAAGGGGACGTTGCGAAAGGGCTGTATCGTGGACCAAAGGTTGAGCGAACCAAGTTCGAAGACCTCGCGGACTTAGTGAAGCAGGACTACCAGCTGAATAAACGAAAGACGCTGCGCCGCATCGGCGAATATCTGCTTCATCTCAAGCCGTTTTTCGGGAAAATGCATGCGGTCAGAATCACGACCGAGCGAGTGAAAGCTTACATCGTCAAGCGTCAGAGTTATGGAGCGGCCAACGGTACGATTAATCGCGAGCTTGGATACCTCAAGAGAATGTTTAGGTTGGGGTTTGAGCAGACACCGCAACTTGTGGCTCGGATTCCACATATTCCACAGTTGAAAGAGCATAACATCCGATCAGGGTTCTTCGAACATGAAGATTTCCTTGCACTCAGGGGCGTGTTATCCGATTACGCACAAGTCGCCGTCAGTCTTGCTTACTACAGCGGCATGAGGATGGGCGAAGTCTCCTCTCTTCAGTGGCGTCAGATTAACTGGACGGAAGGCAAACTTTTCCTTCAAGCGCAGGATACCAAGACCAATACGCCCCGCGTTCTTTATCTGACCGGTGATTTGTATCGGGTTCTGCAGACATGGAAAAGTCGCTGCGACCTGAAGTGGCCGGATTGTCCCTGGATCTGTCATCGAGGCGGGATTCGACTCCATACCATCCTACACTCATGGAGAAAGGCTTGTGAGGCAGTGGGACTTGGACAGATGGAGAAGGATGCCACGAAAGGGCGGAAGGTCTGGAAGGGCAAGATCCCCCATGATTTCAGACGGACTGCCGTACGGAACATGGTACGCGCCGGAGTGCCTGAAAAGGTGGCGATGGCAATATCCGGTCATAAGACCAGGAGTGTCTTTGATCGGTACAACATCGTGAACGAGAAGGACCTCGAACAGGCTGCGCGGTCGCTGTCTGCCTATTTCGAGAAACAGACGGTTACAATCGCGGTTACACTGGCTGAATTAAAGGGGGAGAGCAGAAGTGCTGTAAGCCGCAAAGAGGTTGAATTGTCAGCGGAAGTTGTGGAGCTGGCGAGAGGAATTGAACCCCCAACCTGCGGTTTACAAAACCGCTGCTCTGCCATTGAGCTACGCCAGCCTGAAAATATCGGTCTGCCAACTCATCCCGACATTCGTGAGGGAAAACCTAACAACTGCGTGAGCCACTGTCAAGCGAACGCGGGCTCCACGACATCAAATGTTTTGGAACTCTTGACAGGTTTTTCTCGTGATCAGGAGGCGTGGGCCTAGTCTCGATCGCCAGTGCTCATGGCTGTGGCGACTTCTTCTCATTCCCTTCTTATCCCCAAGCGTTTTCCCCTCGCTTCAACAGCCCTTCCCAGAGCGTCCGCATCTCATTGCTCGCCTGTGTGCGACGCTCTCGCTGACGTTCGACCATGCGCCCGGCAACGAAAGCCGCCCTCACGCTGGCCGATTGTTTGAGGAAGGCCCTGACATAGGCTTCGGCTTGAATGGCATCCTGATAGATTCCTAAGACATCCTGGACAACTCGCGCTTTTTTGATAAAACGAGTAGCCGGTTTGCCGATGACCGGTTCCGCCAGTTCCGCTGCGTAGCGGGCCCGTTTAGTTTTGATCCTGATCTCGTGGATCATGGCACTGGTGGGTGACGCACCGACCTGGCGAAGCACCTTCCGCAGTTTCTTGAACGAGCCGTTGGCGAGATCGTGCAAGGTCACGGCAGATTCGACGGCGGTCGGATTTACCGTCGCATCCTGGAGCCGCCTGATGAGGTCGAGATATCGGGCACTTTTCAACTCGTTGAGCAGGACCTCTTGCACATTATTCCGTTGGGCCTCCAGGTGGGCGATGAAGGGTGCCAGCGGTCGGCGGTCTCGTGCATCGAGTGCCGTACCTTCTTCCCGGAAATAGGCGAGTTGGACATCGAGGTCGCGAGCCGGTCCCAACAGTTGGCCGAGCCAGCGCAGCTCATCGTGCAACGAGTCTGCCCATGCAGGAAGGAGTAGGGGCCTGGCGGTGCGCAGGACAACGCGCAATTGTCTGGTGGCCACGCGCATTTGATGCAGGCTTTCAGGTTCCCTTCCGAGTCTGGCACCAGGGTCATGCGCCAGCAGCCATCGGACATGACGTGCAAGGATCCACTTCACATGATCGATCACCGGCGCATCCGGTGCCGGAGGCGGTTCAGGCCTGGGTGCAGGCAGGGAGAGCGCGCGAAAGAGTTTGGGGCGCCCGTCATGATCGTGGGCTCCCGCTCGACGGAGCTGTCGTTCGAGGTCGGACAACACGTCGTCCTTCCCGTTGATCTGTTCAATTTCGAGTTCCCGAAAACGATCAAGCAGGACTCCGTCCTTTACGACCGACACCTGGTCGATCGTGACCGCTGCGATATCGATTTTGTCTATGCGTACGCGGAGGCCGGCGCGCCAGACCCGCAGTGTCGCGACCGGCACCAGTTCTCGTTGTCCCACATGGAGAAAGAGCAGATCGCGAAAGGTGGCCGGTGGAATGGACTGGCGATCAACCAGCTCGACTTCCTGCCGGTCTTTCATCAGAGGGAGTTTCAATTGCCAGGTCTGTTTTCCTCGCGCGATGCGATGGCGGAGGGTGATTCCCGCATGGGCCAGGTCGTACTGGGACGTGTCGTAGTAGGTCGAGGTCAGCAGATGTCGTGGCAGCGGGATACCGGGAAGAGAGGGCAGGCGGAAACCAGGATCGATGGCCAGCTTGATCTCGCGCTCGATTTTCGAGGAGAGGGCACGGGAGGGACGGCGAACAGGGTGACGGCTGTCGGATCGAGTCATGCAGGTTTCCTCACCGCAGGCGCTGCCGCCCCAAGTATCCTCGCCCGAAGGATGGGAACGCAATCGCTAACACGTGCTGGGCCTGTGGTGGAACTCGTGCCGTGAAAGTGGAGCCGGGTGGGGACGTAATGTAACCGCGTTCATGGTTCGTTAAAAGTGGTACGCGACCCCCGCGACCAGGTGAAAGATGCTGTACATGCCGCTCAGTCCGAAGGTCGGATCCAAGTTACCGACATTGGCAATATTATACTTTCCTTCCGCGAACAGCCCCCACTCGTCGGTAACACGAACTTTGGTTCCCGCGAGCAGATTCAGGCCGGGACGGAACTGGCGGCCTTGGATACTCCCATTTGAGGAGGAAAAATAGAAGGCCCCGGCTCCGATCCCGGCGTAGGGCTGGAAGAATTGCCCTGGATAACGGGCGATGAGGTTGAAGGCCACCGTGGTCACACGAAGAGACGACTCCTGTAATGTCAGGCTCGATCTATTGAGCACAGATGCCGGGCAGTTCGGCTGGGGATTGATAGTATTTTGAGGGGGACATTGAGCCGCTGTTGCGGGAGTGTTGGGTTGATACTGAATATCTTGGGTGGTCGCGAGTGTTTGGGGTTTGATCTTCGGGTTTGTGGTGAAGGCTTCCAGTTCGACGCCGAGCCAGGAGAGTTTCTCCTCGGTAAAAAAGTATCCGACCTTTCCTCCAAAAATGGCAGAATTCTTGAGCGCGATATCCGACGTCTTGAACGTTTGGGTCAGCGTGCCACGACCGCTAATATTGAGCGGTTGATTGGCTTGCGGAAATTGCTGCTCTGCGAGTCGTTGGCCCAAGAGCGGCATGGTGGCGTCGGTGATAGAGCCGGAGGTGCTGAGCCCTCCGTATCCTCCAGCATACCATTCCGCCTGTGCAATGGAGTAGGTGCTCGTGATTACGACACCCAACAGCAGTACCCTGATCATTGCTCGCCATTGCACCGATCTCAAAGCCAGCCTCCTCTCGTCCTGTTTCGTATGGATCCTGTGACGAAGCCAGGATGGAGAGAGACGATAACGACCCAGTTACGCCTCGATTAACTTCCGGTTACATTCGGGCGTAACAACCGTTGCCAGTATGGTTCAGACATGGATGGTGAGCGTGACAGGCCGGCCTAGCGGAGATCGTAGGTGAGCGTCGTGTTTTGCGCGGAACGGATCAGGTCGACTTTCACGGTGCGTTCGTTCACGACCTGCTGAAACGAACTGAGCAAGCGTCCAGGATCGCGAATCTCGACTCCGTTGATGCGTTGAATCACATCGCCGTATTGAAAACCCGCTTTCTCGAAGAAACTGGCCGGGGCAACGAAGTCGAGTCGGAACCCGTTCAGAGTCCCGTTCATAATGTGCGGCACCGCGTGGGCCTGCATCATCAGCTTGGTGGGGTCGCTGACGGCCTCCAGCACTTCCCGGCGATCCAATGTGCGTTTCAGCAGCGGCGTGAAGGCCTGCTGGGATGAGGTCATCGCAACGGGCACCGGCCGGGCCTGATCCTGTTGCAGCACTGCCGGTTCGAGTAGTTCTTCCTGGTCATCGAAGCGAATCACGACGCCGTTCCGTCCGATGGCATGGATCTCACCGAGATCGGGGATGGTGTCGTGGAGATGGAATAAGCCCTGCCGCTTCGAAGCGATATCTTCGATGACGGCTGCACCACCTTCCCGGTCGCTCACGATGGTGCCAAGCAAGCGGAGCTTCTTGGCAATGTCGAGCGGAGGTTTCGAGGGTGCGGCCGGTGCGCCGTTAGCTGAGAGGACGGCCATTTCTGCCGGAAGCGGAAACAAGCGGCTGGCTCTGATCTGCTCGACAAGCTGAATCGAGGTTTCAGTCAGTGGGGAAACCGCGTGGGCCGCCACTGTCTGGTTCGAGCCGGACTCGGGCATCACGGTGAGCTCATGCTCGACAAACGCGTTGATCGAGTGCGCAAGGAGCAGTGTGGCTGCGAGGAGATACAGCACGATGACGAGACGCCGGATGTGAGTCGATTTCATGAGGTGATGTGTCCTTGGTCTTTCTGAAGTCGAGGAGAGCCTATGCCGAGCGCCGGCCAATGACAATGGGGGAAAGGCCTGTTTACCAGAAGTTAACAGGGCCACAAGTTGTCAGTAACCCCGCCGTAACAATTGAACGATACTTCTTTACGCAGAGCATGCAGCAAATGGACTGCCGGGCCGTCCCTGTCCTGCAGGAGCCCAGACGTAGAGCAGACAGGCCGACAACAGGGGCTCGGTTACCAGAGGAAATGATGAGGCATGGCGAGACGGTTCGGAGGTGTCATCGTGGCATTGGGACTCATGATGGGCGGCGGAATGGCAGACGCGTGGGCTGTCGCCGATGTTTCCGTTCGACCGGTCCTGCCTGATCGCCAGGTCCTTCCCGGCCCGGCCCGACCGACATCGCGTGCTGAGCCGGCGGCAAAGAGCACTGGCTCCAGCGGGGTAACTCCGGCTGAGTTGTCAATTCCCACGTCGAATCAAGTCGAACCGGTCGGGTTTTCCATTCTGGAGTTTGTGGTGGACGGCAGCACGCTCCTCTCCCGCGAGAAGATCGATGAAGTCCTGAACAAGTATAAGGGACCGGGGAAGACGATCAAGGATATCGACCGGGCGAGGGTCGAACTGGAAAAAGCCTATCAGCAGTTGGGGTATCCGACGATCCTCGTCGTCGTGCCGGAACAATCGGTCGAACAGGGCTCCGTGCGGCTCGATGTCGTCGAAGGCCATCTCTTGGGCGTGACGGTGACAGGCAACCGCTATTTCTCCCGGTACAACATACTCGGGAAATTGCCCTCGGTACAGATCGGCACGCTGCTCTATGAGCCTGATTTCGTGAAGCAGCTGGATGCCGTCAACGCCAACCCCGACCTCAAGATCGCGCCGGTGCTGAAGCCCGGTAGTGAGCAGGGCACAGTGGATTTGGAATTGAAGGCGAAAGACCGGCTGCCGCTCCATGCGAAGATGACGGGCGATAACAAAGGCCCGTTCACCACGCCGGCTGCCCGTATGACCTGGGAAGCGCAATACGGCAATCTCTGGGGACAGGACCATATCCTGACGCTGCAGACGACGCAGACGCCGACAAATTGGGGAGCGGTGCAGGCCTACGGCTTCAGCTATGTCGCGCCGCTCACCTGGCCCGACCATTTGCTGGCGGTGTATGCTTCAAAGGTGAGCAGCAACTCGACTCTGGCCGGAACCTCGTTGCCTATCAGCGGGGGAGGCGACATCGCCGTGGCAGGAAATGCGACGGTGGGAGGCTTTCGCTATCTCTTTCCGATTCTCAAAGGCGGCAAGGCCGGGCATCAGCTCTCGATCGGTGCCGACTTCAAACGGCTGGAGAAAACGGAAGCCACCTTTCCCGGAGATCTAGGCACCGCGATCGTGTTGAGCCCCATCCAATATCTGCCGGTCTCGGCCGGTTACACGGGAACCTATCCCGACTCGTACGGAATGACGACTTTCACCACGACCCTGACTGGCTACGTCGCCGGACTCATTCCTGGCGGAGGCAAGAAAGACTTTCAAGGAGACCCGAACAATCCCGATGAATTTCCCGGGAATCGCGCCGGCTCGACCGGCACGTTCGGAGTCGTGAAGAGCGGCATCAGCCGTATGCAGCCTTTGCCGAACGAGTTTCTGCTGTCCGCTCGAGTCGATGGGCAATGGGCTTCTGAGCCGCTGATTCCTGCCGAGCAGTTTTTTGCCGGTGGAATGGATACGGTGCGCGGCTACATTCAAAACCAAGCGTTGGGGGACAACGCCTTGCTCTGGCGCGCGGAACTGTACACGCCGGACTTGCCATCCATTCCGATCGATTATTTCTGGCAACGGCGGCGGAGTTCGGAGGTGAAGGCGACGATGAAGTTGGTCGCCTTCTACGACTACGCCAGGCTTTGGACCAAGCGGGCGCCGGCCGGGCAACAAGACATCTCCCGGCTTGAAGGCGCCGGCGGCGGCTTGCGGATGAGGATCGAGCCGATCAACCTGAATCTACAGCTCGATCACGCGATGGCGCTGCAGACGACCGGCACGACCAAGCGTGGCGATACGTTTACGCATTTTATGGTCAGTGTTGGATTTTAAGATGAGTGAGGAGCATCGTGATGAATAGGACCGGGCGCCGATTGAATGCCATCCGCCAAGGGGCGACGGTAGGATTGGTTTGGGTGCTCTCTGCGACTCTTGCGCTGCCGGTGCAGGCCGTTACAATCACGGGTATCGACCATGGCGGGGTCGTGGTCCAAGCTCCGGTTACGCGCGCCGACGGCAGAGTGGTGACCGAAATCGCACAATCGACAGCCCGGGCCATTGTGCGCGCGAGCGATTTCAATATCGCGCCGAATCACATCGTCAATATTACGCAACCGGTCGGAGGCTGGATGCTTGCCCGTGTATTCGGGCCTGCGACGCAGATCGACGGGGCGCTGAATGCGACCGGTTCGTTTATTCTGCTCAATCCCAACGGCGTCTTTATCGGTCCGACCGGCCAGGTGAGCGTCGGAGGCATGTTTGCCGCATCGACCCTCAACCTCAGCGATAGCAATTTCTTAAACGGCATGTATCTCTTCCAGAACAGCGGAACGAACGGTGTTATCAGGAATGCGGGAACCATAAACGCCGGGATCGAAGGCGTCTATCTCTTTGCGCCGAACGTGGAGAATGCGGCGACCGGCATCATCACCAGCACGAACGGGCACGTGTCGCTGGGAGCGGGAAGCACGGCCTTCCTTTCCAATCGTCCAGACGGGAGAGGGTTTCTCTCACAGGTGACGGCGCCGGTGGGGGAAGCGCTGAATCTCGGGCAGTTGTTCGCGGACGGCGGGCAGGTGACTATGGCGGGACGGGTCGTGAACCAAGGGAATCTCGTGCAAGCGAACAGCGTGGTCCAGCGGAACGGCCGGATTGAGCTGGTGGCCAGTGAGCAGGTGACGATGAGAGCCGGCAGTCGAACCATCAGCACGGGTGGTGAAGCCGGCGCCCACGGAGGCACCGTCATCGCGACGGCGGCCACGCGCGATGCGTCCGGCACCCGCACCGGGGGAAGCGTGCAGGTAGAGTCCGGCGCGACGATCGATGTCACGCCCGGCGCTGGAGGCGTGGCCGGTGAAGTCTGGCTGGGCGGTTTGAATGGCACGTCAGTCACCCCGAACGGCACCATCCTTGGGACGACCCACCGGCTCATTCCCGATCGATTCGATCTCTCGGACGCCGAACTCTTGTCACTCGCGCCTGGCGCCTCCCGCGGCGAAATCAACGTGCTGGCAATGGACGACATCGACGTCACGACCTCAACGCCCCTGGACTTTTTGGGACTCCCATTCGGCCAAGCGGGAACATTTTATCTGAATGCAGGCCGGAATCTGACATTCACCAATAGTGAGTTTCAGTCAATGGGGGCGCGCTGGAATATCCTCGGTCGGGCCGGGAGAGATCTCACGATCACGGCCGGCCAAGTCAGCACGGCAGGGGGAGGCAGCATCCATCTGCATGCGGGAAACGATTTGGCACTGGTCGATGGGCCCAATGGTTTTGCGAGCGTGAATACGGCATCGGTGGGGGGAGACATCAGTCTCTCCGCGGTGAACGACGTGGTGATTCCCAGCCCGTTTGAGCGTTATAGCAACAGCCGTAGTTCCCTTTCCGGTCTTCCCGGTGTTCATGTGGGGCTGCCGGGAAACCTCACGATTCGGGCCGGCAACGATGTGCGTGGCCCAGTCTCGACGAGAAACCAGAGGGGGCCTGGCTTTACTCTTCAGGGTGGCACGGCGGACGTAGCCGCCGGGCGGGATATCGGAACGGAGCTGGCGCCGGTCAATCTGATCCTTGGCGGACGGATCGACAACGGCGACGGGACCTTCACTGTT
>CXWL01014205.1_pt1 | contig 17732 bp, 12 predicted proteins | sample 590931 | NCBI WGS metagenome assembly CXWL01 (sample SAMEA3498368, study PRJEB10139) | groundwater metagenome | biome: water well; material: biofilm material | place: Germany | collected 2015-04-27 | reverse complement strand
CACCTGGATCAGACCGTTTGTCGGTAGCAGATCCAGAAGGGCAAGAGCGACAGGTTCGGCGACTGCCATGGCTTCGTCATGCCTGCCCTGCGTGAGCAGTGAGCCAGCAATGCGGTTCCAGCCATCGACATAAAGAGGGCACCGTGCAACCGCCTTTCGCGCGGCAGCCTGAAGCGCAGCCAGATTTTCGGGCGTGTACTCGGTGTAGTCCCCCGTCATGTTGCCCAGACGATCTGCCAATTCGTCCACGACACGCTCCGCTCGATCCACGCTGGCAGCGTCGCGCTTCAGTCGAAAGCTGAGAGCGACCTCGCGACCTGGCGCAAAGCGCGTCGGCTCGGCATCGTCGTCCAGTTCGGTTGGCAGTTGGGTTTCTTCGTCGGCAAGGAACACGTAGCCCCTTCGAATCGCGGCGCCGACCGTCGAAGCGGCGGGCGCCACACCCTCCAATGGTGCCAAAGCAGCCTTGGCCACCGCGGCGGACCACGACGGGAAACCATGTGTGCGCGCGATCGCAGCTTGGGCGCTGGCCAGCGTAAGTTTTGGGCCGCTGGTCGCGACGAGCTCAGGGAAAATGGATTGCAGATTCTTGGCCTGCTTACGCAGATGATCGATGTTCATGCTTGGGCTCCGGTGAATCCCGGGAATGAGTGGCCCGCACACTCGCTCAGGGATTCGAACGAGAGTCCAAAGGGAAAGGCGTCGCCGATGTCCATGAGACTTCGCCAGTGCGGGCGGCACGACCTCGGGAGCCGTCGGCACAGGATGCCGCTAGATACCGGGTCTTACAAGTCGTCATCAGTCGTTCTCTTGCCAGTCGCATGTCAGCGTGGCGCAGCAGTTGGACTTTGCCGCGCATTGCCTTGCTCGCCGAGCGAGGCTTTGCGCCATGGTTGGGGACAAGTATGCGAGCAAGCCAAGTAAGTAGCTCGGCGATCGATACTGTGGCTCACGAGGCCGTCGCGGTCGATCGGCCACGCCAACGCGCTTAGGAACAGGGCTCCCCAGATCGACGAACCAGCGCCGAGGCGCTACACGAGGTTCATAAGGCGGGCGGTACCCTCGCTACTATGAGACCAACTCATGACCCACGGCGAAGCCCTAGTCCTGCAACGTACGCTTGCACCTTTCTCCCTTTCCCAGTGAGTCCCATGACGAAGCAAGGTGTCCTTTTCAGCTTCGCTCAATCGCTTGCCTGGACCTTGATCGCAGGTTTGCTGGCAACCGCAGCACCGGCTCGCGCGAGAATTCAGCTGGACGCCGCAGGCTCGCGTCCGATTGCGGTGCCTGCCCAACTGCCTGCGCCCGTTGCTGCAAGCGCTGAATCGAAGGCACGGCCCACCAGCGCCGGATCGTGGACTGCTTTCCCTGGATCAACGCAGGGTTGCGACGGCATCGTCTATGCGATGGCGGCCAGTCCCGACGGCCGCATTGCGGTGGGCGGTGACTTTTCGATCTGCGGCGGGGTTCCGGCGAATAACGTGGCCCTCTACGATCCCGCGTCCGACCGATGGACCGCGCTCGGGGGTGGCATCGGGGCCACGCCGAGCAGTTATGCGCAGGTCTATACGCTCGCATGGTTTCGGGGCGAACTCTTCGTTGGTGGCGAGTTTGCCCACGCGGGTGGCGTGGCCATCGCCGATCTGGCTCGATGGGATGGCAATGCATGGAGCGGCTTCGGATTGGCCGGATTCGAAACCACGACTCGTGCACTGGCAGCTTCGGGTGATTATCTATACGTCGGCGGAACCTTCGACGAGATCGGGGGTGTCGCAGCGCATGGCGTGGCGCGTTGGGATGGCGACTCCTGGAGTAGTTTCGGAGTAGTCACCAGCGTTTTCGCGATCGCGGTCATCGGAACCGATGTCTACTTTGGCGGCAGTTTCTTGGTGGCAGGGGGAGTGGCCGCCAAGCGTGTCGCGCTTTGGAATGGGCGCAACTGGGCGGGGCTGGGCGATGGCATCGCCGGTCCATCGGGCACGGTCTACGCAATGGCCGGATTCGGCGGCGAGCTCTATGTTGGTGGCCAGTTCTCGCAGATCGGCGGCGTTTCGATGCGCAATATCTCGCGTTGGAACGGTATTGCGTGGTCTGCGCTGGAAGGGAACGGCACCAACGGCGTCAACGGGGCCGTCCGGACGTTGGCGGTCAGCAACAACCAACTGGTTGTCGGCGGGCGTTTCAGCCAGGTGGCGGGAACTCTGTTTAGCCGTCTGGCTCGCTGGAGCGGGACGGAATGGAGCCCCTTCACGCCTGAATTGTCGAGTACCGTGGAAACTTTGATCGTCTCGAACAACGTCCTGTACGCCGGTGGATTCTTTCGCTATGCGGGCGGTGCTCCAGCCGATGCCATCGCCCGCTTCGACGCCGACAGCTGGAGTGCCCTCGGGCCCGCCCCAGGTCCCTCGAATGGCGTCAATGGGACCGTCCTCGACTTCGCTACGATCGGTCAGGACATCTTCCTGTGTGGTTGGTTCACCCAAGCCGGAGCGGGGACGATCAGCAATATTGCTCGCTTGAGCGCTGGTGCCTGGACCGGGCTTGGGATCGGTAACGAACAATTGGCAACCAATCTGATGTCGGCGGGCGCCGAGCTCTACGCGGGTGGCCATATCTGGAGCATGGGCACAGTTATCGCCAATAAATTAGCGCGTTGGGATGGCGCCACGTGGAACGCCCTCGGGAGTGGCATCGGTGTCGCCAACAGCGCGAATGACGGTGTTTACGCCATGGTCATGTTCAAGGGTGAGCTGTACGCCGGCGGCACTTTCACCTTGGCTGGCGGCCAGCCGGCCCGTAATCTGGCTCGGTGGGACGGAAGCGTCTGGACGCCACTTTCTGTTGGCACCATCACTAATGGCCAAGGCGTGTACACGATGGCGGCCTCGGCCAGCTATCTCTACATCGGTGGTAGTTTCTCTTCGGTCGATGGCATCGCCGTACGAAATATTGCCAGGTTCGACGGAACGAATTGGTCGAGTCTGACCGGCACCACCGCTCAGGGCGTGGACGACAGCGTCTTGACAATTCTGCCGTCGGGAAACGATGTCTATGTCGGCGGCAGGTTCACTGAAGCTGGCGGAAACTCGATCAAATACGTCGCGCGGTGGGATGGCAACGAATGGTTTGCGCTCGGCGCCGGAGTTGGGCCGCTGAACTCTCAGAATAGCGTCGTCGCGTTAGCGGAGCACGATGGCGCGCTCTACGTCGGTGGGTCGTTCGGGACTGCCGGCGGCCTTCCTGCCAACAACCTCGCGAGCTGGAGCGCCGGCACTTGGCGCAGCGTAGGAGACGACGGTGAAAACGGATTGGACGGCCCAGTCGGAGCGCTCGCTATCCTCGGAAACACGCTGCACGTGGGCGGCAGTTTCCTGCATGCCGGCAGCCAGCTTTCCACCCGCTATGCGCAGTGGGTGATTCCGGAGATCCCGCTCTTCGGCAGTGGATTCGAGGTCGCGCTACAGCAATGAGTGACAACGATCGATTCGAAAGTTCGCGGTACTTCGCGCGAGCGGGGAGACCCGAGCAGAACTGCGCAGCGCCGAAGTCGAGGTGCGCGATCGCGTCCGCGTGCTGTGGGCTGCTCTGATGCGCAACTTGATGATCATCGCAGGGTTCCTGTTTGTCGGCGTTTGTTCGGCCGTTCCCGCGCAGAATCCCCTGGAAGAGTACATAGTCGGCGTTGAGGCCGTCCCTGCTCATGAAGGAACGCCGAATTTCTTCCTGGTGGTGGACTTTTGGGAATCCGGTTGCAGGTGGGCGACCGATGCAACGCAAGGGATGCGCGCGGAGTGGATCGGTGACCGGCTGCGCATCAGCCTGCATCCGCTCGGTGAACCTCCAACATGCCCTTTCATGCGTCCGGAAACTCCGACTCGTTACCTCATCCCGATCGCACGCCTGCTCGATCGAGTTCAAATCCTTCCCACGTCATTGACGCTAGAAACGGTCATCCACGATCGCGGTAATGTCACGATTTCGGCATCCATCCGCTTGCATGCGACACCGCGGTCGCACGCGCCGATAGCCCTGGACACCGGGATCTGGGATGGTCTCTACGAAAGTCCGATGACGGTCGACCGACGGGGTACGACGATCGATCTCAACTGGGTTCCGACCACCTGACTCGCCCGCTTACAGCTGGGTTGTTCCCGGTCGGGCGCGGTCGTGGGTGGCGACTGGCATCCAGAGCGAGGAATTCCTGCGCGCACCCATCACCGAGCTGGCGCCTGTGCTGCTTACCGAGGGCGGCGAAGTCGTCATCGGCCGGTTTCCCCGCGACACTGTCGTCGGCGATTTGCTGGTCGCAATCGCCTCACCCAATCGCATGCTCGTATCGATGCCTGATGGCCAACAATTCGAATCGAGGCGCCGCCAGACCAGGGCCGGACCGGTGCTGATCACCGCGAGCGGACGACACCTTTCTTTGAGTCCGATGGACGGCGAATGGCACTGGATCGGTTCGCGTCCTTCGATGTTGCGCGGGCAGCGATTGCGCTTTTCGAACGCAGGCATGGCGTACCAGCATTCGCCCGTGGAGTGGCGCTTCCAATTCAATGGTGGTGGTGGTCGACTGGTGTGCAGTGATCGGGATTGCACGCTGTTCGCAAGCAATACCGCGAATTCCCCCGAGATCCCTGTCGAGCGCATCCCGCTGATCGGTCTCGGTGAGGACAAGCTCCACGTTCGCGACGCCGACGGGAAATGGCAAGCGATCGCGTTTCGAGCGGAATGAAGCGCGCCCCGTCAAGTGCGCCGCTTGATGTGATTGACGGGCTAGGAACGCCGAAACTTTGGGACGGACTTTCCGGAGGAATGAGTCAGTACATGTACAGAAATCTGTTGCGCTCAATGTTGATTGTCCTCCTCGGCGCTCAAACTGCCTTGGCCGACAGCGCGCCGCCCTCACCGTTTGAGTCAACCGCGGGCATGCAACAGGTTGACGCCAGCACGTCAGGCAGCACGTCGGCCGGTACAACCTTCTCGATCCCCTCCGGTTGGACGATGACCACGAAAGGTCCTCTCGTCGTGCTGAGCCCGGCCGAATCTGATCTCAGGCTCGCGTTGATCGACGTGGACGCGAAGGACTCGGACTCGGCTGTCGCCGAAGGATGGGCCGCTTTCGACCCGGGCTTCAAGCGTCCGCTGGAGTCGACCGAACCCGGGAATCTGTGGAATGGATGGGAGGAGCACGCCCTTTACGTCTACAAGGTGTCGCCCAATGAAAAGCTGGTCGTAAAGGCGTGGACATGGCGAGCGGGCAAGAAGTGGTTCGTCGCGTTGCTCGTGTCGAGCAAGGCGACGCTGGCCAAGCGCAGCGGTCCGTTCAACGTGCTCGCCTACAGCGTGCGCCCTAAAGGCTATCAGCGGGAATCGTTCGCTGGCCGCCGAGCGCGCCCGATCGATGCGCAGGCCATTGCCGCGATGAAGCAGTTCGTCAGGAGGGGTATGCGGCAGTTGCAGCTACCGGGCGTCGCGTTCAGCCTGATCGATGGCGGCAAGATTGTCTACGAGGGTGGCCTCGGCGTGCGCGAACTTGGCAAGTCCGACAGGATCGATTCGGAGACGCTTTTCCTGGCTGCCTCCAACACGAAGGCGCTGAGCACGTTGTTGCTTGCCATACTGGTCGATGAAAAGAAGCTGCGCTGGGACGAGCCGGTAATCGAAGCCTATCCGTCGTTCAAACTCGGGGACGCAGCGATCACACGCACGATCAGGATCAAGGATCTGGCGTGTGCCTGCACCGGCATGCCGCGACAGGATTTTGAATGGCTTTTCGACGATGGCCATGGAACACCGGAAACGATAATGCAGTCGTTGGGCACGATGCGACCCACCAGCAAATTCGGCGAAGTCTTCCAGTACAGCAATCCGATGGCTGCCGCAGCCGGATATGTCGGAGCGACGATCGCGGTTCCCGACAAGGAGCTGGGACCCGCCTACGACGAGGCCATGCAAGGCAGGGTTCTCGATCCACTCGGCATGACCCGCAGCACCTTCGATTTTTCCAAGGCGATGCAGGGCAACTATGCGCGACCTCACGACCAGGATATTGACGGGAATGCTGTTGTCGGCCCGATGACATACAACCTCCTGGCCATTCCTCTACGCCCTGCCAGCGCCATTTGGTCCAGTGCGCACGATCTCAGCCAGTACGTGATGATGGAATTGGCCAAGGGCAGGTTGCCGGACGGGAAACGACTGGTATCTGAAGAGAACTTGTTGCAGCGACGCGTACCAAGTGTGGTCGTCGGAGAAGACGTCGACTACGGCATGGGCCTGATGATCGACAAAAGCTGGGGCATCACCGTGGTGGAATCCTACGGCGACCTAGCGGGATATCACAGTGGCGTCATCTTCTTTCCCGACTTCAACGTCGGCGCGGTCATCCTGACTAATGCCACCGATGGCAACTACCTCGTGGGTCCATTCCAGCGCAAGCTCGCAGAGTTGATGTTCAACGGCAAACCGGAAGCCGATGAACAGATAGAGGCAGCCGTTGCCAGCGAAGATTCGGAAGGCACGCTATACCGTTCGCGTCTGCAGGTGCCCGCCGATCCCGTCGTCAGCGGCAAGTTGGCCGCACGCTACGTCAACCAAACGCTTGGGCCGATTGAGGTCACGCGCATTGGCGCGGATGTCTATTTCCGCGCCGGCACATTGCACACCCAGGTCGCATCGCGCCAGAACGACGACGGTAGTACCTCGTTCGCCGCGATTTCACCGGGTCTGGGGCGAGGAAGGGAGTACCTCGTCGGCGAGCGTGATCACAAGCGCACTCTGGTTCTGAGTGATGGTCAGCATGAGTACGTCTTCGTGGAGCAGTAAAGCCTGAGGCTGGGCGGGTTGGAACTGCAGCGGTGAAAAGCGGTCGCGCAGCTGCCGTCCAGATCCAAGTGTTGGGATGCGCGTCGCTCATGGTCCAATAGCCAAATTGAGTCAGGCGAGCTTGCGCTTAAAGTGCAGCGCATCGATGCGATGATCATGTACTCAAGGATAGGCTGACCGGTCGCCGCATGGTCCGCACCCTCGTCGGCCCGACTTCACTTATCACCGGGGTTCAGATTGCCTGCTTTCAAAACACTTGGACGATGTAGCGAGAGAATCGCCTTTGCCGCGTCTCGATTCGCAAGTGCGCTGTTGCTTGTTGCTGCCTGTGTCAACGCCGCTGCGGAGTCGCTGTGGACGGCACCGCAGCCCGTAGTCCTGCCACTTTCGGGCGAAATTCATTCGGACACCAGCGGTCGCGGCTTCGTCGTCTCCTCGGACGCCGGCGGATACGTTGCCGTGACCGAAAGCGCAGTTCTGCGCGTCGATGCGTTGATGCATGAACTGGTCTCCAGCAACGGTGCCTGGCTCACGCTGCGCGGAATCGCAACGGGCGTTGAGGTGCGCAAGTCGTTGGGTTCGGGCTTGTTGTCAGTTGATCCCTGCCCGAATCTGGTACCGGGTGCCGATACGCAGATCGGCAATCTGCACTGCTCACATGGCTCGTTGCGGCGGATGGATGGGCTCGCGGTGACTGCTGTCTATCCCGTGGCCGCGGGTTACCGTCTACGGGATCTGTGGTCCGAGTCGATGGTCTTGCTGGAGCGCGATGCTGACCACGCGCTTTTGGTTGGCGAGTTGCGAGAGAGTCCGCAAGCCATCGTGCCGACCACGGCACTGGGGATTGGTTCGGCGGACCTGGACGAGCGCCTGCAACTCGTAAGCCGTTCGAATCAGATTTCAGCCGTCTATCGGTCCGGTAGTGGGTACCGTGTTCTGAGCAACGCCACGAGCACCACGTCAGTGGCAGCGGCTGGCGAATTGCTGCCACGACAACAATGCATCGCCGGTGAGATCGTGCCGAACCGTTTGGTTGCGGTCGAACGCGTCAATGGGGCACTGCAGTTACGGATCTATGACACGTTTACGCTGGCGCTGGTCCGGCAGGATCCACTGCAAGTCGGCGATCGCCTGGTATGTACGGCCCCGGGCAGCGCGGCTGTGGGAGCGTACATCCTTCGTGCACAAGCGGGCGGCGACCAGATTTTCCGTGCAAGTTCCTCCGGACTGATTCTGACCCATACCGCTGCAGATCCGGTTCGCGGCTCGGGGCAACTGCTGAGCGTCGGTCAAGTCATCTTTGTACGCTATGCCGATGGCAGTTTGTACCGCTTGGCGTCATTCGGTTCGCCGCCACTGCAAACCGCACTTACATCTCCGAGTGAATCACCGCGGCCGATCGAGGCGGGCACGCTGGCCACCGATCCTGTCCGCGAGTACGCGCTGAGCGGCACCGCAGCAGAAGGCATGGCCCAGATTGCGATCACCGAACGGGCTCCGGTGACCGGCCAAATTCAGTCGACGGTGGAGTTGCCGTTGGGCGTCAACCTCGCGCAATCCGGTTTCACATCGGTGAACCAGGTAGTGCGCCATGCGGACTGGCCGGCACAGCGATACCTCGTCGCCGTGGTGCGCAAAGCCATCGGTGCGGAGCCCGCCGGCCTTGTGTATTACTCGATTCAGGGTGCGCAAGCACCCGCACCTTTGCTGGATCAATTTGGCGCGCAACCAACCCTCGACAACCTGGTGTTGTCTGGCCCGCGCGTGCATGCGCTGCATACCGTGGCTGCCACAACCACGCTGATGCGGTTCGGCAACGACGGCAACTATGAGGGCCAAACAGCAGTGCAGGCATCGCAGCTGGTCGGACAGCTGGATGGATCCGTGCTCGCTCTGCGCGGGGCGGCGTCGGGCGCTGTGGTGGTGCGGTTGTCGATGGATGTGGTCAGCTGGGAGCAACCGTTGGCGACCGCGTGCCGTTTGCTGGATTTGGATGCCTACCCGCTGGTGAGCTGCCAGCAAGGCGTGCCGTCGCTCTCGACTTTGAGCCGCCTGGACGCGCAAACCGGTGCCCCGGTCTGGCAGCGGATGGTCACGCCGCTCGACCTTCAGCTGCCTTTCGACGGACGTACTGCATGGACACAGGACGCCGAGCTCCGTGTGTTGTCCTGGGCCAGCCGCTCGGGTGGACGAGCACTCTGCGTCGCACGGATCGATCCGCAAACCGGTGCGCTGCTGGGTGTCAGCAACGTCCTCTCACTGACGACAAGCACTGTGGTGGCCCTCGGAGTGCATGGCTTCCCTTACACCCACCGCTGGATTCACTTGCTGGCGCTGGATGGATCGCGGCGCCAGCGGATTGCCGTCCGCGTCGATAGCAATGGCACGATCTCAGCGAACCTGTTGGGCCAGTCACTGATCACCGATACCGTCTACCTGTCGGAAACTGTCGATCGCATGGCCACCAACGAGGGCGTACGCTGGTTTGTAAGTAGCCAAGTCCAGGGCACCTCAGCCACGACCGCTCAGGCCTTCCCGCAGACCTCCTTGAGCCTGCCGCTCAGTTTGTCCTATAGCGTCGCAGCCTCGCTGGTCCAAGAAGATCGCGCGGGAGTGCAAATCCGCATTTTGAACCCTGACCCCAACATCGCGCTGGCTGCGCGGTTGCACGTCGGCCTGCTCAATTGCCCGGAAATCAATCATCAGTCGGCTACTGCCGATATCAACGTACCTGCTAATAGCGTGCGCACGCTCGATTGCGTCGCAAATTTCAGCGCAGATTCGCCGCTGGAGACCACGGTGTACCTGCGCCAGCCGCTGAATGGCGTCATTACACGCGATTTCGTGACGCTACCGATTACGATCGGTACGCTGGGACGGGATGGATTCGAGGGCGACGGCGTGCAATAGCGGTCCGTCTGGGCGCCCCGGGTTCTGTTTGTTGGGCTGCCTGCGCTGGTCACTGATCAGGTCTCCTTTCTCGCGCTGTGAACTCCAGATTCTCGGCAACACGAGATAGTTTCACCACAATCCCGCGGAGCGGCCAGACGCCTAGTAAGCAGCGCCTGCATCGCACTCCCGCCCACGGGGCGGCATGCCGTGAAGGCGCATTTGACCTTCGCTTGAGCGACACCACGACACTGTATGAACATACAGTCTGGCGCTACCATGGTGAACCCGAGACCACCGAGGCCATCGCGATGCCGCAACCACCCCCGTTCTGCTGCCCGATCTGCCGGTCGACGTCGTTTGCGGCGCTCAATCGTCCAGGCGCGAAGCCCGCGTACTCGTGTCGAGGTTGTACGACAGTGTTCATGGACCCAGGAGCGTTCAGTCGTCGCGGTGCGCCGCCGGAACAGTCGCACTGGCCAGAGGCCGGCACGAGCGTCGACGGACGCCGGCGGTAAGCGACCCCTGCTCTGCGTTGCCGCGATGGTGGGCCTTTTGTTTTCGCCAAGCCCAGCTTATCCAAGCGTTACGTGGCTAGCGGCTGCTTGGTCTAAGAATGTTCCGCTTCGTTTGTAGGCATTGTCGGCGCACCCACCCAGTCGGACGAGACACGGCTCGGCGTGCAGCTGCATGAAGCCGTTGGCGGGGGATCTAGGCGGGCCTGGTCTCGAGTGGTAGGGATTGGGCAGCGAGTTCCTAGACGAAGGACGTACAACGCGGACGACAACCGCCTCCCCGACCCAACGCGTCAATTTCCCTTGCGCTTCGGCGGCGGCACTACAGCCTCCAAAGCACGCTCCAGTCGTGAGTTGAACATGGCGAAGGGCTCATCAAGTGCTTGGCAGATACGCCAGAGCTCGATGATGTCGATGCGCCGCTCGCCGCGTTCCGACTTGCTGACATAGGCCTGCGACTGACCAAGTCGCTCGGCAAGCTCTATCTGGGTCACGCCGCGCCCCAAGCGAACGTCTCGTAAGACCGTCAAGAATGCTTGGTACTCCCGTGAGTGTATGGACTTACGCATGGCTGCCAGACGCTGGGACAGCCACGGACACTAGAAACCAAGTTGGAATAATCCAAAATGGACTATAATTGACAGGGCGACTGCGACGCCAAGCGCGAGCTGCGACCCCGCAGCCCAGCTCTCGACACAAACATCTGGAGAGGTCATGAAGACCACAAACTTTGCGGAAGCGGGGGCGACCTGCGGGTTCTGCAATTCGGACGTCGCCGCAGGATGTTTGGTCTGCATGCAATGTGGTGCGCAGCGGTGGGAAAGCACCGTCGAACACCCTTCGGTGGCTCGGGGGCTTTTTGCCGTATTCGGCATTTACTCGGTAGCGCTGGTGATTGCACCTCTCGTTTCGCTCGTGTGCGGCGTGCTTGTCGGCGTGTTCCTGGAGCAAGTGGTCCGCACTCGCACTTTATGGCCTGCATTCTTGGCAGCCGTGGTCGTTTACATCTGGTGTTTCGTGCGCGCCGGCAATGCTCTGAACCGGTTCACCGATCACTCCGAGATCACTTGGAACCGAGGCGGGAAGAGGGTAGTGGACGGATCGCCACGAGCTGTGCAGCGTGCTGCGCAGTCAAAGGACGTAACTGGCGAGAAAGATTCACAAGCCTGACCGCCGGAAGCGCATTTCGGGAGCGAAAGTATGAGAATCCGAAGTGCCGGAGTGTCCGCGCTCGATGAACAGACGAGGCTCGTCAACTAGGACGATTGAAGCAGGATCAGCTCGGTGCTCGCCTTGGTCTGGGTCCTGGCGCTCTAGCAGGTATGGAGGGTGGCGACCCGTTCTCCGAGGTCCAAAGTTGGATTCGTGCCTGGGCGTGGATGGGCGTATTTGAGAGTGTGGATCGAGTGGCATGCCAGGGAACTCCGTGTTGGGGCTCGGCCGCCGCCGAATTCACCGCCTCGACGGTCGACGCGTCCTTGCTCGGCTGCAGCACGGATGAAGTGCGTGGGTCGTGGGCAGCCTCCGCGCAGGGGCCGATCCACATATGGATCGGCGTTTGGCGAGAGATGGGAATTGAGTGTGCGATTGTCGACGCAGCTGACCCTGCGCTCGAAATCGTGCTCGCTTCCGCGATCGCCGCTGCGCAAGTGCTGCCTGAGTTGGACGCTATTCGGACGGCACCGCGGTCTTTGCAAGCGCAATGAGTGCTTGCTCCACCGATTGCCTCAGGCCCATCGACTCTCGAAGCCTCGCCAGCGCCCGCGCCGCTTCCGGACTGATCCGAGTGTTGATATGCGAACCGCCCGCGGCCTTGTTCGCCGCCCGTTGCTTGATTGATCTGGTGGTGCTGGTCTGCGGTTTTCTCACTGTCGTGACTCAGGCTCGGGTGCCAGTGCCGACGCCAAAATCAGCAGGATCTCGCGTGCCAGTCTCGACACCTCTGACGACGGCCCGAACATCAGCGCAAGCGCGTACTCGCTGAGCCGGTCACGGATGCGGTCGCGGAACGGGTCTGGCGTTTCGTCGGCGAGCTCGCGCATCAGGCGCGCCGTGTACTGCGCCTTCTCGTCGAACGGGCAAGCCTCGGCACTCGCTAGCAGCAGTCGCGCGCGTTGCCTGTTTTCGGGCGTCAGACTCATGGCTCATTTTGCCACCGGCTACACCGCGTGGGCGGCGTGATGTCGAGTTCCACCTGCTCTGGAGGTGCGGACTCAGCGCGCAGTTTCTCTACGAATTTCATCGGCGCCCGGAACCCGGCGAACCCTTGGAGCAGCCCTAGAGCGAAGTCACCGTGTAGGTAAACCGATCGCAAGCAAAGTGCATCGGGTCGGTCTTCTGCAGCAGAGTTCCGTCGGCCAAGCAGTAGGTGACATTCTCGTGGGCCAAGTCCACCCCGCTTGAACGGGGACGGCCGTCCATCGCAATGATCTCACTGCCCAAACCGTCACTGCGCACGCAGCGAAGCACTTTGGTACCCATGGCAGTCGGAATTTCGAAGCGGGAGCGGATTGTAGCGGACCGTAGTTCAGCTGCGATGCGCGGCCAGCTCGTCGTCGAAAACACCCTCGTAGCTACACAGACAGAACCCCGGCGCGGTTGATCCTGGCGCCGTACAAGTACAGTTGACCGGCGGCAGGCTCGGGTTTCGTACTTCATCCGCAAGTGGCCGCAGTTGGCCTGCGAGCGCTGTGCAAGCAGGGCACGGATGAGCCCGGCCTGGCGTCCACGCGATGATTCTCACGTGCTGCAGCTCGGCGGATTGCCAGTGTCGAATCTCCTGGAGCTCCCACGAGTGAAGATCGAGGATCGGTTCGAGGAAGCAGTCGCCGGCGGTCGCCGCCGCCCAGGCCGCCATGTGCGAATCGAGCTTTGACTTCCGGATCGCATGCGCACGCTTCGGATCTGCCACGGTCGAGTTCCCCGCTTTCCCGTGCTTGAACCGGTCGAAAAAGCGCCGCCGTCGCCACAACGGCACTTCTCCTTCTCACGCCGCCCCCCGAGTTCGACTCAGCCTAGCTGGCGCGCCCCGAGAATAGCGCTACGGGCACCTTCCCAACCAAATCACTAGCCCTAGAAGCTGGCGGCATTCGCCGACCAGCGCAACCAGAAGCTCGGCGCCGTGAAAGGGGATCATGCGTCAGCACGAAGACGGTCAACGACCTACCGGGCGTCGGAAATTCTTCACGAATTCGTCGCAACCTGCGAAACTAGTAGGCAATCGGCCGAATTTTGCTTAGGCGCGCATCGGGGGCGATGCGCGCCTGTCCCTCGGCAAACAACCGGCAGGACAGTGGAAGTGGATTCGGCATATCCCTTCTATGGTCGCTTGTCGCTTCCAATGTCTGTTCTCCCGGTGCCGGTGATGCTCGCCGTTTCCGGACCACGCTCCAGTCCGGATCTTCACGTGCTCAACTGTACCGCTCGTTTTGTCGCCGCCGCCAAGTGCGGACATCGCGCACTTCGCATCGCGAGTGCGATCGTTGCCATGAGCTTTGCGACAAGCGCTGGCGCGCTCGAAGTTTCAGGGCTGATCGAAGTTGACACGATCTGGCACCAAGTCGATTCGCCCATCACGGTTACAGCAGACGTCACCATCTCCAGCGGAGCGCTGCTCACCATCGAGCCCGGTGTAGAGGTTCGCTTTGCTGCTGATACGCGCTTCACCGTGGCAGACGGATCGCTGGTGGCTATCGGTACGAGTTCTTCACCGATCGTGTTTACTCCAGACACAGCTGGCGGTGTCTTGCCCGGCTTCTGGGGTCCCGTAAGGTTCACAACTGGCACCAACGACGGCGCAACTATTCTCGACAATGTTGCGATCCGCTACGGAAGAGGCCTGATCATCGATGAGGCCTCACCGACCCTCAACCGTGTTTCATTTGAGCAGAACTATGGCGCTGCGATCAGTCTCGACTTGCAGTCGTCTCCAGTTGGCGTGGGTTTGCAAGCCTCAGGCAACGGGCTGAACGGGATTTCGATTCCGGGGGGGACCATCACAGGCGCCACGCGCTGGGGCCTCGTCGGCATCCCATACGTCGTTCAAGGGGTGGTGACCATCGGCTTGCCGCCAATTGCTCTGACACCGACGACCATGAGCCTGACGGAAACCCAGCACGGTCAGTTCGTGGTGACACTTCTCAAACCAGCGCCAGCGGGCGGGATGGATCTGGATGTAGTGAGTAGCGTCCCCGGGGTAGCGACTGCTCCCACCACGCTGCATGTTGTTCCCGGGTCTTTGCAAGCAACTTTCGAAATCAGTGCGCTGGCAGCTGGCGAAACGACGATTAGCGTGAGTCGACTCGAACTTGGCGCCGTGAGCGCTGCGGTCAGCGTGCTCCCTCGCTTCACCATCTCGATCGTTCCGGACACGGCGGTCGTCCCCCTGGGAAGGACGCGTGAGTTCTTTGTTCGGCTCAGTCCGGAAGCCCCTGCGGGCGGCGCCTTCATCCAGTTGAGTTCATCGAACACCTCGGCCGTCACCGTCCCGTCCCAAGTGTACGTTTACCAATTTACACAGTATGCAATTTTCGAAGCCAACGGTGCCGGCCTGGGTACATCGGTACTGACCGCATCGGCCGAACCACACATTGCCGGAAGCGCTCAGATCGAAGTGCGTACCGCTTTTCTGAGCTTTGGAAACATCGGCGTCCTGGCGCCTGGGGCCTCGCGAAACGTCACTATCAATCTGTCAGCACCGGCACCGCCTGAAGCGCTGCTAGTTGAGCTAAGCAGCAGCAGTCCCGGCGTGGTCGATCTACCCGTCAGTGTGTTTGCACCTCCGGGAGCGACCAGCACCACATTCTTGCTACGAGGGCTCACTCAGGGAACGACCAATCTTTCAGCCACCGCAAATAACTACGATTCCGCACACGTAAGTGTTGCGGTCGACTCGATTACGTTGTCCTTCGATCCGGCCGGGCCGGTACAGATCCCAGTCGGAACCAGCGATCAGTTCGTGATCCGCTCCAACCGTCCTGCGCCTGCTGGTGGACTATCCATAGGCATCTCAGCCTCGCCAGGAGGCGGAGTGGGGATATCGCCGACGACAGTGACCATCGCCGAAGGAGCAACTATGGGCGATTCGCCGGTCACAATTACCGGAGGAATTCCAAATTCCGATGTGGTGGTCACGGCAAACTCAACCGGCATTGCCGGTGCAAATTTAGACGTCCGCGTAGTGTCGCCGCCGGAATTGAAATTCGAGGGGTTCGATGCGGTACTCGGCAAGGGACTGCGATCAGAGATCATGCTGACGCGAACGCGCGAAGGCGGCATTCCAGACAACGACAGCGACCCACTCACCGTTACACTCGTCAGCAGCGATCCGGCCAAACTGAGCGTGCCTTCGGTAGTACGCATACTTGGCGGCCAATCAAGCGTCGCTGTACCGTTCTCAGCAATCGAGGTTGCTGAATCCATCGAGGTTGTCGCAACCGCGCCCGGATATATCCAGCAGGATCCATTCCCAGTCCAGGTACGCGAGCCCCAAATCATCTTCGAAGAACTGGACCATGACCGTGCAGTCGGCGTCGGACGTGACGAGTTCGCGTTTCACATTTATGGCGGATATGGCGGAACCCCGGGGGTCGCCATGACCAACATAGTTGTCGCGCTGAATATTGCTGCGGCGGATCCCGCCGGAATCGTCGGCGGACTATTCGCTTCCTCGTCAGGTTCCCAATCTCTGACAGAGCTCATCATTCGAACCGGAAGAAACGTGCCGACGGATTCGATGGGCGCCCCGGTTACCGCGTTCGTTGGCGCACCCAATGCCACCGGCACCTATCAGGTCTCGGCCACGATTCCGGGGCAAACAGCGCAACTTTCGGAGGTCCAGACCGTCTATGAAGGGCCGCTCAAGATCGAGCTTACAAGCAACTTCCCATTCCCCATAAGCCATGAAGTCGTTGGGAAGGGCTTCGCGTTGGACCAAGTGTACGTCACGCGGTTCCAGCAGGGACAGCCGTTCGCTGGAGATCTTCCTTTGACGGTCAGCTTCACAGTCAGTGACGCCGGCAAGCTCGAGGTGCCGCTAAGCGTGGTCATCCCGGCAGGCGCTTCAAAAGCCCCGCTGCGAATTGCTGGTCTGGAAACTACCGGCGAGCCCGTGGGTGTTGCCGCGACAGCGCCAGGTTATGCCCCTCCCGCTGAAAACCTGGCGGTCGATGTAGTCCAGCCACAGATCGATTATTTTGGACCACCAGGTCAGTCATTCCTTACGAGCCAAGTTGTTGGCGACCCACGGAACATGTTCATTTTGCAGTGGTACGGGCCTGGAGGCTCGGCCATCGACCGTACGATCTCAGTTTCCCTGGTCGACCAAAATCCCGCTGATGTAGCGAATGGATTCTTTGCCGAGTCGAGTGGTCTGGAGCCAATCGGCACGCTCGTGCTGCCCGCTGGCGCCAGTGGACTTGGGAATCTCAGATTTTTTTATATTGGATCCCCGAGAAAAGCGGGATCGTACAAACTTTCCGTGGTCGTGCCAGGAATGGGTACGTGGCTTTCGCCGAACGTCGTAGTCACGGAGTCTGCACAGAGCATCACTTTCGGCGCTACGCCCTTCGTTGGCCGCGGTTTGCGCACAGCGTGGGCTCGGGTTCAACGCAACGGATTCAGTACTGAGGACCCGCTTTCGATCAGCGTCGTGAGTTCCGATCCATCCAAGGTCACCGTGCCGTCCATCGTCACGATCCCGGCCGGTGAATCTGAAGTTGACGTTCCGGTCTCGGGCATGGAATTGACCGCAGTTCCAGTGACGATAACAGCCAGCGTCACGGGCCAGCCGACGCTGTCCAGCGCCATCGATATCTCGGTAGTCGAACCTTCAGTCGAGGTTGTTGGACTGAGGGAACTTCGAGGAGTTGGCGGAGAGCGTAACGCTGTTCACGTGCGATGGTCGGTACCGGGAACATTTGATGAACCGCAGATCGGACAAGCTGCGACCACTGTCGCGGTATCGCTCATCGATCGTACTCCAGCAGGAGTGGTGTCCGCCCTCTATGCCGCGGCCTCGGGTCCGGAGCAACGAGACTTGCTCGTGATTCCCGCTGAGGCTTCAGGTTCTGACTCGGCGGGGGCGGTTAATGGCTTCATCTACGTCGGATCACCCAATAGTACTGGGATTTACAGGCTGCGTGCAGTGCTCGCGGGATTGGCTCAGTGGGAATCGCCTGAACAAACGGTGGTCGTACCCACACTCAATTTCCTGGATTCGACAGAGCATGTCGTGGGCAACGGCATGCGTTCTGACTCGATCATGGTTTACCGCGCCGTCGGCCCGTACTTCGACTTCGAGGCACCCGCAAGCGCGTTGGTGATTACCCCCAGTTGCGAGGCGTCATCGATTTGTTCCGTGCCCTCTACCATCACCATTGCGGCGGGTGAGATATCCCAGGAACTTCCAATCACCGGTACTGCCCTTGGTGGGACACGAGTCACCGTATCGGCACTTGGATATTCGACGGAAGCTCACGGTGATATTCCAGTGAGCGTGGT
>CXWL01007652.1_pt1 | contig 17732 bp, 17 predicted proteins | sample 590931 | NCBI WGS metagenome assembly CXWL01 (sample SAMEA3498368, study PRJEB10139) | groundwater metagenome | biome: water well; material: biofilm material | place: Germany | collected 2015-04-27 | reverse complement strand
CTCTGGCCCACCTGTTACCCATGTCCCATGGCCAGCCTGTTACCCATGTCCCGAGGCTATACACTGAGACCCGCCCCTACGGTTCCCACAGGGTCTCAGACGCGCCCGCCGCTGGTGTTCGACTCCGCTGCGCTCCGTCGCGGTCGAACCCCCCGGTACGCCACCCACAGACTGCCGACCAGAAGCCCCGCGGCCGCCACAGCAATCAACGCGCCCCAAAGCCAGTGCGGCAGCCACAACGCCTCGGCGATCTGGCCGGTGTCCGAGAACATGATCTGACCGTCGATGATCACCTGACGGGTGAACAGGTAGTCGACGTTCTTGAACGTGCTGATGCAGGCCTGCACGCCGAGGACCTGGAGCGCCAGGCCGCGCAGCCAGGCTACCGGCGCCAGCGCCAGCGCACACACCACGACCGCCCACAGCAGCACTGCGGCGACGCCGAACAGCGAGCGCACGAGAAAAACCACCGACAGGCCGAGGGCGCCGCCGAGCGTCCACAGGCCCACCCGCGTCGCGGTCGCCGAGCGTCCGGCGAGTACCAGGGCACAGCCGGCGATCGGCGGGCCGAGCGGGCCGCCGGCGGCGACGAGCGCCTTGGCGAGGCGGCCGAGGCTGCTGCTCGCGTGCCAGCTGGCGACCCCGGAGCCGTCCGAGAACATCTTCAGGTTGTCGAAGTGCCCGCCCAGGAGGAGTGCCGTCAGCCCGTGTCCCATCTCGTGAAACCAGGTGGCGAGGATGGAGAACGGGTAGAGCACCTGCTCGCCATGGGGCACCTGCCAAAGTGCGACCGACAGGGCCGCAGCAGTCAGCAACAGCAACCCCGCGCGCGGTGGCGGTGCCGGCGGGGCGAGGTCGGGAACAACGGTGGGAGCGGCCATGGCAGCGGTCGGATGCTATCCCGCAACCGCGCCCAGCCGCCGATCAGCGAGCGAACGTGAACAGGCCGGGAGCCACGGAGTCCGGGAAGCCCGCCGGCCCGAGCGGCACCGGCTCCGGCCGCAGGAGTACCCCGAAGCGCTCCCGCACCGCCGCCTGGATGTCGGCGGCGAGCGCCAGAAGCTCGGCGGTGCTGCCGCCGCCGTGGTGGACCAGCGCCAGGGCGTGGCGACTCGAGATGCCGACGGCGCCGCGGCGGAATCCCTTGCCGAAGCCGCTCCGCTCGATCAGCCACGCCGCCGCCAGCTTGACCTGTGGCGTCGAGATGGACGCGCCGACCCCTGGCGCGACCGGGTAGGACGGCAGCTGCTCGTCGGCGGCCAGCAGGCCGGTGGCGCGCGCCCGGCGCTCCACCTGCCGCGCCTCGGCCTCACCGACCACCGGGTTGACGAAGAAGGAGCCGACGCTGCGCCGGTTGGGGTCGTCGGGAACGTCGAGCACCATGCTCTTGCCGCGCCGCAGCTCGAGCACCGCCGCGCGCACCGCCGCGAGCGGCGGACGGGCGGCAGCCAGGGCCGCCGGGTCGCCGTCGGCGGCCACGCCCAGCGCTCGGGCCAGCTCGCCGTAGCGCACCGTCGCCGACCCGCCGGCGACCAGCCCGAACGTGACGCCGAGCACCAGGTAGCGGTCGGGATCGCGACGCAGGCGGCTGCTGCGATAGCCGAAGGCCAGCTCGCGACCGGGCAGGCTGCGCACCTCCCCGCTGAGGCGGTCGACCACCCGCACCGAGCGCAGGGTGTCCGCAATCTCCTGCCCGTAAGCCCCGACGTTCTGGATCGGCGTCGCGCCGACCGTGCCGGGGATGCCGGCCAGGCACTCGAGGCCGGCCCAACCCTCGGCCACCGTCCAGGCGACGAAGGCATCCCAGGGCTCGCCGGCGGCCGCCGTCACCTCGACGCCGGCGCCCGGCGCGGCGAGCTGCCGAGCCCGGCGCATCGTGGTGCCGCGGATCGCCATTTGGAGCACGGTGCCGGGGAACCCCTCGTCGGCGACGATGGTGTTGGAGCCGCCGCCGAGGATCGCCACCGGCGTGCCGGCGACCGCGCTCTCGCGCAACAGCTCGACCGCCTCCCAGTCACGGTCGACAGCGACCAGACGCTGCGCCGACCCGCCGAGCTCGAGGGTGGTGTATCCGGCCAGGGACGCCTGCTCCGGCCCGGACGCCGGCGGCGCTGCCATCAGGCGGACGGCGTGTGGGCGGCTGCCCGTCGTCGCCAGTGGTCGACCAGGGAGAGCAGCGGCCCGGTCATCATCGTCGTCCCCAGGGCCATCAGTACCAGCATGGCGAAGATCTGCGGCGACAGGATGCCGAGGTCATAGCCGATGTTCAGCACGATGAGCTCGACCAGCCCGCGGGTATTCATCAGGCTGCCGACGGCGAAGGCGTCGAGCCAAGCGAGCCCGCTCGAGCGAGCCGCCAGCGTGCCACCGCCCAGCTTGCCGACCACCGCGACGGCGACGAAGCCCAGGCAGAGGAGCCATCCGCGCGCATCGGAAAGCAGGCCCACTTGCGTTCGCAGGCCGGTCATCGCAAAGAACAAGGGCAGCAGGAAGACGGCGGCGAAGGTCTCCAGACGTTCCTTGAGCAGGCGGCGGAGGCCGTCGTCGGCGGGCATCACCACACCGGCCAGGAAGGCACCGAACAGGGCATGGATCCCAATCGCCTCGGTGGTCAGAGCGCTGGCGAAGGTCAGCAGCAACACACCGGAGACCAGTCGCCGAGGGTGGCGTTCGGCGACGCCGGCGCTGCTGAACAGGCGACGGGCGAGCGGCTTCACCACCACCAACATCGCGACCACGAAAAGCCCCGTCAGGGCGATGGTACCGACGGCGCTCGTCAAACCGCTGGCGCCGACGATCGCCACCACGATCGCCAGGGCGCACCAGGCAGTCACGTCGCCCACCGCCGCCGCCGCGATGGCCGTGGTGCCGACGAGCGTGCGCGCCATCCCACGGTCGTCGAGGATCCTGGCCAACACGGGGAAGGCCGTGATGCTCATCGAGATGCCGAGAAACAGCGCAAACGCAGGGAAACCAACGCCCGGCGGCGCCAGCGGCCCGTAGGCCAGGAGCGCGCTGGCGGAGCCGAGCAGAAACGGGAACAACATGCCGACGTGGCTCACCAGGATGGCGGCGTCCGCCTTCGCCCGCAGGTGGTCGAGGTCGAGCTCGATGCCGACCACGAACATGAACAGGACGACACCGATCTGGCTCAACATCCGCAGTGGTCCGAGCCCGGAGGCGGGAAACACGAACGCCTGGAGACCCGGCAGCAGCCAGCCGGCCAGCGAGGGTCCGAGCAGCAGACCCGCGACCATTTCGCCGATCACCGCCGGCTGCCCCCACCGCGCAAACAGGGCGCCCAGCATGCGCGCCGTGGCAACGATGACGATCACTTGCAGCAACAGGTTGGCCAGCGGCCCCTGCAGGTGGTCGACGAAGGGCTGCCACCAGCCGCCTGCGCCGTGCGCGAGCGGCGGTACGCCCGGGGGCGCGTTGGCGGCGAGGCTCGGCTCCGGCAGCCGCGATCCGACCTCGAGCAGCGCGGCGATGCCCGCCCCGAATGCCACCAGGACCAGCACGAAAGCCACGACCGTCCGCCGACGCACCATGGGCCGAGCCTATCCGACCGCGCGCCTCTGGCAGGTAGAGTCGGTCCGACCATGCCCGCTCCCCGCCGCTCCTCCCGTTCCGACGCCGCGCCCGCTCCCGCTCGCTGGCATCCGCGTCCTCGAGCTCGGCCAGCTCCTCGCTGGCCCTTTCGCCGGCACCCTGCTCGCGTACTTCGGCGCCGAGGTCGTCAAGGTCGAGCCGCCGGGTGACGGCGACCCGATCCGCGGCTGGCGGCTGCTCGACGACGGCGGCACCTCGTACTGGTGGCGCAGTCTCGGCCGCAACAAGCTGTGCGTCACCGCCGACCTGCGGCAACCGGCTGGCCGCAATCTCGTGCGTCGGCTCGCCGACTCCTGCCAGGTGCTGATCGAGAATTTCCGACCCGGAACCATGGAGCGCTGGGGCCTCGGCCCCGACGACCTGGCGGCGACCAACCCGGGCCTGATCTACACCCGGATCAGCGGCTACGGCCAGACCGGCCCCTACGCCGACCGCGCCGGCTACGCCTCGGTCTGCGAGGCGGTCGGCGGCCTGCGCTACGTCACCGGCCATCCCGGCGAGCCGCCGGTGCGCGCCAACCTCTCCCTCGGCGACACGCTGTCCGGGTTCCACGCCGCCCTCGGCATCCTGCTCAGCCTGGTCGGCCAGGTGCGGGGCAAGAGCGGCGACCCGGGCCAGATGGTCGATGTCGCGCTGTTCGAGTCGGTCTTCAACTGTCTGGAAGCGGTGGTCCCCGAATTCTCCGGCCGCGGCGTCGTCCGCGAGCCCTCCGGCACCACCATCACCGGCGTCGTGCCGACCAACCTCTACCGCTGCCGCGACGGCCAGCACGTCGTCATCGGCGGCACCGGCGAGGCGATCTACCGGCGACTGATGGCGGTGATGGGCCGCGACGACCTCGCCGCCGACCCGCGCCTACAGACCAACGCCGGCCGCGTCGAGCACCAGGCCGAGGTCGACGCGGCGATCGGCGCCTGGGCCGTCCAGCACGACGCCGCCAACGTGCTCGCCACCCTCGACGCCGCCGCGGTGCCCGCCGGACCGGTGAACAGTGTCGCCGAGATGGTCGCCGACCCGCACTTCCAGGCCCGCGGCCTGTTCGAGGAAGTCACCATCGACGGCCGCCCGCTGACCCTGCCCGCCATCCTCCCCCGCCTCACCGCGACGCCCGGCCGCACCACCTGGCCCGGCGCCGCGGTCGGCGCGCACAACCGGCTGGTGTGGGGCGACTGGTTCGGACTCACGGACGGCGAGCTCGCCGCGCTCGCCGTCAGCGGCGTGATCTGAGGCTGCCAGGCGCGGCGCGCACCCGCGAACACGAAACGGCCCGGAGGGCGGGTCTGAGACCCGCCCCTACATTGGGTTTGGTTCTTGGTGCAAGGAGTTGCGGCCTGTCACATCGTCGTTGTAGGGGCGGGTCTCAGACCCGCCCGGCCGCCGCCACACCGGCGCGCAAACCGGCCAAATGGCCGCGCTCGAGGTCGTCGCGATAGAACAGGTTGTAGGTGTCGAACGGGATCAGGCGGCCGTCGTCGGGGTGGACGATGTGGACACAGGTCTTCTTCACCGAACGCACGTCGAAGGCGTGGGCGTCAATGAACTGCAGGATCAGCACACGGAAAAGATTTGCATACCCGAAGCCGCCAATGTCGACCTGCGGCAGGCAGCACAGCAGGTCGCGCAGCGAGCCAGCGCTCGACTCCGGCGAGTGGGCGGTCGAGAACAGCTTGAAGATGCCGTCGCGGACGGCCGGGTCGCGTTCGTAGACGATGGTGTTGCGACCGCCCTCGAGCAGCGTCTTGGGGTCGATCAGGCCGGTCAGCGGGATCACCTGGCCGTCGAGCTTGAGCGCGTAGGCCATCGCCAGGGAGTCGGGGTGGCAGGGCACCGGGATGACGTCCTCGGGGCGGAAGCGCGAGCTCTGCGCGAGCAGGCGACGCCGCACCTCGGTGAGCGTCAGGCGCTGCCGGCTCGCGTCGTAGCCCTCGAGCCGGCCGGCCGACTGCACCGGCTGGAGGGTGACGCCGCGGACCGACGGGCGGGTGAGGGCAAACTCCACGATCTCGCCGATTTCATCGTCGTTGACGCCGCGCGCCAGGGTGACCACCAGCGTGGTCGAGATGCCGTGCTCATCGAGGCGGTCGAGGGCGCGCTGACGAATGCCGCGGAGGTCGGCACCGCGCAGCGCCATCAGCGGCTCGCGACGCAACGAGTCGAACTGCAGGTAGATCTCGAAGCCCGGCTCGTAGGCGGCCAGTCGGCGGGCGAAGTCGGCGTCCTCGGCGATCCGGATGCCGTTGGTGTTGACCATCAGGTGGCGGATCGGCCGCGCCTTGGCGGCGTCGAGGATGGCGAAGAAGTCCGGGTGGAGGGTCGGCTCACCGCCCGAGACCTGGACGACGTCCGGCTCGCCCTCGTTGCGCACCACGGCGTCGAGCATGCGCTCGATCTGGGCGAGGGGACGAAAGCCCGGCCGATGCGGGCCGCTGGCCGCGTAGCAGACCGGGCAGGCGAGATTGCAAGCGTCGGTGACCTCGATCAGCGACAGGCAGCTGTGTTGCTCGTGGTCGGTGCACAGGCCGCAGTCGTAGGGGCAGCCCCAGCGCACCGGCGTGTTGTAGCGCAGCGGCATCTCCGGCGGCTTCAGGAACACCTCGCGCCCCCGCCGGTAGTAGTCGACGTCGTCGGCGATCAGCACCCGCTCCGCGCCGTGCTCCGGGCAGCGCTTGAGGAGCCAGACGCAGTCGTCCTCGAAGACGATCTTGCCCTCGAGCTTGCGATGGCAGGTCGAACAGATGGTGATCGCGACGTCGTAGAACAGGTACGGGCGAGATCGCGCCATGGCGGTCTCAGCGACGCAGCAGGGCGTGCACGAGGGCCAGGACGCCGCCGGCACAACAGAGCAGCAGCCCGAGCAGGAAGGCGAGGACCATCGCCGGAGCGAGGGCGTTGTTCATGCTGTTCGGGCTGGCCAGGCAGACGAAAAAGCTGCCGCCGGAGAGCAGGAGGCCGGCCAGGGAGAGCACACAGCCGTGCTTCCAGGTGAAGCGCTTGGCGGGCGGCGAGCCCGACGCGTCGAGGGGGCCAAGTTGCGGCGGCGGCGCAGGCGGCAGAATGGGCTCAGACACGAGGAGCGGTCTCCGGGTCGAGGGTCAGGTCGGGGGAGATAGCGGCGGGCGACGAGCGGGACGGACGGAGCCAGCGCGCGACGTCGCGGCCGAGGGCCGCCAGGGCAACTACACAGGTCCACTGGATGGCGGTGAGGCCGAAGAGAGCAAGCCCCGGCTTCAGCCCGTCGACGAGCAGACGAAACACGAGGTAGGCAGCGAGGAAGACGCGGAAGCGGTCGCCGGTCTGCCACCGCGCAGGCGGCCGACCAGCGGCGGCCGGGCGGATCCCGCCCAGCAACGGGATCAACAGGGCCAGGAAGGCGACCTCGTAGAGCGCTGTCGGGTGACGCGCAACGCCGTCACCTTGATCGAACGCCCAGGGAAGCGCGCTCGGCAGACCGGCGGTGCCGTCGCTGACGCCGGTGAGCAGGCAGCCGACGCGCCCGATGGCGATCGCCGCCGCCAGCGGCACTGCGAAGAGGTCGCCGGTGCGCGCCTTCACCCCAAGCAGGACCTTCACCGCTTCGGTCAGCGCCCAGCCACCGACCAACGCGCCAACGATCGTCCGACCAGAGAGTAGGTAGGCAGGCTGGGTCAGGTGCGCCCGCGTAGCCTGGACGTCGAGCAACAGGAACAGCACACGGCTGCCCACCGCCGCGCCGAGGGCTGCCGCCGCGATCACCGACCAACGGTCCCCATCCGCGATCGCGTCGCCCCGCCGGCGGCGCGCCGCTCGATAGAGCTGGAAGCCGGCGACGTAGGCCAGGGTCTCGAACAACGTGTGCGGATGCAGGCGCCAGGGGCCGACCGGAATCCAGACGGGAAAGCTCACTGGTTGCGAGTCTGCCGGTTCGGCCCGTCACGGCGCAAGAGCCCTGAGGGGCCTGCCACTCTCCCGTCGGGGGGGAGCCATCCCGCCCCGTGGACCGTTGGCGCTCGAGTCACCGCGCCGCAGGCTGCCCGGCACGGACGGCGCCGCCGCTCGGCACTCCGAGCGCACCGACGATCCTGGGCCGACCGCCTGCAAGGAGGGACGATGCGTGAGCTCGTCGACGGCAACACGGCGATCGTCCGCGGGGCGCTCGCCGCCGGCTGCGACTTCTTCGCCGGCTACCCGATCACCCCGGCCTCGGCGATCCTGCAGGCGCTGATGCTCGAGCTGCCCCGCGTCGGCGGCGTGGCGGTGCAGGGCGAGGACGAAATCGCCTCGATCGGCATGTGCATCGGCGCCGCGATGACCGGCGCCAAGGTGATGACGGCCACCAGCGGCCCGGGCCTCAGCCTCTACTCGGAGAACCTCGGCCTGGCGGTGATGGGCGAGGTGCCGATGGTGGTGGTCGACGTCCAGCGCCTCGGCCCGGCCACCGGTGGCGCCACCACCGTCGGCCAGGGCGACGTCCAGTTCGTGCGCTGGGGCACCTCGGGCGCCTTCCCGGTGATCGCCCTCGCCCCGTCGTCCGTCGCCGAGTGCACCACCCTCACCACCGAGGCGTTCGCCCTCGCCGCCCGCTTCCGCTGCCCGGTCTTCGTGCTCACCGACAAGGAGCTGGCGATGACCAGCAACACCGTGGAGGTGGGCGCCGCGGGCAACGGCTCGCGCCTGCCACCGGCCCCGGTGGCGCCGGGCAGCGAGGTCGCCCCCGACCCGGGGCCGTTCCGCCCCTACCGCTACCTGCCCGCGGATGCCGTGCCGACGCTGGTGCCCTTCGGTCGGGACGAGCTCGTCCGCTTCACCGGCTCGACCCACGACGAGCGCGCCTTTCTGACCAAGGACCCGGCCACCGTCGCCCGCCTCAACGAGCACCTGCGGGCGAAGATCGAGGACCACCGCGCCGAGCTCGAGCGCGTGGTGGTCGACCTCGAGCCCGGCGCCGAAACTTTGTGGATCGCCTACGGCATCACCGCCGGCGCCATGCGGCAAGCGGTGCGCACCGCCCGCACCGAGGGCAAGGCGGTTTCGGCGCTCACCGTGCAGAGCCTCTGGCCGGTACCAGAGATCGCCCTCGCCGACGCCATCGGGCGGCACCAACGCCTCGTCGTCGCCGAGCTCAACCACGGCCAGTACCGCCAGGAAGTCGAGCGCCTGGCCGGTGGCCGGCCGGTACACGGCCTGCATCGCGTCGACGGCCGGCTGATCACGCCGGCGGACTTTCTCGCCACGCTGAACCCCGCCGCGGCGACGCCGCGCTGAGACCGCCGATGACCACCGCCGCCACCGTCACCCCGCTCACCAGCTACCGCAACCAGACGCCGTACCCGTTCTGCCCGGGCTGCGGCCACGGCCCGATCCTCGACCAGCTGAACGCCGCCCTCGGCCAGCTCCGGCTCGACCCGCACGACGTCGTCCTGGTCTCCGACATCGGCTGCTCGGGGCTCTCCGATCAGTACTTCGACACCAACGCGTTCCATGGACTGCACGGCCGCAGCCTCACCTACGCCAGCGGCATCAAGCTGGCCCAGCCCCGTCTGCGGGTGATCGTCGCCATGGGCGACGGCGGCACCGGCATCGGCGGCGCCCACCTGCTCGCCGCCGCCCGCCGCAATCTCGACCTCACGGTCCTGCTGTTCAACAACTTCAACTTTGGCATGACCGGCGGCCAGCACTCACCGACGACGCCGGCCGGCGGCATCACCGCCACCACGCCCGGCGGCCACCTCGAGCGGCCGATCGATCTCTGCGCCACCGTCGCGGCGGCCGGCGGCGGATTCGTCTATCGCGGCACCAGCTTCGACGACGACCTCGCCGCCCGCATCGCCGACGCCATCTCCTATCCCGGCTTCGCCTTCGTCGACGTCTGGGAGCCGTGCACGGCGCACTACGCGCCGCGCAATCGGCTGAGCCGCAAGGCGATCTTCGACCTCGCTCAGCACCTCGACTTTCGCCTCGGCACCATCGTCTTGCGCCAGGTCCCGGCGACCGCGGCCGTGGCGCCCCTGCCGACCACCGCCAGGGCCCGCAGCCTGGTGACGCCCGAGGCGATCTCCCCCTGCTGCCAGGCGGCGCTCACGGCTCCCGTCTCGCTGGTCCTCGCCGGCTCCGCCGGCGGTCGCGTTGGCAGCGCCGCCCGCCTGCTCGCCCGCGCCGCGCTCTATGCCGGCCTGCATGCCGCCCAGCGCACCGACTACCCGGTGACAGTGCAGACCGGCTACAGCCTGGCCGAGCTGGTGCTCGCCCCCGAGCCGATCGACGACGTCGGCATCGAGCGTCCCACCGCCCTCGCCGTCCTCACCGCCGACGGCCATCGCCAGGCCGCCCGCTACTTCGCCGCCATGCGACCCACCGACACCGTGTTCCAGCTCGTCGACACCCCGCCGGTGACCACCGCCGGCCACCTCGTCGCCCTCGACGCCGCCACCGCCGCCGACCCCACCACGGGGCGCCGCCCGCCGCGCGACGCGGTGGCGACCGTCGCCGCCGTGGCCATGGTCCGTCGCCTCGACCTGCTGCCGGCCGCCGCCCTCCTCGCCGCCGCCGGCGAGCACCGCGAGCTGGCGCCGGCGACCCGCGCCGGCATCGCCCTCGGGGAGTCCTCACCGGCAACGTGAGCCCCTGGATGGCCGCGCTGCCGAAACCGGACTACGGGGCTTGGGCGGGGAGCTCGGGCGGCAGGAGCCAGGGCTGCAAACCCGAGCCGCTCGTCCCCGGCGCCGGGAACAACGCTTCGAGGAGCACGTCGGTGCGGTTGCGCCAGCTCGCGAAGTCGGTGGAGTCCGCCACCTCACCGCCGATCGGCTGGTACCCGCGGCGGCGCAGCTCGCCGTCGAGCCACACCGAGGTCGTGTGCATGTTCATCCCCTCATGCGGACTGCGCAGGTCCCAGCGACCCCACTCGAAGTAGATCCGCAGCGGCTTGGCGACGGGGTCGGCCGCCGCCAGCGCCGGTTCGACCTCGGCCATCATCTCCTCGACCGCGTAGTAGCTCTGGATCCCCAGGGCCGCGAAGAGCTCAGGCTGCTGGAGGCTCGCCAGCAGGGCGGTGTGGCCGTTCCAGCCCATGCCGACGTTGGCCCTGCCCTCGCGGGTCGCCCGGGTGCGGAAGCGCGCGTCGACCGCCGGCACCAGCGTCGTGCCCAACGCGGCGCCGAGGTCGGCCCCCCGCGGCGGCGCGATGAAAACGACGATCAACGGCGCGACGGTGCGCCCGACCACACGGTCGAGGGTCTCCGCCCAGCGGCCATGCTCGAAGGCGTTGCGGTCGTGCACGTAGATCACCGGAAGCCGCTCGCTCCCCTGATCGTAGCCGGGCGGCAGCCAGGCGGTGAGGCGAACTGGCAGGGTTTCGCCGCTGGTCGAGTCAGGCTTCGGGATCGCCACCTCGAAGCGGTCGACGTGCCCCCGGGCGGGGTTCGCCGCCGGCGCGTTGCCGGGCCAGTCGGGCATCGCCAGCCACGACATCTGCAGGCCCTGGCCGCGCTGCCAGTTGAGATCCGGCCCGAGCACCGTCGCGGCGACGCGCCGGCTGTGAGCTGGATCGACGGCCGGCTCGTTGTCGACCAGGAAGACGTAGCTCACGCGCGCCCGCCGGTCGAGCCTGGTCGTCCACCACNNGTGCCTGCGAGCCGCCGCATCGGCTCCTCGCGGCGCATACCGATCATGTCGCCGGCGATCGCCACGTCGGCGCCGCGACCACGCCACACGAACACGACGTCTTCGCCGCTGACGCTCGGCCACTCCTTGCCAGCGAGGAACTTGGTGACCGCGGCGGCGGGGTCCTTGGCGGCGGCGAGCTCGGCCACCAGGGGCGCCAGCACCGTCGGGACCGCGGGAGCCGCAGCAACGGCAGGCACCGTCGCAGTGCGCACCAGGTCGACCCGAGCGATGCCGCCGAGGCCGCGCGCATACACGCTCGAGCCGACCACCGAGGGCGGCGTCCAGGCGAGCGCGTCGAACAGGTCGATGCGGGCGGTTTCGCTCCAGCCGGTGGCGTTGGCCGGCCCGAGGTGCAAGCTCCCTTCCTTGGTAAGCACCACCAGCTGGTCCTCGACCGCCACCAGGAAGCCATCCCCAGGCTCGCGTGAGCGCCAAGCGAGCTCGCCGGTCGCCGGGTCGAGGGCACTCAGGAAGCGACCGCTGTAGCCGAACAGCAGCCGGCCGGCCAGCGCCGGTGGGCTGTAGCTCTTGGTCAGCCCGCGCACCTCGCGTTCGACCGCCGCCACGAGGCCGGCGGCGGTGCGGCTCACCTTGACGACGAGCGAGCTGTCGGCGCCGTGCTTGAAGAAGATGCGATCGTCGCCGAGCACCAGCGGCGACGAGCTCGTCGCGCCCATGGCCGCGCCGCCGCCATCGTGGCTCAACTGCCAGAGGACCGTGCCGTCGTGCGGATCGAGCCCGGCCAGGTTGGTGCCCCCGATGACGACGATCTGCTCCCGGCCGGCCAGGGTAGCGATGATCGGCGACTGCGCATCGGTCGATTCCTCGAGCTGCTTCCAGGCCAGCGCACCGGTCGCCACGTCGAAGGCGGCGACGTGCCCAACCTCGCCGCCGATCCACAGCACCACCCGGCCAGCCACCACACGGGGTGAGCTGGCATAGCCGTAGTACGGCCCCGGCAATGCCAGCTCGGTGGCAACCTCGTGGGCCCAGAGCACGCGGCCGCTCGCCGCGTCGAGCGCGAGCAGACGGCCGCGGGGGCCGAGCGCAAAGACCCTCCCGTGGTCGATGGTCGGCGTCGCGATCGGCCCATCATGGGAGCCGTCGTGCCCGGCGTAGGCTGGGCCCAGGCTCGCCCGCCAGCGCTCGCTGCCGTCGGCCGCCGAGAAGGCCAGCACGAAATCGTCGGCGCCGTCCCGCGCGGCGGTGACGACGAGGTCACCAACGACTGCGACGCCGGCATAGCCGCTGCCGAGCGGCCGCGTCCAGCGCACCTCGAAGCCGAGCGGAGCGTCGCCAGGGGGCAACCCCGAGAGCGCATGGCCGTCCCCGCGCGGGCCGCGGAAGCTCGCCCAGTCGTCGTCCGCAAGGGCGGGCGCCAGGGCAAGCACCGACGTAGACAGGATCGACAGGCAGGTGCCGAGGCGCATCGGGAGTTCTCCTCAGAGGCAAGGGTCGACGGCACTCTATCCGGTTGTCGCCCAATCCTGGTTCGACCGACCGACGGCGCACCCAGGAGGCTGCTTGTTCCGAGCCTGCCGCTTCAGGGGCCGCTCACCGACCACTCGCCGGCGGTGCCGGTCTCGAAGCCGCTGGAGAACAACAGCGCTGTCGTGAGAGTGAAGGGCGCGTTGCTCGCGTCAAAGAGGGCGGGGCCGGTGACGCTCGTGACGCGCATGCTGTAACCCGAACCGGTCGCCAGCCCGGCACCCGGCGTCCAGAGGTACGTGCCGTCGCTGGGCGTATTGCTGGCGATCAGCGTACTGAACACATTGTTCTGATAGAGGGCGAGGTTCACCTCGCCACCCAGGTTGTCCGCCCAGGTGACGCTGTGCGGCTGCAGACGGTCCCACTGCTCGCCACCATTGGGGGCGGCAACGGTGATCGCCGGCGGCGCGCTGACGTTGAAGTAGGTCTGGAAGGTCTGGCCGTTGTAGACGGCTGCGAAGCGCCAGGTGCCGCTGGGCGACCCGGCGGGAAGGTTGCGCACCCAAGAGCCGGTCCACGCCGAGGAGAACGTGGTCGCCGTCGTGTACTGCCACGCGTCGTAGACGCTGCCGTCCGGCCGGTAGATCGACAGCTCTGTCGGCAGCGCCCCTTGGTAGTCGCGGTAGTAGGCATAGAAATAAATATTCTGCGCCACGGTGAAGCTGTCCTGCAGGTTCGTCGTCGTCAGCGCACAGGAGTCGGGGGTGCTGGGCGGGCTGGAGTGCGTCGCCACTCGGTTGATCGCCGAGTCGAAGTAGGGGCGCTGGCCCGTCCACAGCGACTCCGGCTGACTGTTGGGCCCGGAGTAGGGATCGATCCACTCGCTGTTCGAAAAGGAACCGTAACGCACCTCGAAATGCAGGTGGGGCCCACTCGAGCTGCCGGAGCTCGCCGCCGTGCCCAGATACTCGCCCTGCACGACCGTCTGACCAATGACCTTGCTGGTGAGTGAGTTGTGACGCATATGGCCGTAGATGGTCAAGCGACCGTCGGCATGGGTCACCGCAATGTAGTTCCACGGATCACTGTTCGAGCCACCGTCGCAGGGGTTGTGATCGGTGGCGTCGGTGTCGGACTTGTTCACAATGGTTCCCGCGGCAGCGGCCACCACCTGCATCTCGCCGGCATCGACCTTGTTCCAGCCGAAGGGCCAGAGCGCGAGGTCGGTGCCACGATGGCTGTCATAGGTCCGCGCGCCGCCGTTGTAGTCCAGCACGCCGACGACCGGATTGTGGTCGACGAATGCCGACACCCGGAATCCAGCGTAGTCCGGCAGGCCGGAGACCAAGCGCAGCGGGAAGTTGTAGGTGACGGTGAGCGCGGCATCGGGCGCCGGGAGGAGGTGGGCAGAGCGCAGCGCAGCGACGCTGGCGCGAATCTCTGCCCACATCGCCTCCTCCTGCTCGGCCGACAGCTCGTCGCGGATCGGCTCGCCGCCCGCCGCGTCAGCCGGACACCGCGCCGAGCCTGACGGAAGAGGCGCGCCGGCGAACGCCGCGCTCGCCAGCAGGCCGGCGAGACACAGCGCGGAGAGGGGCAGCGACGGCCGACGGGTGTGGCGCGGGGTTGCCCCCGAGTTGCGACCGGCTGGCGTGATGGCGCGTTGGTACGGCATCGCTCACCTCCGTTGTGCTGGCCTGCCAGGAACCTGCGAGGGCAGTCTCGCCGCTGTTGGAGGAGGCGGTGGATACGCGCTCACGGGGCCAACCGCAGGCCCCCCGTCCCGCCGGGTGGGTCGACGACCACGCTATCGTGGGTATCTGCCACCCGTCGCCAGAACCTAACGTTCTCCCAGCTCGGAGACAAGTTAGCTCGGAGACAAGTAGTTCGGAGACAAGCAGTTCGGAGACAAGCCATGCGACGCAGCCTGATCCTCATCCCCGTCATCCTCAGCGCCCTGGTTCTCGGCGCCCATGTGCTGCGCACCGGCGCCCCGTGGCTCGCCGTGCTGATCGCGGCGCTGCCGCTGCTCCTCGTCGTCGGCAGGACCTGGGCCACCCGCGCCGTCCAGCTGGCGCTCGCGCTCGGCACCGCCGAGTGGGTCCGCACCCTCCTCGCCCTGGTCGCCGACCGCCGCGCGCTCGGCCAGCCATACACTCGCCTGGCGGTGATCCTCGGCGTCGTCGCCCTGGTGACCGCCGCCTCCGCTGTGCTCCTCGCGCGCTGGCAGCGTCCTGCCTCGCAGGCCCTGGCGGCGACGCCATGAGCGCTGGATTCGACGTCGCCGACGGCACCCCGCTCGAGCTCGCCAGCGCCAGCGGCCGCCTGGGCCGCGAGTGGCGCACGCTCGAAGCGATGATCACCATCAGCTGTCGCGACCTCCACGGCGGGCGCCGCGGCGCCCTCTGCGCCGACTGCGACGCCCTGCGCCAGTATGCGCACCTGCGCCTTTGTCGCTGCCCGTTCGGCGTCGACAAGCCGACCTGCGCCAACTGCAAGGTGCACTGCTACAAGCCGGAGATGCGCGAGCGGGCGCGCCAGGTGATGCGCCACGCCGGGCCCAAGATGCTGCTCCGCCACCCGGTGCTCGCGTTCTTCCACCTGGTGATCGACGAGCGACGGCCGGCACCCGAGAAGCCCACCAAGCGCCGCCCAGTGGGCGCCTAAGGCGCCGCGCCGAACAGCGCGCCGGCACCGGCAGTCAGCGCCATCGCCAGGGCGCCCCAAAACGTCACCCGCAGCGCGCCGACCCAGGGCGGTGCCCCACCGACCCGCGCCGCCAGGCCGCCGAGCGAGGCCAGGGCGACCAGCGACACCCCCGAAACCACCCACGCCAAGGCGCGATCACTGACCACGAGCACCGTCAGCAGCGGCAGCAGGGCCCCGACGGCGAACGTCGCCGCCGACGCCAGGGCCGCCTGCACCGGGCGCGCCGCGAGGACGGTGGAGATGCCGAGCTCCTCCTGGGCGTGCGCCCCGAGCGCGTCGTGCGCCATCAGCTGCCGAGAGACCTCGGCCGCGAGCTCGGGAGCCAGCCCGCGCCGCACGTAGATCGCGGCCAGCTCTTCGTGCTCGAGCTCCGGCTGCGTTTCGAGCTCCTTGCGCTCGCGGGCGAGGTCGGCCTGCTCGGTGTCGGCCTGCGAGCTCACCGAGACGTACTCGCCGGCGGCCATCGACATGGCGCCAGCGACCAGCCCGGCGATCCCGGCCACCATCACCTCGCCGCGCGGGGCATGGGAGGCGGCCACCCCGACCACCAGGCTGGCGGTGGAGACGATGCCGTCGTTGGCCCCGAGGACGGCGGCCCGCAGCCAGCCGATACGGTCGGAGCGGTGAACCTCGGTGTGCGGCTTGGCCATGGCGACTCCCGTCAGAACCACGGCCGGTCGGTTGCGCCGTGGTTGGCCTCGAACCTAGCACTGCCGCCGCAGCAAACGCCCGACCCGGTCGCCCGCGACCCGTTGGGAGTCAGTCGCCGTGTCGGGGAACGAGGTGCCAGGTGCCGTTGCGCCCGTCGCCGAACGCCGTGCTGCAGGAGTACCAAGCGGAGACCAGCTCGCGCCCCGCCAGCCGCCCGCGGGCGGCGATGAACAGCGATTGCACCTCCGCCAGCGGCCGACCCACGGGGCAACCGAAGCCCGGGATCTCACGCGGGTACCACCAGTCGCGGTCGGCGACCCCATACTCGTCGAGCTCGTTGTCGCCATAGGGCGCCGGCGGCTTGCCGTCGAAGGCCGGCGTCGGCCAGTCGACGTCGATCTCGACGCCGTCGTCGTTGAACGTCAGCTCGGAGATGGTCGCCCCGGCAGGCAGGATCCGCGCAATCATCGCGAACGTCGCCGCCGGCTCGTCCGCCCAACGCAGCCGCGGCAGCTCGCGCAACACCGGCAAACTGACGGCAGCCGCCAGCGGGAAGCTCGGGTCGACGAGCAGCGACGCAAACGGCGGCGCATCCGCAGGTTCCACGGCGAACACCGCGCCGCCCTCGGCGCCGTGCCAACGCCGCGTCAACACCTGGCCAGTGAGCGGGTGCCGCAGCAGCTCGACCGCCAGCTCGTCACCGGTCAACGGGCGGTCGAAGCCCGGCTGGGTGCCGAGCAGGCCGGTCAGACTGTCGCCCTGCTCGCCCGGCTCCGCGGGGCTGGACTCGACGCCCGTCGGCCCGACCTCGGCCGGCAGCAGCGCCGCGAGCGGCGAGGCGAAGCGCGGGCCGCGATGCACACCGTCGGCATCGCAGCGCACCTGTCGCCACGACGCGAGATCGACACCCGCGACGAAATAGGCGTCGAGACCCCGGCGCGTCCAAGCGAGCGCCACCGGCTGCTGGTACATGCCCAGGCCACTGGTCCAGTCGCTGCGACAGAGCACGAGCAGGGCTTCGAGGTTCATCGCCGCCATCTGCGCGCCGCGCTCGCCCGCCGCCGCGATGCGCGTCGCCTCGCTCTCCTGCCAGAGCCGGTTCTCCTCGCGCCGCTCGCCGATGAGGAGCCAGGCCACCGTGCCAAGGACCAGGATGATCGGCACCACCTGCCACAGCTGGTTGCGCAGGGTCGGGCGCTTGGTATCCGCGCGTCGGGTCGCCATGGCTCGACATTACCGCGAGGGTGGCTGGTCGCGGTGATAGCTTGCAGCCAGGAGACTGAGCGATGGCCGCCAAGGTTGACGCCAGGCGTTGGCCGGAGCAGGATGCGACGGCGAGATTCAGCGAGCTCCTCACGGCAAGCCTGGCCGAAGGTCCCCAGGTGGTCACCCGAGGCGGCGTGGAGATTGCCGTCCTGATGCCCGTCGAGGATTGGCGCCGCCTTCAGTTGGCCGCCAAGCCGAGTCTCAAAGACCTCCTGCTGGCCACCGAGGCGCGCGCCGACCTCGCCGTTCCCACCCGGCAGCGCTGGCGGCGCCCACCTTCGCCGAAACGGCGCGGGCCGGCAGCAGGTTCCGGCCGGAGGCGATAGGCGGCTGACCTGCCGTGCGGCTGGGCGCCTTGCCCGCCTAGGAGTGTGCGCGCCAGAAAGCCAGCTACGGAGGCTGGAATGGGTTAGGTTTGGCCATGC
>CXWL01105610.1_pt1 | contig 17735 bp, 17 predicted proteins | sample 590931 | NCBI WGS metagenome assembly CXWL01 (sample SAMEA3498368, study PRJEB10139) | groundwater metagenome | biome: water well; material: biofilm material | place: Germany | collected 2015-04-27 | reverse complement strand
GGCATGTCGTCGCTCGACCTGACCACCGCTTCCGGTGCGCAAGCGGCGCTGAACACGATCGATTCGGCCATCAACACGGTCAATAGCTCGCGCGCTTCGCTGGGTGCTTACCAGAACCGTTTCGCTTCGGTGGTATCGAGCCTGCAAACGACGTCGGAGAACTTGTCTGCTTCGCGCAGCCGGATTCAGGATACCGACTTCGCAAAAGAAACGGCTTCGCTGACCCGCGGCCAGATCTTGCAACAAGCTGGTACCGCGATGTTGGCGCAAGCTAACTCGCTGCCAAACGGCGTGCTGGCCCTGCTGCGCGGCTAAGCATCAGGTAGTTAGCATTCGGAACAGCCCGGCCGATTTTTTCGGCCGGGTTTTTCTCATTTCAGGGAGATATCATGGAAATTCGACCAACCGCAGGCGTCGCCGCCCAGCCGTCCGCCGGCAACGACAAGATCGCCCAGGCCCCAGCGCCGTCCGCGGCCGCCGCCGCCCCCACCCAGACCGCAGCCGCCTTGCAGCAGGCGGAACCGGCCCCTACTACCGAACAGCTGACCCACGCGCTGAAAAGCATCAATAACGCCCTCCAGGTGCGCTCCCAGGATCTCGAGTTCTCGGTCGACAGCGAAAGTGCGCGCACCATCGTCACGGTGACCGACAAGACCACCCACGAAGTGATCCGCCAGATGCCGACCAAGGAAGCGATGGAGATCGCCAAGGCGCTCGATCGCCTGCAAAGCTTGCTCATTAGACAAACAGCCTGACCAGCACCAGAACAGGCATGTAAATTGCCCTCTAAAGTCCGGTTGGCCGCTGCCGTAAACAAGATACATTCTAGTTTTAGGCAAGGGGGCAACAGTGGGACTTTCATCCGCAGGCATTGGTTCCAATCTGGACGTCGATGGTATCGTTACCAAACTGATGTCCGTGGAGCAGAAGCCGCTGACCTCCCTGAACAAAAAGGAGGCGAGCTTCCAGGCAAAGCTGTCCGGCTTCGGCACCCTCAAAGGCGCCCTCTCGCAGTTCCAGACCGCCGTGCGCGGCCTTTCCGATATCAGCAAGTTCCAGGGCGTGCGCGCCACCGTGGGCGATGCGAGCGTGGCCACCGTGAGCGGCACCGCTGCGGCGAAACCGGCTACCTATTCCCTTAAAGTCACCCAGCTGGCGCAAGCGCAGAAATTGGTCGCCGCCGGTACCGCCAGCGACATCACGCCGATCGGCAATGGCGTCCTCACCTTCGATTTCGGTACGATTGCCGGCACCCCCGATGCATTGGGCAAGTACCCGGCTCCGCCCGCCACGACCTTTGCCAGCAGCGGTTCGGGCACCAAGACCGTGACCATCGATGCGTCCAACAATTCCCTCGCCGGCATCCGCGACGCCATCAACAGCGCCGGCGTCGGCATGACCGCCACCATCGTCAACGACGGCGGCGCCTCGCCATACCGGCTGGCCCTGACTTCGAACAGCACCGGCAAAGCCAGCAGCGTGAAGATCTCGGTGGCCGACGTGCCGGACGGCGTCCTGCCGCCCACCGCGCTGTCGAGCCTGCTGGCGCACAATCCGGCCGGCAGCCAGGCGCTGTCGGAAACTTCGGCGGCCCGCAATTCCGAATTCTCCATCGACGGCATCGCCGTGTCGAAGGCGAACAATTCGGTCAGCGACGTCATCGCCGGCGTCACGCTCAACCTGCTGAAGGAAAATCCGCTCACCGCCACCGCAGTCACCGTGGCGCGCGATACGGCGGCGGTGAACACCGCGGTGAACACCTTCGTCAAGGCATACAACGACATCAGCCAGAACCTGCGCGATGCCGCCGCCTACAACGCCGCGACCGGCTCCGCCGCGATCCTGAACGGCGAAGCGTCGGTGCGCTCGATGCAGGCGCAGATCCGCGGCGTGCTGACGACCCCGATCGCCGGCGGCGCCACCACCTTGTCGCGCTTGTCGCAGGTTGGCGTGACGATGCAAAAGGACGGGCTGCTGTCGGTCGAGAACGGCAAGCTGTCGGCCGCCCTCGAGAGCAATTTCGGCGACTTCGCCGGCCTGTTCGCCGCTGCCGGCAAGACCACCGACAGCCTGGTGTCATACACCGGAACCTCGTCCAGCACCGTGCCTGGCAGCTACGCCGTGAAGGTCGATACGATCGCCACCAAGGGTTACACGGTCGGCTCCGCCGCCGCCGGCCTCGACATCACGGCACTGAACAACACGCTGGACGTGAAGCTGAACGGGATTTCCGCCACCATCACGCTGAGCGTCAAGGTCTACGCCACGGCGGCGGAGCTGGCGGCCGAGATCCAATCGAAAATCAACGGCGTGGCCGCGTTCTCGTCGACCGGATCGGCCGCCTCGGTGACCGAAACCAACGGCGTGCTGTCGATCACCTCGAACACCTACGGGGCCACCTCGAGCGTCGTGGTGACCGGGGTTGGCGCCGCCGACCTGAAACTCGATTCCACTGGCGCCAACGTGGTGACCGGCGTGAATGTCGCGGGCACTATCAATGGCGCGCCGGCCTCCGGTTCCGGCCAGTTGCTCACCGCTTCCGGCGGCGATCCTTCGGCCGGCCTGAGCATCATGATTTCGGGCGGCGCCACCGGCGCCCGGGGCACGGTGAATTTCTCGCAGGGCTATGCATTCCAGTTCGACAAGATGACCACCAGCATGCTCAGCGAGACCGGTCCGCTCAGCTCGCGCACCGAAGGCATCGCCGCGTCGATCAAGACCTTGAACAAGAACCGGGCCGATATCACCGCCCGCTTGGCCACGGTGGAAAAGCGCTACCGCGCGCAGTTCACCGCACTCGACCTGACCATCAGCCGGATGAATACCACCAGTACCTTCCTGGCCCAGCAGCTGACCCAGATCAGCAACCTCACTTCGCAGTAACGAGTTAATAGAAACGAAAGGAAGTCCATGTTTGGATCGTCGAATAAGGGAGCCAATGCCTACGCCAAGGTTGGCCTCGAGACCGGTGTGGTGGCGTCGAGCCCGCACAAGCTCATCGTGATGCTGTTCGATGGCGCGCTGGTCGCCGTGCGCGACGCCCTGACCCACATGAAGGCCGGCTCGATCGAGAAAAAAGGCATGGCCATTTCGAAAGCGATCATGATCGTCGAAAACGGCCTGCGCGCCAGCCTCGACAAGCAAGCCGGCGGCCAGATCGCCCAGAGCCTCGATTCGCTGTACGACTACATTGGGCGCCGCCTGCTGATCGCCAACCTGACCAACCAGACCGAAATCCTCGACGAGGTGCATACCCTGCTGGCCGACCTGAAAGGGGCATGGGATGCGATCGGCCAGACCGCCGCGTCGGCCGCTCCCGCCGCGCCGCCGCCGCGCGCGATGGCCTACGACAGCCTGACCCCACGTACAGCTTCTTTTGTGAGTGCCGGATAATGATGAATAGCGATCAAGTAATTTCTCTGTACGAAACCGTCTCGGACCTGACCGGGAAAATGCTGCAGGCCGCGCAATCGCGCGACTGGGAGAACCTGGCCGCGCTCGAATCGCACTGCGCCAGCCACATTCAATGCCTGAAAGACGGCGAACCGGTGACGGCCCTGACCGGCCCGATCCGTGCCCGCAAGGTGGCGATCATCCACCAGATCCTGGCGCACGACCGCGAGATCCGCAACCTGACCACGCCTTGGATGGCCGAACTGGCTACCCTGATCAACAGCGCCGGCGCCTCGCGCAAGCTGTCGGCGGCGTACGGCGCCTGAGCGAGCTTGCCTGCCATGCCCGCCAGCGCGGTCACTGACGCCGACGGCCGGGCCTGGACAGGCGCACGATGATACCGCGCGCCGATATCATCACCGTCACGCCGGTCGGCCGGATCGCACCGGCGGCACCCACCGAAGCGGCGGGCGACGCCCGCCAGCAGGAGTTCCAGCGCTCGCTGGCCGGGCTGGTGGGCAAGTCGATGCAGGCTGAAGTATTGTCCCGGCTGACCGACGGCAGTTTCCTGGTCAAGGTGGCCGGCACCTCGGCGCGCATGATGCTTCCGTCCAATCCGCAGCCCGGCGCCGAACTGCCGCTGACCCTGGTTGCCGCCACGCCGCGCCCGACCTTCCGGATCACGACTTCGCCGCAATCGGCCCCGATTCCCGCCTTCTTCCATGCCCAGCCGGACGTCGGAGCGGAGCCGGCCTTGTATGCACCCGCCGCCGGCGCGGCCAGGCAGCTCCCCGGCCAGGCCGCAGCGTCGATGCAGCGCGCCGCCGCCGGCCTGGAGCAGGCGCCATTGCCGTCCACGGCGCAGTTGCCGGGCACGCAACCGGGCCAGCGCGCCCAGCCCGGCGCCGGCGGGACCNNGACCAGTTGCCGCCGCTCGATGCCGACAGTCCGCCGGCCGCGTTGAGCCAGGCCGCACGCATGATCACCAGCGTATTGAGCGCGGCGATGCAATCGCCGCAAAGTTCCACCACGGTTGTTGGAAAAACGCCACTATTGGTAGCGCCCGGAATCGAGCCGGCCAAGTTGGCCGCGTCGCTGCAGGAAGCGCTCGGCGCCAGTGGCCTGTTCTACGAATCCCACCTGGGCGAATGGTCAGCCGGCACGCGCCCGCTGGCCACCCTGCTGCGCGAGCCGCAGATGCAGGGCGCTCTGGCCCCCGCCCCGGCCCGTGCCGGACAAGCCGACGCCGCGATGGCCGATCCGGCCACCGCGCAGTTCATCAGCCAGCAGCTCTCGACCCAGGAGTTGGGCCGCGTCGCCTGGCAAGGCCAGCTCTGGCCCGGCCAGGACCTGCGCTGGGAAATCAGCCGCGACCGGCCCGGGGGCGGCGCCCGCCAGGAACACGGCGAACCGGCCGAGCCGCCCTGGCGCAGCGGCATGCGGTTGCGCTTTCCCCTGCTCGGCGAAATCGGCGCGACCCTGGTGCTGGCCGGCGACCAGCTGCACATCGAAGTCGAGGCCGGCGCCAGCGAGGTGCGCGACCAGTTGCGCCGCCATGCCGCCGCACTGGAGTCGGCGCTGGCTGCGGCCGGCGCCCCGCTCGCTTCGCTGACGGTGCGCACCGGCGCCGCGCGCGATGACTGACCAGGACAAACGGTCCGACAAGCTTGGACCGATCCGGCACGCGGTGGCCATCGCCTATGGCGACGGCGACGGCGCCCCGCGGGTGGTCGCCAAGGGCAAGGGCGAGTTGGCCGCGCAGATCATCGGCCGCGCGCGCGACGCCGGCGTGTTCGTGCACGAGTCGAAGGACCTGGTCGCCCTGCTGATGGACGTGGACCTGGACCGCCAGATTCCCCCCACCCTGTACCGGGCGATTGCGGAACTGCTGGCCTGGCTATATTATGTTGAATCTGCGCAAGTGAGTGGCGCGCCAGCGCCGCCCGCCCCGAACGCAGCCCGACTCATCGATACATAATCAACCCGGCTGGTATAGATGCAATCAACTAACGATTTTGGTTCAGAGAACTGGCACGATTTCGAAATCACGTCGCGCCGGGAAATCGTTGCGCTGTTGCGCAGCATCGGTGAGAAAAACCAGTTGATCCGGATGCTGATCAACGGCGAGGCGGACGTGTGCGTCACCTCGATTCTGTATGTCGATCCCGATACCGGCAGCGTGATCCTGGACCGTTCGATCAATCGCGAACAGAACGAACGCATCGTCAAGGCCGGCCGGGTTTCCTTCGAAACCACGCTCGACAAGATCCGCATCCTGTTCGCCTGCGAAAAAGTGAGCGAAACCTCCTACCAGGAGACGTCGGCGCTCAAGATTGCGCTGCCCCCCACCCTGGTCCGGCTGCAGCGGCGCGAATTTTACCGGATGGCCACGCCGGTCGGCAACCCGGTGCGCGCGATCGTCCCNNTGCGGCGGCATCGCCATCCTCGACAACAAGCTGATGCTGGGCCACCCGATCGGCGCCAAGTACCTCGACTGCCGCATCGACCTGCCCGATATCGGCACGGTGACGACCACGCTGCAGGTGCGCAACTCGCTCGACCTCACCCTGCTCAACAACAAGGCCAACCGCCGCCTCGGCTGCGCCTTCGTCGACATTTCGCGCGCCAACCTGGCGATGGTACAACGCTACATCACCAAGCTCGAGCGCGAACGCAACGCCCGCATCGCCGGCCTCAACTGACCACGCGCGCACTCGGCACGGAACTTGCGTGCCCGCAGGGCATGAAATCGCGCCAACCCGTCCCCCTCAAGCTGCGCATCGTTGTCGCCACCAGCATCGTCAACCCCGACGAGCAGGATGACGCCGCCCTGCTGGCCCAGGTCAGGCGCGGCAACGCCCTGCGCATCGGGCTGCTCGAGGCCGGCTACGACCTGATCGCTTCGCTGCCGGCCGACATGTTCCTGCCCGAGCGGGTCGCCCAGTTGCAGCCCGACCTGATCATCATCGACGCCGAATCGGATGCGCGCGACGTACTCGAGCACATCGTCATCACCAGCCGCGACGAGCGCCGTCCGATCGTCCTGTTTACCGAAGACGCCAACCCATCGAGCATGGAGGCGGCGATGGCCGCCGGGGTGTCGGCGTATATCGTGGCCGGCCTGCAAGCCGAACGCATCAAGCCGGTGCTGGCCGTGGCGATGGCCCGTTTTCGGCAGGAACAGAAGCTGCTGGACGAACTGGCCGACACCCGCCACAAGCTGGCCGAACGCAAGGTCGTCGAACGCGCCAAGGGTCTGCTGATGGCGCACCAGAACCTGAGCGAGGAGCAGGCTTACCAGAAGCTGCGCAGCATGGCGATGAACAAGAAGCTCAAGCTGGTCGACATCGCCCAGCGCATCCTCGACGTCGAAGACCTGCTGGGTTAGTCCGGACGTNNCGCGCGCAGCGGCAACCGGACTTTCGCTGCAGCGCATCATTTTCGGGCATGCACGCACCGCGATGATGCGCATCAATCGGTTTTCCGCTACGCCCACGGGCACATACGACTGGCACGCTTCCTGCTCATACCCCAGTAACGGATCAACGGCGATCCCCGCAATATTGTAGAGCTGGTCCAACGACGGACATTCACGGACAACGGCGTCCGCCCAACCTGGTTCAACGACCCGGCTGCGCGGACGCCTTTTTGGTTTACACGGGATCGATATGGCCACCAAAGCAACCAGCATCAAGCTCTTCTCCTTTTCCACCGCGCCGATGCGCGCCTTCCACCTGACCTGGATGGCCTTCTTCGTGTGCTTCTTCGCCTGGTTCGCCTGCGCCCCGCTGATGCCGGTGATCAAGGGCGAATTCGGCCTCTCCATCGCCCAGATCGCCAACATCAACATCGCCGCGGTCGCCATCACGATCCTGGTGCGTCTGGTGGTCGGCCCGATGTGCGACCGCTACGGCCCGCGCAAGACCTACACCGGCCTGCTGCTGCTCGGCGCTATTCCCGTGCTGGGCGTGGCGCTGTCGCAGAGCTACGAAAGCTTCCTGTTCTTCCGCCTCGGGATCGGCGCGGTCGGCGCCAGCTTCGTGATCACCCAGTACCACACCTCGGTGATGTTCGCCCCCAACGTGGTCGGCACCGCCAACGCGGCCGCGGCCGGCTGGGGCAACACCGGCGGCGGCGCGGCCCAGGCGCTGATGCCGCTGCTGCTGGCCGCCGTCATCATGCTCGGCGTGAGCGAAAGCCTCGGCTGGCGCGTCGCCCTGGTGGTGCCCGGCGTGATGATGCTCATCATGGCGGCGGTCTACTGGCGCTACACCCAGGACTGCCCGCAAGGCAACTATGACGAAATGCGCGCCGCCGGGATTGCCATCGAAGGCGGNNTGCTGTTCATCACCTACGGCGCCTGCTTCGGCATCGAGATCTTCATCCACAACATCGCCGCCGTGTATTACGTCGACCGCTTCGGCCTGTCGCTGGGCGCTGCCGGCATGGCCGCCGGCAGCTTCGGCCTGCTGGCCCTGTTCGCCCGCGCGCTCGGCGGCTGGCTGTCCGACAAGGGCGCCGCCCGCGGCAACCTGAACAGCCGGGTCACCTTGTTGTTCGTGATGATGATCGGCGAAGGCCTCGGCCTGCTGTGGTTCGCCAACGCCGATTCGGTGACCTACGCCGTGATCGCCATGCTGTGCTTCGGCCTGTTCACCCACATGGCCTGCGGCGCGACCTACGCCCTGGTGCCGTTCATCGACAGCAAGGCACTGGGCGGCGTGGCCGGCATCATCGGCGCCGGCGGCAACGTCGGCGCGGTGGCCGCCGGCTTCCTGATGAAGGGCACCGGGAATATCCAGCAGACCCTCGGCATCCTGAGCGCGCTGGTGGTGATTTCGGCGCTGTGCGCCATCGCCGTCCGCTTCACCATCGACAGCACCGACACCATGCCGGCCGGCGCCGCAGCATAAGGAGACCAGCATCATGAAAATCATCGTCATCGGCCACGGCATGGTGGGCCACAAGTTCCTCGAAACCCTGGCGCTGGAAGCCGCGCCGCAGCTGGAAGTGACGGTGCTGTGCGAAGAGCCGCGCCCGGCCTACGACCGGGTTCACCTGTCCGAATTCTTCGCCGGCAAATCGGCCGACGACCTGTCGCTGGTGGCGCCCGGCTTTTTCGACAACGGCAACGTGCTGCTCAAGCTGAACGCCAGGGTGGTCGCGGTCGACCGTGAAGCAAAAACCGTCACCGTCGGCGGCGGCGAAGTGCTGGCCTACGACAAGCTGGTGTTCGCCACCGGCTCCTACCCGTTCGTGCCGCCGCTGCCTGGCAAGGACCGCAAGGACTGCTTCGTCTACCGCACCATCGAAGACCTGGAAGCGATGCTCGAATGCGGCCGGCGCTCGAAGACCGGGGTGGTGATCGGCGGCGGCCTGCTCGGCCTCGAATGCGCCAAGGCGCTGCGCGACATGCAGCTCGACACCCACGTGGTGGAATTCGCGCCGCGCCTGATGGCGGTGCAGGTCGACGACGGCGGCGCGCGCGTGCTGCGCAAGAAGATCGAAGAACTCGGCGTGACCGTCCACACCCAGAAAAACACCCTCGAGATCGTCGACGGCATGGAAGGCACCCACCGCATGCAGTTCGCCGACGGCAGCATTCTGGACGCCGACATGATCGTGTTCTCCGCCGGGATCCGCCCGCGTGACGAACTGGCGCGCGAATGCGGCCTGGCGCTCGGCGCGCGCGGCGGCGTCGCCATCGACAACCGTTGCCGCACTTCCGATCCGGACGTATACGCGATCGGCGAATGCGCGGCGTGGAACGGTCAGGTGTTCGGCCTGGTCGCTCCCGGTTACGACATGGCGCGCACCGCGGCGCGCCACCTGCTCGGCGCCGAGTCCCAGTTTTCCGGCGCCGACATGAGCACCAAGCTCAAACTGATGGGCGTGGACGTGGCCAGCATCGGCGACCCGCACGCCCTGGCCGAAGGCAGCCGCAGCTACCAGTTCACCGACGAGCGCAAGCAGGTCTACAAGAAAATCGTCGTCTCCGGCTGCGGCAAGTACCTGCTGGGCGGGGTGCTGGTGGGCGACGCCTCCGAATACGGCACCCTGCTGCAGATGATGCTGAACCGGATCGAGCTGCCGGAGGCGCCCGAATTCCTGATCCTGCCCCAGAGCGACGGCAACGCCCGTCCGGCGCTCGGCGTCGACGCCCTGCCCGACTCGGCCCAGATCTGCTCCTGCAACGACGTCTCGAAGGGCGCGCTGTGCGCCGCCGTGTGCGGCGGCGCCGCCACCATCGGCGCGCTGAAAAGCTGCACCTCGGCCGGCACCAGTTGCGGCGGCTGCGTCGCGCTGGTCACGCAGGTGATGAAGGCCGAGATGAAAAAGCAGGGCCTGGCGGTCAACAACCATGTGTGCGAGCACTTCGCCTATTCGCGCCAGGAGCTGTTCCACCTGATCCGGGTCGGCCAGATCAAGACCTTCCCCGAGATGCTGGCGCAGCACGGCCATGGCCTCGGCTGCGACGTCTGCAAGCCGGCCGTCGCCAGCATCCTGGCCTCGACCTGGAACGACTTCGTGCTCACGCCGGTACACGCCGCGGTGCAGGACACCAACGACTACTTCCTCGGCAATATACAGAAGGACGGCACCTACTCGGTGGTGCCGCGCATGCCGGGCGGCGAAGTGACCGCCGACGGCCTGATCGCGGTCGGCCAGGTCGCCAAGAAGTTCGGCCTGTACACCAAGATCACCGGCGGAGCGCGGGTCGACCTGTTCGGCGCGCGGGTCGACCAGCTGCCGCTGATCTGGGAGGAACTGATCGCGGCCGGCTTCGAGTCCGGCCACGCCTACGGCAAGTCGCTGCGCACGGTGAAGTCGTGCGTCGGCTCGACCTGGTGCCGCTACGGCGTGGGCGACAGCATGTCGTTCGCCATCGCGCTGGAGAACCGCTACAAGGGCCTGCGCACGCCGCACAAGATCAAGTTCGGCGTGTCCGGCTGCACCCGCGAATGCGCCGAGGCGCAGGGCAAGGACGTCGGCCTGATCGCCACCGAAAAAGGCTGGAACCTGTACGTCTGCGGCAACGGCGGCATGAAGCCGCGCCACGCCGAACTGCTCGCCACCGACCTCGATGAAGCGACTGCGGTGCGCTACATCGACCGCTTCCTGATGTTCTATGTGCGCACCGCCGACCGCCTGCAGCGCACCAGCGTCTGGCGCGACAATCTCGAAGGCGGCCTCGATTATCTCAAGCAGGTGGTGGTGAAGGACAAGCTGCAGATCGGCGCCGAACTGGAAGCGGACCTGCAACGCGTGGTCGACACCTACGCCTGCGAATGGAAAAACGCCGTCAACGATCCGGAAACGCGCAAGCGCTTCCGCCACTTCGTCAACAGCGAGCAGGCCGACCAGAACGTCGTGTTCATGTCCGAGCGCGGCCAGATTCGCCCGGCCACCATCGAAGAACGCCAGCGCGTGACGATCCCGATCGTCGCCGCCCGCAGCGCCTGAACCACCACGTCACCAGGAGAACCAACATGCACCGCGACCTTCAACTCGACAACTGGACTGCCGTCTGTTCGCTGGACGATATCGTGCCCAACACCGGCGTGTGCGCACTGCTGGGCGGCGAACAGGTGGCGGTGTTCCGCGTCGACGACGGCGCCCGTCAGGTTTACGCGATCGGCAACTACGACGCCAATTCCGGCGCGGCCGTGCTTTCGCGCGGCCTGGTCGGCAGCATCGGCGAACGCATCGTGGTGGCCTCGCCGATCTACAAGCACCACTTCGACCTGCGCACCGGCGAATGCCTGGAAGCGCCCGAGCACTCGGTCGGCACCTTCCGCGCCCGCATTGCCGAGGGAAAGGTCTGGGTAGGCGCATGAACACGGTCGCCGCCCGCCAGTCGCTGGTCGTGGTCGGCAACGGCATGGCCGGCATGCGCACGGTCGAGGAGCTGCTCAAGCTGGCGCCCGAGCTGTACGACATCACGGTGTTCGGCGCCGAACCGCATGGCAATTACAACCGCATCATGCTGTCGCCCGTACTGGCCGGCGAAAAGAGCATGGACGACATCATGCTCCACACGCGCCAGTGGTACGTCGATAACGGCATCACCCTGTGCGCGGGCGACCCGGTGGTGCACATCGACCGGCGCCGGCGCATGGTGCGCTCGAAGTCCGGCCGCGAGGTCTGGTACGACCGCCTGCTGCTGGCCACCGGATCGACCCCGTTCATCGTCCCGGTGCCGGGCCACAAGCTGCCGGGCGTGATCGGCTTTCGCGACATCCAGGACGTCGACACGATGCTGGAAGCGGCGCGCGGCGGCGGCCACGCGGTGGTCATCGGCGGCGGCCTGCTCGGCCTCGAGGCGGCCAACGGCCTGCTGCGGCGCGGCATGCAGGTCACCGTGGTGCACGTGACCGACAGCCTGATGAACCAGCAGCTCGACAAGCCGGCCTCGCTGCTGCTCAAGAATGCACTGGAACTGAAAGGCCTGCGCTTCATGCTCGACGCGCACACGTCCGAAATCGTCGGCCCGAGACAGGTCAGCGCCGTGCGCTTCAAGGACGGCAGCGAGATCCCTGCCGACCTGGTGGTGATGGCGGCCGGGGTCCGTCCGAACATCGCGCTGGCGCAGGAGGCCGGCGTGCACTGCGAGCGCGCCATCGTGGTCGACGACACCTTGCAGACCTACGACCCGCGCATCTACGCGGTAGGCGAATGCGTGCAGCACCGCAGCGCCACCTTCGGCCTGGTGGCGCCGATCTGGGACCAGGCCAAGGTGTGCGGCGCGCACCTGGCCCGCAACGGCCACCGCCGCTACGTGCAAACCGCCACCCCCACCAAGCTCAAAGTGACCGGCGTGGACCTGTATTCGGTGGGCGACTTCATCGGCGGCGAAGGCAGCGAAGACCTGGTGCTGCGCGACCCGAGGCGCGGCGTCTACAAGCGGCTGGTATTGAACGGCAACCGGATCGCCGGCGCGGTGCTGTACGGCGACGTGCAGGACGGCCCCTGGTATTTCGGGCTGATCCAGAATCGCACCGACATCTCCGCCATGCGCAACCATCTGCTGTTTGGCGAAGCGCTGTGCGCGCAAGCCGCCTGACGAGGAACCCATCGTGAATCTCTCCCCTATTCCGCTCGCGGTGCGCACCACCTGTCCCTATTGCGGCGTCGGCTGCGGCGTGCAGGCCACGCCGGTCGCGGATGGCGCCGTCGTCATCGCCGGCGATGGCGTCCACCCCGCCAATGCAGGGCGCCTGTGCGTCAAGGGCGCTGCGCTGGGCGACACGCTCGGCCTGGACGGGCGCCTGCTGCATCCGGCCGTGCGCGAAGGCGGCGAACTGCGCCAGGTATCGTGGGATGCGGCGCTCGACAAGGTGGCCCGGGGCTTTGGCGACATCATCGCCGAACACGGCCCGGATGCGGTGGCGCTGTACGTCTCCGGACAGCTGCTGACCGAAGACTACTACGTCGCCAACAAGCTGATGAAGGGCTACATAGGCAGCGCCAACATCGACACCAATTCGCGCCTGTGCATGTCGTCCGCGGTGGCGGGCCACAAGCGCGCGTTCGGCGAAGACCTGGTGCCCGGCTGCTACGACGACTTCGATCGCGCCGACATGGTGGTGCTGGTCGGTTCGAACACCGCGTGGTGCCATCCGATCCTGTTCCAGCGCATTTCGCGCATCAAGGAAGCGCGGCCCGATTTCAAGGTTGTCGTGATCGACCCGCGCCGCACGGCCACCTGCGAGCTGGCCGACCTGCATTTGCCGGTAAAGCCCGGCACCGACGTCTGGCTGTTCAACGGCCTGCTCAGCTACCTGGCGCGCAACGGCGCCGTCGATGACGCTTTTGTCGCCGCCCATACCAGCGGCCTCGATGCCGCGCTCGACACGGCGGAGGTGGACTGCGCCGACCCGGCCGCCGTCGCCAGCATCTGCCGCGTCGATCCGGACAAGCTGCTCGACTTCTACCGCTCGTTCGCGCGCACCGCGAAGGTCGTCACCGCCTTTTCGCAAGGCGTGAACCAGTCGTCCGCCGGCACCGACAAAGTCAACAGCATCATCAACTGCCACCTGCTTACCGGCCGGATCGGCAAGCCGGGCATGGGCCCATTCTCGCTGACCGGCCAGCCGAACGCGATGGGCGGGCGCGAAGTGGGCGGCCTGGCGAACATGCTGGCCGCACACATGGAACTGGAAAATCCGGTTCATCGTGAAACGGTTCAAGCTTTCTGGAATTCGCCGGCCATCGCCGGCAAACCTGGACTGAAGGCGGTCGACCTGTTTCGCGACATCGAGCGAGGCAAGGTCAAGGCGGTGTGGATCATCGCCACCAATCCGCTGGTCAGCCTGCCGGACGCCAACCAGGTCCAGCGCGCGCTGGAAAAGTGCCAGCTGGTGGTGGTGTCCGATATCGTCGCCGGCACCGACACCAACGCCTTCGCGCACGTGCTGCTGCCGGCGCTCGGCTGGGGCGAGAAGGATGGCACGGTGACCAATTCCGAACGCTGCATCTCGCGCCAGCGCGCTTTCCTCGCCGCCCCGGGCGAGGCGCGCGCCGACTGGAAAGTGATTTGCCAGGTCGCCCAGCGCATGGGGTTTTCGGGATTCGACTTCAGCGGCCCGGGCGAGATTTTCGACGAACATGCGCGCCTTAGCTGCTACCGCAACGAGCCGGCGCAGACGCCGCGCGCGTTCAACCTGGCAGGCCTGGCCGGCATGGACGCCCGCCGGTTCGACGACCTCGAACCGGTGCAATGGCCGGTATCGGGCGACGGCGCCGCGACGCCGCGCCTGTTTGCGGACGGGCGCTTTGCCCATCCGGACGGCAAGGCGCGCTTCGTCGCCACCGCCACCCGCTTGCCCGCCCATATGCCGGACGCCGAGTATCCGCTGACGCTCAACACCGGGCGCGTGCGCGACCAGTGGCACACCATGACGCGCACCGGCAAGGCGGCGCGGCTGGCCGACCACGTGGCCGAATCGTTCATCGACATCCATCCGCAGGACGCGCTGCTGTGCGGCGTGCGCGAGGGCGAACTGGCGCGCGTGTCGAGCCAGTGGGGCGCGATGGTCGCGCGGGTGCAGCACGGCGGCGGCATCGCACGCGGCGGCGTGTTCATCCCGATTCACTGGAGCGGCCAGACCGCCTCCGATGCGCGCGTCGGCACGGTAGTCAACCCGGCGGTCGACCCGATATCGGGCGAGCCTGAATTCAAGCACACGCCGGTCAAGGTGGAGCGCTTCGGCGTATCGTGGCATGGCTTCATCCTGAGCCGCAGCGCACTGGCGCTGGACGACGTGGCGCACTGGACCCGGATCCAGGGCCGCGGCTTCGCCCGCTACGAGGTGGCGGGACGCGGCGCGATTGCCGATCACGGCGCCTGGGCGCGCGCCCTGCTCGGTGTCGACGATGCCGATGCGGACTGGCTCGACTACGAAGACCGCAGCGGGGCTGTGTATCGCGCGGTACACATGGTGGGCGACCGGATCGCCCAATGCGTGTTCGTCTCGCCGCGGCCCGACCTGCCGTCGCGCGCCTGGCTGGCCAGCCTGTTCGGCAAGGAAGAACTGTCGCAGGCCGATCGTGTGGGACTGCTGAGCGGTCAGGCGATCGAGAAAGGTGCCGATGCGGGGCCGACCGTGTGTTCCTGCTTCGGTGTGGGGCGCAACACCATATGTGCTGCCATTCGCGAGGGCGGCCTGACCAGCGTGGCGGCAGTCACCTCCTGTGTGAAGGCCGGCGGAAACTGCGGTTCGTGCGTACCGGAGATCAAACAATTGCTTGCAGAGGAAGCTGCCGTCGCGTCCGGGGTCTGACCCAGGGTCTGACCCCAATGCCGCTAAGTTAAGCCTTCTTCAGACCTGGGGTCAGACCTAGGTCTGACCCCGGGGTTGCCTGGCATCCGCTCGCGATGGCCGCGCGCGCTCATTCGCTGCGCTGCAGCCCAAGCAATTTGACCGGAATTCCCAGGATGGCTCCCGCATTCGCCATGCCGCGATCCAAAGTATGGACCGTCGCTCCATGTGAAACGGCGATGGCGAGGTGTAACCCATCTCCGGCCCTCAACGCGGTACGCCAGCCATCCAACAAGGCAAGCGCCTGACGATGGTCAGCATCCTCAACCGAAATACGATGCAAATGGGGGGCGACCAATCGACCGTAGGTGTCGACCACATCGTGGGCCGCCGCCATGCTGAGCTGCCTCCTGCGCATTTTTGCCCCCAGGGCAGACAGCAATTCGACTTCCGTCCAGCCGCTAATGGCAAGCGGCTCGCCGGCACTGCGCATGAATTGCTCCGCAACAGCGCTGCCGGCTTCGGGCATAAGATATGCAATCAAGATGCTGGTATCGACGTAACGCATCAATATCGATCGCTGTTTCGCAGGTCTCGAATGAATTCACCCGCGGGCTCGGTCTGGTCCGGCAATCTTGCGCGAAGTTCGGCCAGGCTGGGAAGCTGTTGACGCGGCGGCGAGCTGCGAACAAGACGCACGACCGCCTGGCCGCGTTTTGTAATAGTGACGTCTTCACCGGCCTCGACCAATGCAATCAGCCGACTGAGTTGGGCCTTGGCCTCTGCCAGAGTAAATGTTTGCATGATTTCCTCATGACTATCCAGATAGTCATCTGATCATAGCACGCAGTCGGCGCCAGTGCCGGACGGCATCGCCATCACGATGTGATCGCCGAATCAAACCTGCATGTTCATGATTTCATGGTACGCCGACACCAGCTTGTTGCGGACCTGGACTGTTGCCTGAAAGCCAATACTGGCCTTTTGCATCGAAATCATCACGTCCGACAAGCTGACCTTGTCGTCGCCCATCGTAAAGCTCTTGCCCAGCTCGCCCGCCTGGATCTGGCTGTTGCTGACCTGCTCGAGCGATGATTTCAGCGCGTCCGAGAAGTTGACCTTGGCCGCCGGCGCCTCGCCCACCCCGACCGGGGCCGCCGCCTCGCCGGTCGGACGGGTCGCCGCCGCTTTGAGCTGGGCGATCATCGCTTCGATCCGCCCGCTGTCTATCGATCCTACATTCATGTTGCCTCCTGTTATGCCAGCCCGCACGCGAGTACAATGTGCGTACAAGCGGACTCAGGCTGTCACAATAGCACCGCGTGCGCACCATTTTCGGTCGAGCAAGGCCCCAAACCACGCTCTGTTTCAGCGATTGATTTGCGCCCGGCACCACCATAATCGTGGTTAAGCCCCATTCCTTGTGCAAGGCGTGGGAACTATTCACACAATGGGCGTGTCGCTCTCGGAAATCAACATGGCAGCAGCAGCGGAAGATCTGGTCACTATCCCTACCCGGCAGCAATCGTTCACCCAGACAGCGTTTGGGCGCAACATCCTGCTCGGCGTGGGCATGGCGGTCGTGCTGGCCATCATGGCGGCGGTCTGGATGTGGAGCCAGCAGCCGGAATACCGCGTCCTGTTTTCCAATTTCACCGACCGCGACGGCGGCGCCATCACCGCCTCGCTCGACCAGATGGCGGTCAAGTACAAGTTTTCCGATGGCGGCTCGGCGATCCTGGTGCCGGCCGACCAGGTCCACGACGTGCGCCTGAAACTGGCCGCCCAAGGCCTGCCGAAGGGCGGCAACGTCGGCTTCGAACTGATGGAAAACCAGAAGCTGGGCGTGTCCCAGTTCCTCGAACAGGTCAATTACCAGCGCTCGCTCGAAGGCGAACTGGCACGCTCGATCCAGTCGCTGGCCGCGGTCAGCGCCGCCCGCGTGCACCTGGCGCTGCCGAAGCCGACCGTGTTCGTGCGCGAACAGCAAAAGCCGACCGCCTCGGTGCTGCTCAACCTGCAGACCGGCCGCACCATCGACGCCGCCCAGGTCAGCGCGATCGTCCACCTGGTCGCCTCCAGCGTGCCGGAGCTGCCGACCTCGAACGTCACCGTGGTCGACCAGGCCGGCAACCTGCTGTCGGATACCTCGAAGCAGGCCGCCGCCAAGACGCTCGACCCGAACCAGCTGAAATACGTGATGCAGCTCCAGCAGGGTATCGTCAAGCAGGTCGAATCGCTGATCGTCCCGCTGGTCGGCCAGGGCAACGTGCGCGCCGAAGCGACCGCCGACGTCGACTTCGCGCAGGTCGACACCGCCGCCGAAATGTACAAGCCGAATTCGCCGCCGGCCGCCTCGGCCATCCGCAGCCAGCAGTCGTCCGAAGCCGCCACGCCTGGCGCCACCGCCAGCGGCGTGCCGGGCGCGCTGTCGAACCAGCCGCCGGGCGCCGCCACCGCGCCGCTGGCCGGCGCCGCCCCCGCGGCCGGCGCCGCCCCGGGCGCCGGCCCGAGCCGCAAGGACAGCACCACCAATTTTGAAGTCGACAAGACCGTGCGCTACGAGCAAAAGCCGATGGG
>CXWL01119705.1_pt1 | contig 17743 bp, 14 predicted proteins | sample 590931 | NCBI WGS metagenome assembly CXWL01 (sample SAMEA3498368, study PRJEB10139) | groundwater metagenome | biome: water well; material: biofilm material | place: Germany | collected 2015-04-27 | reverse complement strand
CGGGCGCGTGATGGTCAAGGACGAAGACGTCTGCCTGCACTGCAGCCTGTGCGCCGAGCGCTGCCCCACCGGCGCCTGGGACATGCAGAAATTCTTCTTCTCGCCGGGCCGCGCCGGCCCGGGCTGCCGCGACCAGCAGGCGGCGCCCAGGCACCTGATCGAACAGGGGGCATGACGATGCTGAGCAAAATCGAAGCGGTCAACGACTTCGTCGTCAAGTTCGCCAACGTCAACGGTTCCGGCTCGGCCTCGGCCAACGAACTGTTCGCGCGCGCGATCCTGCGCATGGGCGTGCCGGTCAGCCCGCGCAACATCTTCCCGTCGAATATCCAGGGCATGCCGACCTGGTACGAAGTGCGCGTGAGCGAGGCCGGCTACCTCGGCCGGCGCGGCGGCTGCGACCTGATGGTGGCGATGAACCCGCAGACCTGGGACGCCGACGTGCGCGAGATCGCGCCCGGCGGCTACCTGTTCTACGACGACACGCGGGCAGTGCCGGCGGCGCGCTTTCGCGCCGACGTCCACGCCATCGGCGTGCCGCTGACGCAGATCTGCAACGAGGCCTACACCGACGTCCGCCTGCGCCAGCTGTTCAAGAACATCGTCTACGTCGGCGCTCTGTCGGCCTTGCTCGACATCGAACCTGGCGTGCTCGAGCAGCTCTTTGCCGAGCAGTACAAGGGCAAGGAAAAGTTGATCGACTCCAACCTGAAAGCGCTGCACCTGGGGCGCGACTACGCGCTGGCCCACGTCGACTGCGCCGGCGTGGGGCTGAAGGTGCGCCGCGCCGACAATGTCGGCGAGCGCATCTTCATGGACGGCAACAGCGCCGCCGCGCTCGGCTGCGTGTACGGCGGCGCCACCGTCTGCGCCTGGTACCCGATCACGCCGTCGTCGTCGCTCGCCGAAGCGTTCCAGAAATACTGCAGCAAGTTCCGCGTCGACCTCGACACCGGCAAGCACAATTTCGCCATCATCCAGGCCGAGGACGAACTGGCCTCGATCGGCATGGTCATCGGCGCCGGCTGGAACGGCGCGCGCGCCTTCACCGCCACCTCCGGCCCCGGCATCTCGCTGATGACCGAATTCATCGGCCTGGCCTACTTCGCCGAGATCCCCGCCACCATCATCAACGTGCAGCGCGGCGGCCCCTCGACCGGCATGCCGACCCGCACCCAGCAGGCAGACATCCTGTCCTGCGCCTACGCGTCGAACGGCGACACCCGGCACGTCCTGCTGTTCCCCGAAGACCCGAAAGAATGCTTCGACTTCGCCGCCGCCGCGCTCGACCTGGCCGACCGCCTGCAAACACCGGTGTTCCTGATGACCGACCTCGACATCGGCATGAACACGCGCCTGTGCGCGCCGCTCGCATGGGACGACGCGCGCCGCATGGACCGCGGCAAGGTGATGGGCCACGCCGACCTCGACAGCGGGCGCGATTTCGGCCGCTACCTCGACGTCGACGGCGACGGCATCCCGTACCGCACCTATCCCGGCACGCACGCCACGCGCGGCGCTTACTTCACGCGCGGCACCACCAAGGACAGCTACGCGCGCTACAGCGAGGAGGGCGCCGTCTACGTCGCCAACATGGAGCGGCTGCGCAAGAAGTTCGACACCGCCAAGACGCTGGTGCCGGCCCCGGTCGAACGGCGCGCGGCCCGGCCCGCGCGCGCCGGCGTGCTGTATTTCGGCTCCACCAGCCCGGCCATGAACGAAGCGCTCGACCTGCTGGCGGCCGACCAACTGCAGGTCGACGCGCTGCGCATCCGCGCCTACCCGTTCTGCGACGCCATCATGGATTTTATCGGTGCGCACGATTACATCTTCGTCGTCGAGCAGAACAGCGACGCCCAGTTGCGCGGCATGCTGATCCTCGAAGGCAACCTGAACGCCGCCAAGCTGACGCCGGTGCTGCACTACGACGGCACGCCGATCACCGCGCGCTTCATCGCAGGCGCCATCGCCGACAAGCTCGGCCTGCTGAACGTCACTCCACTCAAGAAGGTGGCGCAATGAGCTATCTGGCCAAACCCAAGATGCACCACCCGGCGCTGCAGCCGAACAAGCTCGGCTACACGCGGCGTGACTACGAAGGCGCGATGTCGACGCTGTGCGCCGGCTGCGGCCACGATTCGATCTCGGCGGCCATCGTGCAGGCCTGCTACAACCTGGCAATCGAGCCGCACCGCGTCGCCAAGTTGTCCGGCATCGGCTGCTCGTCGAAGTCGCCCACCTATTTCCTCGGCGGCTCGCACGGCTTCAACACCGTGCACGGGCGCATGCCCTCGGTGCTGACCGGCGCCAACCTCGCCAACCGCGACCTGATCTACCTGGGCGTGTCGGGCGACGGCGACTCCGCCTCGATCGGGCTGGGCCAGTTCGTCCACAGCATGCGGCGCGCGGTCAACATGGTCTACATCGTCATGAACAACGGCGTCTACGGCCTGACCAAGGGGCAGTTTTCGGCGACCGCCGACCAGGGCTCGCGCTCGAAGCGGGGCGTGGTCAACAACGACACCCCGGTCGACCTGGTGGCGCTGGCGCTGCAGCTGGGCGTGAGCTTCGTCGCGCGCAGCTTCTCCGGCAACAAGGAGCAGCTGATCCCGCTGGTGGAAGCGGCCCTGATGCACCCGGGCGCCGCCTTCATCGACGTCATCTCGCCCTGCGTCGCCTTCAACAACCACGCCGGATCGACCAAGAGCTACGACTACGTGCGCGAACACAACGAGTCGGTCAACCGCGTCGATTTCGTGCCGCACGCGGAAGAAATCAGCGGCAATTTCGAGCCGGGCACGGTGCAGGACGTGCTGCAGCACGACGGCAGCGTGCTGCGCCTGCGCACCCTGAACGCCGAGTTCGACGTCAACGACCGCATCGCCGCGATGAACTACCTGCACCAGCGCCAGGCACTGGGCGAAGTGGTCACCGGCTTGCTGCACATCGCGCCCGATCCCGAGGACCTGCACAGCCACCTGAACACGGCGCTACGGCCGCTCAACCAGCTCGACGAAGCGGCGCTGTGCCCGGGCGTCGCCGCACTTGATCGGATCAATGCGTCGCTGCGGTGAAACGTGGAAGAGGGCGTGGCCAGTCTATCCTTTGACCACGTCGCTGATCTGCAGCACCGGCGCCAGATCGGTGTAGTTGGGAATGTCGGCCATGATCGCCTTTGCCTGCGCGCCGAAACCGGTCTGGAACGATTCGACAGAATCAAAAAAGAGGTGGCACATCGCCACGTACGGTGCCGCTGCGCCAGGCGCACCGCCGCTCAGGCCCTTGTCGACGGTGTAGTGCGTGCAGTATCCGCTCAGCAGTTCCTGAACCAAGGGCATATGCGTTTCGGCGTAATAGGTATGGTCGAACCGGGCGTCCGGGGTGTTGGGGTACATCACGCTAACTTTGATCACAGCTGTCTCCTGGTCGTTTTGTTTGCCAATCGATCAATGAATCGTGCGCGTAACCACGGCTTTTTGCAAGCGCTCAGGAAAGATGGGATGCCTGCTCGCCGCGCCGGGCCGAGATGCCAATGATCGCGCTAAAGCATTGCCGCTCAAGGTCCGTAGCGCTACTGCCCGATCATCACCCGACATCTGATGCCAGAATGCAAAAAGCCCAACCTGAAAGGCTGGGCTAAGTGCTGGATCATACTGAGGCGGCTGCCCGGTCAGTGCTGCGGGCCACAACGTTACATGCCCCGCATTGATGTCGTTATTTCCTGGCGAGCGCCACACCGAGGATCACACCGATGCTGGCGGCAACAGCGCCCGAGATGGCAATCGCGCGCCAAGGATTTTCATGGACCAGGTTGTCCGTCGAACTTGCCAGGTCCTTGGCTGATTGGCGTGCGACCTTTTCAAGCCCTTTCGCCTTGGCGATACCGTCAGCCATCAGCTGCATGCTTTGCTTCTTCAGTTCTGCTGCGCGTTCGCCGCCTGCGGTGCTGGCTTCATCGAGCATGCGTTCTGCTTGGCCGAAGAGGGAGGTGATTTCGTTGCCGGCTGCGTTGAGATTTGATACGGGCATGGTGTTTTCCTTGGTGGTGTGTGTACGGCGACCGGGGTTCGCCAGCGTCAAAGCGCCGCTGAGCGAAACCCCGCTCCTCCGACAAGCTCTGTCGAGTTGGTTGCTAACTGAAGAGTAACCAAGTCGCGCACCCTGCTCTGTACGGTTACGAACGGAACACCGCCGAGTTTGGATTTTCTTGAGTCAAACGGCCACCATTGCGCGCAAATTTTCACTATGGATAGACGCGTCGCGCGGCCAGCGTCTTAATCATGGCGCCGATGCCTTGCGCATCGAGGCTGAGACGGTCGAGCTTCGACACAACCCGAGTCGCGTCGCGCCGGCCCGCACTGGCCTTTACCCGCAGCTTCCGACATAGTTACATGACAGACAACGATCGCAGCCGTCGATCCGGTGCACGTCGTGCGCGCCGCAATCGGGACATTTCTTGCCGCTGCCGCCTGCCACTGGTGCATTGCCGCTACCGCCCGCGGACTCCATCGCATCGTCGAGCCCGAAGTCCCGGCGCCGCGCCTTGAACTGGCCGGCCAGCACCGGCACCGGCACCTGATTGCCGGAGGCATCGAGAAAGCCGCGCTTGATCAGCACGCGCTGCAATGCAAAAGCGAATGCCGCCGACTCGGACTGGTGGAACATTGGCACCCGCGTACCGTCCCCCTTGACATGGTGGCCGCAGCGCACCGTCCCCCGATCCCAGACTACCTCGCGCATGTCAGCCAGCGCCTCGGCAATGGAACCGCCAGAGCGCGCCGCCATCGACAGCAGCCGCATCGATGTCGTGATCCATTGTTGCGACTCGGTTTTCTGGCCTGCCGGCATGAAGAACTCGAACGGGCGCTCAATGGTCACCGCCTTGCCGTTGACGATCCCGTCCACTTCAATAAAGCTGATGCTGAAATAGACGGTCTTGCGGCCCTCGTACGTCGAGTACTCAACCTTCGACGTGATCGACTCCAAGTCGCCGAGAGGACGGCCATCGAACTGCTTGCGAAGGGGATCGTCCTCAACCAGATTGCGATCCTGTTCTGCTGCCGGCGACAGGACACTGCCGATGATCGGATTCGGGCGGTAGGTGGCCAGTCCCTTTAACTTGGCACGCCAGGCATCGAAGTAGAGCGACTTGAAGTCATCATACGGATAGTCTTCCGGCACATTGACAGTCTTGGAAATTGACGTGTCGACAAAGGGCTGCACGGCCTTGAGCATCAGCATGTGGTCAGTGACGGACATCTCCAGCGCGGTGACAAAGCAGCCAGGCAGCTTGTGCGTATCGAATCCGAGATGCCGGTACAAGCGCCACGCGTGATCCTCAACGTGGTAGACGGTAATCGAGCCATCCGGCTCGCGCTTGTTGCGCTTGTACGTCCATGAGAACGCAGGTTCGATGCCGTTCGACGCATTGTCGGCAAAAGCGAGCGTGATCGTCCCGGTCGGCGCAATCGACAGCAAGTGCGAATTTCGAATGCCGGTCGCGGCGATCTTGGCACGGATCGGCTCGGGCAGGCGCCGGATGAATGCCCCGGCCTGGTAGNNGCCTGGTAGCGCTCGGAGTCGAGGGCAGGAAAAGCCCCTTTCTCCACCGCCAGCTCGGTCGACGCCAGATAGCTTTCGTCGCGCAAGGTCCTGGCGATCTTTGCGGCCAAGGCGCGTCCTGAGTCGGAGTCGTAGCGCATTCCCGTCATGACGAGGGCATCGCCCAACCCGAGGAAGCCGAGGCCGATGCGGCGTTTCGACTGCGCTTCGCTTGCCTGCTGCGGCAACGGCCATGCCGTGATGTCGAGAACATTGTCAAGCATACGGATCGCCAGCTTGATCACCTCGGCGAACCGGTCGAAGTCGAAAGCGGCCGCCGCAGTAAACGGCTGCATGACAAACATGGTCAGATTGATCGATCCCAGGTCGCAGCAGCCGTAGTCGGGTAAGGGCTGCTCCGCGCAAGGATTGGTCGATTCGAGGGTCTCGCAGTAAAAGAGGTTGTTCTCCCGGTTGATCTGGTCGATGAACAAAATGCCGGGTTCGGCGGCGCGGTAGGTCGCCTGCATGATCTGCTCCCATACAGCTTGCGCCCGCACCACGCGGTAGACCCACAGCCCGTCGTCGCGTCGGAATGCGCCCGCCTGCTTCAATTCCACGTCGGGTTCTGCCTTGTGCACCAGTTCATAGTTTCCGTCTCTGGCGACGGCCTCCATGAAGGCATCGGTCGCACCGACGGAAAGATTAAAGTTGCTCAAGCCGCCTTCGGCCTTCGCATTGATAAAGCGCTCGATGTCGGGATGGTCGCAGCGCAATACCCCCATCTGCGCGCCACGTCGAGCACCGGCAGACTCCACGGTCTCGCAGCTTGCGTCGAATACCCGCATGAACGACACCGGGCCGGAAGCGCGCGAGCGCGTTCCCTTCACCATCGCCCCGTGAGGCCGGATGGCGCTGAAATCGTAGCCGACGCCCCCGCCACGGCGCATCGTTTCGGCGGCCTGCGCCAGCGCTTCATAAATGCTGGGCTTGCCATTGTTGGCATCGGACAAGCTGTCGCCAACCGGCTGCACGAAGCAGTTGATCAGGGTTGCCTTCATGTCAGACAGTCCCGCCGCCGAATTGATCCTGCCAGCCGGGACAAAGCCGTTCTCCTGCGCCCACAGGAACTTCTGCTCGAAGTGCTTGCGGCTGGCGTCTACCTCGACGGCGGCCAATGCATGCGCCACCCTGCGCCGGACATCGAGCGGCGACATTTCGCCGTCCTTGGCGTATTTCTCCAACAGAACGCTGGCAGCGATGGCCTGCGGCTCCATCGGGTCAGCAGCTTGGACAGGCGGGGCGCCCCCGCCGATTCGGGTGGAGGAAGTTCGGGGAATTGCGGGAATATTGGCCATGATGACTCCGCAACGCTGTCGGGAAAACCCTTGCTGAACGCCCTCTGGTTGGCCAAGTCGACCGCCTCAATCAGGCCAAACGAGACTGTCTCGCGGTCCGCGTAGCCGAGGGCGTCAAGCAACCCGGTCAACGCCTGCCCGCTCAGGTAGGGACCGGAGTGCCACTCCTTGCTTGCCAGGATTTCCTCGGAAACCTGTACGTCACCGAAACGACTCCGGCTAACAGATTAGCGCTTCCTTAGAGATCAAGGATTTGTAGCGTCTGACGGACGCGGAAGAATCGAACTAACGAACAGTGTAACCCGTCGCCGTTTTTCAAGTCTAGCAGTCCAAGAGACAAAAGCGCATGCAGTACAGGCTCCGAATCACCCATGCACCAAGCCCGACCAGACCAAGACCCAGCAACGCCAGCGCTCCCAAGCGAACGGCAACCGGCTTGACGTAGTCAAGGATGACATCGCGCAGGCCAACCCACATGTGCGCCAACAACGCAGCGCAGAATATGAACGCGGAGATGCTGACCATGGGACTCTCGATCCAGGCATGCCAGGCGCGATACGATGTGGGCCGGTCAAGCAGAAAATGCGTGAGCAGGAAACACGATGTAAGTGAAAGCTTGCGCCGTTGTCGCAGGAAGTGACGCTGTGCGTGCAACCCGACCAGAAGCGTCATTTTTATCTGCGGCAGCTTGGCCAGCAAGTGATCGAGCCAAAAGCTCGCGCACTCACGCCGTGGCGGCAGGTCGCCGCCGTTGCGACGTCCCGGGTAGCAATATCCCATCGGGATGATCGCGATTTCCGATGCGTCATAAAACCTGGCTGAGTCAATGCCCATCCAGGCGGGTAGCCGCTCTCCGCTGGGGGCATCCCACGGTGTTCCCGACGCATGCGCGCGCGTTCCCGGCGCCTACCCCACGATAAGGATGCGCGCGCCATCGCCGACCTGCAGCACCGGGCGTGGGCCGAGCGGCAAATGCTGCTCGCAGGCGCGACATTGACGCACCGCCGTCACAATCCTGGAAGGGTGGGAAATTGCGATATAGACATATTTCCTGCGCGTCAGTGCGTGGCCTTGGTGTTCCTGCCCAAGAGCAAGGCCCTGAGGGCGACCGCGTCATTGTGCTCTTCGCCCAATCCGCTACCCAGCGACCAGATAGCAAAAAGCCCGTCCTAAAAGGTCGGGCTAAGTGCTTGATTCTATTGGTGCCGACTGCCGGTTTCGAACTGGCCACCTGATGATTGCAAATTAGCAATGAAAACAGTATGTCTTTGATTATTAAGCGAATTGTACCGTAGTTTGGATAAAGTAAAAGTACTTTAGTATCAGTAACTTAGCGTAAATTATCGAAGTCTGCAAGAACTAGTTGTTGTACCAAATTTGTACCTCTTGGCCAGGGGCGCGCCGGACGCAACGTGCCTATCCATTCCCGTGCCCACGGTTCGATCTCGGCCACGCTGAACCCATCAGCGCCCCCGCGGCGCTGGCAAACGAAGGTATCGAACAGCATTGCCTGCCATGTTGGATAAGGAATGCCGAGCGCCCGCGTATCGAAGTGCTCGACCTTAAGATGCTCGGGCCAGGCACCTGTGATGCTGAGTGCCTCAGCCACCCTGCGTTCCTTTTCGGTGGCCGTCAGACTCCGGAAGTTCGCGGTTCGGTCCATCCGCGCTTGCGCGTCCTGCTGTTCGCGTTGGCGGCGCCCCTTCTCTTCCGCAATAGAATGGCGGCGGCGCTCTGCCGTCACCTTGGCCGTTCCAGATCCAACTCGGCTTGGGCCGCCGCGGCTCCCGGGTAGACCAGCCAGCGCTTATGATCAGGATCGTCGACGACCCGTTGGCGCACGGCGTCGAGGCCCAGAGCGGCACCGCAATAAGGTAGGTCGGAAAGATCGATTTCCAATGCCGGCAAGCCCAGTTTATCGAGCTTACGCTGCTTACCGGCGTCCGCACGATGCGTGACAAAGATTTCTACAAGCAGGATGCGAATCGCCGCGGTAGCCGACAACATCGGGGCGCACTCTTGGCATAACCACTTCAGTCTGACTGCTGTCAAATCGTACCCGCCGTGCGGTGCTCATTTCCCTTGTTAGCCGTGTTATCTCGCCTTCCGACGAGCAATCCACTACTTCTATTTCGTATCTCGGCACGAACAAGCCGTTAGCATCTAGCAGGGTCTGCTTGCCGGCGGCGTGGATCGCCGTCTCAGGCAGGCGAGAGGTCCGGGCGCGCCGTGGTGGGCAAAACACCACGCTAGTGACCCTTTGCGAGCAATCAGCCTTGCGCTGCAACCTGGGCAGACGCAGCCACATGCCAGGCCGCTGGGCACTTCAGAAGGCGACACCATACGTTCGCCCAGCAAGTCAAAAGGAGTGCGAACCGATGGGGAAGAAAAGGTTATGGACTGGGGCGGTCTTTGCCGTGAAAAATGGCGTCATCATAGCTGACGAGGTGTAACTTCTCGACCTTCATTATGCCGAAGCGGCGGATTGTGATCGGTCGCCAAGCAGTAGAGAGATCGACGCCGCGCTGGTAGGTGCAGCTCCCCCAATCTCGCCGCCCCGTCGTTACCTCCAGCATTGAAAGTGCGCCATATCTACAAACCAGCGGCCGGAAAAACCTACGATCGGACGCTTAGTCCAAGTAATTCTTTGTACGCTTTGCCCGCGGCATTGGCTCCGTCCCCATTATTTTCTTTAAACGTTCTCTCTTTTCCTCTTCGATGGACGCACCCCCATGGGGCTGAAGCTTAATTTCCGTACCGGTAACTTGCTTCTGAGGCTCCACCCGTGCCTGTTCCGCAGACCTGCCGCAGCCACTAATCAAGCCTACAGCCAAGATGGTTACTAAAACCGCGATATATTTATTCATTGCCATTCTTTCGTGCTGGTGGATATTCATGAAATTGCAACCACAATAGTTGTCGTACGGCATGTACATTCTACCGTGCAGGCCACAGCTGCGGCGAGAGAAATCATGAATTCGCGCCGAGACTGCTTCATTGCGCTCGTGGTCCTCAGAGTTCTGCAGTGTTTTCAAGGTAAGCGTCTGCTCAGTGCCGTCTTTACCCGACGGCGGATCTCTCAACGACGTTATTGCGTCTCGCGCGTGGAGTGTTCAGGAGGTGGTCAGGTGCCGGCGCAAAGCCAAGGCAGAAACGCGTCAACGCGGTTGACGGGATGGTCGGCGATGTTGGCTAGTACTTGGCTCAACCACGCTTCGGGGTCGACACCGTTCAGTTTGGCTGTGGCTTCCATGTACGTTCTGGCCGGCGCCAGTCGATTCCCTCCAACAGCATCGTTCGCTGTGCACTGCGCTTTTGCGCTGGCGTTGGCTCTTCAGCATTCTCCAAGATAGTCCCCACTAAAAATTTGGTGGGCACTACTTTGGCGTTTGCGAGCGTCAGTGTCTAGACGGTGCTGGGATACCGCTTACGTTAGTTGCGCTATCGCTTGACCAGCACTTGGATGTTGGAGTCACGGCGCGGCAAAGAGCCACCCGGTCACAGCGTCGGTATCCATCGAAAAACACGTACAATATAACTCCATCTAATAATAAGAGCATCATGCCCGAGCCAATTCTATTTCTTCCAATTTCGGGTGCAGCGTCCGCAGGATCAACGCTCATACCGCACAATGGATCTGTGGTTATAGTAGGCGCAAACGGTTCCGGCAAAAGTCGACTTGGCGCATGGATCGAAAAAAATTCGAGTAACTTAGTTCACCGAATATCAGCACAAAGAGCGCTTGATGTTCCCGAATATACTCAATTGAAATCTTTAGAGCAATCCACCAACGACTTACTCTGGGGCAATGAAAACCCATTATATGCAAGCGCCCAATACAAGTGGGGGCATAAATGGAATAATCGGCCAGAAACCTTTATCCAGCAGGATTATGGGAAGGTTCTGTCTGCGCTGTTCGCAGCTAGTGCCGAGAGGGACAGAAAGCATACGCAAGCCACACGTGAGTCACAACTATACATTCCTGTGCCGGATTCACCGACCGAAAAAGTCGTACAGTTGTGGAGCGAAATTCTTCCCCACCGCGCGATTTCCTTCGAAGACGGTAAAGTCGTCGTTAGAGATGCGACAAACAGCTCTACCTACCATGGCAAAGAAATGAGTGATGGAGAACGGGTAGCGCTCTACCTGATGGGACAGGTTCTCTCTGCCCCCGCAGGATCGATATTGATTATCGACGAGCCAGAGATTCATTTACACAGTTCCATAATGCAGTCTATGTGGGACAAGCTTGAAGAGGAAAAAAGAGATTGTCTCTTCGTTTACATTACGCATGACTTGAACTTCGCGTCTACTCGTGTTAGCACAACGAACATTTGGGTTAGAGATTTTAACGGCACCAATACTTGGACATGGGAGTTAGTGCCCGAGGTGAGCGAATTCCCCGAAAGTCTTCTCCTAGAGTTGCTCGGGAATCGGCGTACTGTTGTTTTTGTCGAGGGTGAAAAAGGTGGTAAGGACCATTCAATATATCAAGCGATCTATCGAAAATACAACGTGGTGCCCAGAAATGGATGTGAACGCGTTATCGAGTCGACACGGGCGCTTCGCAACAACGTGACGTTTCATCACATACGCGCCATTGGTCTTATCGACCGGGACTATCGGTCCGAAGACGAGATTGCTAACTTAAAGGAAAATGGTATCTTTTGCGTCGAAGTCGCGGAAATCGAGAATATATTGTTGAACGAAAAAAGCCTTCGATCCGTCGCCCGCAATCAACGGCTCGACCCCGACATCGTTGTCACCAGAACGGCCGATATGCTAAGAACTGCTTTGGCGAAAGATATTGAGCGCCAATCGTCACTCCGAACGATGCGATCTGTTGAAAACCGGCTCAGAAAGGTGGATGCGAAACAGCTCGGTGCAGATGCCATCCAAGCGGCCATTTCTGCCGCGGTCGCGGATATAGATGTTCAGACCATCTACAATCAGAATTTTTCTCTTTATCAGCGTCTGGTTAGCGAAGGAACGTTGGACGAAATCCTGAGGTATTACAATAACAAAGGTCTAGTTCAAAACATCAGCTCAATATTTGAGCTGGGACGAAACGGATACGAAAAGCTAATATTGCGAATGCTTAATTCAGAAGAGCGCGAAGAGGTTTTGGCCGGACTAAGACAATACGTGCCCGAATTCTGAAAATTAGCAGAGAAAACAGTATGCCTTTGAATTGTAAGGGAATTGTACCGTAATCTAGCTTAAACTAAAGTACTTTAAAATCAGTAGCTTAGCGTAAGTTAGGTAATTTTATAAGAACTGATCAGTGTATTGAATTTGTAGCGTGGTTAAGAGGCTAAACTAGGAAAATTCCGTCAAAGTTACCTGATCTCCCTTTTGGACGTACTATAAGCAAAGGAGACCATTGGTCTTATTTAGCTTGTCAGACTCGTACAAGAGCAAGCAGAGGCTCGAAAGCATACATTGCGGGCCTACGTCCGGACGCTTCCGTTAGGGTTGTGAGGAGCTGTTTTTCACTTAAGACGCGTACAAACCTTAACGCCGTTGAGGTAGGAATACCACTTAAACTTGTAAATTTATTACTTTTAAAAACTGGATTTGTGAAGATAAAATCTAGTGCGCTAACGCTCCATCGAGATCCTAGAATATCGACGAATATATTTTTCATTTCTTCGTACAAATTCCGGATGTTTTCTGCTACTTCTAGATTTCGAATCGCTTGCGTTTGAATTGCATGAAGAAAGAAGACGCACCAATCTGTCCAGTCATCTTTCTCCGAGACTGCTCTCATTTTGTCAATATATGCATCTTTGTGTTCTTCAAAAAAGCCACTTATGTAAAAATGAGGTTGAGAGATAGTCTTTGTAGACCAAAGTAAAAGCGTGATTAGCATCCTTCCAATACGACCATTCCCATCCTTGAACGGATGGAGTGCTTCAAACTCAACATGTGAAATCGCTGCTTTAATAAGCGGTGTGTCATTGCTTTCATTCAAATATCTGAAGAGAGAATCCATCCCATCCTGAAGCTTTTCTGGTCGAATCGGAACGAACAAAATTTTTTTGGAGCGGTCAGCAAGATAGTTTTGATCAGTTTTAAAACGTCCAGGGTCTTTTTTGGCCCCCCGACCAAACGATAGAAGCTTTTCGTGCGCCGCTCGTATTAAATACGGCGACAGAGGTTGTCCCTGTTCCATCTGCTCCTGTGCCGTCGTCAACGCCTTTTGGTAGAGCCAAGTTTCAATAGTTTCAGATCTTGCTCGTGTGATGTCCTGTTGGCCTTCCGTGTGCTCTGCTTCGTATTGAAGAATTTCATCCAAAGTACTCACGGTACCTTCCATCCTTGACGAGATCACAGCCTCTTGGCTTCGCATTGGGGCCAGAAGGATTTCACTGTTGTGCATTGTTTTCAATATCTGATCGAACCGCGCGAGGGCCGAACTGGCGTCAGCTAAGGGATTGGCCAGTTTCGAATAGTCGAGATTCTCAGGCGGAAACTTGTCGTAATGATATTCGACAGCGCCTTCGACATTTAATCCTAGTTGATTGTGGGTCATTGTTTTTCGAAAGTTAGAAATTTTGATGTTCAAGGTACTTTGTTGATCATACTTTAGCACTTGTTGAAATCAATGGCCAGAAAGCTCGAGCCAAAAACGACTTCAGCTTGAGTGAAATCGAAAATTTGTTGGTCAAAACATACGTTTCATGAGACTCAAATGAATTTGACTCTTACTTTAGAGCGTCCAGGATCGTTGTTGTTCACAAGAGACGTCCAGCGAGACTCAAGGGAGTTTGACTCTCACTTGTGAGAGTCTAGGATTGTTGTTGGTCACAACAGACGTCCACTAGCGAGACTCAAGTAAGTTTGACTCTCACTTGTGAGAGTCTAGGATCGTTGTTGGTCACAAGAGACGCCCAGCGAGACTCAAGTAAGTTTGACTCTCACTTGTGAGAGTCTAGGATCGTTGTTGGTCACAAGAGACGTCCAGCGAGACTCAAGTAAGTTTGACTCTCACTTGTGAGAGTCTAGGATCGTTGTTGGTCACAATCGACGTCCAGCGAGACTCAAGTAAGTTTGACTCTCACTTGTGAGAGTCTAGGATTGTTGTTGGTCACAAGAGACGTCCAGTGCGACTCAAGTAAGTTTGACTCTCACTTGTGAGAGTCTAGGATTGTTGTTGGTCACAAGAGACGTCCAGCGAGACTCAAGTAAGTTTGACTCTCACTTGTGAGAGTCTAGGATTGTTGTTGGTCACAAGAGACGCCCAGCGGGACTCAAGGGAGTTAGACTCTCACTTGTGAGAGTCTAGGATTGTTGTTGGAGACGTCCACTGCGACTCAAGTAAGTTTGACTCGCACTTGTAAGAGTCTAGGATTGTTGTTGGTCACAACGTCCAGCGAGACTCACGTGAGTTTGAGTCTCAAGTATGAGGGTCTAAATAGTGCTCTTGGGCCGTCATACGTTCCGATCCACTGCGCGAGATGTAAACTCCGCGAACCATTTCGTCTTCGGTCCTACGAGCCCAATCGGTCGCGTCGCGCTTCAGGCGGAAAGTCTTGGAAGTGGTTGGCCAGCCCTTCATGCGAACAAGCGCTTTATAGGTACCGGAAGGGGTAGGAACGATGGTTGCCATTTGACCTCTGTGATTGCTGAGTGTACTGAAACTGTACTTTTAGCGTACCACAAAGACAAATGCCTTACGGAAATATCTCGTAAGGCATTGTTTTAATTGCTGAATTCTGGTGCCGACTGCCGGTTTCGAACTGGCCACCTGATGATTACAAATCAACTGCTCTACCAAATGAGCTAAGTCGGCGTTGAGGCAGGATTATACCGTCATTTGATGATGGTCAGCGTTGGCCGGCCGCCTTTTTTGGGCGGCTCGTTGTTCTCGTCGGGAATTTGCGACAGCGCCGCGGCAGGCTTTTCGGCCGTTGCGGTGGGCACCGAGGACAGCGCCGGCGCCGCGCTGACCGGGCTCTCCGTCGCCGGAGCGGATGCGCCCTCGGCAGCGGCAGGACCGGTCACTTCGAACGCCATCCCCTGGCCGTTCTCGTTGGCGTAGATCGCCAGCACGTTGTGCACCGGCACGTAGATCTCGCGCGAGACGCCGCCGAAGCGGGCGTGGAAGCGTACCGCGTCGTTGTCCATCTTCAGCCCGGAAGTGGCGCCGAAGCTGATGTTGAGCACGATTTCGCCTTTCTTCACGTACTCCATCGGCACCGTGGTCGAGGCGTCGACCTTGACCGCCAGGTAGGGCGTGAAGCCGCTGTCGGTGCACCACTCGTAAATGGCGCGCAGCATGTAGGGTTTGGTTGAGATGTCAGGCATGTTCTGGAATGAGAGTGGTACGGATTTGCACGCCAGTCTACTTCGATTCGCCAATCGGCGCAGTCGACCGGCGTGCGGGGCCCTGCAATTAACGGCGCATGACCTTCTCGGACGGCGTCAGCGCTTCGATGTAGGCCGGGCGCGAGAAGATGCGCTCGGCGTATTTCATCAGCGGCGCGGCCGTCTTCGACAGTTCGATGCCGTAGTGGTCCAGGCGCCACAGCAATGGCGCAACGGCCACGTCGAGCATCGAGAATTCGTCGCCCAGCATGTACTTGTTCTTGAGGAACAGCGGCGCCAGCGTCGTCAGGCGGTCGCGGATCTCCGCGCGCGCCTTGTCGTGGCTCTTGTCGTTGGCCTTGGCACGCTCGCTCTCGAGCACGTGGACGTGCACGAACAGCTCTTTTTCGAAATTGAACAGCATCAGGCGGGCGCGTGCGCGCATCAGCGGATCGGCCGGCATCAGCTGCGGGTGCGGGAAGCGCTCATCGATGTATTCGTTGATGATGTTCGATTCGTACAAGATCAGTTCGCGCTCGACCAGGATCGGTACCTGGCCGTACGGGTTCATCGTCGAGATGTCTTCCGGCTTGTTGAACAGGTCGACGTCACGCACTTCGAAGTCCATGCCCTTCTCGAACAGGACCAGGCGGCAGCGTTGGGAAAATGGGCACGTGGTGCCGGAGTAGAGAACCATCATTTTATAGTTCCTTAGAAACAAAGGGGGTGAAGCGGCTAGCGGCTCACCCCAAAGTGATCGCCCGCGAACTCCGCGGGCGATGAATGCTTTACTTGACTTCTTTCCAGTAAGAAGCCGACAGCCGCCAGCACAGCAGCGAGAACAGCGTCAGGAACAGCACCACCCACACGCCGAGGCGCTTGCGCGCGCCCTGGGCCGGCTCGGCCATCCAGCCGAGGTAGCCGACCAGGTCGGCCGTCGCGGTGTCGAATTCCGTCAGGCTCATCGTGCCCGGCGTGACCATCTCGTAGCCGTCGAACTACTGCACCGTTTTGGTGTGATCGTGCGGGTCTTTCTCTTCGACCATCTTGACCGTGCGCACGCCTTGCAGCTGCCACATGGCGTGCGGCATCGCCACGTTCGGCAGCACCATGTTGTTCCAGCCGGTCGGACGGCTGTCGTCCTTGTAGAAACTGCGCAGGTAGGTGTACAGGTAGTCGCTGCCGCTGCCGGCGCCCGACGCCCTGGCGCGCGCGATCACCGACAGGTCCGGCGGCACCGCGCCGAACCAGGCCTTGGCGTCGGCCGGGCGCAGCGCCGTGGTCATCAGGTCGCCCACTTTCTCGCCCGTGAACAACAGGTTGTTCTTGATCTGCTCGTCGCTCAGCCCCAGGTCCTTCAGGCGGTTGTAGCGCATCGCCGTGGCCGAGTGGCAGTTCAGGCAATAGTTGACGAACAGCTTGGCGCCGTTCTGCAGCGAGGTCAGGCTTTCGCGTTCGGGTGCCTTGTCGAGCGCAAAGCCGCCCTCGCTGGCGAATGCCAGGCCCGGCAGCAGGGCCAGGACGGCGATCATTTTTTTCGCAAAGTTCATGTGATGGTCCTTGATGTCGTCAATTAGTGCGGATGGAACGTCACACGTTTCGGCACCGGCTTGAAGGTGCCCATCGTGCTCCACCATGGCATCAACAGGAAGAAGCCGAAATAGAACAGCGTGCAGACCTGCGAGACGATGCCGCCGATCGGGCTCGGCGGCTGCGTGCCGAGGTAGCCGAGCGTGACGAATGCCAGGCCGAACAGCATGTACACATACTTGTGCCAGTCCGGACGGTAGCGGATCGACTTGACCGGCGACTGGTCCAGCCACGGCAGGAAGGCGATGATCATCACCGACGCACCGAACAGCACCACGCCCCAGAACTTGGCGTCGAGGATCTGCGGCAGCATGCCGATGACAAGCACCAGGCCGATCGCGGCGACCAGCGCCTTGTTCTTGAACGCCAGTTTCGACTTGAGGAACACGAACACCACATAGGCGGCGATGGCGGCCATCAGCACGTACATGAAGTCGGCGGTGGTGGCGCGCAGCACCGAGTAGAACGGCGTGAAATACCAGGTCGGCGCGATGTGCAGCGGCGTCTTGAGCGAATCGGCCGGGATGAAGTTGTTGTACTCGAGGAAGTAGCCGCCCATTTCCGGCGCGAAGAAGATCACCGCCGAGAAGATCACCAGGAACACCGACACGCCGAACAGGTCGTGGTAGGTGTAGTACGGGTGCGACGGCACGGCGTCGAGCGGATGGCCGTCCGGTCCCAGCGTGTCTTTCACTTCGATGCCGTCCGGGTTGTTCGAGCCCACTTCGTGCAGCGCGATCAGGTGGGCCACCACCAGGCCGAGGATGACCAGCGGAATGGCGATCACGTGGAAGGCGAAGAAGCGGTTCAGCGTGGCGTCGGAGACGACGTAGTCGCCGCGGATCCACAGCGACAGGTCGGGCCCGATCAGCGGGATGGCACCGAACAGGTTGACGATCACCTGGGCGCCCCAGTACGACATCTGGCCCCATGGCAGCAGGTAG
>CXWL01007340.1_pt1 | contig 17747 bp, 16 predicted proteins | sample 590931 | NCBI WGS metagenome assembly CXWL01 (sample SAMEA3498368, study PRJEB10139) | groundwater metagenome | biome: water well; material: biofilm material | place: Germany | collected 2015-04-27 | reverse complement strand
TTAGAGCAGCGGAATCATAATCCGCGTGTCGGGGGTTCAAGTCCCTCCTCCGCTACCATCCCCCTGCGCAGGAGCGACGTTCAATCTTACCGGAATAGGTTCCGGCGCCGTTCAGATCCCGATGACCTGGTCCATCGTGTAGCGCCCCGGCGGCTGGCGGACGAGCCATGCCGCAGCCCGGATCGCGCCTCGTGCGAAGATGCTGCGGTTTTCGGCGTGGTGGGACAGCGTGATCCGTTCATTGTCGGTTGCGAACAGAACGCTGTGATCGCCGGCGATCGATCCGCCGCGGAGCGAGGCAAAGCCGATCGCGCCTTTCGCCCGTGCCCCCGTCACGCCGTCCCGACCGCGTTCGCTGTGGCTGGCGAGGTCGATGCTGCGCCCGGAAGCTGCCGCCTCGCCCAGCAGGATCGCCGTCCCCGAAGGCGCATCGACCTTCAACCGGTGGTGCGCCTCGACAATCTCGATATCCCAGTCATCGCCCAGCCGCGTCGCCGCTTCCTTGACCAGCCGCGCCAAGAGCGTGACGCCCAGCGAGGTGTTGCCCGTCTGGAGGACGGCGACATGCCTTGCGGCATCGTCGATCGCCTGGTGGTGATGTTCTTCAAGGCCCGTGGTGCCGACAAGGATCGGCTTGCCTGCTGCGACTGCCGCGCCGATATTGCCGACCAGTGCTGAGGGCGAAGAGAAGTCGATCAGGACATCCGCGATCTTTGCCAGCGCGATCGGATCGCCATCCTTGTCGATCCCGCCGGCGACCGCAATTCCCGCCTCCGCCGCCGCCTGTTCGAGCGCGTTCCCCATCCGCCCTGCGCTGCCGATTATGCCGATACTGGTCATGACTTGCCCGATCCTTCGTTCCTGTGCTTCATGCGCGAGATGGAGGACATCCGCAATATCGTGATCCTTACCGGCGCCGGGATTTCCGCCGAAAGCGGGATCGGAACCTTCCGCGACGCGGGCGGGCTGTGGGAGCAGCACCGGGTCGAGGATGTTGCAACGCCCGAAGCCCTTGCCCGCGATCCTGATCTTGTCTTTCGCTTTTACGACATGCGGCGCGAAAATATCCGGAAGGCCGAACCCAATGCCGCGCACCGGGCGCTGGCGCATCTCGATTCAAACTGGCCGGGTGAACTGACGATCGTGACGCAGAATGTTGACGACCTGCATGAACGTGCGGGCGCCCGGCGGCTGATCCACATGCATGGTGAGCACCTCTCGGCCTGGTGCATGGCCTGCGACGCAAGGAACGAATGGCGGGCAACTTTGCTAGACCGGCCCGCCTGTCCGTCCTGCGGCGAGGCCGCGCTGCGCCCCGACATCGTCTGGTTCGGCGAAATGCCCTACCGGATGGACGAGATCGAAGCGGCGCTCCAGCAATGCAACCTGTTCGTCTCGATCGGGACATCGGGGGCGGTCTATCCGGCGGCCGGCTATGTCCAGACGGCGCGTTACTGCGGCGCCCGGACATTGGAGCTCAATCTCGAACCTTCGCAGGGAAGCGAGATGTTCCACGAAAGCCGGATGGGCAAGGCCGGGGACCTCGTGCCTGCCTGGGTAGCGGAGATGCTGGGCTAGTCCACCCAATCCAACCCGATATCGCGGTAATGGGCGCGGTCGTCGTCCCATTTGGGGTTGACCTTCACATGCAGGTAGAGATGGACGCGGCGGCCGAGCGATTGGGCGATTTCCTTGCGCGCGGTTGATCCGATTTCCTTGAGGCGCGCGCCGCCCTTGCCAAGAATGATCGCGCGCTGGGTGGGGCGTTCGACAAGGATTTGCTGGTGGATTTCGACCGATCCGTCCTCGCGTTCGGTATACTTCTCGGTTTCGACGGTGCTTGCATAAGGCAATTCTGCGTGGAGCTGGAGATAGAGCTGTTCGCGGGTGATTTCCGCCGCGTTCATCCGGTCGGTCGCGTCGGAGATCTGGTCTCCGGGAAAATGCCAAGGGCCTTCGGGCATGGCCTTGGCCAGCGCCGTCTTCAGCTCCGCGACTCCATCCCCGGTTGACGCGCTCACGAACCAGGTCTCGTCGAACCCGGCCCATTGGTTGAGCCGTTCGGCATGAACCAGCAGCTTGGCCTTGTCGGCAATATCGACCTTGTTGATAATCAGGATCTTCGGCTCGGGCCGGTCCTTGAGCGCCTGCGCGATTGGTTCGACCTTGGGGCCGAGGCCGCCCTTGCCGTCAACCACCAGCGCAATCACATCTGCTTCGGATGCCCCGCCCCAGGCCGCCTGCACCATCGCACGGTCAAGTCGCCGTTTCGGCTCGAATATTCCCGGGGTATCGACCAGCATCATCTGGGTCTCGCCCTCGATCGCAATGCCCATCAGCCGCACCCGCGTGGTCTGGGCCTTGGGCGAAACGATTGCGACCTTCTGCCCTACCAACGCATTGACGAGCGTCGACTTGCCCGCATTGGGCGCACCGACAATGGCGATCACGCCGCATTTCGGGGTCATTGCAGCTTCTCGAGCATTGCAGCGGCGGCAGCGGTTTCGGCTTCCTGTTTCGAGCTTCCCTCGGCAGATGCCTCGCCGGCGGAGCCAAGCGAGACCTGCACCGTGAAGCGTGGCGCGTGATGCGGGCCGGAGCGGTCGGTGATCGTGTAGGCGGGAGGCTTGCGATTATGCGCCGCGGCCCATTCCTGGAGCGCAGACTTGGGATGCCGCGGGGCGCCCTGCTGGCCGTCCATCAGCGCCGCCCAGCGCTTCCGGATGAAGGCCCTCGCGGGCTCCAGCCCATGATCGAGCCAGAGCGCGCCGATCAGCGCCTCGACCACGTCGCCGATCACATTGTCGCTGTCAAAGGCTCCATCGTCGCGCGCCTGCTTGCCCAGCCTGATGAAGGGAGCGACTCCGATTTCGCGGCCTACCTGGGCACAACTTGCCCGTGTGACCAAGGCATTGAGGCGGAACGAGAGCTTGCCTTCGGCATCGGCTTCATAGGTGGAATAAAGCCAGTCCGCGATCACGAGTCCAAGGACACGATCGCCCAGGAATTCGAGCCGTTCATAGGTCTCGCTGCCATGGCTGCCGTGGGTCAGCGCGCGTGTGTAAAGCAATGGATCGCGTGGAGCGACGCCAATCGCGTCTTCAAGCCAGGCCGTGACGTCGCTCAAAAGCCCTCGCCGATGCGCTTCCAGCGGGCAGCGGAAAACCATGTCCACGGCTTGATCCATTCTGCGCTGCCATCGGTCGAAAAGACCGAGAACGAGGCGCGGCCGATGATATTTTCGGTCGGGACAATGCCGATTCCGGCGCCTTCGACCGCGGGATAGCGGCTGTCGGCGCTGCGATCACGATTGTCGCCCATCAGGAAGACATGGTTGGCCGGCACCGAAAAGACCTGCGTATCATCTGCGGGCACGTTGCCGAGATCGAGCACATCGAAGCTCCGGCCCTCGGGCAGGGTTTCGCGGAAACACGGATAGCGGCAACGCTCGGTCCCGTCGCTGGCCTTTTCGCGAAACTGCGCCGCGTCGGATTTCTTGCACGCGCTGTTGTCGGTCAGCGGTTCGACGTAATCCGCGATGCGCTTGCGAGGAATCGGCGTACCATTGAGAATGACTTGTCCGCCCCGGACTTCGATCAGGTCGCCCGGAAGCCCGATGACTCGCTTGATATAATCTTGGCGCTGGTTCGGGGGGGCCTTGAACACCACGACATCTCCGCGTTCGGGGTCGCGCCCGAAGATCCGTCCGCTCCATAACTGCGGCGAGAAGGGTATCGAATAATGGGTAAAGCCATAGGGCCATTTTGCGACGATGAGATAATCGCCGATCAGCAGGCGCGGCAGCATCGATTCAGAAGGAATGCTAAACGGAGAAAAGACGAAGCTGCGCAGGATCAGGACAAAAAGTGCCAGCTTCACAAGAAACGACGTGAAGCTGCTTTCCTGTTTGGCGGCGGTTTTTGGTTTTGTCATGGCGATGCGCTCTGCGTTTTTGTCGCCACCGCGTCAAGCGGGGCTGGTTCGCACAGGATATCCGGTTTAGGAGGCAGGCTCTTGCGACAGGGAGACAGAAAGCTATGACTGCGGGCGACTGGGCATTCCTCGATTCCGGGCCGTCGCCGTCGCTGGAAGCGCTTTTTGCGGCGGATTCGGGGCGTGTCGAGGCGCTGTCGCTCGGCATTGCCGGGATCTGGTTCGACTGGTCGAAGACGCATCTTACACCGGCATTGCTGGCTGGTTTCGAGGCCCTGGCAAACGCCCGGAAGCTGTCCGCCAAACGCGATGACCTGTTCTGCGGCAGGATCGTCAACCCGAGCGAAGGCCGGGCGGCGGAACACAGCGCCGAACGGGGCGAAGGAGCCGCCGAGAGCGTGCAGCGGGCAAAGGCCTTTCACGGCCGGATGCGCAGCCTGATCGACGCGATCGAGGCTGGCGCGCTGGGCGACATCCGCCACATTCTCCATATCGGCATCGGCGGCTCGGCGCTGGGGCCAAACCTGCTGGTCGACGCGCTGGGCCGCGATGCGGGGCGCTACGATGTCGCCATCGTCTCGAATGTCGATGGGTCTGCGTTGAAAGAGGCTTTTGCCCGTTTCGATCCGCACAAGACATTGCTCGCGGTGGCCTCCAAGACCTTCACGACCACCGAGACGATGCTCAATGCCGAAAGCGCGCTCAACTGGATGGTTGCCGCAGGCGTGGAGGATGCTCAGGGCCGGGTGATCGCCCTGACGGCCAACCCGCAAAAAGCCTTTGACTGGGGCGTCGATGAAACCCGGATCCTGCCGTTCAGCGAGAGTGTCGGCGGGCGCTATTCCTTGTGGTCGAGCATCGGCTTTCCGGCCGCCGTTGCGCTGGGCTGGGCGGCGTTTGAGGAGATGCTCGAAGGCGCGGCCGAAATGGACCGGCATTTCCGGCTGGCCCCGCTTCGGCAGAACGCCCCCTTCATCGCGGCCTGCGCGGACCTCCATTATACCCAGGCACGCGGTTGCGAAACCCGTGCCGTCTTTGCCTATGACGAGCGTTTGCGCCTGCTGCCCTCCTATCTCCAGCAGCTCGAAATGGAATCGAACGGCAAATCCGTCACGACCGATGGCCGGCCGCTGGGGAGGCATTCCGCGGCCATCACTTGGGGCGGCGTGGGAACCGATGCGCAGCACGCAGTGTTCCAATTGCTTCACCAGGGAACCCGCCTTGTGCCGGTCGAGTTCGTTGCCTGTATCGAACCGGGTCATGACCTTGATGAAGAGCATCACCGCCAGCTGCTCAACAATTGCTTAGCGCAAGGTGCGGCGTTGATGGCAGGTCGGGCCAATGCGGACGGCGCGCGCGCCTATGCGGGCGACCGGCCTTCGACCACACTGCTGCTCGAACAGCTCGATCCGCGCACGCTGGGCGCGCTGATTGCCTTTTACGAACACCGTGTGTTTGCCAATGCGGTGCTGCTCGGGATCAACCCGTTCGATCAGTTCGGCGTCGAGCTCGGCAAGGAAATGGCCAAGGCGATGGATGGAGAAGGCGCCCAGTTCGATGCTTCGACCGAGGCCCTTATGGCGCGCGCTTTCGGATAGAAATCCGATTAGACTGATAAGGAAAAGGCATTGGCGACGATGAGGCGGGACTCCTACATCGCGTCGCGGAACGGAGTTTTGGCATGGATTTCGATTTTGACCTGTTCGTCATAGGCGCCGGTTCGGGTGGCGTGAGAGCCGCGCGAATTGCCGCACAGCATGGCGCGCGCGTGGCTGTGGCCGAGGAATATCGCATCGGCGGCACATGTGTCATCCGTGGCTGCGTGCCCAAGAAGATGCTCGTTTACGGCGCCCATTTCGCGGAGGATCTGCACGAAGCCGCGAGTTTCGGTTGGGATATCGAAGGCGCCAGTTTCAACTGGCCGCGTCTCCGCGACCTTGTCCAGAAGGACGTGTCTCGGCTCGAAGGGCTCTACACGCAGGGACTGGACAACAATCGGGTCGAGATTTTCGCCGAACGCGCGACTGTGGCGGGGCCGAATGCGGTCCGCCTTGCAAGCGGCAGGGAAGTCAGCGCGAAGACCATCCTGATCGCAACCGGCGCCTGGCCTGCGCGGCCCGACGTGCCGGGCGCAGAACTCGGCATCACCTCGAACGAGATATTCCACCTCGAAACGCTGCCGCGCCGGGCGATCATCGCCGGAGCCGGCTATATCGCGAATGAATTCGCGGGCATTCTCCATGCGTTCGGCGTCCATGTAACGCTCGTGACGCGCGGCGACCGGATGCTGCGCAGCTATGACGAGGAGATTGTCGATCATCTTGTTGACCTGACGCGCAAGAAGGGCATCGATTTGCGGCTCAACTTTCCGTGCATGTCGATTGCAAAGGCGGAAAATGGTGCCCTTGTCATCGACGGCGGCGATCAAGGGCTGTTTGAAACCGACCTCCTCCTTTGGGCCACGGGGCGCAATCCCAACACGGGTGGGCTTGGGCTTGAGGCGGTGGGCGTAAAACTCGACGCGTCGGGTGCGGTGATCGTCGATGAGTATAACCAATCCTCGGTGCCGAGCATCTATGCCGTTGGCGACGTGACCAACCGTGTCCAGCTGACCCCGGTTGCCATCCGGGAAGGCCATGCCTTTGCCGACACTGTCTTTGGCGGCGTGAAACGCACGGTCGATTATCGGGCTATCCCGACCGCAGTCTTCGCCAGCCCGCCAATCTCGGGCGTCGGCCTGACCGAAAAACAGGCCCGGGCGGAATATGGCGATGCGATCAAGATCTATCGCAGCGATTTCCGACCGATGAAGAATGTCGTTTCGGGCCGACAGGAACGCGGTCTTTACAAGATGATCACGGCCGGGCCGGACGAAAAGGTCGTCGGCCTCCACCTGATCGGGCCGGACAGTTCGGAAATCCTCCAGGCCGCGGCGATCGCCGTGAAGGCGGGGTTGGGCAAGGCAGCGTTCGATGACACGGTTGCCCTGCATCCGAGCATGGCCGAGGAGCTGGTGTTGCTGAAGTAATATCCGCCGAAGTGTCGAGCCGCGAAGCTGTTCCCGCCATTGTGTTTGAAGTTAAGAGTACCGACGAGACCAATGGTAGGTCATGTCGGGCATCTTCTCTTCATTTCGCTGCCCGTCGGTGAATTCCTCAATGACGAATCCGAGGCTCTCATAGAAGGATCGCGCACGCATGTTGGATTGAAATGTGTACAGGCGAAGCTCGGCCTGTTCCTTCTGCGCTAGGCGCACAAGCGTACTGCCAATTCCCTTTCTGTGAAAATCGGGATCGACGTAAAGATGGTCGATCCAGCCGGGGATGAGCGCGATATGCCCTCTGAGAGCGTCCCGTTCAAAGGCGCCCCAAACAGGCCCTTTCGCCATGACATCGCGCCGGTAGAAAGTTTGATACTCCTCCGGCGAATGAAGGCTGGTGTCATAACCAGGGATCAAGGCACCCGCGCGGCGGTGCAAATCAGCAGCCGCGTCGGCCTCATCGATACCGAGCAATCTTGTTTCAAGCATTGCGAATGCCTAGCGTAGCTATTGGGTGCTAACAATCGGATGAGGAGGCTGGCAGCACCGGGTGTATCGTTCACCCCACCCGGTTCGCCACCAGATCATCCACCACCGCCGGATCGGCAAGCGTCGTCGTATCGCCCAGGTTGCTGACATCGCCTTCCGCGATCTTGCGCAATATCCGCCGCATGATCTTGCCGGAGCGGGTCTTGGGCAGGCCCGGCGCGAACTGGATTGCGTCGGGCGTGGCGATCGGGCCGATTTCCTTCCTGACCCAGCCGCTGAGCTCTTTGCGCAAGTCCTCGCTCGCCGTATCGCCGGCATTGAGCGTCACATAGGCGTAGATGCCCTGGCCCTTGATGTCATGCGGGAAGCCGACCACGGCCGCCTCTGCCACCTTTGGATGCAGCACCAGCGCGCTTTCGACTTCGGCCGTCCCCATGCGGTGCCCGGAGACGTTGATGACGTCATCGACCCGGCCCGTAATCCACCAATAGCCGTCCTCGTCGCGGCGGGCGCCGTCTCCCGTGAAATATTTGCCTGGGTAGGTGGTGAAATAGGTTTCGAAGAAACGCTGGTGATCGCCCCAGACCGTGCGCATCTGCCCCGGCCAGCTCCTGACGATGCACAGGTTTCCGCTGGTTGCGCCGTGGAGCACCTTGCCTTCGGCATCGACGAGCTGGGGTTCGATGCCGGGCATCGGTCTGGTCGCCGAACCCGGTTTCAGGTCGGTTGCGCCCGGCATGGGGGCAATCAGCGCCGCGCCGGTCTCGGTTTGCCACCAGGTATCGATGATCGGGCAGCGCCCTTCGCCGACGACGCTGTGATACCAGCGCCAGGCTTCCGGGTTGATGGGTTCTCCGACAGTTCCAAGCAGTTTCAGTGAGTTGCGTGACGTCTTTGTGACATGTTCGTCGCCTTCGCGCATCAGTGCGCGGAGCACGGTGGGCGCCGTATAGATGATCTGCACCTGGTGCCGATCGACGACTTCCCAGATTCGGCTCGGCGTCGGCCAGTTGGGCACGCCTTCATACATCAGCGTCGTCGCGCCGTTCGCCAACGGGCCGTAAAGGATATAGCTGTGCCCTGTGACCCAGCCGATATCGGCCGCGCACCACCAGATGTCGCCCGCGCGATAGTCGAAGGCGAGTTCGTGCGTCAGGCTCGCCCAGAGAAGATATCCGCCGGTCGTGTGGAGCACGCCCTTGGGCTTTCCGGTCGAGCCGGAGGTATAGAGGATGAACAACGGGTCTTCGGCACCCATCGGCTCGACAGGGCAGGTATCGGCGACCGTAGCCGCTGCTTCGTGATACCAGATATCGCGGCCCGGCTGCATCACGACATGGCCGCCGGTCGCCTTGACGACGATCACGCGCTTGAGACTGGGGCACTGCGGCGCCGCTTCGTCGACATTGGCCTTGAGCGGGACAGTCTTGCCGCCGCGTCGGCCTTCATCGGCCGTAACGATATAGGCGGAATCGCAATCCTGGACACGACCGGCGATCGAATCGGGCGAAAATCCGCCGAAGATGACCGAGTGGATCGCCCCGATCCGCGCGCAGGCGAGCAGTGCAAACGCCGCTTCGGGGATCATCGGCATATAGATTGTGACGCGATCGCCTTTCTGGACGCCTTGCGCCTTCAGCACATTGGCGAAGCGGCACACTTCGGCATGGAGCTGGCGATAGGTGAACGAACGCGAGGACTGACCGGGATCGTCCGGCTCCCAGATGATCGCGATCTGCTCGCCTCGGGTTGCCAGGTGGCGGTCGATGCAATTGGCGGCGGCGTTGATCTTGCCGTCGGAGAACCACTGGATGTGGAACGTGGTGGCGTCGAAAGACCAGTCGCCCGCGATTTCGGGCCGCTTGATCCAGTCAAGCCGCTTTGCCTGCTCGAGCCAGAACGTCCCCGGATCGCCCAGCGCGCGGCCATAAAGCTGTGTATATTTGTCGGCGTTGACCCGTGCCTTTTTTGCCCATTCGGGGGGAACCGGGAAAAGGTCCTGTCCGTCCATCCTGCACTCCATATCGCTGGTGTGTCTATTGGCTAAGCCACGCGCGAGGGCAAGGCCCGATTGCCGATTGAACACGTTTCGATTCGCTACTAACCTGTCAAAAAGAGCGAGGAGATCGAGAATGACAGGCACGGTTCTGGTGACGGGCGGCAGCGGCTATATCGGCGGATATGTGATCCGCCAGCTCGTCGCGGAAGGATGGAGGGTTCATACCACGATCCGCAACCTTGCGCGTGAGGCCGAAGTCCGCAAATCGCTCGGCGTCGATGACAGCAAGATTAAGTTCTTTGCCGCCGAACTGATGAACGATGCGGGCTGGGCCGAGGCGATGGCCGGGTGCAGCCATGTCGCGCATATCGCCTCGCCGATACCGCCCGGCGCGCCGAAACATGAGGACGAACTGATCGTGCCGGCACGCGAAGGGGCGTTGCGGGCGCTGCGCTTTGCGAAGGCGGCGGGCGTGAAGCGGTTCGTGATGACATCGTCGGCGGCGGCCATTGCCTATGGCCATGGCAAGGGCGCGCGGACCTATACCGAGAATGACTGGACCAATCTGGATGGCCCCGATCTCTACGCCTATGTGAAATCCAAGACGATTGCCGAGCGTGCGGCCCGCGACTGGGTGGCGGCCGAGGGCGGGGATCTGGAATATGTCGCGATCTGCCCCGCAGCGGTCCTCGGGCCGGTTGCCAGCAACGATTATTCGCCCTCGCTCGAAGTGGTCAAGAAACTGCTTGAGGGCGCGCTGCCGGGCTGCCCCGATTTCGGCTTCGGCATCGTCGATGTTCGCGATGTGGCCGACTTGCACGTGCGCGCGCTCAATGCACCGAACATGGCGGGGGAACGCTTTGTCTGCTCCGGGCCGTTCCTCAAGATGATCGACGTCGCGCGCGTCCTGAAGGCCAATCTCGGCGATCAGGCGAAGAAAGTGCCGACGCGCAAGCTCCCTGATTTCGTTGTGCGGATCGTTTCGCTGTTCGATCCGGTCGTGAAACAGGTGCTTGGCGAACTCGGCAATATCCGCGACATGGACGCGACGCACGCGAAGGACGTGCTTGGCTGGGTGGCCCGCCCGCCCGAAGAGGTGATCCTTGACACGGCCAAAAGCCTGATCGCGCACGGGATCGTGAAGGTTTGAGCTAGCCGATCCGGTAGGGCACGACCTCCCGCCGGTCGGGATCGACGATGATCTCGCGATCCGAAGGCGGAAAGGCGCGCTGGTCGCAATCGGGGCGGGGGCAGAGGCGGCAGGAAATGCTGATCTTCGTCGCCGCTCGATCCGATGCGAGATCGAGACCGTCAGCATAGATGAATTCGCGGGCGTGATCGGCTTCGCACCCCAGCGCGACGGCATAGCGGCGCGGGCTGCGATCGTAACTGCCCGATGGCTTCACCAGCCCCTTGGCCATCGAGACATAGCGGACGCCATCTGGCGTTTCGGCAAGCTGGACGAGGATACGGTCGGGGATTGCGACGGCCTCGTGCACGATCCACAACGGACAGGCACCGCCGAAACGCGCAAACTGGAGCCGCGTCGCCGAATGCCGCTTGGTGATGTTGCCGGCCATATCGACGCGGCAGAAGAAGAAGGGAATGCCGCGCGCGCCCGGGCGCTGGAGCGTCGAGAGCCGGTGGCAGGCCTGTTCGAAGCTGACGCCGAAGCTTTGCCGCAACCGGTCGATGTCGTGCCGCATGCTGCGCCCGGCCTCGCGGAAGCGGGCATAGGGCATGAGGAGTGCGCCCGCGGCATAGTTGGCGAGCCCGACGAACAGCAATTGCCGCGCGGCGGCGGTGCGCAGCTTCGCGCCTTCGACCACGGCCGAAATCTCCTCGCGCAGGGCGATTGCGGTCAATTGGTGGGCAAGCTGGAAGCGCTGGCTTTCGGGCGGCTGGCCCTGGTCGATGATCAGATGGCCCATCGTCGCATCGAAATCGCGCAATCCGGAGGATGCCTGGTAGAGCAGCGAAATGCCGAGATCGTTGCGAAGATGGCGCTCAAGCGCTTCGGTGTCCGGCGAACTGCCCTTGAGCCGTGCCGCCAGCGCTTCGGCCGCCCGGTCGAGCGGATCGACATAATTGCCCGCATCGTGGAACCAGTCGCGGACGTCTTCCCAGGGCAGGCGGCTGCCGCCAACATTGTCGCTCGACATCGCCTCATCGACGATCTGCACGCGTTCGCCCGCGCGCCTATAGGCGGCGTGGAGCTGGATGAACTGGTCGGCGAGCGCGGGTTGCTGTTCGGCAATGCGGGTCAGTTGCTCGGGAGAGAGGCTCGACGTGAAGAGCGGATCGGCCGCAGCCTCACGCAGCGCCGCAAACCGGCGCGTCGCGGTATCTTCCTCGAACGCATCCCAATCGAGCGGGAAGTTTCGCGCGAGGGCCTCGAGCAGGGCTGGGGTAAGCGGGCGATCATCATGTTCGAGTTGCGAGAGATAGGAGACGCTGATCCCCAGCCGGGCAGCCATTTCCGCCTGTTTCATCCCGCCGCTGTCGCGGAGCAATTTGAGGCGTTCCCCGGCAAAGATACGGCGCTTCATCATTTTTCAAGGATAGTTTGCAAATATTAACTTTGCAACTTTGCAAATTCACATTTGCTTTTTGCCGATCATGGACCGAAAATGCAGCGTTTCATGATAGGGGAAGTGCATGTCCTCCAACATTGCAGAACTTGAAAAGCGGCGCGAGGCCGCCCGGCTTGGCGGGGGGCAGAAGCGTATTGATGCGCAGCACGCCAAGGGGCGGCTGACCGCGCGCGAGCGGCTGGACATTTTGCTCGACGAAGGTTCGTTCGAGGAACTCGACATGTATGTCGAACATAACTGCACCGATTTCGGGATGCAGGACACGAAGATCATGGGCGACGGCGTCGTCACCGGATCGGGGACGATCAACGGGCGGCTCGTGTTCGTGTTCTCGCAGGATTTCACCGTGTTCGGCGGCTCGCTTTCCGAGCGCCATGCGCAGAAGATCTGCAAGGTGATGGACAATGCGATGAAGGTCGGCGCGCCGGTCATCGGCCTCAATGACTCGGGCGGCGCGCGCATCCAGGAGGGCGTGGCTTCGCTTGGCGGCTATGCCGAAGTGTTCCAGCGCAATGTGCTCGCCTCGGGCGTTGTGCCTCAGATCAGCCTCATCATGGGCCCGTGCGCGGGCGGGGCGGTCTATTCGCCGGCGATGACGGACTTCATCTTCATGGTGAAGGATTCGTCCTACATGTTCGTGACCGGCCCCGATGTGGTGAAGACCGTCACCAACGAAGTCGTGACGCAGGAAGAACTGGGCGGGGCGATCACGCACACGACCAAATCCGGCGTCGCCGATGTGGCGTTCGAGAATGATATCGAGGCGCTGCTCGCGGCGCGCGACTTTTTCGATTTCCTGCCCGAAAACAACCGCATGCCGGTGCCCGAACGGCCAACCGCCGATCCGTGGGATCGGGTCGAGGACAGCCTCGACACGCTGATCCCGACCAATGCCAACCAGCCCTATGACATGCACGAAGTCATCCGCAAGACGATGGACGAGGGCGATTTCTTCGAGATCCAGCCGACCCATGCGGGCAATATTCTTGTCGGCTTCGGGCGGATCGAGGGGCGCACGGTCGGCGTCGTCGCGAACCAGCCGACGGTGCTGGCGGGGTGCCTCGACATAAATTCTTCGAAGAAGGCCGCGCGGTTCGTGCGCTTCTGCGATGCGTTCGAAATTCCAATTGTGACCTTCGTCGATGTTCCCGGCTTCCTTCCCGGCGTCGGGCAGGAGCATTCGGGCATCATCAAGCACGGCGCCAAACTGCTCTTCGCCTATGCCGAAGCGACCGTGCCCAAGATCACGGTCATCACGCGCAAGGCCTATGGCGGGGCCTATGACGTCATGGCGTCAAAGCACCTGCGCGGCGACCTGAACTACGCCTGGCCGACCGCGGAAATCGCCGTGATGGGCGCGAAGGGCGCTGTGGAAATCATCTTCCGTTCGGACATTGGGGATCCCGAAAAGATCGCCGAACGGACGAAGGAATATGAAGACCGCTTCGCCAACCCGTTCGTGGCCGCGAGCAAGGGCTTCATTGATGAAGTGATCATGCCGCACTCGACGCGGCGGCGGATTGCGCTTGGATTGCGGAAGCTGCGGAACAAGACGCTCGAAAATCCGTGGAAGAAGCATGACAATATTCCGTTGTGAAGGTAAATCGATCATGACAATTGCAACTATCAAAATTGCCTTGCTTTCGTTGATGTTGTTTTCTGAGGGCAGCGTGATTGCTGCCGATAATCCGCCGCAACGGTACTATATGTCTGAAGACAAGTTACGCTTGTTCTGCACACCAGAGTCAGCAAGCGATGAATTGATGGGGTTGTCGCGAGCCCTCTGCCAAAACTACGTTCTAGGCGTTGTTGATGGACACGATGCATGGACGGGCATTAGCAAAAATCCAAACAGGGCCTTCTGCCTTCCCGAGGGCACGTTCAACGCCCAACTGACGGATGCCGTGATTGCCGAACTAAAAAGCCAGTCGCCCTCCAAGGACGGTATCGGGGCATTTCTAGTGCTTGCGAGTCTCCACAAGGCTTTTCCATGTAAAGTAGACTCCAAGTGAAACTAGGCCGCCTCAACCATATCGGCGTCGCGACGCCGTCGATCCCGGACAGCATCGCTCATTGGCGCGATGTGATGGGGGCGACGAAGATTCATGAGCCGTTCGACATGCCGACGCAGGGGGTAAAGGTCTGCTTCGTCGATACGCCCAATTCCCAGATCGAGCTGATCGAGCCACTGGGCGCGGACTCGCCGATCCACGGGTTTCTTGCGAAGAACCCGCTCGGCGGGCAGCATCATGCCTGTTTCGAAGTGCCTGATATCCATGTTGCGAAGGCTGAGTTCGAGGCGATGGGCAAGCGCGTGCTCGGCAAACCGCGGATTGGGGCGCATGGGACTTTGATCTTCTTCGTCCACCCCAAGGATATGGGCGGGATGCTGACCGAAATTATGGAGACGCCGAAGGAACACTCGCCGTCACCCTGAACTTGTTTCAGGGTCCATGCCACCTTCTGCAGCATCGGTGGGAATTGAGGCATGGATGCTGAAACAAGTTCAGCATGACGAAGGTGCGAACAGGAGAAGAGTGACGAAATGACCTACGAAACGATCAAATTCAGCATCGCCGACGACATTGCAACCATCACCCTCAACCGCCCGGAGCGGCTGAACGCGATGCCGCCGCAGATGGCGGACGAAATTTTCGAAGCGCTCGATAATCTGGAGGGCGCGCGCGTGCTGCTCATCACCGGCGAGGGCAGGGCGTTCTGCTCCGGCGCCGATCTCGCGGCGCGCGGCGAGGGTTCGGCGCTGGCAGGCGGGGGAGGCCCCTATGGCGCGCTGACCCGGCATTACAATCCGACGATGCTCAAGCTCTCCCGGCTCAATATTCCGGTCATCACGGCGGTGAACGGCCCCGCCGCCGGCGTCGGGTGCAGCCTTGCGCTGTGCAGCGATTTCGCGATCGCGGGCAAGTCTGCCTATTTCCTCCAGGCGTTCGTCAATATCGGGCTTGTGCCCGATGGCGGGGCAAGCTGGATGCTCACGCGGTTGCTGGGCAAGGCGCGCGCGACCCAGATGATGATGCTCGGCGAGAAAATTTCGGGCGAACAGGCGGCCGATTGGGGCCTGATCTACAAATGCGTCGACGATGCCGTGCTGGCGGAAGAAGCGCGGGCGCTGGCCGTGCGGCTGGCCAATGGCCCGACGTTGGCGCTCGGTATCATGCGCCAGAATATCGCGGCGGCGCTCGATGGCGATTATGCGAGCGCGCTGCTCCGCGAAGCCGAAGGGCAGCGGATTGCGGGCGCGAGCGCCGATGCGATGGAGGGTGGCATGTCCTTCCTCCAGAAGCGCAAGCCGGAGTTCAAGGGGAAGTGATGACTTGTTCCGTCACCCCGGCGAAGGCCGGGGCCCAGTCCCGGGCAAATGACTCCTTTGGTCAAGGTCTGGGTCCCGGCCTTCGCCGGGATGACGAAAATGGAACGGACGATGACTGACAAACCGACTTTTCACAGTTGGGCCGAAGCGGCGGCCAAGGAGGTCAAGGGCAAGGACCTGACCTGGCACACGCCTGAGGGCATTGCCGTCAAGCCGCTCTATACGGCGGACGACGCACACGATCCCGGCCTGCCGGGCTTTGCGCCATTCACCCGCGGCGTGCGCGCCTCCATGTATGCCGGGCGGGCCTGGACGATCCGGCAATATGCCGGGTTCTCGACCGCGGAGGACTCGAACGCCTTTTACAGGCGCAATCTCGCCGCCGGGCAGAAGGGGCTTTCGGTCGCTTTCGATCTGGCGACGCATCGCGGCTATGACAGCGATCATCCGCGTGTCGTCGGCGATGTCGGCAAGGCGGGCGTCGCGATCGACAGCGTCGAGGACATGAAGATCCTGTTCGACGGGATTCCGCTCGACCAGATGTCGGTCTCGATGACGATGAACGGTGCGGTGATCCCGATCCTCGCTTTCTTCATCGTCGCGGGCGAAGAGCAGGGTGTCTCTCAGGACAAGCTCGACGGCACCATCCAGAACGACATTCTGAAGGAGTTCATGGTCCGCAACACCTATATCTATCCGCCCGAGCCTTCGATGCGGATTGTTTCGGACATTATCGCATACACATCGGCTAATATGCCGAAATTCAACTCTATTTCGATCAGCGGCTATCACATGCACGAAGCCGGGGCGACGGCCGTGCAGGAGCTTGCCTTCACGATTGCCGACGGCAAGGAATATGTTGAGCGGGCGATGGCCACCGGCCTCGATATCGACGCCTTTGCGGGGCGGCTGAGCTTCTTCTTTGGCATCGGCATGAACTTCTTCATGGAAGTGGCGAAGCTGCGCGCGGCACGCACGCTCTGGCACCGGGTGATGGACGGTTTGGGCGCGAAGGACGAACGCTCGAAGATGCTCCGCACCCACTGCCAGACATCGGGCGTGAGCTTGCAGGAGCAGGATCCCTACAACAACGTCATCCGCACGACGATCGAGGCGATGGCCGCAACCTTGGGAGGAACGCAGAGCCTTCACACCAATGCGCTCGATGAAGCGATTGCCCTCCCGACCGATTTTTCCGCGCGGATCGCCCGCAACACGCAGATCGTGCTGGCCGAGGAAAGCGGGATCACCAGGGTCGTCGATCCGCTGGGCGGCTCATACTATATCGAGGCGCTCACCAGCGATCTGGTCGATCGGGCCTGGGCGATCATCGAGGAAGTCGATGCGCTCGGCGGGATGACCAAGGCCGTGGCGACGGGCATGCCCAAGCGCGTGATCGAGGAAGCCGCCGCCGCCCGGCAGGCGCGGGTGGATAAGGGCGAGGACGTGATCGTCGGGGTCAACAAATATGTTCCGACCGATGTGGAGCATATCGATTTCCTCGAGGTCGATAATGACAAGGTGAGGCAGGGTCAGATCGCCCGTCTTGCCAAGACGCGGGCCGAACGCGACAACCCGGTGTGCCAAGCGGCGCTATCGGCCCTGACGGCTGGGGCGAAGGGCGGTAATAACGTCCTCGCTCTCGCCATTGTCGCCGCCCGCGCCCGCGCCACGCTCGGCGAGATTTCGGATGCGATGGAAGCCGCTTTCGGCCGTTATGCAACGACGCCGACGCCGGTCACCGGCATATATGGCAAGGCCTATGCGAATGACGCGCGCTACGCCCAGGTGGTTGACGGCGTCGCTGCCGTCAGCCGCCGCCTCGGCCGCAAGCCGCGGCTGCTGGTCGCCAAGATGGGGCAGGACGGGCATGATCGCGGCGCGAACGTGATCGCTTCGGCGTTCACGGATATGGGGATCGAGGCGATCTCCGGCCCCTTGTTCCAGACGCCCGAAGAGACCCTGGCGCTGGCGCTCGAAAGGCAAGTCGATGCCATTGGCGCGTCGTCGCTCGCGGCGGGCCACAAGACCCTGATCCCCGAACTCATCCGCCTGCTCCGCGAAGCCGGGCGGAGCGACATCAAGGTGTTCGCAGGCGGCGTCATCCCCCCGCAGGATTATGAGTTTTTGAGGAATGCCGGTGTCGTCGGCATTTACGGGCCCGGCACCAATGTTGTCGAATGCGCGGCCGATGTGCTGCGGCTCTTGGGCCACAACATGCCGCCGGTAATCGGGGAGAACTAACGTGATAAAATTCCTCCTTGCTTTGATGCCGCTTGATACAGATCAGGTGACCGGTCCTCCGGTACGGATTTCGCTAAGTTCAACGACAGTGGAGCGCGCGTTGGAGGAGTTTGACAA
>CXWL01018346.1_pt1 | contig 17754 bp, 4 predicted proteins | sample 590931 | NCBI WGS metagenome assembly CXWL01 (sample SAMEA3498368, study PRJEB10139) | groundwater metagenome | biome: water well; material: biofilm material | place: Germany | collected 2015-04-27 | reverse complement strand
GCTTATTGGATGACGTGCTACGCAGCGCCCTGCACGGTCGCGGACTATTGCCGCTTGCGGCAGTTTACCGCCATTTTCGCAACCTCAACGAACTGCGCAAGGCACCGGTCTAGGAATGGTGTCATCTGCTTACCTTGCGTCTGCGAAGCCGAACGGTCACCCCGCAAAGACGGCAAGACGAGATGGGACGGGGACGGGACGGGACAGTCGAGTTTTGTGACGAAGACTGGACGATGGACGGACGGACCGTCGAGTCATGAGTAGGAGCAAAGGTCGAGCGGACGAGATCCTGGCCGCGCCAGATGGCAACGGCGGGATGTCGGTTGATCGCGGGGTGATGTCACCCCAAAAATCCCCTTGTATGCTCCGGTGCCAACCAAATCGACGGAGTTCAGCACGATGCGCGAGTTCGACAGTACGACCATGTGCGGGCGGACCGTGCTCGCCCTCGGCGGTGCGCTGTCGGCGACGGCAGCCGGATTGTGCCGACGGTTCCTGTCGGCGGGCACTGTCAGCATATTGGTCGTCCTGCTCGGAACCGCCACGCTGGCACGCGCCGAGAGTCCGGCCGACTGGGAGGCCTACTACCTGTGGCGCAACGGCTTTTATCAGGACGAACACGGGGTCATCGACACCAACCGCATGCTGGCTGCGCGCGAAGCTGCCCGTCGCCTGCCGCTGAACCCTCGCATCCTGCCGGCGAAGCAGCGCGACGCGTCCGGGCAGATGCAGCCGATGACCTATCGCGACCCGATCACCAACGCACTGATCACGCCGGCCGACTGGACCTGGCGCGGCCCCGGCAACATCGGTGGGCGCACGCGCTCGCTGCTGATCCATCCCACGGCAACCAATCGCATGTGGCTCGGAGCGGTCGGCGGCGGTCTCTGGTACACCAGCACCTCGGGTACGACGTGGGCGCCGGTGGACGATTTCATGTCCAACCTGGCGATCACCTCGCTGGTGATGGATCCGACCAACAGCAATGTGATGTACGCCGGCACCGGCGAGGGCTTCAGTAACCTGGACGCCATCCGCGGCGCCGGCATTTTCAAGTCGACCGATGGCGGCGTGATCTGGACGCGGCTGCCAGCCACCGCCAACGCCGACTTCAACTACGTCAACCGCCTGGCCATTTCGTCCGACGGCACTACGCTGCTGGCCGCCACCGGCACCGGCATCCATCGCAGCGCCAACAGCGGCAGTACCTGGACGCTGGTGCAGTCGACCGCATCGCGCATGACCCAGGTGTTGTTCGATCCGAACGACTCGACCAAAGCGGCGGCATCCGGTTATGCCTCGCTCGCCTTCTATTCGACCAACGGCGGCCTGACCTGGACCGCCGCGGGCGGCATCCCGGCGCCGGGCTCCGGATCGCTGCCTGGGCGCTCGGAACTGGCGTATGCGCGCAGCACCGCCGGCACCATCTACAACGGCTTCTGGAACAACGGCACCGCCTCGCTGTACAAGAGCGTCGATGGTGGCCAGACCTATACCCAAGTGGCGGTTACTGGCTCCACCAACTGGATGTCCGGCCAGGGCTGGTACGACAACACCATCTGGGTCGATCCGACCGACTCCAATCGACTGATCGTCGGCGGCCTGGATCTCTATCGTTCCACCAATGGCGGCGCCAATTTCACCAAGATCTCGACCTGGCAGAGCGCGCCGGCGTCGGCGCACGCCGATCATCACGGCATCATCAATGACCCCGGCTACAACGGCAGCACCAATACGCGTGTCTATTTCGTCAACGACGGCGGCATCTACAAGGCGGAAAACGCGCTCACAGTCGCTGGAACCAGCGGCTGGACCGAGCTCAATAACAACCTCGGCATCACCCAGTTCTACGGTGCAGCGGGCAATCCGACGTCACTGACGGTGGTTGCCGGCGCCCAGGACAATGGCTCGTTGCGCGGGCTGTCCGGGGTGACCGAAGGCTGGACCACCTTCAACGGCGGCGATGGCGGCTATGTCGCCGCCGACCAGGGCGATCCCAATTATTTCTACACCGAGTATGTCTACGCGACCGTCGCCCGCTCCAGCAACGCCGGCTCGAGCGCGACCAATATCTACAGCGGCATCACCGACGCCAACGTCAATACCGGCGCCGAGTTCATCGCGCCGTTCATTCTCGATCCCAACAACCAATCGCGCATGTATGTGGGCGGCAAGAGCCTCTGGCGTTCGAACGACGTCAAGGCCGCAGCGCCTGCCTGGAGCGCGATCAAATCGGCCATAGGCGCAGCCAGCACCGACAACATCACCGCGATTGCGGTCGCGCCCGGCAACGCCGACGTGATCTACGTCGGCCATCGCAACGGCAATGTCTACAAAACAGTCAACGGCAGCGCCGCGGCACCCACCTGGACCCAGGTCGACATCAACGGCGTCGGCCTGCCCAATCGGCGCGTCGGTCGCATCGTGTTCGATCCCAACAACGTGCAACAGGTGTACGTGTGTTTCGGCGGCTACGCCGATTCCGCCAACTTCGGCGCCAACAATCTGTGGCGCAGCGTCGACGGCGCAGGCACCTGGACCAATGTCACCAGCAATCTGCCGCTGATGCCGATCTACGGCCTGGCCATTCGTCCGGATAACTCCAACGTGCTGTACGCGGGGACGGATCTGGGCGTGTTTGGATCGGAAGATGCCGGCGCCACCTGGAGCGCGACCAATGTCGGGCCGGCGACGGTGTCCACCGCGGACATATTCTTCATGGGCCAATTCCTGGTCGCCGGCACCCACGGTCGCGGCGTATTCCAGGCACCGGTATTGCCGCCGCCACCGGATGTGACGGCGCCGACGCTGACGGTAACCCCGGCCACGACGGTGACCAATGTCTCGCCGATCGCGTTCCGGTTCGGTTTTTCGGAGTCGGTTACTGCGTTTACTGCGGCCAATGTGAACGTGACCGGCGGCACCAAGGGCAACCTGACCGGCAGCGGTGGCACCTACTTCCTGCCGGTAACGCCGACGGCGCCGAATACCCCGGTGGCCGTCACCGTTGCGGCAGGGGCGGCGTCCGATCTGGCCGGAAATCCACTGGCAGTCGCATCCGCGGCAACGGTCACCTACGACCCCACGGCGCTGTCCTTGTATGCCACCAATTTCGATGGCGCGAGCGCGCCACCGGCGTGGAAGATCAGCAGCAGCGAGTGGATCTGGGGCGTACCGACGAAGGGTCCGAATAGCGACCACACCGGCGCCGGCGGCAAGTTGTACGCCACCAAGCTCAGCGCCAACTACAGCGACGGTGCCTACGATGTATTGACCAGCCAACCGGCGACCCTTCCCGCCAACAGCGCCAGCAATCCGTATCGATTGAGCTTCTGGATGTGGTTGTCGACAGAGACCGACTACGACGGCGGCAACCTCGAGGTCTCGGTCGACGGGGGCCCGTTCACGCTGGTGCCCGGCGCGTCACTGTCGACGGCCTACAACTCCAACGGCGGACTTGACGGTCTGCTCGGGCAACCGGGCTGGATGGGCACCGCGACCGGCCTCAACGCCTGGACGCGAGTCACCTTGGGACTGGCCGCCAATGCCGGTTCGACGGTGCAGTTGCGCTTCGTGTTCGGCTCCGACAGCAGCGTCAACAGCACCGGTTGGTTCATCGACGATTTCGCGATCGAACAGACGGCGGGCAACCTGCCCGATCCAGTGTTCGCCAATGGTTTTGAGTAATCGCTGATGCAGCGATGACCGTGGTGGGAGCGTGCTGCGCGCGAAAGGGCAATCGCGGCGGAGGCCGCTCTCACCAATCATCTGCCAAGTCATTGATTCGGCGAGATGTGCTGCTTTATGTGGGAGCGGGTGAGGCGGCGCGCTTTGGACGCGCAGCGTTCTGCGCCGCCGAACGCCCGAGGCTATGCCGAGGGCCGGACCTTGCCCGCGATCTTTGCCTCTGATCTTGCTCGAAAGCCAGAAGATCGCGGGCGAGCCCGCTCTCACCAAACATCACGTAAGCAATTGATTTTATTAGTTGACGATTTCTTTGATCCGCTCACCCTGAGCAAAGCGTCCGACGCTTTATCAGGACGCGTCGTCGAAGGGCGACATGTGCAACAGGAAGGATAGGCAGCCGAAATTCCGGCGGAGGCGAAGGCTTTTCGGCGGAAGTGCACCGCCAAGCATTTCGCGAGTTGGCTAATCCGCCCAAGATCGCCGATCACGAGTACTGGTTTCTCGCCATTTGCGGCGCGCCTACATCCATCCGCCCAGCCACACAACGCAGAGCCTGGATTCAGAGTATCTGGATCGCCGAGTTGTACTCGGCTCTTTTGATCTTGGGAGCGCGCTTGCCGGGTCATCGCTGATCGCGGCAAGCTCGCTCCCACTAGCAGCCTGTCGGACTTTCCTCGCGAGTGCGCCGGAAGTCCTTTGGGCGCATGGCTTCGATGGCAGTTTGGGGTTTATTTGGGTGTTTTCGCTCCACCAATGACTCGCAGTGCGCCAAAAGGCCGTCCGGTCCTTCGGATTGCGCGGCTGGACGGCGTCTGCTGCGTTGCGACACTTGCCAATGGAAGAGCCATTGGCTGCGCGTCGCGCCTTGCATCCATCCGCCCAGCCGCACAACGCATCTCACGCTGAAAGCCCGACAGGCTGCTAGACCTCGCTTCTACCACGCTTGCGTTTAAGAGACTCCACGTTCTTAACGCAGCACAGCGCTCTGCAGCAGCCAGCCGTCGCCGACTTGGTTGGCCGTCCAGTTCAAGGTCGGTTCGTCGTTGTAGCTAGCCCACGCCGAGAGGCGCAGGTAGCCGCTGCTGTCACGTTGGGCCAAAACGTATTGCAGTTGGCCGTCGAAGACTCTGGCATAGACCCGCAGCGCTTCGCCGCTAGCGTCATCGAGCACAAACACTGACATGGCGATCTCATTCAGTGAGGTGCGCAAGGCCGTGCTCGGCAGCGTAAAACTGCCTGTCGCTGCTCTGACCGACACGGTCTCAAACCCATTGCGGAACAGGTAGTCGAGCAAATCGGTGTCGGTGGCGCTGTTATTGGCCGGTACCGGATCCTCGATGGTCGTGTCTGCTGGCAGTTCCACCAGCGCCGTGTTCACCAACTGCAGCGGACTAGCATCGACGTTTCCGAAGAAGGTGAAGTTGAGCAGCCCACCATTCGCGAAGCCAGCGATGGTGACATCCAGATTTCCGGTGCCACCTGATTGCGGACAGCTCACACCACCGCTGGCATCGCAACTCCAAGTGACGTTGATCAGCCCGGTTGGGACGCTGTCGCGCACGCGAATCTGCGCGGCGGCGTCGGGACCAAGGTTGCGCACGGTTACCGTGTAGACGATCAGATCGCCCGGCCGGTAAGTGCTCACCGCATCACTCTTGGTGACGACGATGTCGCTGAGCGCAAACACCAGCGTCTGCATATTGCCAGGGCCGCTGGAATTGGATGCGTTGTAGCTCGCGTTGCCGGCATAGCTTGCGCTCACCATGCGAGAACCCAAGCTGTTGAAACTCAGCGCACAGCTGGTCGCTGGCAGTGTCGCGGTGCAACTGCTGGCACCGCTGCTCAAGGTGACGGTCCCGGTCGGCACGCCGCCCCCTGGTGCATTGACGCTCAGCGCGAAGCTGAAGCTCGTCGGCTGATTGATGCGGCTGCGCGGCGGGCCACTGACGCTGAGGCTGGTCGCCGCAGCACTCACTACATGCGCCTCGGTATCGCTGCTGGCGGCAAAAGCCGTGCTGGCCGGCGTATACGTCGCCGTCAGCACTTTGTTGCCCGCGGTGATGCTGATTAAATTACAAATGCCGCTGCTGTTCGGCGCCATGCCCGCCCCGAGCGTGATCAGACAGGCACTCGCACCATCGCTGACATTGACCGTTCCCACCGGCGAGGTGGTTTGCGCGGTGACCGTGACATTCACCGCATAGCTTTGACCAGTGACCGAAGGGTCCGGCAAATCGCTGGCGATGGTCGTGGTGGTCGGCTGCTGGTCGTCCTCGACGATAGTACCAGTGCCGGAAAGGCTAGTCGGTGTGGCGCCATCGATCGCCGTCAGGTTTAGGCTGAAACTCTCGTTCCCCTCAAAGACGCCATCACCATTGATGCTCACCGGCACGGTGACATTGAGCTGACCCTCGGGGATGGTTACCTGGCCCGAGACTAAGGGTGTGAAGTCGGCATTCGGCCCGATGGAAGTCGCTGTGCCGTCCTGAGTTGCGCGGGTAAAAGTCACACTGCGCCCCGATTGCGTCGACAGGCTGACGACAAAGTTCATTGGCGTCGTTCCGGCATTGCCTTCCAGTTGGCTCGGGCTGGTCACGGCAATGACCGGCGGCAGATCGTCGTCTTGAATCGTACCGGTTGCAAAAGCGGTGCCCAGCGTGACATTACCGGTGGCGGTGAGACCCGACAGTGTCAGTGTGAACGGTTCATCGTTCTCGTCCAGCGCGTCGTTGTTAATGACCACGTTGACCGTCTGACTGGCGCTGCTGTTCGACGGAAAACTGATCGTGCCGGCGACGATCGGCGTGAAATCCGCCGCCGTAGCGGTGCCGAAGGCGCTGTTCAAGCTCAAGCTCACTCCCGACGCCACTGGATTGCTCAGTGTGACCGTAAACACCATCGGGCTTGCCGCCTCAGTCTGGCCAACCGTCACGGGATTGAACGCCACTACCGCACTGTCATTGTCGGTGATGCTCGCAGTTACCTGCGCGACACTGAGCCCAGCGTAGTTGCTGTCGGCACTGGCAACGCTGTGGCTCATGGTGCCGCTGTGCGTGCCTTCGACCACGTTGTCGTCAGTTGCGGTTACCGTTACCGTTTGCGGCAGGTTCCAGTTGCCATTGGTGAACACGACCGCAGCCGGGCTCGTCAACTGCGTGCCGCCGTTCGGCGTCACCGTCACATTCGCGCTCGGTTGGCTGGTCAATACCATGATGTAGGTATCGGTCGCCGCGCCCTCAGTCACCAGCGTGTTGCCGCCACTCTCGAAAATAGTCACTCCTGGCGTGTCGTTGTCGGTAATCGCGACGCTTAGCGGCGCCACGATGAATCCGTTGTAGTTGCTATCGCTGCTGGTTACCACTGAGGCAATGGAACCCGGGTGGTTACCCTCGATCACGGGATCATCCACCGCCGTCACCGTGACCGTTTGCGGCAGGTTCCAATTACCGCTCGTGAACAGCAAGGGCGTCGGGCTCGGCGTCACCTGGGTGCCACCATTGAGCGCAATCGACACATTGCCCGTCGGCTGACTGGTCAACACCAGCGTATAGGTGTCTGTAGCACCACCCTCGGTGACATTGGTGGAACCGCCGCTGTGCACCACGCTGATACCGGCGGTGTCGTCATCGGTGATCGTGCCTGATCCCTGATTATCGAAAACGCTCGCGTTTACCGGCGCGCTCAAATTGACGAAGAAGGTTTCATTGAGTTCGTCCACGAAATCGCCATTGATGGTCGCCGTCAGCGTTGTCGTGCCGGTTGCGCCGCCTGCGGCAATCGATGTCGAGCCTGCCAATGCGGCCAGATAATCGGCAGGCGCGCTGGCACTGCCATCGGCGGTCGCTGCGGTAAAGCTCGCGGGCAATGCCGTCAGGCCGCTACGAGTCACCGTAAACGCCAAGTTCTGGGTGCCGCTATTGCCTTCGGTGATGCTGACATCGTTGATTGCCAGCGTCGGCGCGGTGTCGTCGTTGGTAATGGTGCCGATGCCCTGGGGGTCGGCGATCGTGGCGTTGGTTGGTGCTGAGAGATTGACGAAGAAGCTTTCGGCGTTCTCAAACACCCCATCGCCATTGATGCTGACGCTTATCGTTGTAGTTCCGGTGGCGCCGCCTGGAGGTATCGATCCGCTGCCGCTGGCTGCGGCATAGTCGTTATCGGCAATGCTGGCGGTGTTATCTACGCTGGCATAGTTGAAACCTACAGTGGACGCGGTGGCACCGGTGCGGGTTACGGTGAAGCTCAAGACTTGCGGACCCGCATTGCCTTCGCTGATCGAAACGTCATTGATGCTGAGCGTGGGGCCGGCATCATCATTGGTGATCGTACCTATACCCTGCGGATCGCTCACCGTGGCGTTGACCGGCGCGGTCAGATTGACAAAAAACTGCTCGTTCGACTCGGCCTGGGTATCGCCATTTATCGTAACCGCTACAGTCGCAGTGCCGGTTGCACCGCCAGCAGGAATCGAGAAGGCGGTGCCAAGCGCCGCGTAATCCAAGTCAGCGAGGGTGGCCGTGCTGTCGGCGGTGGTTGCCGCAAAACCCGCTGCCAGTTCGGTCAATCCGCTTCGGGTGACGGTGAAATTCAGCAATGTTGGGCCGCCATTGCCTTCGGCAATGGAGACATCATTGATCACCAGGGTTGGCGCGGTGTCGTCGTTGAAGATGGTGTGCGTGTGCATGGTTTGCGCGCCCAAGGTCGCAGAAACTGGGGCGATCAGCGTCAATTGCAGGGTTTCATCGCTCTCGAAAATCGCATCACCGGTGACGCTGATGCCGCTGGCAATTGAGAGCAGCGCGTTATGCGCGGTACCTGCAGGGATCGTGATCGTACCCGCGAGGGTGTAATCGGATGGGTTCGCCGTGCCGCCGCTGACGAAAACGGTGACACTGCTGGCAACGCTGGTGACGGCCAGGTTATCCGTCGTTACTCGTAACACATTGCCGAGGCCGGTGTTTTCGTTGTTGCTGCTGGTTGCGGCATTGAATGCCAAGGTGATCACTTGCGGGATGGTTACTGTATGCGACGCTGGCGCTGAAGCGCTTCCATTGAAATTGGTAGCGCCAGCATAAGTTGCGGTCAAATCGCGAGCACCGCCGGCGGTCAGCGTAATCATGCAAGTGCCAGCTGCGACTGGAGCGGTGCAGGTTTCTGCGCCACCTGCGGCAGTAATCGTCACATTACCTGTGGGGAAGCCTGCGCCGGGCGCGACGACAGCAACCGCGAAATTAACCGTCACTGCTTGACCAACATTGGATGGATCTGGCGTGTCACTGGAAATTGTGGTGATGGTACTAGCTATGTTGACCGTGTGCGCTGCCGTGGCGCTGACGCTGGCATTGAAATTTGCATCGCCTGCATAGCTTGCCGTCAGCGTTTTGGCGCCGGGCGATGTGCTCGGCAAGTTACAGGTTCCCGCTGAAACGGCGGCGGTGCAAGAATTGGTGCCATCGCTGACTGTGACATTGCCCGTCGGCGCCGTGGGTGTAGCAGAACCCGGTGCCGTGACGCTTACGCTGAAGCTCACTGCATAGATTTGACCTATCACCGAGGGATCCGGCGTGTCGCCGGTAATCGCGGTTGTGGTGTTGGCTTTATTAATAGTGATCGCGACCGTTCGTGTTTGCGAATCCACCACGCTGTCTGCGCTGCCGGCGCCCGCAGCATTGGCGGTAAACGTGGCAGTGGCATTACCAGCGGCTTGAATGGATATTTGCGTCCCGGAAAGGGTACCGCGCACCGGATTGTTGTGCGCATGCGTCGTGCCAATAATGGCATCCAGATTTGCAACCGCAATCGCTGTTGACGCCGAGTTAGTCAAGAAATCTGCCGTTAAAGCGCTGGTTTGCCCAACAACAATTGTGCTTGGACTCGCTGCATGATTCAGCACCAAATGTGGCGTGCTGGTCAGGGTGACACCCGCCCCACCGGCACTGACTGCGCGATCACATGGCGCAACAGCAGCACCGGCGTTGCAACCCCACCAATTATTGGTTGCTGTGGTGGTGCCAGGATTCAAGTCCTTGTGGATACCACTGCCGGCCAATCCGAGGGCGGTATTACCCGCGATTCGATTGAAGGTGACATTGACTGTGCCGCCACCCGTGGCAATACCGCCGCCGCCGCGTTGCTCAGGCGCACCCGCGCCGTTCGCGTGATTGCTGGTAATCGTCACTTCGTTGATGGTGGTAGTAGCATTCGCGCTGCTGTAAATCCCGCCGCCCTCTGCTGCCAAACCGGCCAAACCTTGCGAGATATTGTTCACCACGGTGCTATCTTGGTTAATCGTGAAAGTCGACGCACCCAAATTGGCATTCGATATGCCACCGCCGCGGCTGGAGGCGATATTGTTCGAAAAGTTCGTGCCTTGCACCAGTACGGCACCGCCGTTGGTATGACGGACAAATAAACCGGCACCCTCACCCGCCGCCGTATTGCCTGTAATATTGCAATTTGTGATGGTGACGCCGTGCTGATCGGCAAAAAGATTCACGCCGCCACCGGTATTATTGCCCAAGGTTGACAGCGTGCGATTACCGCTGATTGTAGTTCCCGTTATCACGACCGAACCATTTGCCGCGAACGAGTCCAAATTGATGCCGCCGCCATACGCTAGGGTATTGGTATTGTTAGCGACAATCGCATTGGTCACGGTCATGCTGGAATTGCCGGTACCACACCAATCGATGCCACCACCGGTATAGCTGAAATCGGGCGCCGAAGTGGGCTGGGTATTGCGGCCAAAACTTACCGTGATGCCGCTGATCGACGTTGCCATCGGCGATACGCAAATCGGGTTGAATGCAAACACTTTGTCAATGCCGTTCGCATTCGTGGTGCCGGCACTAACAATCGTGGTGCCCGCACCCGCTCCCGTGATCGTCAGTGCGCCGTTAACGTCTAAATCGCCTTGGGCATTAGTGTCGTCGTTCAAGCCACCAGCATTGGCAATGGTGAGCTGAAACGTGCCTGCTGGCAAGACGATTGAATCCGCGCCCGCTAACGCGTTGGCCGCGCCTATGGCTTCGCGCAGGCTACAGTCGGCATTGCAGGTACCGTCATTGGTATCAGCCGTTTTGCTCACGGTAAAGGTCGCTAGCGGTGCTGACGGCAACACACTAGCCGCCTGCGCGCCTGCGCCCAGGCTAATCAAACTATTAAGTACGAACGAACTGGTTTGCATGGCGATTGCAGCAACCGGCGCGCTGGTGGCTGCGACTTTGCTGACGCTACGGGTGTCGCCGGATTTGCTCAAGATTTGCAGGCTCATGGTTAGCGCATCCACGATGACTAAATCATCACTCGCGTTGCCGCTAAGGCGCGCACTGAACAATTTCGCGCCACGTGCCGCGATGCCTTTGCTCAATTGTGGCTTGGTGCTTTCTACAATATTCCAAGCACCGCCCTGCTCGGGCTCCCAGCTTTTCAATGTCACGGATTTGACCGCCGCTTGCTGACGGCGCAGTGCGCGGGCTTCGGCAACACTAAATGCGGTGGTGTTCAAACTACCGCGCGCGGCAAAATGCACGCTGCCGTCGGCCTTCAAAAGTGCAAATTCGGTACGGTTCGCGCGATCCCAAATAAAATCACCCAACGCAAAGGCTACGACCGGGAATTCAAAATCCAGTGGTTGCAAACGATTGTTAATTGTCACCTTGGCACTTTGGTCATGACCATGCAAGACCAACGCATTTCCGTTCACAAGGATCGCGATATCACCCATCGGACTGTCGTCGAGATTGCCAACTTCGAGTGCAGCTGCCGCTGCCGGCAATTTGTAACTGTGCGCTTTGCCATTGATGCCAGCGAGCTCCTTGTAAACCAGCAAAAATGCGCCCGAGGTGCCGGAAATTGCGACTGCGAAATCGGCCATACCATCCGGCATGTCAATTTGACCAGCTACCAAAGCATCTACAGCACCCGCCAGCGCAAATTTTTGCGACGCTCCAAAACCGCTGCGGCTGCCGGAAAGGAAATACATCGCGGCGTCGCCGCGTTTGGCGACAAGCAAATCCATATCGCCGTCGCGGTTAAAGTCGCCAGCGGCCATCAAATCGGGTGCAACCGGCACGCTATAAAGCGAGCTTTGCTCGACAAAGCCCGGTGGGAACACGCCGTGTTTTACGTCCGCCAACGCGGTGGCGGTTGAGGGCGCATAGGCCTGCTCGTTACCGCGATGCAAAGTGACCATTCCACCCGCATCGGTGGCATAACCAGTAACCAAATCTTGAAAGCCGTCGGTGTTGAAATCGCCGTGCGCCAAGCCAAGCGCTTTGGCGCTGCCGGCGGATTTGCTCAGGCTGTAGCCCAGATCGTAGGACGTGCCTAATTGCAGTTGTCTACTGGCCGTGTTGACCGCTTTGAGGCTGGGTGCAGCCGAGTACGCAGTGGTAGTTAAACACAGAGTAAGCGCAATGCATAAAACTCGCGTGACGCCGCATGTTGGAGCTAAACCAGGGAATTTTGAATCTGCGGCCACGGTCATACTTCCTGCTCTGGCAAGGTGACGGAGTATGTGTTTTAGGCGTTCTAAAGAAAAGGGGGAAACGCCGAAAAGGATAGGAAATTAGACGTCACTTTTTGCGCAGTGCGCTGCGTCGTGTACCCTGCGTGCTCATGCCTCAAACCGCCNNCCCACGCACTCACCTCTGGTGCGCAGTTCTGAGGTCTGGTGACGCTCGCGGTGCGCCGCCGAACGCCCGAGGCTATGCCGAGGGCCGGACCTTGCCCGCGATCGTTGCCTCTGATCTTGCTCGAAAGCCAGAAGATCGCGGGCAAGTGCGGCGGGAACGCGCGAGAGCAGCCGAATTCAATTCAGCGATCCAGTTGGGCGGTGGGCCAGACTTTCCTGCCGCACGAGATGCCCGGCGGATTCGAGCGCGCTGGCGACGACGCCTGACTCCAGCGGCAACTTCGGTGTGGTACCGGGCGCATAGCCGATCCAGCGGTCGCGGCCGCTGGTCTTGGCCGCGTACAAGGCATCGTCGGCCATGCGCNNGGCTGAACATCCAGTCGCAGTCCCCGACCGGCCACAACGGGCGCGGGGCGAAGCCCATCGAGACCGTGAGGCGCAGCGGCATCCCCGCGTGCTCGAACGGATGGCGGTGCAGTGCGTCGCGGATGCGCTCGCACAACTTCGGCGCCTGCGCCAGCGAAGCGCCGTGGGCCAGCCACAGAAACTCCTCGCCACCCCAGCGCACCAGCACATCGTCCTCGCGCAGACAGCCGCGCAATGCGTCGGCGACGTGCACCAATGCACGGTCGCCGACGAGATGGCCGAACTGATCGTTGATGCGCTTGAAGTGGTCGATGTCGATCATGACCAGCAAGCCCCTGACAGTCCTCGGGTCGCCCTGCGCCTGCATCAAATCACGCATGTGGTTATCGAGGAAGCGCCGGTTGGGCAGGCCGGTCAATGCATCGCGCAGGCTTTGCAGGCGGATGGTCTCGTTGAGCTCCGCGAGGTGCGCATGCTGCCGCTCGATTTCCCGGTTCTTTTCCTGCAACAGTTGGTTGGCGCGGGCCTTGAACCGCAGCTGGCGGTAGAGCAGCAAGGCCAGCAGCGCCAGGATGGCGAGCCCGGCGGCCATGCCGATCCCTACCAGACGCTCGTTTTCGCGGCTGGCACGCAGATTCGCCAGGGTCGATTGCTGTTCGAGGCGATCGCGCTCGGAAATGGCGAGTTCCTGCTCCTTGTGGGCCAGATCGATGGCCGACTCCAGCTTGGCGATGCGCTCGTTCGATTCGACATTGACCGTCTCCTCGCTCAGCGCCATGTACTCGCGCATCAAGCTCAGCCCTTCTGCCGTTCGCCCCAGCGTCTCGAGGTTATCAATCATCCTGGGGTAGAGCCGCAGCCGCAGCGGTCGGACGTCGATCTTCAGGTAGCCCTGATAGGCGCGCTGAAAGTACTCGGCCGCGCGTTCGCGCTGGCCCATTTCGGCAAGGTTGTCGGCGATATTGCCCAGGGCCAGCGGGACTCTGCTGGCATCGTTGGCCTTCTCGTAGTAGCGCAGCGCTTGCTGGTTCACCGCCAGGGCGTCTTCGAGTCGGCCGGCCTGGCGCAGCATGCCGGCGAGATTGTTCAGCTGATTGCCGTACGGCAAGTCATGGGCACGCGCAATGCGCAGTGCCTCTTCGAAGTGGCGCGTGGCGCTTTCGTAGTTCGCCTGCCCATCGTCGGCAATGCCGAGATTGGTGTGAATGCTGACCAGCCGCGCCGGTGGCGCCTTTTCCGCGTCGGCCGCGCGCTGTGCGCGCTCCAGGTAGTCGATCGCCCGAGGAAAGTCCTTCGCGTAGAGAAAAGGTGCGGCGATATTGCTGAGGAACATCGAGTTCGGTTCCTGGCCCAGCGCCCGGGTGACGCGTTCGGAGGCCAAAAAGGCTTCGATGGCATCGGGCAGGCGTGACTGCTGCGTCAGCGAGACCCCGAGGTGCTCCAGCAATTTCTGGCGAATCGGCGAGTCAGTCTCGCCGGCGAGCGCCAGACCACGCCGGCAATCGGCTTCTGCTTGCGCATGTTTGCCTTGAGCCGTGAATACGCCCGCGCGGGCGTTCCAGAGTTCGCCCAGGAGGTCTGCGGACAGCGGCGCCTGCTGCAAGGCGTCGAACTCGGCGGCTGTGGTTTCCAGCACGCTGAATTCGCGCAGATTGGTTGCTGCTCTGATCCGGAAGCGCAAGAGGAAAGCGCGCTCGTCCAGACTCAGTTCGGATTGCGGGTTCGCAACCGTGGCGGCGACCTCCAGTGCGCGTTGGTCCCGCTTGAGCGCCACCAAGGCCCGCACCAGCGGAACCGCAATGGCAGCCCGATTCGGTGCGCCAGCGTCAGCCCAGAGCGGCTCGAGCAAAGCCAGCGCCGCCTGCGGCCGATCCGGCAGCAGCGTCTTGGCCTGCGCCAAGCTCGATTCCGCATCCTGCGTGCTCGCCGCCGCCGGCGTCCCGGGCGCGGCGGTGGCAAATAGTGGCAACAGCAGCATCCATGCGCACAGGCCCGCGCGAACGCATAGTGAGATTCGCTTCGCGGGTAGAGCGATTCGCGTAAGGGCGTTCCGCATGCTCCGCATCCGCTGCGATCCTCCAAGTCCGGCCAAGGCACTGACGCGTTTGTTTGACGCCGCCACGGCACGCGCTTGCGCGCTGGCGGATTCTGGCAGAGAAAAAGCGTGGCCACCGGCAGGGCTGCTGGTACGCCAGGGCCATGGCGCAATCGCCTATCCGAAGCAATCGCGCACGCGTTGCCAGACTTGCGGATCCAATGTCCAGACTCCCGCATCGTTCGTACGAACGCTGCTGCGGCGGCAGTTCGCTTGCAATCGAAAACCCGAAGCAGAAGCGCCCGATTGACATAGATCAATACCCACTACGCGCATGCCCGCCAGGATGCGCGATAGAAAACGTTCGCGGCTGAAATCGCCGCCGACAGGGCGTCGACCGAGTAGCGCCCGCCGATCGGCCGACCGTCTGTCATTCTCCGGTCAGGGGAGTCGCCCGTCATGAGCCGAGTTCTGGTCTACCTCATTGCAGTTCTGGGGTTGCACGGCAACGCGACCTTCGCCGAGCCACCCACGCATGTCTGGCCCGGCGCGGCTCCCTGCGCCGACACGCTGCAGACCTGCATCAACGCCGCCGCCGCCGGTGACGTAGTGCGGATCGCGACCAATGCTGCGGTCAGCGAGAACCTGAACTTGCCGCGCAGCATCGCGCTGGAAGGAGCGAGCGGGTATTCGGCGCGACTGGCTGCTGGATTCGGCATCCGCGCGACGTCCACCGGCAACAACAGTTTCAATATCGCCATTCGTCGCGTCGCTTTGACCAATGCCGGTATCAGCCTGATACACAACAGTTCGGCGGCTGCGTTGATTGAGATTCGACATGTCGATGTCGACGTCCTGGCGACAGCGCCGGTACCTTTTGCGGGGATTTCGGTGCAACTGAATGGCAGCGGCGGCGGGGACGTCCGCATCACCGATAACCGCGTGCGCGCAGCGCTGTCAACCGAGCAAATCTACGCGCTGGGGGTCGAATTCATAGGCAATGGTGGCACGGCGCTGATCGACTTCAATCACGTCGAAAGTGTTGGCGCGCAGTTGGAGTGGGGAATTCTGTCGCAAGGAAGCGGCGGGGCGACACCGACCATAGTGATTGCCAACAACGAGGTGCGCGGGCGCTTTGTCCAGGCCGCGATTGGCGTGATTGAAGGCCCTGGTGGCGCCACCAGTGCAGTGACCGCAAGCGTACTCGGCAATGCTGTCGTCGGTCACAACTATAGAGGCATCGGCATCTTCCCAATAGTATTCAATGGCAGCATCGCCGCGCGGATCCTGAATAATACCGTGGCGCGCAGTGCCAGCGGCATTTACGTTACCCCATACTTGTTCGGTGGTGGCAGTATCACCGGCGCGGTCCTGAATAACTTGCTCGCCCACAATGACTATGGACTCAATATTGCCGCTGGACTGCAGGCGGGGGTGACTGAGGACTATAATTTGCTGTTCGGCAATATCACAAACGCGTACACGCCTGGCGCGCACGACGTCAGCACCGATCCGCTGCTGCGCTCGTTTACCGATCTGCATGTGCAATCCGGTTCGCCGGCCATCAGTGCCGGCAACGGCTTTGCTGCCTTCGATTTCGCCGATGCTGGCACCGGCTTGGTCGACGCCGATGGCTTGCGGCGCGTCAAGGGCGCCATGGACATCGGTGCCTATGAATATGGCGATTTCAGTCTGCGCGCACGCGCTGACGCGCCCGCAGGAAACGGCTTTGCGATCAATCAGGCGTCCATCAATGGCAATGCCGCCGCCAGTCTTTTTGCCACCGTCAATGCCGGGGCTGGCGCCGGGATAATTACCGATGCGCACCCGACTGGCGTTTATTACTTCAGCGGACTCTGGCGCATTTTCAATCAAGACGGCAGCGCAATGCCAGCGGGGGTCGAATTCAACGTCTTTGTGCCGCGCTCCGGCGACGCAGCGTTCGTCCATGTAGTGACCGCCGGTAACTTGGTGGGTGCGGATACCGTCATCGATCTGGCTGAGCTCAATAATCAGTCCGCAAAAATCCTGCTGGCGACCTCAAACTGGAATCCGGGCGCCACCCCGGGCGTCTACAACAACCACACCACATCCGTGGGTTTCAACAGCAGCAATTGGGTCGTGGAAAACAACGATTTCGCTGTTTGGACGCTTGGCGCCGCTATCAACATCTATGGGCAAGATCCCAGCCCGAACGCCTACTTGCATACGGCAACCGCCGGCAATACCTCTGGTTCCCTGACCGTGCTTGATCATCCGCTGCTCAATGGCAGCGCCTGTGCGCAGGTCAACGTGACGCCGCGCATCGGCAATCATGGCAACACCACCTTTGATGTCTTCTACAATCCCGGATCTGGACGTTGGGCGATTTATAACCACGCGTTGCCAATGGCCGTTTCCGCGCAATTCAATATCGTTATCGACGCCGAGCAAGTGGCCACCTGCGCCGGCTTGATGTTCAGCGATGGTTTCGAGGAATGAGCGTGGACGCCATGGACGGCGCTAATTCGCAACCCCCCTTTTCTCCAGCCGCCGGCACAAACTTGTCATGAATGCTGGAGCCGATGGACCGAAGTGAGGGCGCGGCCTCAGCGAACCGTGCCCCCCGAAGCAATTGCACTGCCATGGGGCCGTTCGCGCGTGCCACTGCTCATCTCAAGTCACCGGCCTTGATCTGCCCCTTCGGGAGACTCCAATGCGCCACTTTGCCAGTGCCATCCTCCTGCTTACCCTCAGCACCTGCGCGCGCGCCACAGACGGATCGTTTTCCGCACTGGGAAGCGGCGTCAACGGCCCGGTATTCGCCATTGCGGCGGTTGGCGCCGATATCTACGTCGGGGGGTCGTTCAGCCTGGCCGGCGGTGTGACGGTGCGTAACCTGGCGCGCTGGGATGGCAGCCAATGGCACGCGGTCGGAACCGGCACCAACGCCGATGTCGATGACATCATCCAGGTCGGCAATTCCGTCTACATCGGCGGCTCCTTCAGCGAAGCCGGTGGCGTTCCGGCGAACTCCATCGCGCGCTGGGAT
>CXWL01014112.1_pt1 | contig 17757 bp, 16 predicted proteins | sample 590931 | NCBI WGS metagenome assembly CXWL01 (sample SAMEA3498368, study PRJEB10139) | groundwater metagenome | biome: water well; material: biofilm material | place: Germany | collected 2015-04-27 | reverse complement strand
GCTCTGAACCGGGCGCCCGCGCGCCCGCGCGCCCTTATGGGCGCCCGGCTGCGCCGGGGCAATCGTCAAACGCTGCCGGCTAGCCGCAATTTTTAGCGGGCGGGGGCCGCCGCCGCGCGTTGGCCGAATTCGCCGTTTGCGGCAGCACTCGCAGCGCGCGGACGGAAGGCCTGCGCGCGGGCGCGCGCCTGCTGGGCCTGCGCCTGCGGCAATTGCGCCTCCAGCGCCGTTGCGCGCGCGCTCGCGTCCTGATCGCCCTGGCGGGATGCCACAAGGAACCAGAACAGCGCTTCCGAGGGCGACGCGTTGACGCCTCGGCCCTGTTGATAAAGCACCCCGAGATTATACTGGCTGTCGGCCACACCGAGCTCGGCCGCTTGTCGGAACCACCTGAACGCCGCCGCCTCATCGAGCGGGGCGCCTTCACCACGGGCGAAATAGACGCCGAGGTCGTGCATAGCGCGGCGATTGCCTGCGGCGGCCGCCCGCTCGGTCCATTGGCGTGCGACGGCGAGGTCGGCGGTGACGCCTTCGCCACGCTCGTAGAGCTTAGCCAAGCGATATTGCGCCATTGCGAAACCGCGATCGGCGGCGCGCCGCAACAAGGTGACGCCTTCTTGCGTGCGCCCGGCGCTCAAGCGCTGCAGGGCAAGTTCGTACTGGGCGGTCAGATCGCCCGATTGCGCAGCTTGCTCGAGCGAGGCCGAACTTGGCGCAAGCGGGCCAGCCATCACTGTCTCGTGCGAGTCAGCGAGTTCGGCGTCGCCCGCCTGCTCGCCCTCGGCGGGCGCCGCCGTCGTCGGCGTCTGCGCCGCTGCTGCTTCCGCTGCGCGCGCGGCGGCGGCAGGACTCACGCCAGCTTCGCTGGGGCGTGGCGTTGAAGGCGTTTCCTGCTGCGCATTCAGGTACCAGGCGCCGCCGGCCAAAAGAGCCACAACCGCAGTGGCCGCTCCCCACAAAATGACGCGGCTGGAGCCGCGCAGGCTAAGCCGTGGCGACGGCGCCCGCTCAGTGCGGGGCGACGATTGAGCCTGTGCTGCGCGACGGGCGACAGAAAGATAATCGTTCCGGCCGACCGGCGTGGTTGTTGCCGGTATAGTCGCTGGCGCGGAGGGGTGTGCGGCCAATGCTTCGCCAAGCGTGGGCGCTTCATCACCGATGTCGGAATCCAGCGTGTGGCCGAGAGAAGTTTCTTCCTTATCCGCGGCTTGTGTCCACAGAGGTTCCTCCTGCGGCGCTGAATCCACAGTGGAGACAGGCGTCGGTTCGTCCTCGACGAGTAGATCATCCAAATCCCGCTCGAAATCCAATGGCGGCGGCGATGATTCCTCGACGGGCGGCGGCTCATCAAACTGCAGGTGCTCGCGCTTGTCCTCTTCAGAAAAATAGATGTCGAGGTCGTCGCACTCTTCGTCCTGCTCAGCGTGGAGTGACGTGGAGGCGGATTCAGTTGACGTTGACAGACCATGTGGATGCGGCGTCAACGGCGCCGCGCGCAGCGGCTGAGCGGCGTTCATCGGCGATACGTAAGGCGGCGCTGTATCGAGATAATCGTCCAGATCGAGGTCGTCGGCGCGGCGCGCCGGCGTCGGCAACGTTTCCTCCAGCGTGTCGAGATCGCGTTCGCTCTCATAGCGCTCCAGTTTCGATGCGACGCTTGAGACCGCCTTCTGCACCGGTGCGATCGCGTCAGCGGAATTGGCTTCCACCTCGGCAAGACGCTGCATGATTGAGCCGATGGCCTCAGTCACCCGCGCGCCCGCGCGCTCTTCGCTATCGAGCATGCGCTCGCCCATGTCGCGCGCCAGCGCCTCTTGGCGCTGGTTGAAGCGCTCAGCCATGCGCGCGACTTGCTCGCCTACGTGCTCGATCGCCTGCGCGCTGCGCTTCTCGACTGCGCCAAAGCGTTCTTCCAGGCGTTCGGAAAGGCGCCCGACCTCGAGGCCCATGCGGTCGAACGCCGCCGCTTCGCGGGTTTCTATTTCGTCGAAGCGCTGCTCCAGCGTCGTCGCCATGCGCGATAGTTCTTCACGCACCGCCGCCGCCGCCGCATCGTCGTTGCGCGCTTCCACAGTGCGCAGGCGCTTGTCGACCGTTTCCGACATCCGCCGGATTTCCAGCGAGATCGCTTCGATTGTTTGCGCTTGCCTGCGTTCGGCCGCGGCTAGGCGCTGGTTCACATCCGCGAGCGCTTCGTCGAAGCCTTCACCGCGCGAGCCTTCGAGTGCGGCCTGCAATTGTCCCGCCAGCTCGGCGCGAGCGTCGCCAACCATTTGCGAGAGCCGTTCTTCCAGCACCGCGCGCACCGCTTCGGTTTCCTGGGCGGCGTCTTTTTGTTCCATGCGTGCGCCGAGCGAGGAAACTGTTTCCTCAAGCGTGCGAATCGCGGTGTTGGCGGTTGACTCAGTTTCCGCGATGCGGTCGGCGAGCCGGCGCAGCGCCTGATCGAGCGTGGCTACGGCCTCGTTGTCGGCTAGGGATTCAGCGCTACTGGTTTGTTCGACCTGGGAGAGCCGCGTTTCGAACGCCGCCAGCGCATCGGTTACGGGGCTGGCTTCGGTTTTGCGCTCAAGCGTGATCAGACGCTCAGCGATGTCTTGCTGCTGCTGGCGCACATCGGTGAGATCGACGCCCCCACCGCCGGCGCCGCTGTCCTCGACTTGCTTGACCCGCGCCGCCAGCGCCAGCTGCGCGTTGCGCAAATCGGCGATCGCCGCGCCCGCCGCTTGGCGCAGGCCTGCGGTGGATTCGCGCGCGCCTGCCTCAGCCCGCTCGATGCGGGCAATGAGCGTGGATTGCTCGCTCTTCAATTGCTCGATGGCGCCGACGCGCTTGGCGATTTCGCTTTCGAGCCGCACCACTTCTTCAAGCAGGGCTTCGCGCGCACCGCGGGTTTCGCTTGCCGTCTCTGCGCGCACTTCCTGGATCGCGGATTCGATGACGCGGCGTGTGGAGGTTTCGGTCTCCGCCAGCCGGTCGCTCATTTGCTCCTGCAGCAACCGCAATTCGGCGACCGCGTCGGAGGAGGCTTGCGCTGCTTGGTATGCGGCCTCTTCAGCCACCTTGCGCGCTTCGACCAGCATCCGCGCGTGCGCGCTGGAGCGTGTTTCCATCTCGGTGGTGAGGAACGAGGCCGCCGCTTCGGCGCGGCGCGCCACTTCCTCGGCTATGGCGACTTGGTTTTCCAGCCGTGCGCGCACGCCGAGCAAATCCGATTTCGCAGTATCGAGCGCGCGCCGGCTTTGTTCTGAATCTTCTTCAGCACGCTCAAGCCGGCCCCCCAGCGTGTCGCCGGCGATGCGGAAATGTTCGAGCGCCTCGGCAACGCGTTCGGCGCTCTCACTGGACACGGCCTCCGCGTCCTCAATGCGCGCAGCCAGGCCGAGCACGGAGCGGTCGATGGTGGAGACCGCGCGGTCGAGCCCGGTCACGGCCAGTTGTGTGCGCCGCTCGATCGCCTCGAGCCGCTGCGCCAAGCGCGCGGGATCAAGCGCGCGCGGCGGCGGCGAGGAGGTGCTCAAGTCCCAATCGCCGTCTTCGCTCTCTTCCAGTCGCGCGGAACTCAGCGTGCGCAACGGGCGTTGGCGCGGCGCAGTGGGCTGCCCCCCGTGCGGCGCTTGGTTCGCGAGCGCGAAGTTCAGGTATTCGGCCACGGTCATGCCCTGGCGTTCCGCCGCTTCACGCGCGGCCTCGCGCACTTTTGGGTCAATGCCCTTGACGTTCCAGCTTTGCGCGCCGCTCATTGTTCAGCCCTCGCGATCGACGGCGCCGCCAACGGCGCCGTCACGCCCAACCACGCTTGCGAATACCCAGCCCTGAGAATCGCAGATGGTTCAGCAGTGTCGATCAAACTGGGCGCGGTGTTAATGGCGGGTAAAATGATGAACGGGGAGAAACCATGACAAGTACGCCACGCTCTTTCGGACCCGAAATGCAAGGCGCCATTTACGCGCGCGGACTGGGCGGCGCCAAACCCGACATTCCGACGGCTTTTCCACAGCTAGAGGCTAAGGCTCGCGAGCTGATGTCGCCGGAGGCCTTCGCATATATAGCTGGCGGCGCCGGACTTGAAACGACAATGGAGGCGAACCGTTCCGCGTTCGCGCATGTGGAAATCTCGCCGCGCATGCTCGCGGGCGCCGGCGCGCGTGAGCTCGGGTGCGAAATATTCGGCGTCCGCGCCGCGGCCCCTTTGATGACTTCTCCCATCGGCGTGTTGGAAATGGCGCACCCCGATGCTGATCTTGCGGTCGCACGCGCAATGCGCGACCTCGGTTTGCCGATGATCATATCGAGCCAGGCGTCGTTTCCGATGGAGGCAATCGCCAAGGCCAATGGCGACGGCCCGCGCTTCTTCCAGCTCTATTGGGGCAAGTCGGATGCAATCGCGGAGAGTTTCGTCAAGCGCGCCGAGGCCTGCGGTTGCAAAGCGATTTTCATCACGCTCGACACCACAATTCTGGGCTGGCGCCCGCGCGACCTCAATCTCGGCCATCTGCCGTTTCTGCAGGCCAAGGGCATCGCCCAATACACGTCCGATCCTGCCTTCCGAGCCCTGCTGGCGCAGCCGCCTGAGGAAAACGCCTTCGCGGCGGCGGCGCACTTCACACAGGTGTTCTCCGACCCCAGTCTGGATTGGGCGCGGATCGCCAAGATCAGGTCGTGGACCGAGCTCCCGGTGGTGCTGAAAGGCATTCTGCGCGCCGACGACGCCGCCAGGGCGGTTTCGGAGGGCTATGACGGGATCATGGTCTCCAACCATGGCGGTCGCCAGATTGACGGAGCGCGCGGCGCGCTGGCGTCGTTGCCGGGCGTGGCAGCGGCGGCTGCAAACCGGGTTCCGGTGCTGTTCGACAGCGGCATTCGCTGCGGCGCCGACATATTCAAGGCGCTGGCGCTGGGCGCAAAAGCAGTCGGGATCGGGCGCCCCTATGTCTACGGCCTGGCGCTGCAGGGCGAAGCGGGGGTTCGTGCGGTATTGGAAAACCTCATCGCCGAACTCGATCTCACCATGGCTTTGGGCGGGGCCAGGTCCAGTTCCGAGTGCCGCGACAAATTACTGACGCCTGCGTCATTTTTTGATTGACGTTAGCGTCAACGGCAATGTAAATGTTCGCGATATGGGGGAATTCGGACCAAGCACGATGTCGATTGACCAGAGCTACACAATTTCGCAACTTGCGCGCGAGTTCGGCGTCACCGCCCGTGCACTTCGCTTTTATGAGGATAAAGGCCTGCTCTCGCCGCGGCGCGACGGGCTCAACCGCGTCTACAATCGCCGCGACCGCGCCCGCTTGCAGCTGATATTGCGCGGCAAACGCGTTGGCCTTTCCCTGCTGGAGATCAAGGAGATCCTCGATCTCTACAAGGTCGACCAGCGCGCCCAGGCGCAAACGGCGCTGAAGCGTTTCAAGGCGCGCATCGTCGCGCTCGAAGAACAGCGCCACGATGTCGAAGCCGCCATCGAAGCCCTCACCAGCGGTGTCAAACAACTTGAAGCGCTTCTCGCCAAGCCGGCCGCGCCCGCCGCAATCGGCGCCGCGCGCGCGTTCGAGCAAGAAGCCAAGAAGCGTTTGGAAGAAGTGCACTGAAGCGAGTAGTGAGTGGTCTCCGTCATTCCGGGATCGCGAAGCGAAACCCGGAACCTTCCGGGTTCGCCGCGGAGTTTACCTTCGGGCCGGCCTAAGGCCGGACCCGGGGGCGGCGCCCCGGAATGACGAATGAGATGTTCAAAACCAAAGAGCGTCAAAGATGCCGTCTTACAAAGCCCCGTTACGCGAATACAAATTCCTCATGAACGAAGTGCTCGACATCGGGCGCTATTCAAATCTGCCGGGCTTCTCAGAGGCGCCGCTCGATCTGATCGAGCAGGTGCTGGAGGAGGGCGCGAAATTCTGTGAGGGCGTTCTGGCGCCGCTCAACAAGGTCGGCGACGAGCATGGCTGCACGCGTGCGGCTGACGGTTCGGTGACGACGCCACCTGGGTTCAAGGACGCTTACAGGCAATTGGTGGATGCGGGCTGGCCCGCACTGTCGAGCGATCCGAAATATGGCGGGCAGGGCTTGCCCCATATCGTGGCGCTTGCCTGGAGCGAAATGGTGGCGAGCGCCAATATGGCGTTTGGCATGTATCCGGGGCTCAGCCACGGCGCCTACGAGGCCATCCACCAACACGGCAGCGACGAGTTGAAGCAGACCTATCTGCCCAAGCTGGTGACCGGGGAATGGACCGGCACCATGAACCTCACCGAACCGCATTGCGGCACCGATCTGGGCCTGTTGCGCACCAAGGCGGTACGGCAAGCTGACGGCAGCTACCGCATATCCGGCCAGAAGATTTTCATCTCCGCCGGCGAGCATGATCTCGCCTCCAACATCATCCATCTGGTGATAGCGCGTATCGAAGGCGCGCCCGCGGGAACCAAAGGCATTTCGCTTTTCATCGTGCCGAAATTCCTGGTGAACGCCGATGGCTCGCTCGGCGCACGCAATGGCGTCGTCTGCGGCAAGATCGAAGAGAAGATGGGCATCCACGGCAACTCGACCTGCGTGCTGAACTACGATGATGCCGTGGGGTATCTCTGCGGCGTCGAGAACAAGGGCCTTGCGGCCATGTTCACGATGATGAATGTGGCGCGCCTGGGCGTGGGCCTGCAGGGGCTGTCGCAATCGGAGGTCGCCTACCAGAACGGCCTCGCCTACGCCAAGGATCGCCTGCAAATGCGCTCGCTGACGGGCGCGAAGAATCCCGACGGCCCCGCCGATCCGATCATCGTCCATCCCGACATCCGCCGCATGCTGATGGACGCAAAAAGCTTTAACGAAGGGGCGCGCGCGTTTACGTTCTGGACGGCGCTTTATGGCGATCTCATGCATGCCTCGCCGGACGAGAAAGTGCGCGAGAAGGCCGGCGATTATATGGGTCTGATGACGCCGGTGATCAAAAGCTATCTCACCGACAAAGGTTACGCCAACGCCACCAATTGCCAGCAAATCTTCGGCGGCCACGGCTACATCGAAGAGCACGGCATGAGTCAGTTCGTGCGCGATGCGCGCATCACCATGATCTACGAAGGCGCCAACGGCATTCAGTCACTCGATTTGGTTGGCCGCAAGTTGGCGGCGAACGGCGGCCGCGCGATCTTCGCCTTCTTTAAGGAGATCGACGAATTCATCGAGGCGCACGAGGAAGAGGCGGATATCAAGCCCTTCATCGATGGACTGAAAGGCTCCAAAGCGCAGCTACAAGAGGGGACTATGTGGCTGATGCAGAATGGCATGAGCAATTTCGATAATGCTGGCGCCGCTGGGCACGATTATCTCAACCTGTTCGGCCTCACCTCGCTTGCCTATATGTGGGCGCTGCAGGCAAAAGCCGCGCTTGCGGCAAAGAAAAACGGCGCGGGCGCCGATCCGTACTATGACGCAAAGCTCGCAACCGGACGCTATTTTCTCGCGCGCATCCTGCCGGACACGGGCGCGCATCTGGCGAAGCTGAAGAGCGGCGCCGAGCCGGTGATGGCGCTGGCGGCGGAGAATTTCTGAGCATGGTCTACACAAATCCTGCCGTCATTCCGGGGCGCACGCAGTGCGAACCCGGAATGACGGTGTCCAAAGCGGAAAGGATGAAGCCATGAGCACCTACACCGCAACTCTCACCTGGAAGCGCGGCGAGCAGCCGTTTTCCGACGGCAAATACTCCCGCGGCCACGACGTCGCTTTCGATGGCGGCTTTTCTATTGTTGGTTCATCTTCCCCGCACGTGGTGCGGCCTCCACTGTCGCGAGAAGACGCCGCCGATCCGGAGGAATTGTTCGTGGCCGCGCTGGCTTCGTGCCACATGCTCTTCTTCCTGGATTTCGCGCGCCGCGGCGGCTTCGTGATCGATGCTTACGTCGATGCGCCGGAAGGCGTGCTCGCCAAGCGCGCCGACGGCAAAATGGCGATGACGAAAATCACACTGAAGCCGCGCGTGGAATGGAGCGGCGACAAGCGCCCCAGCGCCGATGAGATTCACGATCTGCACCATCGATCGCACGAAGCCTGCTTCATCGCCAATTCGTTCAATGGCGAGGTTGTGGTGGAATGACCCGAGATGAAAGATACAACGAGGTGCTCAAGTCGCACGCCGGCTTTTTGAACGTTGTCGGGGTTGCATCTGCAGGCGGCGGCGGTTTTGCGGCTATCGCCGATGACAATTGGGGCGCCGCCTTCATTTTTCTGATGCTCGCTCTTTCATTACACATTGCGGCGACTGAGGTTCTTGACCGATTGAGGATTAGCTGATGGCCGAATTTGAGCTTTGGATGTTCCCCATCGCCGCCGGCGCCTTGATGTACGTGATGCATCTCGTTGTTATGTGGCGACTGAAGGTCTCAGACGAACGAGCCCGCGTGACGCAAGCCACCGCCGCGGAATAATTGCCGCGCTTTCGCCGGCCCGGCGGAAGCGGTCAGCGGAGTAGGCGCGCAGGACTCACGAGAGTCGCGCGCCAGGGACGACTCCGGTCCCGCCCAGGGCGACGCGCGGGCAGCGCCTGCGAGTTGGAGTGAAGAACATGGCTGACGCTTATATCTTTGACGCGGTGCGCACCCCGCGCGGCAAGGGCAAGTCGAACGGATCGCTGCACGAGCAAACCTCGCTGCAGCTGGCGACGCAGGTGCTGCAGGCGATCCGAGACCGCAATAATCTCGACACCAGCAAAGTTGACGACGTCTACATGGGCGTGCTCTCGCCGATCGGCGAGCAGGGCGGCAATCTTCCCCGCATCGCTGTGCTGAACGCCGGCTATTCGCAAACCGTGGCTGCCGTGCAGGTCGAGCGCTTTTGCGCTTCGGGCCTTGAAGCGTGCAACATCGCCGCCGCGAAAGTGAAATCCGGCGAAGCCGAACTCACGATCGGCGGCGGCTGCGAGCACATGAGCCGCGTACCCATGGGCTCCACCGGCGGTTCGTGGGCCAGCGACCCCTCGATCGCGATGCCGTCCTACTTTGTGCCGCAAGGGGTCGCCGCCGACGCAATCGCCACCAAATACGGTTTCTCGCGTACCGACCTTGACCAATATTCCGTGCAATCGCAGCAGCGCGCAGCGATGGCTTGGAAGGAGGGCCGCTTCAAGAAATCGATCGTGCCGGTGAAGGATCAGCTTGGCGGCGTGCTGCTCGACCATGACGAGCACATGCGCCCAGAAACCACGCTGCAATCGCTCGGCGCGCTGGAACCGTCGTTTAAGATGCAGGGCGAGATGATGCCGGGCTTCAACGACGTGATCAAACAACGCTATCCTGAAATCGAGAAGATCGATCACGTCCACCACGCCGGCAATTCGTCCGGCATTGTCGATGGCGCCGCGGCTGTGCTGATCGGCACGAAAGAGATGGGCGATGCGCTGGGCTTGAAGGCGCGTGCGAAAATCCTCGGCGGCGCTTCGATCGGCTCGGAGCCTTCCATCATGCTCACGGGTCCCGAGCACGTCACGAACAAGCTGATGAAAAAGCTTGGGCTGACCAAGAAGGACATCGATCTCTGGGAGCTGAACGAAGCGTTCGCCGCGGTGGTGCTGCGCTGGGTGCAGGCGCTCGAACTCGACATGGAGAAGGTCAACGTCAATGGCGGGGCCATCGCCATGGGCCACCCCATTGGGGCGACGGGCGCGATGATCCTCGGCACCATGGTCGATGAACTCGAGCGTGCAAACAAGGAACGCGCGCTGATCACGCTGTGTATCGGCGCGGGCATGGGCACGGCGACGGTGATTGAAAGATGCTGAGAAAATAATGCGCATTCGTACCCACATACTTCGTCATTCCGGGGCATCGCGTAGCGATGAGCCCGGAACCCAGGGGGCCACAAAGCGCCGTGCGTCTGCCCCTGGGTTCCGGATCGCGCTTCGCGCGTCCGGAATGACGGAGAGATTTGGCAGCCCCGTGCTGGAAGTAGGGTGATGAACATCGGCTTTATCCTCTTCCCCAACGTGACGCAGCTCGATTTCACCGGGCCGCTGCAGGTGCTGCATCGCATGCCGGGCGCAAAGACGCATATTCTGGCGAAGACGATGGAGGCCGTGCCGTCCGATTGCGGCTTGGGGCTAATGCCGACGGCAACGTTCGCCAGCGCGCCTAAGCTTGACATGCTCTGTGTGCCCGGCGGTTTCGGCGTTTCGCAAGCCATCGCCGATGCGGAGACCATGGATTTCGTGCGTGAGGCGGGCGCGCAGGCGCAATACCTGACGAGTGTCTGCACCGGCGCGTTCGTGCTGGGCGTTGCGGGTTTGCTGAAAGGCAAGCGCGCCACCACGCATTGGGCCTATCATCATTTGCTGCCGCTGGTCGGCGCTATTCCTGAACGCGCGCGTGTGGTGCGCGACGGCGACGTGTTCACCGGGGGCGGCGTCACCGCGGGCATTGATTTTGCGCTCACCATTGTCGAGGCGCTCGCAGGCAGCGAGGCTGCGAGACGCATCCAGCTCGCTATCGAATACGACCCAGGCCCACCCACGCCGTTCGAGGTTGCACGCGAAAGCGCGATGGCTGCTGTGGGACCGTTCTACGAGAAGCGCTCAAACGAATTTTCCGCTGAACTGAAATCGGCGATCGGAGCTTAGGAGAGATCATATGGAAAACTTCAAGATCGACGTCGGCAGCGACGGCATAGCGCTGATCACCTTCGACGTGCCCGGCCGGTCCATGAACACGATCACGGCGGGCGTGATCCGAGACCTCTATGAAATTGTCGGCAGGATCAAATCCGACGACGCGATCAAAGGCGTCATCTTCACTTCGGGCAAGGCCAGCGGCTTCTGTGCCGGCGCCGATCTTGGCGAGATGAACGAGCGGGGCGCGGCCGCCGAGAGCGCGCCAAAGAGCGAGAACGACAAGATCAAGGCGAATTTCGAGCGCGGTTTCTCGCTCAACCGGGTCTATCGCGATCTGGAAACCTGCGGCAAGCCGGTGGCGTTTGCGTTGGAGGGTTTGGCGCTCGGCGGCGGCTTGGAGTTCGCGCTTGCTGGCCATTATCGCGTCGTTGCCGATATTCCGAAGATCAAGCTTGGATTGCCTGAAGCGAAGGTCGGGCTGCTTCCCGGCGCAGGGGGCACGCAACGTCTGCCGCGACTCATCGGCGTGCAAAACGCGGCGATGATGATTTTGCAGGGTCAGGATAAGTCCCCGCAGGACGCGAAGGGCCTCGGCTTTATCAATGAAGTCGTGCCGGCGGGTCAAACCGTTGACGCCTGCAAAGCGTGGCTCAAGGGCAAACCCAATCACGTGGCGCCGTGGGACGTGAAGGGCTACAAGGTAAAGGACGGTCCGTTCACGCCGGGCGGGGCTATGGCGGCGATCGGCGGCAACGCCATGGTGTCGAAGCAAACCAATCTCAACTATCCCGCGCAGCGCAACATTCTGTCGTGTATCTACGAAGGCGTGCAAGTTCCGATCGATGCAGCACTTCGCATCGAGAGCCGGTACTTCCTGAAGACCGCGGCAACGCCGCAAGCCAAGGGAATGATCCGCAGCCTGTTCGTGTCGATGCAGGCGCTCGGCAAAGGCGGCAACCGCCCGGAAAATGTGCCTGAGTATCAGGTGAAGAAGGTCGCCGTCATCGGCGCTGGGCTCATGGGCGCGGGTATTGCCTATGTGCAAGCGAAAGCAGGCGTCGAAACCGTGCTGATCGATGTGTCGATGGAGGCCGCCGAGAAGGGCAAGGATTATTCGAAGAAGATCGTCGACAAGGATGTCGGCCGCGGCAAGACCACGAAAGAGAAGGGCGATGCGCTCTTGGCGCTGATCAAGCCGTCGACCGATTACAACGACATAAAGGGCGCGGACCTCGTCATTGAGGCCGTGTTCGAAAACCCGGCGCTGAAGGCCGAGATCACGAAGAAGGCCGAAGCCGTGCTGGGCGAGAACGCGGTTTTCGGCTCCAACACCTCGACGCTGCCGATCACCGGCCTCGCCGAAGCCAGCGTGCGGCCAAAGAACTTCATCGGCATACACTTCTTCTCGCCGGTCGAGCGCATGGGGCTCGTCGAACTCATCCGCGGCAAGGACACGACGGACGAAACCGTCGCCAAGGCGATCGATTACGTGCTGAAAATCAAGAAGACGCCCATTATCGTCAACGATTTCCGCGGCTTCTACACCTCGCGTTGCTTCGGCACCTATCCGGCCGAAGGTGTTGAGATGCTGATGGAAGGCATTGCGCCTGCGATCATCGAGAACGTTGGCCGCCAATGCGGCATGCCGATGGGCCCGCTTGAAGTGTCGGACTCTGTGGGCCTCGATACCGCGCTGAAGATAGGCAAGACCAACGCCGAGCTTTCGCAGCAAGACTACAAGAAGGACCCGCGCGCGAACCTGCTGTCCTGGATCGTCGAGGACAAAGGCCGTGTCGGCCGCAAGGGCGGCAAGGGCTATTATGAGTACGGCGAAGACGGAAAACCCTCGCGCATCTGGCCGGGTTTGTCCGAAAAGATCGCGGTGAAAGTGAACGAGTGCCCGCCGGCGCTGAAGGAGGAGCTCACCAAGCGCTTCCTGTTCCGCCAATGCATCGAAGTGGCGCGTTGCTTCGAGGAGGGCGTGATCACTGATCCGCGCGACGCCGACGTCGGTTCGATCCTGGCGTGGGGTTTCGCGCCGTATTCCGGCGGCTGCATCTCGTACATGGACCTTTTCTGGGGGACGACCAAGTTCGTGGAAGAAGCCGATCGCTTGGCTGCGCAATACGGCCCGCGTTTCGAACCGCCCAAGCTCCTGCGCGACATGGCGAAGACCAACCAGAGCTTCTACGAGCGGTTCGGGAAGAAGGAGAAGGCGGTCGCATGAGCGCCCACAGCGACGCCAACTCCGCTTGCGCCGGCGCCTTCGCGCCGCTAATCCGCCCACGGAAGGCTTGAGACATGGATTATGCGCGCATTCGCGACTTGTTGGTCGAGACCCAGGTTCGTCCCAATGATGTGACCGATACGCGCATTCTCGCGGCGATGCGGCGATTGCCGCGGGAGCGGTTTCTGCCTGCCGGCAAGCGGGCCCTGGCTTATGCGGACATCGAGCCGGAAGTTGCGCCAGGGCGGACCTTGTTGCGGCCGCGTGATCTGTCCAAATTGGTGCAAGCGCTGGCGCCGCAGGGCCACGAGCGGGCGCTTGAGATCGCCGGCGCCACAGGCTACGGCGCGGCGCTGCTCGCGGCCTGCTGCGCGCATGTCATCGCGCACGACCCAGATCCTGACCTCTCGTTCGCGGCGCGCGCCGCTTTTGAATCGGTCGGCGTGACCAATGTGAAGACGGTGGCGACTCCAGCGGCGGAAGCCTGGGCCGAGGAGGCGCCGTACGATGTTATCATGCTCAACGGCGCAGCGGAGTTCGTCCCCGAGGCCTGGTTGGCGCAACTCGCGCCGGGCGGCAGGCTAGGCGTGATCGTGCGAAATGGCGCGGCCGGCGCCGCACGCATTTACACGCGCTCGGGCGATGCTGTTGCGTTTCGGGTGGCGTTTGACGCCGCTCCGCCGTTGGCGCCCGGCTTGGCGCTCGCGCCCGCGTTTGCGTTCTGAATCCGCAACAACCAAGCTCGTTAAGATTCTCTTAGACGCTAGCGCGCACATGCTGTTGCGGTTGATTCCTCGCGTGGACAGGAATCGACGCGGCTCCTAGGCTTTCGAGTCGAACCACCAGGGCATCAGGCGAGGCGAGAACATGGCGGCGCAAGAACAAACAGCCGAACCTTCAATGGAAGAGATCCTGGCGTCGATCCGCCGGATCATCTCGGAAGAGGAGCAAGCGCCGGAGGCCGAGCCCGCGCCTGTGCTCGATCTGACGCAGGCTGAGGAGCCGATAGCAGTGGCGCTCGAGGAAGAAGAGGACGACATCGTTTTCGAGACCGTGGCGCCGCCCATGCCCCCAGTTGCAGTTGCGCCGGCTCCCACGCCAACGCCGTCGCCTCCCGCCGATGTCATTATTTCTCCGCCGACCGCAAGCGCCGCCGCCGGTTCGCTGGCGCGTTTGGCGGGAACCTTGCGCATCGCCGACGCGCCCGGCCAGACCGTCGAAGGCGTGGTGCGCGAATTGCTCAAGCCCATGCTCAAGGATTGGCTCGATCACAATCTGCCTGCGATTGTAGAATCGCGCGTCGAAGCCGAGCTTGAACGAATCGCCCGGATGGCCCGCTAAGCGATCAGCACTTGGGCGCTCGGACCGGCGTCCTCGCCAGCAAGATGCGGTCTTCGACCGGCTCAGGCTGACGAAGAGAGTGTCGCGCTACGCAGATCGGCGCCACCCCGGACTTGATCCGGGGCTGTAGAAGCGCGACGCCAGACACGCCGACGCCAGCCGCACCGCCAAACTCCGGACAACGCGCGGCGTTTCCGGTTTCGCTTTCATTCCAACACATCCAACCCGCAAAACGGGAGAGCGGGGCGCGCCAGGCGCATGAGCTCAAAAATAGTCCGGTGGAAGCGCTCAGCGCGCCCCGCGTGGTTTATCTTGTACAACCGGCGCAGACCTAAAGCGTTCTCAGGAAACGCCCGGAGGGCCATACGCTGCAGAGGCGGGAGCGCGATGATCAGGGTCCCCTCCCCTTGAGATCATCCCCGCGACGCTGGGGGTCCGGCGCGCTTCATTAGCGCTGTGTCTGGCGTTCCCGGCCGACGTGCGGATCGGGCCAAGAGGGATTGGGTTCTGGGGACTAGGGATTGGGGGCAGCCGAAGCATTCCCATTTCCGTCGTCGCCAGCACTTCATCCCACGGGTTCGGTTTCGGTCGGGAACGGCAACGCGCCTATCCCTGGAACCTATCCCCAACCCCTACCAATCCGGGCCTCTAAGTTTCATCTCCTCAAAGCAATCACGTTCAAACCACATCTTCTGAACTGAACGGCCTTGGTGCACATTAGCCTCCCGACAGAAGACGGCGGCAGTGTAGGCGCGCTCGAACTCCGTCGGATAGATTTTGGTACAAGCTTTGTTTTGGCGGCGCTTTTCGACGTTTCTCGCGGGGTTGGGGTAAACTTATCCCGCAATTGTCTTTGCGGCGCTCGCCGCCCGCACTAACTAACGCTCAATCCCAAGATCGGAGATCAGCAGGGATTTGAAGTTGTCGTCCTTGCGGGCGAAGAGCCCGGCGAGGAAGGCGAATATTGATCTCAGCACACCCATATTTTGCCCCCTATTGGCATTGCGGCGTTTTCTCGCCGTCCGCGCCCATGCTGCCGTTGGCGCCTGAATCCAAGATGAGTGCGATTCGGGATTTTGGGGGCAGTGTGGCAAAACTTGGTTCGAGTGTTGCCACCTCAGCACGCTTTCGCGCCACAGGTGTAGTCGCCCTGCCCTGATTTCCGCGCGAAGACGCCGCGGGCCGCCCCGGAAACCCCTCGTTAACCAAACAGCGCGTCCTTGAGCGCGGGACTCGGCAGATTTTGCCGGGCCCTATGGCTCGGGAGCATGGTGATGAACGGCGCAGAAGTGCTGGACCTTGGGCGCGACGCCATTTGGGTGACGGTTTTGGTGGCGGCTGGGCCGATGATCGTGGGCCTGGTGGTGGGGCTGGTAGTCTCGCTGCTGCAGACGCTGACCCAGATTCAGGAACAGACCCTGGTTTTCGTGCCGAAGATCCTGTCGATCTTTCTCGCGATCCTATTGTTCTTGCCGATCATGGGCGGGCTCATGGGCGGGTTCATGAACCAGGTGTTCGAACGCATAGCGGCGTTCTGAGATGGGGCTCACGCTCTACGGCGTTGAGATCTGGGCGACGGCGCTTTTGTTTGCGCGGACGGGCGCAATGCTGATGCTTTTGCCTGGCTTCGGCGAAACCATGGTGCCGCCGCGCATTCGTCTCGCGTTCGCGCTGGCGCTGGCAGTGTGTATTGCTCCAGCAGCGGCCGGGCGCATGCCAGAGCCCGCAGACACTGCATTCGCGATGGCCGGGCAGGTGATGTCGGAGGTCCTCATAGGCGTGCTGCTCGGGGGTGCGGCGCGCATGCTGATGTCGGCGGTTGCCACCGCTGGTCAGATCATGGGCATGGAGATCGGCATCGCCTTCGCCCAGACGGCCGACCCGACCATGAACCAGTCGGGCCAATTGCTGGCGGTGTTCATGAGCGTGCTTGGGGTGACTTTGATCTTCGCCACCGATCTGCATCACATGTTCCTGCAGGGTGTGGTCGGTTCCTACGATATTATCGCGCCGGGCGCGCCCGCGCCCATCGGCGATGCCGCGCAATTGGCGCTGCAAACCACCGCGAGTTCGTTTCGCGTCGGTTTTCAGATGGCGATGCCACTGATTGCGGCTGGCTTGATGTTTCGCATCGGCATGGGCGTGCTGTCGCGGCTCATTCCGCAAATCCAGGTGTTTTTCGTGACTTTGCCGCTGCAGATGATGGGCGGCTTTGTTGTGTTCGCGCTGAGCCTGTCGGTAGGCATGCTGATCTGGCTCGACAGCCTCGAGCAATACGCGACTTGGCTGAGGTGAGGCATGGCCGATAGCGACGAGCAGATTCACGAGCCAACCGAACAGAAACTCGCCAAGGCGCGAAAACGCGGCGAAATCATCTATTCGCCTGAAGTCGGCTCGGCGTTGTCGCTCGTGGCATTGACGGCGATGGCGGCTTTCATGGCCGGGCCGATCGCGGGCGAAACCGCGCGTAGCCTGATTGGGTTCATAGAATCGCCGGCGCAATACTCAACCGATGGCGCGGCGCTCACATCGCTGCTCGGCAGCGTTGGCCTCAAAGTGCTGGCGATTTTCGGCATGGTCGCCATTGCATTCGCGCTGGCGGGGTTGGCGTCGCGCTATTTGCAGGACAAGCCGACGTTCACCAGCGAGCGCCTGACGCCGAAACTCGACAAGCTGAACCCGGTAGAAGGCTTCAAGCGCCTGTTTGGTAAGGCTGCCGTTTCCGGATTTCTCAAGTCATTGGCCAAGCTTGCGCTGGTCGGAACAGTGCTGGTGTGGACGTTGTGGCCGCGCGACGCCCAACTCGAACGTATTGGTTATCTCGATCCGGCCGCGTTGTTGCCTTACGTGCAGGATCGCGCCGTGGCGATGCTGATGGCGCTGGCTGCGGCCGCGGGCCTGCTTGCTGTGATCGATTACGTGTTTACCCGCCAATCCTACATGAAGCGGCTGCGCATGACGCCGCGTGAAATGAAGGAGGAGCACAAGGACCAGGCTGGCGACCCCCAGATCAAGGCGAAATTGTTCCGCATTCGCGCCGAACGCTCGAAGCGGCGCATGCTGCAAAATATGGCCAAGGCCAGCGTGGTGATCACCAATCCGACGCACTACGCTGTCGCGCTCCGCTACGAACCGGGAGAGACCGCAGCGCCTATCTGCCTGGCGAAGGGCGTGGATGCGGTGGCGCAACGAATTCGCGAAGCCGCGGACGAACACAATATCCCGATTGTGGAAAACCCGCCGCTGGCGCGGGCGCTGTTCGCCGCCGCCGACCTCGATGAACCCATTCCGCCCGAACATTACCAGGCGGTCGCCAAGGTGATCGGCTTCGTCTTGCGCCTGGCGCGGCGCCGGGGCAAAGCCGCGCCGCCACGGAGGCCGCAATGAAGCTGCTGTCCTGCGCGTGTTGGCGTGCTCGTAAACCCGAATCGGGGTCAATTGCCCCACAGGCTCAAACATGACCGATACCGCAGAACAACGCTCTCTGGTCCAACGCGTCCGCATCGACGTTCCGCAAGTCCTTTTCTGGACGGCGGTGGTGGTCGGCGTCGCCGCCGCCGGCTTCGCCATTACTGCGGGACCCAGCGTCGGGCGC